>Ga0182015_10000396_pt1 | contig 62692 bp, 48 predicted proteins | sample 712P3MmetaG_FD_120478 | JGI IMG/M metagenome (GOLD analysis project Ga0182015, IMG submission 120478) | Permafrost microbial communities from Stordalen Mire, Sweden - 712P3M metaG | ecosystem: Environmental > Terrestrial > Soil > Wetlands > Permafrost | place: Sweden: Stordalen | collected...
GAGATCCTCTCGCATGTAGCCGCAGAGATCGCTGACGGCAGACCGGTCTACGTCCACTGCTGGGGCGGCATCGGGCGCACCGGCACGGTGATTGGATGCCTCCTCGTTGAGCGCGGCACCGACCCCACCGACGTTCTCGCGCAGATGAGCGAGCTGCGCAGGCACAGCCAAAAGGCGCTCCGCTTCTCGCCGGAAACCAAGCAGCAGCGGCAGTTCGTAACGAGCTGGAGCCCGCGGAACGACACGCCGACGTCGATCTCGTGATCTGAGCGCGTGCGGCAACCTGTTGGCCGAGCGCGAGCACCCACATCCCGCTCGTGCTAGCGCTCCGTATTCGGGGCGGCAGCATCAGCTACGTTCCCATCACCGTGCCGATCGCAAACTGGCCCCCGGTCTACCACGAGCCACAGCTCGGGCACCGGAACCTCGTGACCCAGGTGTCCGGGGCTTCCGGTGCGGGGGCTCTGCGTCTCGAGGACCAGTTGACCGAGTTCCTTGCCTGGCTGCTCTCGCGAAGCAGTGAGCTGACCCACACCGTTGTCGAGCAGTTCTTTCGCGGCGACGATGACGCAGTCGCGGAACTACACGAAAGCGACCGCTTCGGCATCGAGACCCAGGTACGGCTCCCACCGATCGGCCGGGGCAACCATCTCCGTCCGGATCTTTCGATCACCGGGCCAGAGCGTCGATTCCAACTGCTGGTCGAGATTAAAGCCGAGGCCGACTTCCACCACGTCGAGGCGGAAGATCGATCCCAGATCGACCAAGTCAGCGCCTACGTTCGCGCTTGGGAACTCCTCGACGGACAGCACGAGGCACGTTTGCTGCGAGTCGGCACGCTCACAAGTGACGGTACAGCACCGGAACACGGACGCCTCCGAGCCGCCGACGTCTCGTGGACCGAGATCGCCCGGACGATCGAGGAGTCCGACCGACGCGGACATTTGCACGCGTCGCTCAAGGCCGTCGCCACAGACTTGTGCGAGGCGATCGACCTGCTGTTCGGAACGCTCATCGAACCCCCCGGCTTTCTCGTTGGAGCTGGCGAATTGGTCGCTGCCGTCGCTGCCGCGATGGCTCGAGCGGGCGGAGGAACGGCCAGCCCGGTGACCGTCAAACACAACTCGCTCTACGCGGGCAGCTACGTGACGTTTCCAGACGCCGAGGGCTCACAGAGCCGGATCTGGGTCTACTGCACACCCACCGGCGGCTGGTACAACCCGGTAGGTCATCCGCCAGCCCTGTGGCTCAGCGAAACCGACACACCTTGGTCGGGGCTCGTGGCAGCGCGGTTCCGTAACCTCGACTTCGGAACGATCCGTGACCGCGCCGGATACAAGCTGCTGCGGCTCGCCCACCCGCTCGACGCTACCGCTGTCGTGGGCCGCGATCCGCACCAGCGCGAGAACGCGTGCGCATGGGCGACCGACGTGATGCAAACGGCCGGTCCACCACCTGCGTGACCACAACTTCATCGAGGCCACGCTGACCATGCACTTACGCCTCGACCGTGTGGCCGAGGACAAGGCGCATGGGCGAGCACCCCGCCACGGAGGACGATCTGCGGTGGGCTCACTGAGGGCGAAAGCAGGAGCGCACCACGCGGGCGATGCGGACCCGATTCAGAATCGTCTCGCTAGCGGGACTCTCAGCAAATCGAGGATCAGTTTGATGGATGTGCCGCGCGGACGCTTGAGTCTCGATGCCTTGATCGGATGCAGTCTCACGACCGGGCCCCCTTCGACAGGTCGCTGAACTCGCAACCCGCAGCCTCCGAGGGAGCCCGGACAGAACCAGACCTCAGCCGACCGCAGCTAGCGCGAGCTACTCGCGTACATCAACCGCACGATCGGTGTCGGCTCCGACTCGCCGGCGTTCGATCGCTCCGGGCGCTCACCACCTGGGCCGGCCCTGCCAACTAGGACGCCCACGCACCAACGGTCGCTGCTCAGGCTGAAATAGATCGACGATACCGGGGGTGCCGTCAGTCAGCCAACGCGCAACGCGAATGTAGTCCTTAAGCATCTCCATGTTCGCGTGCCCGGCGTGTGATCGAGCGTCGATTCCTACGGCCACCATCTCTCGCAATATGTCGTCCGCGCTCGCGGCGATAACTGGGAGAACCACCAATGGCGTGCACTCCGTCGTCGGCATGAGCAAAAAGAAGGCCAACTCCGAGTCCGCCGCGTACCGCAAATGTGCGATCGTGAGTGGTTCGCCCGCAATGGTGCTCGCCCCTAGCTCGGGTAGTAACGCCCACAACGGCGCTTGCACAAGTACAACGTGCCGGCGGCCTCGCAGAATGCCATCGTCGGCCGCAGTTATCAAATCACCCTTCTCATATGCGTATCCATCAGATAAAGTGCAGACTGTCGCGTCGGCCCGCAAGCGGGCAATCAGCGGGCCGAGCTCGTTAAGTGTCATGACCCCCACCGTCTCCGCATCACTGAAATAGCTAGTAACTATCGCTTCGCCCGCAAGGACCGTGATATCTCTACCACTTAGAAACTGGTACGGCGCGAATGCCGGTCCCAATGGATTTGCGTGTATCACCAGGAGCTCGGCCCGCTCTAGTACGTCGATGTCGACAGTTTGGTGGACCGGCCGGCGGCTAGCAGACGCCGACGTGATGCGCACAGATCTATGGGCAGGCCCGAATGATCGCGATGTTGCGCCAATGGATCGACCAATCTCACCTCTCGCGAGCCACGAGTTGTCGACGAAGACACGCGGCGGGGCGTGCATCACCAGGTCGTGCGCCACCGCGGCGAACCCATGCGGCGTCGCGGCTGGTACGAGGGGCATGGCATCCGGTAACCCACAGCGCCACCCGATCTCCTGCGCGAAGACCGCTTCATCGGCGACGCCACTGGCCACGACGTGCAGCGGCGCAGATCGACAATGCAACATGATGCACTCCAATCTGTGGCTCGGGTTCGCCTCGTCACAGTTGAGATATCGCTCCAAGCGCTCGGGCTCCCACAGATGGTCCTCCACCCATCGCTGCGCGATATCGGTTTGAAGGGCGCGTCGGGCACAAAGAAGTGCGAGCTGCGACCAGAACCACTCAGGCATGACAGCGAAGGACGTCGGGATCCAGGAAAAGGCCTCTAGGGCTCGCTCGTAGGCTGGTGGTAGATCAATCGGCGGACGAGGACTCAGGCTGCCGACGAAACAGGCAGCGCCTTCTTGGACCGCGAGACTCTGCGCTCGAAGAACGCTGAGGAGACGCTCGATCACAGCTGGCGTCTCAGCTCGGGCAGCGATCAGCTCGAGCACTAGCTGTACCTGGCCGTACGGCGTCGTCTTGACCAACAGGTCGTGAACTGCTTCGTGCCCGAACACCCATCCGCCCCAGCCCTCGATGAGATGCTGGGCGCCGATATCGATCACGCCTCTGTAGGTCTTACCGGCCCACGGGCGCAGCCAATAGGGCGCCTGGTCGAAGCCTTCGGGCGCACTCGGTGTGTTCGACCCGCCCTCCGTCACTCTTCTCGCTCGCCGGGTTCTGATTCCGCCTCGGAGATTATGATTTCAATACGCGGTTGATTGCGCTCATCCACAATCACGAGTCGGCGCCGCTTACCCTTGCGAGGCCCGCGCTTCGCGAGTCCATAGAGTCGCGCCAGAACCGCGCCGACAATGACGTCGAGTATATGGTCTTCGATGACGCCGCCAACGTGGACGATGAGGTCCCACGGCGTCAGCGGCAGGTGGAGCTCGTCGGGATCCGCAGCAAGCACAAGGTCGACGTGGAACCCAGACGCGCGGAGATCGTCGACTAGCGCGTCATGCTGACTCGCGAAGTCACGGTCGGTAAATTGCGGTACTACGCGGACGGTTGTCACGATGGCGGCTGGATGGCGTGCTGACCGGGCAGAAGATAGCCGAGACGGCCGACCCGATGACATCCCACGCAGGTTTCTGCAGCGATGCCGCGGCCACGTCTGTACAGCCCAAGCCCAGAGAGCAATGGATCTGGAAGGGGTCCCCTCGCGCCCGCCGATCGTTCGAGCGCGTCAACGATGCCTTCGAGGTTTCGGCTTAGTCTTGTGAGGCGCCAACCGCGTAATCACGACCGCAGTAGGCAGCCGCTGTGCGCCGGCCCCTGTGTGCTCTCGAATCAGCCGTAGCCCCGGTGTACACGCTCGACCTCGACGTCGAACGCCCGACTATCAACCAACGCGGTGAGAATGGGCGCGATGACGGTTATCGCCTGTTCGGGCGATGCGCTGGCCAGTGCGGGAAGGGGAGCTTCGCGGCGAAAGGTGCCGCCTCGCTGCCGCGTAAATCCGAGTCGCCGCTCAAGACGCGCGTGAGCCTGCTCGAGACGGCGCCGCGCTCGCCAATCATCGAACGCGTAGTGGTCGATGCTCAGGCGCGGCGCGGGACTCCAGTAGTTGCGAATCGCTATCCATACCCACGTTCCGTCTGCCGCTGCGATTCCCGTGCCGGCCCATACTCGCGACTCGTGGATTCGGGTCGAATGCAGGCTCGACACCGCGACGTCTGCGCTCGATCGATAGACGCGGCGCAGCGCTTCGGCGAAGTGATCCACCAGGGGCTGCGCTATCGCCTCGAGAAGTTCTGCCTGGGCCTCAACCTCACGCGAACTCGGACTGCTGGAAGCGAAGTCTCCATCAGCGTCGATCACGTCGAGCAGCGCTAGCCACTGCGCTCTCCAGAGGTCATCCACGGGCAGCGTGCGCAGATCGTCACTAAGCCACTCCCAGCTCGCAACGCCGACCCAATTCGGATGTGACGTCAATCGCTCCACCGTCGATGCATCGCGAACGATTGCGGCAACCAGCCCGGCATCTCCGTAGCGTTCAAGCTGCTTTGGGCCGAAATCGCTGTTTAGCTTCAACTCCACCGTGAGCGCCCAATCCCGAGCGAGAGACGAGAAACTGAGATCGACGCGCCCAACGTCCTTCCAGCGCGCCCGGCTGTGCGATCTAGTGATACGGGCTTGCAGGTACTGCTCGCCCAAGCAGTAGACATCGGCATGTGCCCGTTTAGCCTGGCGTCGGGCACGCGGATTGCCGAAACGCGACCGCGCCACAACCGCATCAGCGAAAGCGGTTGCTACCTTCGGGTCCTGGCAAATCGACGCGAGAACGAGCCCGAGCTGGACCTCCTCGCCAGCGAAACGCAGCGCACGCATTACCGGCGACAACGCCTCCTGACGCGCGCGCGACGCCACAGCGGGAGTCGAGATGACTTCGGGCGGCGCGTCCACCGACGCCGAGCTTACCAAGAGGTCCTCGACAAGACCATCTCGCGGTAACGCCGTGCGCCGACGGCTCGGCCCGAACTGTGCGAGGGCCAACCATGCCCGCACCTGGGGCGAGGGCGAGCTCCGGAGCGAAACTCTGGGGAGGCTCTCAACTCGTCGAGCCTGAGCTTCCGCGTGGCGCCGCACGTGTCCGTCACTGAGGGCGAAAGGACGAGCGAACCAAACGCCGTACCAGAAACCTCACAGATTGCCAAACCCAGGCGGCTTTGTCGGATTAGACGCGTGTCGAGTCGCCAAGCCGCCGCAAATCCTGTCGACGACCGCCCCGCGGCTCGGCTCGTGAGGGCGGCGACGAGGCAAACTAACTATCCGGACGCTGCTTGCTCCGGACGTGGCGTGCTGACGACGTCATAGAGGCTCCGTGCGTCTCCGAGGGCGAATCTTGATTGGCAGCTCGGGCAACTGATTTCCTGCCGATCATTGACGGTCAATGACTGACATGCGGGGCATTCAAGAACGAGGTTCGCGGCGATCAATGCGATCTCGATGGCTGGCAAGGCGGCAATGGCAACACGCAAGTCGATTACGCCATATAGGTGGGTCGGCCGGTCGCGGCGATTTGGTAGCTCGTCGACCTTCGCAACAACTCCGGTTCGTGCCCAAGCTTGGATCTTCTGCCGAGCTCCCTCAGTTGAGATGCGGAAGATTTCGCTCCCAACTTCGCTCGTGGTAAACGTTGGCCGAGCCACCTTCTTGAGTTCAGCCAGATACTCGGGACGAACAAGTTCGCCCGCGCGCTCATCACAAAACAGGCGCACGCCGGACCACACTGATTCCTCGCGCGTACATGAGCTCGAAGTCCCAGCGCGCGTTTCAGCAGAGATGATGCGTTTCGCGCACCGAATCATGTCGCGAGGCGAGCCGGCACCAATGTGCGCGAGTAGCGTGTGCACGTCGAGCGACACCTCCTCACAAAGCAAGTCATTGAAGCTGGACACTGCGCCGCCCGAGTAGGCCGCAAGCCGCCGACTCAGCATCCGGCAGAGTTCGTCAAGCGTCCAATGAATTGCGTTTACCGAGACCCGATCGCGCCGGAAGCCCGCCTCATCGAGCTCGCTTTCGATCTGGTCCCATAGAAAGAACTTGATCGCGACGCCGTCCGCCTCGAGAGTGCGAAGGTCCAGCAGCAGCGGAGATACGAACTCAAACGTTTTCGGAGCGGTCGCCGTAATCGGCAGCTCGTCCACGCGATCAACGAGTACATACGTGGATTCAAACCCGACAGCCCGGGCAATTTTGAGAAGGTGGGCGTAGTGGTACCGAAGCGACTCATCGAGTTTCGCCTCTTCGGGAACGTCCGTCGGCATGGAGACGCCATCAAGGCCAAGCTTGCTCATGAGCGCTTGGATTACGACTTGAATGGGTCCCCCGTACTTGGCGAAGAAGTCACGCGTCTTGTCACCGAAGTTCTTGAGCGACTTGACGGCGAGCTCATGCTGAGCTGCCGACAGCGAACCTAGGAAACGTTCGATCTGAAATTTGAGAACGCGCTTCTGATGTTCGGAAAGCTGCTCGACACGTGCTGGATCGGCCTCGAGGGCCACAAGAATGCCGAGCAGTACTCGTCGGCATATCTGGTTGACGTGATAACCCCAGGTCGCAGCCGCCAGTCTGGGGACATCATCGAACTCGTCGTACGTAATGCACAGGAAGTTGCGGTTCTTGCTGGCGAGCTCAATCATCTTCCGCTGCGCCGTTTTTCCCCCTCCGCGCGGCGCGAGCACAACGTGCGAAGCAGGCGTCGCGGAATCGCCGATGACTGCATCGAAGAACGGGGGCGGAACAAAATAGTCGTCGAGCTCGGGCTCCTGCTCAGCATCCCAAGACTCAAACGGATCGGCGCGAAAACCGAACTGGGCCAAAAAGTCGCTTACAGCCATCCGCGAACACTACGTCACACGGCGGCAGACAAGCACGCATTGAAATCCAAAGTCAGCGCGGCATACGTCGACCAGAGGTTTGCCATCGACGGCAAGAACTGGCAAGCATCACAGCCCAACCAATCCCAACGCCGTCCACGGGCGGCATGTGCTTGCTTGAGCGCCTGGGACCGGTAGGAGGCCGACCTTTCGCGACGCACCACCGCTCTCGCTTTCGCCCTCAGGACCGATCGCCGAGGCCGGTCGTGCTTCTGGCGAATCTCAGGTCTCGGGCATCCTCGGCTGACCCGCCCCGCCTTCGCGCGCACGCGGGCATCCGCGACGATGGCGCTGGCGTCGTTGCTCGTATCCGGACAGAGCAGCCTTGCGCCCGTGCCCGACGACGAGCGGCGCTGCTTGCTCATGTCCGAGCCCAGCAGCGGCGCGAGACCTTTGACCGCTGGAGCATCGTGCGGTAGCGTGGCGCCATGGAGCCAACAACAGTAGGTCAGCGGGTCATCGCCCAACACGCGAGCGGAGAGTTGCGCCCCGGGACGGTGCAAGCATTCACACCGGGCCAGTTGCCAGACGGCAGCTACGGAAGCCTCGTCACTGTCGTGTTCGACAACGACGGCACGCCGAACGGCCGTGCGAACCTTCCGCCCAAGTCGGTAATTGTGCAGCAATAGAGCCCGGTTCGGCCGTTCGAGCGATCACCGGCGCTCTAGCGCCCGGGTGCCGGCTGGAATCGCCGGTTGTGGCGGATACTAGGCGGTGCCTGCTGGGAAACACGTAGCCGCTGATCTGCGCACGCAACCACAGAGATGACGTGCGATTGGACCGTGCCGGCTAGCAATCTTGAGGCAGGCGTCGCTGCTCAATCGCTGGTACGCCGCGGGTCGCGACGCTGACGCGGATACCTACAACGCGGCAGAAGTCGCACTAGCCGTCGCATTGCACCGGGTTGCCCGGTCGACACGCGAGCGTGCGCCCCAGCATTCGGCGTGGCCGCCTGAGGTTGCGCCTCAGACGGGGGCCGGGGTGAAGTAGATGTGAGTCCAATCGCGGATGCTCAGCATGTTCGCGTACGCGGCGCGTACGTCTTGCAAGCTGAGTATGCGCATGGCGTACGCTGTTGCGAGGCCGTAGTGGCCGTCGATACTCTTTGGGCCTATGAAGGTGCGCAGGTGCTCGAACGTTCGGTGCGCCTCCGCGTCGGCCCTTGGATTGGTGTTGGCGTAAACGGGGTCGGTCAGCGGAATCGACGAGTCAGGCTGCACGATCTCTGCCTGTGGCGTAGCGACGTGGGTGCCTGCCCCCGGCACCATCGTCGTGTTGACGAACGCTGTGTTGGGATATCGCTCCTCATAAGCCGAGCGGACTCGGATGTAGGTGGCCGTCCGTTCTGCCTGGATGGGTTCTTCCCAGGGCAGCTTCCCATTGGGTGGCCAGCGGTCTCTCACCGCATGTGTTCGGGCCGCACCACTTGGGATCGTTGGCGGCTCCGCATAGATGTGAACGAGATCGCGGGTGCACAGGTAGTTGTCGTACGCATTTCGAATCATCTGGACATCGACGTAGCCCTTCTGCCAGCTGGTTGCTACGCCGAATTCGCCGTCGATGGTCTCGTGGTCCACGAACGTCCGCATATGCTCGAGAATGCGGGCCACTTCAGCGTCAGCCGCGCGCACCTGACCAACGACCACCTGGTCTGGGTTGGGCAGCGATCTATCGACCATTACAACATCAGAATCGGGCGTGCCGATGTAGATCGTCGCGCCGGAGACGGGGACCAGATTCTTGACATGCGTGCCCGGCCGCAGAAGCTCCTCGGTCACGAGAACCCACAGCGGCTTCCTAGGCGCTGGTGTTGCTTGTTGCTGGGCGAGCGCGGGCCGGGACACAAGCTGTGATGTTGCCTGAGTTGCTTCCGATGAAGGCTCCGTTGGGTCCGGCTGGACCGGATAGGCATCGTGACTCGGACCCGGAGAAGTTGACGCTGAGTGACGGCGCAACCAGCCGCTGACGGCACGCTCGATGCCGTACGTTGCGACGCCCGCTGCGAGGCCGACTGCAACCGCCGCTTTGTGGCCGGGGTCCACTGGCTTCTTCTCCTTCGGCAGCTTGACCTCCATGCCCTGGAAGCTGCTGCCGGGTTGCGCGGCAGCTACGACTGCGTTCTTGTGTGGCGCGCCCTGGACGAAGAGGAGCAGGAGACAGGCTGCCCCGGCCCCGGAAGACGGGTCGCATCGGCCTACCTTCTCGCGGCGGTAGACGGGGCCGCCCCAGACCGTGCCGTCCTCGTCCCAGCTCCCAATGGTGTCCGCATAGCGGGACATGCCCTCCGTCACCGTGCGGTCCGTGTCGTTCACATGCCCGAGAACCGTCTGGGCCGGTCCGTAGGTCCAGGGGGCGCCGAAGCAGACGGTGCCGTCTCGGTCCACATGGGCCGGATAGGTGGTGCTCGACGCGCGGCCGACCTCGACGGTGCCGTCCACAAGACGGGCAACCTCGGTTTCAGACCAGCTTGCGCCGGTGCCACTGAAGAGCTTGACGGTGGTCATGAACGCGTTCCCATCGCTGCCTGAGTCGCTAGCAGGTACCCCATGTTGACGCAGAGCAGTCGAAGATCGGCAGTGGACGTACGATCCGACCAAACCGTGGGAACGAGGTCTAGCTGATGTCGAGTCCGTAGCCGGGCGTTTCGCGGCCGAGTTCGCGGGCGAGTTGCTCCCGCGCGCGTTGCGCGCGTTGGTAGTCGGCTCGCTGCTGTGGGTCGACGGGTTGATGTCCGAGCGGGTCGCCTGTGTCGGGGATTTCGTATTCGATGCGGTAGCGGGCGATGGCGCGTGCCGCGCGGTCCCAGCGGCGGGCGTCGGATTGGCGTTCGGGTCGTTCGCCTAGCGCCTCGCGGGTCCATGCCGGTCGTTCGGTGACTTGTCGGTCGGCGAGTTCGTCGCGGATTTGGGTGTGTTCGCGTTGCAATGTGGCGGCGGCGTTGGTGAGCGCGTTGCGTTCGTCACGGATCGCTGCGACGTCGCCGAGTTGGCGGCTGAGCGTTGCGCGTTGGGTGAGTGTGCGCTCGAGTTGGTCCTCGGCACCAGCGAGGGCGGTGGAGAGCCGGGTGCGATCGACTAGATGGGCGTCCTCGCCGCGGCCGAAGCGTCGCTCGCGGGCTGCGGGCAGCCGGTCGAGCTCGCCACGGAGGAGGTCGCGTCGTTCGGTGAGTGTGCGTGCGCGCGCGTCGAGTTCGTCGAGCCGTGTCAGTTCGGTGGTGGGCAGCGCGTCGAGTTGCGCGCGCAGCTGCTCGAGCTGCTCTCGCATTTCGGTAAGAGGCGGCCGTTGCGCCTGCGCAAACGGGGGTTCGGCGCGGCCGGCTGCCTGTTCTTGCAGCGGTCCCGTGCTGTGTGTTTGGGTGACTTGTGGGTCGTCGGCGGTGCCGGGCGCGGGGAGCTGGTCGATCGCGAGGTCCTCGTCGTCGCGCTCGAGCATCCGGCGCCCCGCCCGCGCCAAAACGTCCTTCGGCTGCGTCCGCTCGTCGCGCGCGCTCGGGGCGAGCTCGTCGCGCTCGGCGGTGCCGTGGCTCGTGTCACGGATGAGTAGCCGTGTTTGTCCGCGGGCGCGTGAGAGCGCGGTGTAGGACCAGCCGCGTGAGAGTTCATGCGGGCTTGCAACGACCGTCGCCTGTTCGACGGTGCCGCCCTGCATGCCGTGCCCGGTCAGCGCGTAGGCGTACTCGACGTGTTCAGCGACGTAACCCGCGGGGAGGTTCCGCATGAGTCGCGCGTCCGTTTCGATGACGATCCCGCCCGCGTGGACGTGGCGGACGGTGCCGCGCGTGCCGTTGTCGACGTCGAGGTCGCGCTCGTTGTCGCGGCAGATCACCCGGTCACCAGCGGCGACCGCCACCGCCCCGTAGGTGCGCTCCTCACCGAGCGCGCCTGCGGCGCGGCGCTGGTCTCGTGCGAGTTCGTTGAGCTCGCTGCGTGTGTCGTTGTTGCGCGCGATCAGCACGCTCTGCTCCAGGCCGTGCGCCAACACGCCGACGGTCCATTCGGCGACGGCCTGCTCAAGAACGTCGCGGTCGTCGGTGACGACTTCGACGCGGCCCGTGGTGGTGGCCCATTCGATCCAGCGGCGCGGGTTGCCGTCATGCAGGCCGGCGAGCGCGAGGCGCTCCTGCGGGTCGCGCTGGCGCATTACCTCGGTCAATCTGGCCGACCCGAGCCGCTCACCGATCGCCGCGAGCCATCCACCGGCTTGGACGGACGGTAGCTGCCCGGGGTCACCGATCGCGATCACCTTCGCCCCCACCTTCGCGGCGTGCGCGAGCAACCGTTCGCTCTGCCTGGTGGACGCCATCGCGGCCTCGTCGAAGATCACGACGCCGCGCTCCGGGAGTGGCCGGCCGGCGTCGATCGCGAGCAGCCGGCTATCAAGCGTCCGCGACGCGATCCCCGCCTGCTCGTTCAGCTCACGCACAGCCCGACCCGACGGCGCGACGCCGATCACGGTGTAGCCGGACCGCTCGTAGAGGTCGGCAATGGCGCCGGCGGTGTAGGTCTTGCCGGTTCCGGCCAAAGCCTCGATCACGTCCACCCCGTTGCCGGACGTCGCGACCGCGCGTACCGCGTCGGTCTGTCCGGCGTTCAACGCTCGATCGCCGGCAGCGATCACCGCCGTCACGGTGGTCTCGTCGAGCTGCGCGACGTGGGCGCCGGCGCGGCTGGTCGCGAGGTCGATTAGCGCGCGCTCGCGCTCTACGAGGTCCGCGCTCGTGAGTGTCCCGCGCGTAGTCGCAAGAACGTCGGCGCGACCGGCGAACCGTTCGCCGAAGGCGCGCACGGTTTCGACGCGAGCGCCCTGCGTGGCCGCGGCCGCGAACTCGCGCAGGACCGCCGGCTCATCGAAAGTGTTCGAACGCTCCGTTAGCCCGTCTGGTCCCGCGATGACCGCGGCGAGCTCGCCCTCCCCCACTCGCTCACCGGCCTGTTCAAGCTCGCCCTCCCCGGCAACCTGGCCGTGCTCGAGCTGCTCCTGGCCGCGGCCGGTGATCTGGTCGATGAGTTGCCGGTCGAGTCCGTGCTCGGCGGCACGGGCGGTGATCTCTTCCCGCCAGGTGTGGGTCTCGATGCCGTACTGCTTGCGGTCGCGTGTCGCGATCGCACCCCACGTCGCACGCTCAGCCTTCGTCAAGGGCCGCCCGAGCTCGGCCTCCTTCACCGCGACCGCCGCGAGCACCTGCGCGCGACGCTGCGAGAACGACCGCAACACACCCACCGAGACCTCGCGAAGCTCGGCCGCACCCTTGTGAACGGGCCCCCACTCCAACCCGAGACGCTCACGCACCACGGTCCGCAGATGCGCCTGGTAGAGGTAGCCCGCGGTCTTTGCCGCCCGGTAGAGCGCGGCGCCGTCGAGCGCGGTGTAGCGCCCGTCGGGCCCGCGCGTGAGGTTGCCAGCCACGACGTGCGTGTGCAACTGCGGGTCCAGTGCCCGGCTCATCCGGTGGCGGTAGGCCGCCGCGATAAACCCGCCACCGGGCTCGTGAACCTCGCCGGCGTGGCCGCGGCGCACCATCACCGCCGTGTCCTCGAGATACCCAACAGCGGCCCGCACAGCCTCCTCATGCGCCGCGACCAGCTCTGCAGAAACCTCGGCCGGCGCGACCGCGAACAGCACGCTGACCGACTTCGGCGCCGAGAAGGTCAGGTCAAGCGCCGCGATCTTTGGATCCCGAAGACCCGCGCGCAACCGCACCCCAGGCTCCCCCGGATACGACCCCGCAATCAACGCGTTGAACTGCGCGCTGCTCACCGCCCCGGAAAGGCCGAGCTCGCGGGCGCCTGCGCCGACCCATTCGCCCTGCGCCTCACCACGGCCCGCGTAGTAGTCGTCGACGCCGTTCGCGACCTGCTGCTCGTAGTAGCGATGCTGGCCGACAGCGATCTTCCCGATCGACAACACGGGACCAAAATAGCAAAATCAGCACCCTTTGGTGCAACTGTGTGATGCGAAGCTCAGCGAAGCTGAGAGAGCGTCTGGGAAGCCTTTGCCGTTCGGACCTTCGGGAGGCTGCGGGCTATGCGAGCACGGGCTGACCGACGGCGGGGACGTGGACGTGGGAGCGGTGCTCGGACGTCTCGTTGAGGTCGGCGGACTGGTCGGCGGGTCGGGTCGCGGAGCCAGGGCCAAGCCGGGTGGACACGGCCGGCGAGACCGCGGTGGGATCTCCGCTCGCGCGGCAGCGACGCGCAGGGGATCCGAACCATGGTCTGTCCCCCTCTCCAGACGGTGGCGCTCAGCGCACACGTAGCCTCCCGCAGCGCCCTGTGGGTGGTGCGGGAGGCGACTCTAGCTTCGGTGGGGATGCAGCAGGCGGGTGAAGATGCGTTGCGAGAGCAGCGAGGGCCAGTAGCCGCGACGGGCGTGAAACCAGATCGTGCCGGCGCTCCAGGAGGCGCAGCCGAGGATCAAGAAGAACACCATGTAGCCGTACCCGCCCTGGCTGCCGCACGCCCATCCGGCCCACCACGAGGCCACGCCGCTGAAGCGGGTGAGCGTCGGCCCGAACCGCCATCCGACCCACGCGAACAGGCAAAGCAATCCGCCGGCGGCGACGATCGAGGCGAGCACCGCGGGGTGCCCGCCAGCGCTGTTGGTAGCGAGGACGCGAGCGGCCATCACCACAGTGCAGCACGCGCTTGGGACATTACGCGCGACCCACGGCCACCCTCGCACGCAGGGCGCTCGTCCCTTCCGGGTCGCTGCTGCCAGTGGTCGCGAGGACGACGGTCTCGAGGCGGCGGGCGAGACGGTCGATCAGCGCGGCGTGAGCGTGGATCGTCGCGATCGGGGTGTCCTCCGACCAGGCGGTCAGGTAGGGGATGCTGTTCGCGCTCGTGTCGACCCCAAGGATCCCCGCCACGCTCATCGCGACCGATTCAACGACGAGCTCCTCGCCGGCGTAGGACAGCTGCGGATCACCGTCTGCGCGATCGACGCGCACGAGCGCGTGAGCGAGCTCGTGCAGCAGGGCCGCGATCTGCCCGTTCGGCTCAAGCGAGCACTCGACCTCGATCTCACCGGTTCGGTGACGGCACACGCCCTCCGGGCCGCCAAGCTTGCGGACGTCAACGGCGTAGCCGATCGTCGCGGCGAAGCTGGTGAGCGGCACGAGTAGGTGCGCGAGCTCGTATCCGTGCAGCGGCGCGATCGGCGGGTCAAGCGGCGAAGGCGTCGCGGGTGGCGGAAGCTCGGTGACTTGTGAGCGGTCGAAGACCGAGCCGAGCTTGAACAACGTCCGCGGCTTCTCCCCCGCCCCGCCATCGTGTCCCCACGCTTCGAGTTGCTTGCGGCTGGGCGGGATCGGCATCCAGATCCGGATCGCCTTCTCGCCCTTGCGGACCGCGTACCCGAGGTCGAGCCACGCCCGGAACCCCGCGACGTGTGTCGCGCCAGGGTTTTGCATGCTGATCAGGATCTGGTTGCGCAGGCTGTAGCGGTGAAAGTGCCGGCGCACCCCGAGCCAGCACTGCCAGCCCGCCGACGTCCGCAGTTCTTCGACGGCGCGCTCGGCAAGCTCGCGCTCCGCGGCACGGCGCTGCTCACGCTCTTCGAGAGTCGATCGTGTTCCGCTGGGGGCCATGAGGTTCCTCCTTGGTCGGTGGCCTCGCCCGGTGGGGGGCCGCTTGCCCATCCGCCCGCACGACCCGAAGGGGCGTGCCACCATCGGGCGGTGGGCGGCCCCCACCGGAACGCCATCCGCCAGCAAACCCACGCCCACGCGTGGGGGCGGTGAGGCCGACGTCGCAGGCGGCGTCGGCCGGCCGCGGGAGCCACCAGCGCTCCGCGTCGTGGATCGCCGCGGCCACGTCGTCGACGCCGGGCCGCAGCGGGATAGAGGCTCCTCAGCTCGTGACGCGGCTACAGCCGCTCAAGGTAGACATCGCCCGCAGCACCAGCGCTTGCGAACTGCAGCTCGTCATCTGGGGCGGGCACGCGGCGGATCACACGGGTCGCTCGCATCTGAGCGCCCACGAGCCTGGGCAGCGCTCGCACGGATTCCGTACGCTCGTTCCGCTGTCTCCGGAACTGCTCGTACACAGTGCGCAGCAGGACTGCAGACATTGGTGAGGCAGTCTTCGTCGTCGAGGATGGGCTGGTAGATGCGTCGCTGGCATCCACGCGGGCCATGATGGTCCGGGGGAACTTGCGGTCGACGACCAGGCCGGAGAGGCCAATTACGGGACGGTCAGAAGCGCGCGGTTGATGATGACCGTCGCTTCGAGGGGCGCGCCCATCGTCCAGTAGCGCTGCCCGTCGGTGTTCAGGTACGTGTAGGTCGTCTTCCCGAACCGGCGCTTGTAGCCGGCCCGGCGGATCAGCAGAACGAACTCGTTGAACTCGTCGTCGGGGGTCTGGCCGCGCACCGTGTACTCGTGCGGGATGTGGGACATCGTCTTTGCAAAGCGCCACGGCGCGCGGGCGACGAAACCGCGGCCGTCTTCGCCTCCCTCGGTGGTCTGCGCGCTGGGTCGCATACTCGTCACTAGCGTCGCACGGCGTTCCGCGAGTCGCCCCCTCGCGCGTGCAGGCATCCCTTGCTTAGCGCTAGGCCACACCACCTCATGCATTCGCCGAGAACGAACGACGGGCCGGATCGAACTCAGCACTTCCGCTGACGGCGAGGTTCGCCGGCGACAAATCGATCGCTAGCTCCCCAGCCAGCCGCTGAGCTTCGGCCGGCCCGAAGCGGTCGACCAGGTAGGCGACGAGGTCCTCTTGGCGGGCGTGTCCGAATGCCAGGCGGTACACCGTGAGCGACCGTCGTAGATCATCAATGCGCGCTCGGTCCCTGCTCAGCGGCAGGGTTGGGACGTGCCGCTCGATGCGTGCTCCGCCGGGTATCGGGAAGAGCCAGTAGGGGACGAGGTCGGTTACCCCAGGAGCGCGTTCCGCGGCAGCGCGCGCGAAGAGCGATGCCCATGGATCCGTACCGGGCTCGAGCATCAACTCGTCGCCGTAGGTTTGAGCCACGTTGCGGCGAACTGCGTGGTTCTTAAAGCGGTGAATCCGTCCCTCTCGTTGCTCGAGGTCGACAGGATTCGACGGCAGGTTCCAGTGGACGATCGCATGGCTGTAGAGGTGAAAATCAAGGCCCTCCTGCCCGACCGAGGTGGAGGCGAGGACGAATGGCCAGAACGGAGAGTTGAACGCCGTGCGAAGTTGCGTGGCTCGCACGCCGCCGGTCCCATCGGCGTTTCGCTCATCACCGAACCGGGCGGCGAACTGTGTGCGCATGTTGCGACGCGTGAGTTTTATTCCCTGACGCGGGTCGACGCCAACGCGATCGACGCGTACCCGCGTTGCCCTCAGCGTGAGTGCCTCGCGGATCGTCTCGGCCAGTACGCGCCATCTGTGTGTTGGCTCAGGGTCGAACAGTCCACGGTCATCCACGAGCACATGGGCGTATTCGTCGACCACAGCCTGCAGACAGCCGTCCGTCCCGTAGCGAAGGACGTGGCGCCAGTAGGCGGTGGTTGGATCGGGCGAACGGACCATCGCCGTTACTTCGGGCCCGTTGAAGAGGGACCGGAAGCCCCACGCGGCCTGTCCGGCGGCGTCGCGGAGCTTCACGTCCGCGTGACCGCTGCCGTGGCTGACGCGCGTGAGCGCCCTTGCGCAGACGGTTCCCCATCCGGCGGCCGCGAGCTGAACGATCGTCGCGACCAGGTCATCCGGTCGCCGGCCGAGCGTTAGGTCGCCGCGAAGCAGGCTTCGTGCGCGCTCGACGTGGTCTGCCCAGCGGGACTCTCCGTCTTCGGCGGTGTCGTCGCCGGCCCAGATCGCGGCGAGGTTGTCGCGCGACCACCACGCGCGCGTTGCTTCCGGGTCGAGGTGAAGGTCTAGGAGAATTGGGGCGGCCCAGTACCAGCTCTCATCCACGACGTCCCGGCTCGATGCGGATTCTTCTTCCTCGGCTAGAGCCGCGTGTGCATGGTGGCATGCGTCGGCGAACATTGCGGCGGTTGGCACATGCGAGCGTCCGGCGATGCGCACGAGCAGATCGAGGTCCTCTCGGCAAAACCCTGCCTCGAGCATGTCGGATGCCGTCATCCGGCTCAACCGGACGAAGCGCTCGGTAAACGCGAGATGTAGTGCGTATTCCGGTGTGATGGACCAGGGCTCTGGTCCGCTCCACGCGTAGGGGTGTGCGCTCGGGTCGACCGGTCCGCGGAGGCCCGAGCCCTTTGCGGGCAGCGCGTCGATCCGTGCCGACAGTCGGTCCTCGGCCCATTCCCGTAGGCCGCTGACGGTTGCCGGTACACCGTGTGTCGCGGCGTTGCGTGCGTAGTCGAGCGGGTCTGCGAGGGTCGCGAGCGTCGGTGATGGGTAAAGCAGGGCGAGCACGGGCATGCTGCTGAGCCGCCCGTCGCTGATCCGGAATGTCAGTAGTTGCGTGCGCTGGTCGCGTGCCTGTCGCGTGTTGCGTGGGTCGCTGTCGAGTAGACGGAGCATCCGTCTCTCGGCGGCATAGGTCAGCATCGCTGCGACGGCGCGCGGGACAACATTCCACGACGAGAAGACGAGCCTCTTTGTGAAGTCCGCCACGCGGGGGTCGGCATACGGCCCTTCGAGCGCGTAATAGGGCAGAGACGGGGCGATCCACAGTGCCTGCCACGCGCCCGACTGGATGACGTCGGCGTCAAGGACACGCATGCGCGGATTGCCGGGATCGATGTCCCCGTACCGCTCGACGTCCCTCCAGGGGAGATTCTGCGCATTTCGACCGATCGCGGTCGCTACCTCGCGACTGAGGACTGGGGATTCGGCGGCGTCTTCCAGCTTGGTTTTGAAGCGATACCCGTCCATGAAGTTGAGGAGATACGGTGCGCTCTTCCAGTACTCGATCACGTCGGGTTCTTCAAGGAGCCGGGCCACGTTCTGCAGTGCCAGGTAGCCGCGCACGTCACTCGCCGTAAGCGGAGTCGCGACGTCGCGATGCTCGAGCATGCCGTCACGGTCGTCGCGGACAGCGAGTCGCTCGGTGCGGCACATGATGGTGCCGAGAGCCGCTTCAATCCGTTCGCGGCAACCGCGCAGCTCGGTTAAGTTGATCTCTGCGGTGTTGATGAGCGAGTGCTTGTGATCAGCGAACGCGCTCTCGATCTCAGCGGCGGTCTCCGTGTCGTCGCCGCAAAGAAAGCGTACGGTGCGCATGAAGTCCTGATGGTGGTCTTCGGTTTCGTGCTCTTGGCCGAGCGTGTACATCCGGTACGGCGTAGCACTGAGGAGGAGGAGTCGTGCGCGCGTCCCGCTTTCGGGGTCGCGCCAGTTGAAGAGCTGCTGTGCGAGCTCCCCGGCCGCTGTGTCCGGGTTGTCCAGGATGTCGCGAAAGCGCTGAAACTCGTCGAGGATGACCAAATCTGGCTCGAGCGCCGAGATGCAGACCTGTGCGAGGGTGGCGCGGAGGTCGCTGACGATCTCGCGCCGGTCGTAGCGCAGCTCCTCCGACCACGCGGCATTGGTTTCGTGGCGGATGGTCATCCGGTCACATAGCGCCTGGAACGCCTCCACCAGCTCGCTTCTTTGTTCAACCGCGGCGACGAAATCGCGCGTCAGCCCTGGATCGATCGGTGGTGCTGCGTCGTTGCGCGGGTCGAGCGATGCGACAGCGTTGGTAAACGACGCCATCGCCGCATCGCCTCGGAGTGCGCGCAGCACGCTCTTGCTGTTGCGGCGGTAGCCGATCGCCTCTTTGAGCATCCAGAACAGGACCGCCCGCTCTTTGCTGACTCCGAGGGAAGAGTGCGGGTCAAGCGAGGTTCCTGGGGTGAGGGAGATCAGGTTGATCTCGTTGGAGCGCAGCTTGTGGGTCTCGAGCGGCAGGAGCGTAATGCGCGACGCAAGCGCGACGTCGTCGCGTCCGGTTACGTTGAGACGCCGGATGTTCTGGCGCGCGATGTCCGCGTTTGAGCAGACGTAGACGATGTCGATGCGTCCGACCTTGCCGCTGCGCTGCAGCTCATCAACCACAAGCGCTGTCACACCGCGGGCCACGAGCGTCTTTCCGAGCCCGACTTCGTCGGCAACTAGGAATCGTCGTGCGTCGTCGTCGCGGAACAGCCGATCGTAGGCGTACCTCACGGTCTCAAGCTGGAAGTCCTTCAGCCGGCCGAGTTCCGCGTCGACGTCGATGCGGTCCGTCACGGCCGTGTCATCGCGTCGCGAATCGGCTGCCAGATCTCGAGCAGGCCATCGGGTAGCAGTTCCGCGCCGTCGGCCGTCGAACTGAGATCGGCGATCAGCCCCTCGACCTGCTGCAGCGTGTCCGGATCCCGATCGAGTGCCTTGAGCATCGTCTCAAGCAGAGGCACCTGTGCCTGCCACCGTCCTGCCGTCTCCGCGCGAGCGCCTTCACGGAACACCGCCAGTGCGTTGAGCGCCGAGTCCGCCGACCGCGCACTGTCGGCCAAGAGGAGCAGCAGAAAGCGCAGCACCTGGCTCTTGTCGCGAAGCAGTGCTCTGAGAAGTGACTCGCGTCGGTCCGCAGGAGCGCCCCGCAGATCTGCTCGGGTTACAAACCCGGTGGACGCTGCGCGGCCCTCCGCTCGGATAGTGATTTCGAAGGCGAAGAACGCCGTCAGCAGCTCAGTCGGAAGAGCGTGCCATGTCGAGGTGCCTGTGATCTTCTGTGCTTGCGTGACAGTGATCGGCCGCACTAGAACTTCAGCGTCCGTCGGGCGGGTGCTTAGGGTCGGCACAGTCAGGGTCAGCGCGTAGTGACCGCTGTCCTCCGCGCCGACGTCTGCGACGAGATCCGCGCAAGCGATGTCTCGTCGCAGATTGTGGAGCTCGTTTTCGAGCCTCTCCAGCACTACGTCGACCTCGACCTGCTCGTCCGGCGGTTCGTAGCGGCGCAGGAGCGATACGAGACTTCGGTCGCTGTGGGCGTCGCCGAGCACGGCGTCTATGCCGCAGCGGCTCTTCGGGCCTTCAAGCTCGGCGAGGAACTCGACATTGCGGTTGAACGCTGCGTGTGTGGCGTTTGCAGAGCCGACCCAGATACGCGCCTTCCAGCCGGCGTCGGCGACATAGGCCTTGGCGTGCAACCCGGTGAGTTCTGTCCCGGGGTCGAGTGCGGCTTCGTCGGCAGCCCCGTCGCTTGCAGCGTTGACCGTGTGTGCGTCGTCGTCGGGTTGTAAGGCGTCGTCGAACACCTGGATTGGCTCAAAGCTTGCGAGCTGATCCGCAGACAGGCGTGCGAGCGTGTCCAGGCGGGAGATCAGCTGGTGGTCGTTGCCTGCATTCGCGAGCCGATCGAGGGCTGAGGAGGACAGGAACGGAGAGATGACCAGCAGCCGGCGGATGTCGCCGGTAAACGGCCACGCGGGCCGGCCATCGTGACCGATCGGATGAAAGACAACGCTCTCAAAGTCGGGCGGCAGGTCCCAGCGGACGCGGGCGAGGTCTTGCGCGATTGTGCGAACGCGAACCGCCGCTGCCTCGCTGAGCGGCGATATCGCACAACCCTCAAGGGCGGCAACGAACTCGGAGACCGGGCGGGAGGACGCAATCGGGCGCCCGCTGTTCGTGAGCTCTCCGTCGAGTACTAGCGCGGTGTCCCATGAGCGGTCGAACGTCAGGTTGCGGGATAGGACGAGCAGCCTGTAGAGAGTCGGCTCGTCCGGGGCGACGTAGCGCAGGGCCCAGACTTTGGGATGAAAGACACCGCCGTCGGTCGGGCTGCGAGCCTCCACGACGGCGTCCTCGAGTTGGGAGAGGAGACGATGGTCGTGCTGCGGGATGGCAATCTGGCCGGCCTGGCAGAAGATCGTCAAACGGTCCGCGTATTGGCGCAGCGCCGCGAGGAGCGCATGCGGGTCGGCGGTTGGCCGGCCATTCTCCTGCTGCCAGTCAAAGACCGTGAACGCGAGCGGAACGCGGAGTAGCGCCACTAGGTCGAGTGAGAAGGTCGTGCCGACCCCCTGGTCGAAGCGATATCCGTCCGGGGGCGTGAGCGCCTCCACGAGTAGCTGACGGTCGTCAGGAGCGAGCATCTGGTGGGACGAGGTCGTTGATGAACCGCTGGGCGATGGCCCAGCGGTAGTTCATACGCGCGGTGCCGGCGTCGCCGCCCCAGAGGTGAAGAGCGGCCTCGCTATGGAGGCGCGCTCCCATGGGGCCCTTGACCTGGCGCTCGCGACTGCTGATGAGCTCGCGCGCGCGGACTGAGTTCGAGAGGTCTTGCTCCTCGACCACGAGTCGGGCCCAGCGCTCGATAAACGCGCGCGTGGGCGCCGTGACGGTTGCGGGAGTGCGATCGACGGTTTGCCAGAGCTCGGCGAGGTCCCACCGGCCCGGTTCACCGCCAGCCTCGAGCGTCAGAGATCTTGTCCAATCTGAGAGGCGCTGCTCGAACTCCTCAATTTTCTCCTCCCACACGAGCCGTCGAGCGAGCAACAGGTTGTAAAGCAGAGGGGCTCCATGCATTACCGCCGAGAGCATGCGAGCCTGATTCAGGTCATCGATCGTCTCACGCGGAAAGCGAGCAAGGTCAGGGTGCTCCCAGGGGAACGGGATATTGGACTGGCGACCGTGCTCGACAAGCCAGGCGAGCAGGGTGCCGCGCGGGCGGCCAAGGAGCACACGCTCGGTCAGGTAGGTGCGATCCTCGGGACGCAGTCGCAGCGAGCATTCGCCAGGGAAGCCCTCAGGCGGGTCGGGTAGTCCCGGATGCCAGTGGACGGCAGCGGTCGCGTCGGCGAGCGGCTCGCCGTCGTCATCGACGCTACCCCGTTGGTCAACGCTTAGATTCGCGAGCCGTCGAAGATATTGATCCCGGCTACCGGGATATAGCCTGATTCCCCACGCGGCCAGGCCCTGCCAATACACGTCGCTCGGTAGCCGCTTGAGTGAACGTCGCACCCTTGCTCCGATGACACCTTCAGGGTCGCCGTCGGCAAGTAGTGGCTCGATGAGATCCAGCTCCGCTTTGCGGGCGCGATCGGCGACGTTTGCCCTCCCGGCGTGCTGCTGCTCCAGCGAGCGATAGATCCACGGGATGAACAGAAAGTAGGCGACGCGGGTTTGGATGGTGCTCGTCCCCGGGAAGAAGTGCTCGGCGAACCCGTCCCGGATTGAGCCGAGACCTAACTCATCGCGGGTATCGCGGTCGCGGAAAAGTTCGATGACGTCGAGCGCCGCGCGTCGCTCGGCGTCGGAGTAGTCGAGCCAGGAGAGGCTAGAGGTCATTACCGGCTGTTAGCCGAGGCCCACGCGGTGAGGGTCGCGTCATGCGCGCCGCGCGGCGTGCCGTTGAGCATGCCGTGCATCCTCGCGCAGACGAAGCGGGGATGCGCTCGAATCTCGCGGCCCACTCTCGGGGTCCTGCAAGCGTCACCACTGGATCGGCCAAGTCCGCAACTATCCAAGGAGGACACACGCGCTATTCGGCCATCTCGACAAATCGGCAGAGCGCGTTGGCAAGCCGCATGTGCTCGATCGTCTTGCAGTCGACCTCGAGTAGCCGCGGCGAGCAGACGAGGTAGGCGAGGCATTGTGCGCGGGAGATCGCGACGTTGAGGCGGTTGCGGGAGAGGAGGAAGTCGAGGCCGCGCGGCACGTCCTCGCCGCTCGAGCTGGCCATCGAGTAGATCACGACCAGGGCTTCCTGGCCCTGGAACTTGTCGACCGTGCCAACGCGCACGTCCGCGGGCAGACGCTCTCGGAGGAGATCAACGTGGGCGTTGAACGCCGCGACGACCATCACGTCGCTACGTCGCACGCCCGCGTCGCGCAGTCGTGCGACCTCGGCCACCACGGCGGCCGCCTCCTCCTCGGAGGACTGGCGGTTTCCTTCGTGTTCGACCGGGATGTAGCGCAGCCCGGTTCCGAGCGGCGTCGTTCGCTCCGCTGTGCGCGCGTCGGGTCGCAGCCGCCCCTCGTAGAACACCTCGGAGATGTAGCCGCAGACGTCGGGGTGCAGACGAAAGGTGCGTTCAAGGAAGAGGCCTCGATCGGGCGGGATCGTCGCGTTCTCACCCAGGAGGTGCGCGAGGACTGACGCGTCGGCGCCTCCGGGGTGCGTTCCCTGCAGCACTTGCGCGAGCTGGAGCGGGTCACCGATCAGGACGAGATTGCGTGCGCAGGTGCCCATCGCGAGCGCGTCCGCGAGCGACACCTGGCCAGCTTCGTCAATGAACAGATAGTCGAGTCTGCCGTCGTGGCCGGAATGACAGAAAAGCCAGGCGGTGCCAGCGGCGAGGTCGGCTCCCGCGGTGTCAGACGCCTTCCAGACGTTCGTGATCATCTGGCCGTCGTACTCCGACTCCGGATTGCCCTGGCTTGCCTTCTTTCGCCCGTCGAAGGCGATCCCGAGTTCGCCAGCGGCCGTCTCGACCTCCCCGAGCAGGTTGTGTATCGCCTTATGGCTCGTCGAGGCGACCCCGACCGTCTTGCCGGCCCCGATCAGGTCGGCGATCAGTCGCCCGGCCGTCCAAGTTTTCCCGGAGCCGGGTGGACCCTGGATCACGAGCTGACGTCCGTCGAGGGAGCGGGCGAGCTGCTTCATGGCGTCGAGGTCGTCGGTCTGCACGGGCTGTGGGAACGATTCGCGGGTGAGCACGGATTCGAGCGCCGGGTAGCGTCGGTCGCCTGCGAGCAGCGAGCGACCGAGCCGTTCGAGCGCTTGCTCCTGCACGTCGGTGCCATAGGGGTTTCCGGGGATCAGCGCGCCCGGTAGAGCGACCCCCTCGAGCGAGGGCCCGCGCCGCAGCTCGAGCAGGTGTGCTTCGCGGTCGAGCGCGACGATCGTCCCGGCCGGCCCGCCGCCCGTCGCGAGATCCCTCGGCGCGTCGCCGACGCGCAGCTTGTGCTCCTGCGCCGGGTAGGTGAGGACGTGGACGTGTGATCGTGCCTCCGGCCAAGATTCGCCGACGGGCTCGATCATTCCGATCGCGTCGGAGTCCTCGGTGAGCTCTTCCGATGTCCGCTCGAGCCGGTCGAAGAACGCCCACCACACCGGCTTGCGTTCCCGGTCGTGGTAGTCGAGCAGCTGAGCGACCAGTTCGCGGGGCGGGTCGCCGGTCGCCAGCAGCGCATCTCGCAACGCCGCGCGATCGGCATCCTCCGCTTTCGGCTGGCTCGGAGGCAGCGGCTCGGGCGAGGGGATCTCCCCCGCCTCGGCCTTACGTTCGAGCAGCCAGTCGCGCAGCAGCCGTGTCGCGATCACGTCCTCCTCGTTGTAGGCCGCGATCGCGGAGAGCAGCTCTGGGTCGCGTGTCTGGACCCACCGCTCGTACTCGACGATCGACGTGCCGCCGTCCTTGACCTCAGCGTGCCGCTCGAACGTGAGGAACGCCTCCATCTCTTTCAGCCCGTAACCGGGAACGGACGCGACGAGCCCGCCGCGCACCACCTTGAGCAGGTCGACCAATACCTCGCGACGCAGCAGCTCGTCAACCTCCTCCTCGCGCGTGCCGTAGCGGCCCGCGAGCCGGCGCAGCACGCTCAGCTCATAGGAGGCGTAGTGGTAGACGTGCATACCCGGGTACGCCTGCAGACGCGCGTGAACGAGATCAACGAACTGCTCGAGCGCCGCCCGCTCGCCCGCGCGATCATGCGCCCACAGCGGGGTGAAACGGCCCTCCGGGTCAAGGACGCCCCACAGGTACTCGAGGCTGCCATCGACCGAGTCCCAGAACGGGTTGCCTTCAAGGTCGAAGAAAAGATCACCGGGCGACGGCTCAGGCAGAAGCGCAAAGCCGGACGGCGGGTCAAGCAGCTCGTAGCGCAGTTCGCCGGTTATGTCTCGCTCATGCTGCAGCCCCGCTTGACGGCGCAGCTTCGCGAACACCTCGGCGCTGATCCCCGCCGGCGCATCCGGGCCAGCCGCGGCCAGCGCCGCGCCGGTCAAAATCCCGCGGGCGCGAAGCGGCGCGAGATAACGCGCGCCCAGACCGGCGACGCGCGTCGGGTGATCGACCGCTTCCCACCACGCCTCGCAACGCTCGAGAAAACCACAGGTCTCACACGCGTCGCACGGAACCGCCTCGGTCTCGCGGGGCTCATCGAGGAACCCGGCAACGCGCGACTGGACACGGCGGGCGTACGCGGCGAAATCGTCGGGCCGGAAGCTCTCCCGCTCGCCATTGCCGAGCAGCACGTGCATTGCCCGCGGCGCGGCCCCTTGAATGCGCCCGACCTCCGTGCTGTAGAAGCAAAGCTGCAACACGTACGCCGGCTTCGCGTGACGCGCGAGCTTCGTGTCAAGGACCTCGTAGGAGTATGCGCCCAACTTCGGCGACGGGTCGTCGACACGCAGGAGGAAGTCCGCAATGCCACGCCAACGATCCGAACCGAGAACGGCCTGATAGACGACCTCGCATCCTGCGCGCATCGCCTCCTCGGTCTCACACGCCGCCCGCTCCCAATCATCCGGCAACGGCGCGTGGTCTCGCCGAAGGACTATCTCGCAGACGTCAAGCCCCTGCGCACGTAGCCCAACCAAGTACGCCGTCTCATGCTCCTGACCCTTCGCAAACAGGAGCTCGGCGCCAGCAGACGACGCCGCCGACAGGATCTCGCCTCGCGCCACCGCCAGCGAAAGTGCCGAGCTATGCCGGCAACCAACGAACGCCGTGACATCTGATGGCGAGAGAAGCAACTGGCCGTTGCGGAAATGCATCGCTTGAAGTATCGGCACCGGAATCGCGAAGCGTCACGCCCCAGTAGCTTGCGGAAACTTTGGTTAGCCCGCGCCTGACCATAGGAGGACTCCGAAACCTTGGGGTAAGGCTCGATCTGAGCAATGGCGCTACCGCTGCTGGTCGAGAGTGCCGTCAGCCGTCTCAACCGACTGCGGTCGCTACGAGTGGCACAGGCTCAGCGCCTTTGTCGGAGGAGGTCGCGCAGCCGTTGTGTAGCGATCTTGTTGTTCGGGTCGAGGTCGATGACCTGCCGGAACGCCTGCTCTGCAGCGTCGAGCGATCCGATCGCTTGGTAGGCGCGTCCGAGGCGATTCATGGCGACGGCGTCCTGCGGCGCGAGTGTCAAGATCGCCGAGTTGACCGCGATGGCGTCCTCGGGATCAGTCGTGGCGGCAGCTAGCTCTCTGAGTTCCGTGATGTCCTTCGGCAACACCGACCGTCGCGCTTCGATCCGTTTGGTCGTAGCGGCCCTCCTTCGCTCGATGGCGTCGGCGTGAGGGGCTAGTCGCGCGGTCGCGGTCGCCCGGTCCGCATCGGTGAACAGACGCGCGTAGGGCTTGCCGGCGTCGGCTACTAAGGCCTCGCAGGCAAGGTCGAGCGAGTCAGCGTCTTCCAGCTTCTTGTAGCCGTCGCTGGGCGCTTTGTAGAGGTAGCGCCTGACGTACTCTGCGACGGCAAGTCCGCCGCGGTCGATGGAGTTCTTCAACCCCCGCTTGTAATAGGAGGGGTTGTACGGATTCCCGGCCTTGTCCTTGATACCTCGAGGACCCATCTGGTCGATCTGCCAGTGCAAGTCGCTTATTAGGGCGGCTATTGCATCGCGGTCATCCACGGCGCGAAGGTCCGGTCAACTCGGATGCTTCCGCGAATCGTGCACGCGACGATCCTCGCAGAATCCGCCGTGCGGCAAGCGCAGTTGGGACCGCTTGCGGCTGGAACCGTCGTGCGCGCCGCGGAGCGCTAGGCTCGCTTCCGTGTCGGAGTTGCCGTCGCTCCCGAAGTCGTTCTCACGGATCGATCTCGAAGCGTTGGGCTTTGAGGGTTGGTGCACGTGGGCTGCCCTTCGTAAGGCTCACTTTGCGGCCGTCCCGGCGGGGCCTGCTGTCTACGTGATCTATCGAGCGGCCGCTGCCGCGCCGTCGTTCTTGGGCGTGAACCCTGGCGGTCGCTTCAAGGATAAGGATCCGAGTGTCCCACTGGACGTGCTGACTAGCAGTTGGGTCCCCGGCGCACACGTCGTGTACATCGGCAAGGCGGACGTCGCCGATCGACGGCTCAAGCAATTCGCGCGCTTCGGTGCTGGGGAGCCGGTCGGTCACTGGGGCGGCCGCTACATCTGGCAGCTCTCCGATTCGGACGAGCTTCTCGTCGCATGGCATGAGATCTCCTGGGTCGAGCAGGCACGCCAATATGAGAAGCGGCTCCTTGACCGCTTCGGCGAGCTTCACGGCGTCGTCAGGCCTTTCGCGAATCTCACGGGGTAGCAGAGCGGATGACGCCAGAGGAGTACGAGCACCTCGTCGCGGAAGTGTTGCGGTCCGAAGGGTGGGACGCCCATGTCACGCCCTATGTCCGCGATTACGGCCTCGATGTGGTCGCCGAACGCGACGGTCGCCGGCTGGGCGTGCAAGCGAAGATGTACGGTGGCGCCAATCGCTCGATCTCCGTCGAGACGGTAATGCTCACATACGCTGCCGCCGCCTACGCCGACTGCGGCGAGGCGATGATCGTCACAGACAGCCGCGTCCTCGACGACGCGCGACAGGTAGCCGACAAACTCCGCGTCGCGCTTCGCGTGGTGAGCGCTATCACGTCTCCTCGCGCTGCTCCGCCTGAAGCCTGCGATCCCAAGCCCGCCAGGGCGGGCCTATCGTTTGGCGAGATCTGGGACACGCACTTCGTGCCGCTCGCGGGCCGCGTTCTGATTCGGCCGAACGGCACGACAAATGAGATTCTCAAGGTCGACCATGCTGGTCTTGTGCGCCGCACATCCAACGGCAGAACCCAGACAATCAAGATCGAGATCTTTCGGTGGACAATTGAGAAGCTCCTTCGCGGAGAAGCCGTCTCCCGCGACGAGATCAACCAGCACTACCCCGGTCGTGCCTCATCTGGAATCGCTTTGATCCTCTCCGCTATTCCGATCTTCGACACGGTCAACGTAGCCGGCAAGCGAGCAGTTCGCTTGCGTGCGCCACTTTGACGCGGTACCCCATCATTCCCTCCCACGCGCCTTGCTCCGACATGTCGCTGGGCGACTTGCCGGCGCCCGGTACGTCCAGGAAGACGTGGGCAGCTAAGTAGGTGCGTTCGGCACGGACGTCGCCGGTCGGAAGCTGGCGGTGATCTTGCAGCGGACGCTCAGTCGCCATCCCCCTCATCGGGCCGTCCCTCGGCGAGCCCCGGCGCTACCCGACGCGCGCCAGCGCCTTACGCACGAACCCCTGGAACTGGACGATGTCGGGCGGGCCAAGCGTGCCCTCAGTGACCCCCACCATGATCGCGCCCTTCCTCACGATCAGCGCATCCTCATCCGCGGTAACCCCGTTGACCGTGAGACTCACCGTGAACGCCGCCGACTGGTCCCCGTACTGCGGAAAAGACATCTGGCCGACCGTTCCGGTTACCTTGTTCCCCTCGGAGGTGCCTTTGACGGTCCTACAGCGATCGAGATTTCCGACAACGGTTGCGAACACGTTGCGGATGGGTGCTTTGTAAGTCGCCAGCTTCTCCGAGACCTGCGGCAGCGACGCATTGTCGGCGAACGTCACAGAGGCGTTCGCGGTCTGCGTGACACCGGGCGGCTCCAGTATCGCGTGAAGGCATCCAACGCCCGAGCCGGTCGAGTTGTCGACGCCCCAACCAGTCGGCAGCTCGCCCACGGTGAGGAGCATCGATGCGAGAGACGGCGCCTTCGGGTTACGGTTGGCAACAGCTCGCTCCGCAGGCACGGCAGCCACGCCGAGCACCGCAATCGCGGCGACCGTGGCGGAGCGTTTCACGCGTCGCGCCGCGAGGCTCACGCAGCGAGCGCTAGGCGCTCGACCGCGATCGACGCGACAGGTTCGGCGTTCGTCCAGGGTTCGGCCGCGACATCAACCTCGGCAAAGATCGCGCGAGCCTGATCGTAGGCGAGGCTCGAGTCTTCCGAACGCGGCGGCACGTACACCGACGCCACGCTGAGCTCCTTCGAGGCTTCGAACGTCGCTCCCGTCCGGGGCCGTACTTCGCCACCGCCGCGCCTCAGCTCGTGCACGAGCCATCCCCACGACATTACGGACTTCGAAAGCGCTTCCTGATCCGGCAGCTCGAAAGAGAAGCACTTGACGAGCTGCACTGCCCTGCCGTTGTGCACGGCGAAATCGAAGCCGCCACGGAACTGGCCCGTTTCGAGTTCAACCACGCGCGCCACGGCCTCTGTCGGAAGGCTGGCCCCGAGATACGCGCGCTGCGTTGCGTTGATCGCCGACTTGGCGTTCTTGTAGCCGCGTGCGTACACGCTTGACGGATCCAGTAGCAGATCCCGCGACAGCAGATCGAGTGCCTCGGCGGCATCGGCCGCGACGATTGGTTCGGGTGGCGTGAACTGGATGATGTTGTGCATCGTGGCGGCTAGCCCGTGGAGGTCGGCCATCGTCATGGTGCCCTCGTCTTCATCACCGGGGAGGCGTTCGCTGAGCTCGGTGGCGAAGGACACGGCCGCAGGCAGCATCCCGCCGCTATCGATGGCCCGCGCGCGCTTGAAGTTAGAGATCAAGCGGAGGTCCCAGTCATTGACGTCGCCATCACCGACGATGGCTCCGATGTTGATGAATTCGCCCCGTGCGGCATCGGGGACGAACCGCAGCAGCGAGAAGAAATACGTCATCCGATCCCCTTATGCGCTCGCAACGACCCGTAGCCTGCTCGCCACGTGCGGTGCTCGGTGGACAGCAAAGTCTACGACGGCCGCCCTCGCCGTCGCATCAACCGGCCAGTCGGCCGGAATATTCTCCAAAGTTGCAGCGATTTCCTCCCGTGTCAGCGCGCACAGGCAGTCCGCGATCCGCGTCAGCTCGCCGCGATCGAGGCTATCGGTCGACTGCCCCGACGGATGCGGGACGTCCTGATTCGCGGCCAAGCCCTCACTCGTCCACGTGGGTCCATTCGGGAAATAATGCCCATGATCGTGGCTGTAGTACCGGTTGCTGTCCGACGTCGCCCGGAGCCACTGGTCGTCCCCACCCCACAGCCAATCGTAGAGAGCCAGGAAGCCCGCATGGCGGACCGCGTTCTCGTCGTCCGCGCGGTGGCCGAGCTGAGGCATTTGCTCGATGGCGCCGTCGACCGCGAGACTCCCGTGCGCTATGCATTCCACGAGCACGTAGCCCGGAGCAATCTCGATGCCAGCGAGCACGGCTGGGATCGTGACGAGGTGCGCCTCGCACGTCGCGAGCGCAACTAGCCGGCCGAGTCGAGCCACGATCTGCTCGTTGACCGGAACCATCGGCCCTTGCGGATTGTTGGGAGGCTTCAGCCAGTAACGGCGCTCGTCGTTCGCCACGACGAGAAACGGCTTGGAACCTCCGGCCCCGTGTGGTACGCCAGGCACGCGGTATCTCGCTTCGATTCGCGCCGCTCCGTCCACCGTCCGCGCAGCGTAGCCACGGCGCGCTGCTCACGTCGGCCGCCCCCAAGGGGATCTCAATCTCAGATATCGACGGCAGCTCCCTGGCCCGGACGCGCGGTGGCGCCCGGCGCAGTAGCAAGACCCACCCCCTCCGTCGCTCCGACCGTCGCTCGGTGCGCCCGTATACCGACGCTGCCAGTCTCCGGGCTTTCAGTCAGCGTTCGGTCAGGGCCCCTGGGTGGCGCTCGGGCGCGTGTTTGCGGACTCGATCGAGTGCCGCTACCGGGATTGCGGACGCAATACAGCGCTACTGGCCTCGCCCCACGCGCAGGAGCGCGAGTGGCGTGGGCGTTAAGTTCGTCGCCCGACCGTCTGGACGCGGTGCGCGCGGCGGCCTTCGATCAGGCGAACGGTTGGCCTGGCCGTCGTCGTCGTGACGTGGGCTTGCTGCGCCGCCGCTGTCGGCTTGCCGGGGCGTGCAGGTCGCGCGCAAGTTGCTTGAGCCATGAGCGCTCTGGCGGTGTCGGTTCGGCGCCGGCGAGCAGTGCGTCGAGGCGCGCTAGGAGCCGGGTGCTGAGCTCGTCCGCGTTCGCGGCAGGGGCGACCATGGCGGATATTCCGACGCGGTGGTGGTCAACGGGACAGCGCAGCGCTGTTGTGGGCGCGTAGGCGGGCGCGGGCGCGTTGCGCTGTTTTGCGGTACTTGTCGATGGTCCAGCCGGTGTGTGCGCAGCACTCGCGCGGGGTCTCGCCGTTTAGCTGGCTTGCGAGCACGAGTTGTTGGTCGCGTGTGAGTTCGCGGATCGCGGCAGCGAGCTCGCGAAGCGTCTCGCGGGCGACCAGCTGGTCCAGGCCGTCCGGGTCCCCGACGTGTTGGTTGAGAGCGTCGTCGAGTGGGCGTGTTCGGGCGCGGGCGTGTGTTGCGGGGCTACGGCCGGCGACGGCGCGGTGGTGGTCGAGGATGCGGCTTTCGAACTTCTGGCGCAGAGCGCGGCGGATGTGGTCGGGGCTGGTGAGCGTGGGGTCGCGTTCGGCGCGCGCCAGCAGTTCGAGGACTGCCTGGCTGTAGAGGTCTTCGAGGTCTTCTCGTGACGCGCTGGAGCGGTACGCGCGGATCAGTGTTGTGCGGAGCGCGAGGGCTTCGCGTGCGATCAGTTCGCTTGTTCGGGTTGGCTGGCGGGTTGCGGTGGGCATGTGGCCTCCTGTGCTTGGTGGCCTCGCCGGGTGCGGGCCGATGCCTGCCCGCGTGCACGCGCAGCGTGCGATCCTGCGGCGGGCTCGGCATGTCCCCGGCGTGGCGCGGCGACTGTCGCGCCAGCGTGCCCGGCGGCTGAGCAGCGACGTGAGCGAGGTTCACGGCCAGCGCCGGTGCGTTACCAGCGGCCGGCGGTAGGTCTACGCGCTCGTGGTTATGGCTGGTCGGTGAGGTGTTCAAGGTTGACGAGGATTGCGGGCTCGTCGCGGCGCTGGGATTGCGTGATGTAGTCGTTGACGAGCGCTTGGAGGGCGGCGTAGCCGTCTTGTTCGAGGCCGCGTTCGACGAGGAACGTGCGGCCACCGTTGGTTGGGGTGTCTGTGATGCGGACGACGCCGTTGATGCGTTGTCCGTGGAGGATGCGTTCGCTGGTGGTGGTGGTGTAGCGGGCGAGCTCGACGCGCTCGCCGACGCTGCGACTCGGGCTGGTGGCGGTCATCGTGTCCTCTTTCTGCTGGTGGGTGGTGAGTACGCCCGCCACCAGGCGAGGGCGATGAGGGCTGTCAAGCCGAGGATCGAGTGACCGGCCGTACCCGCCCGCAGGGCGGGGTTTTCATCGGCTTGACAGCGCTCGAGCCGAGCCACAGTGACGGGCGACTCCCCCACCCACCAGCCGGGGGCCGATGCTGGTCCGAGTTACCTGCTCCCGGGGTGCCCGGTTACGCCCACCGAGCCGTGGAGCCGTATCCGGTCGTCTCGTGCGCCTGGACGGCGGCGTTGGTGCCGTCGCCGCGGGCGATGTCCTGCCCGATTTCGCTCCGCTCGTCGTGTCGCTGTTGGCGGCTGGCGGGTTCGGCGTGGCGTAGCCGGTTGATCTCGCGGGACGCGTCGGCGCTGGTTCTGGGAGGGATGAAGGTCTGGCCGACGCGTAGTGCGAGCGCGCGCAGGTAGGAGAGCTGTTTGTCGCTTGGTTTCATGGCTGGTTCCTGTCGGTCGCGGATGGGCACGCCCAGCCAGCAGCACGCCCCCTGGGTGTGCTTGGCTTGGCGGCGGGTTCACCCGCGACCAGTCGGGGCGCTCTCATGCCGTGGCGTCGTGGTGTTTGGGAGCAGCAGGTCGCGAAGGCGGTTGCGTAGTTCGACGAACTCGGGTCCGCGGGTGTGGAGCTGCCACAGCTCCCCGGCGAGGTCGTAGATGCTCCCGCCGCGGCCGCAGCCGAAGCAAGCCCAGCCCTGTGCGGCTTGGGGGTACACGTGAAGTGACGGGTTGCGGTCCTGATGGAACGGGCAGCTGACCTTGCGGCTACGCGGCACCTGTAGACCGGTGATGGCCTGGACGTAGCGTTCTGGTTCGATCGCGAGCAGCACGTCCGGCGTCGAGACTCGCGCCGCGGCTGTTCGCGTTGGGGTGTCCGGGTCTGTCGGGAGGCCTTTGAGGATCTGCGCGGCGGTGTGTGCGCGCGGCTCGAATCGCTCAAGTGTGACCGCCGTGGCTGGGGTGTGTTTGAAGTTGCGGGTGCCGGGTGGGCGCAGGATCGTCGCGGCGTTGAGGACTGCGCCGGTGTCGGCGTGCAGCGCGCGGGCAAGAACGCGGTTCGCCCGTTCGACTTCTGGTCCGCTGAGTGGTTGAGCGAGCGGCCAGTAGAGGTGGTGGTGTCCCGCTGTGCCGGAGGCAACGACTACGCCTGGCGCGACGGCCAGGGTGGCCATGTGCGCGGCGGTGTCTGTTTGGTCGAGGTCGGCCCAGAGCATCCAGGAGCGCTGGATAGCTGAGCGGCCGCCGTGGCGGTGGCGGCGCGGCGCGACGCCGACGTAGACGTCGGTGCGTTCGGCGAGTTCGAGAATTTCTCTGGCCGCGCCGCGGGGGTGTGCGGCGGGGTGCCAGTGCTGTCGCATCCGCCCCGGACTGTCGGGCTGGCGGTAGCGGATCTCGAGCAGCCCGCCGGCGGGTTCGCGGCTGGTGAGCAGCGCGAGGTAGGCCACGAGCGCCGTGTCTGTCTGAGTGGGTCTGGTCATCGCGTGTGCGCGGCTGCGGCGGCGGTGCGGTCCGCGCCCGGTTGGGGCGCGGACCGCGCGCGGTCGGCTGTTCAGGCCGCGATCTCCTCCTGTCCGGCGGCGACGGTGGCGGGTTCCTCGGCGTTGTCGCTGCGGGGTGCGGCGAGGAACTCGACGTTGCCGACGATTTCGTAGTCGTGGCGTTTGCTGTTGTCGTCGGTTTGCCATTCGCCGTACTGCAGGCGTCCGTCGACGGCGACGAGCCAGCCCTTCGTGAGGACGCGTGCGGCGGCCTCACCCGCGTTGCCGAAGGCGCTGACGTTGATGTATCCGGCTTCGTCGCGGCCGCCGCGGCCCATGCCGTTGACGGCTAGGCGCAGCCGGCAGACCGTGCCGCCGCTTGGGAGCGTGCGTAGCTCGGGGTCCTGGGTGAGCCGGCCGGTGAGGGTGATGCTGTTCATCGAGTTTCCTTCCTTGGTGGTTGGTGTGGTTTGACAAGGGCTGTGATGGGCCGCGGAGCGGCTGGCGGAGCCGAGCGCCAGCGAGGGGAAAGCCCGGAGGGCTTCGAAGCCCAAGCCGGCCGTGGCAAGAATCCAGGCCCGGGCAGACCACGCCTAGTCACCGCCAAGGAGGGCACGCGGGCTCGCATCCGATCGGTCGCGGTCACGCTGACCAGGTCCTTCTCGCCATTCGCGTGGCACGGGTGAGCGCCCGGCGCGCGGCGCCGGCGCGGTTGTCGCGGCTGTTGGGGGCTGCGGCGTTGCGGAGGCGGCGCAGTTCGGGGTGCGCGTACCAGGGCCGGAGTGCTACCCAGGCTGGTTGGAGGCGCCCGTAGATCAGCAGGGCGGTGTTGGTGTCGGCTTGGCGGACGCGGTGTGGTGCGGCGAGGGCGCGGAACTCGCTGGCGTAGGTGCGTGAGCCGGTGGCGAGCGCGCTTTGGCGGTGAGTGGAGATGCGGCCGATCTCTTCGTCGCCGAGGGTTTGGCGCAGGTAGTCGAGGGTGGCGCGGTCGCCGATCCCGCTGCAGAACAGGCGGGCACGGTGGTTGGCGATGATCGTCTCCGCTCGGTCTCGGCCCCAGCGGTCGGAGGCTTGGCTGATGTTTTGCAGGATCGTGAGTAGCTGCACGCCCTGGCCGGGTCCGGTCGAGGCGATCTCGTCGAGGTTCGGCAGCGGCGCGATGTTGGCCGCCTCGTCCAGGGCGAGTAGCAGCGGCGGGTCGATTGGTTTGCCGGTCTGTGCGGATCGCTCGAACGCGCCGGCGGTGATGTCGGCGACCAGTGCGGTGAATAGGCCGCGCAGTCGGCGCTGTTCGTGCGCCGGCGCGATCAGGTACAGCGTGTTTGTGCCGTCGAGCAGTCGGCTTGCGCTGATCTGGCTCTCCCCTACGGTCGCTGCGGCGATCGCGGGCTCATGCCAGGCGTCAAGGCCGGTCGCGATCGTCTGCATCAGGCTCGAGCGCAGCCGGTGATCGGAGTCCCACACCGATTGCAGCGCTTCGCCGGCTGGCTTGGCACCGACGACCGGGCAGGTTGCCAGCAACTTGGTGGGTTCCTCTTCATCGCTGGTGGCGACCCAGCGCAGGACGTCGCCCATCGCGAGTCCGCCGTATGCGGCGGCGAGCAGCAGCGGCGCGAGGTACCGCGCCCCGGCGGGTTTCCAGAAGCTGTCGTCGGCGTTGCGGGTGCTGCCTTGGTCGGCGACGCCGAGCAGGTTCGCGGCCGTTCGGCGCGCGCCCTCCCAGGTGTGCGCGGCGGCGATGGGTGACCACGGCGTGTGCTGCAGCCCGGTGCAACCGGTCGGGTCGAAGATGAACACCTCACCGACCGTGCCGCGCGCGGTGTGGGTGTCGAACACGACGTCGGCTTTGATCGAGGTCGATAGTGCCGGGCCGGCCCATTCGAGGATCGCGGGCACGATCAGCCCGGTGCTCTTCCCGGACTGCGCGGGCCCAACACCGAGCACCGACACCCTGCGCTCCGCAACGATCAGCCGCCCGTTGTGCTCACCGAGGGTGATCCGCCCGGGCTGCGGGCCCGGCGCGTACAGATCGGTCAGCTCGCTGCCAGATGCCCAGCGTGCCGCGCGGTCACGGTCGCGACGGTGGGCGTAGCGGCCGACCAGGCTGACAAGCACCGCGAAGGCGGTGAGCACGGCAAGGGTTGAGGCGCTGAGCGCGAGCTGCAGCACGACCGCGCCCGGCAGTTGTCCGCGAAGCGCCGCTGGCCAGGCGAGCGCCGGGTCTGCGAGCCTGGCCGGCAGGCGTGCGAGAACGGTCAGTGCGGCTGTGGGAGCCAACGCGACCGGCTGGCCGCGGGCGAGCAGGCCGGCGATCGCGCTCGCCAGCATCACGATCGCCAGCGGCATTGCGAACACGAGTGCGACCGCCACGGCTGCGAGGTCTCCGGCGCGGCGTTCGCGCCGGTTCACGCCGACACCCCGGTCACTAGCTCAACATCAAGGTCGGGATGCTCGATGGCAAGTGCGCGCCGTGCGCCCATCGCGGTATCGGTGTCGATGAGCTGCCATTCGCGGTCTGAGAGGAGGTGTCTGACTTCGAAGCAGCGCCCGCCAACGACCCACAGTGCGACGCCTGGGGGGAGGCGGGCGATGCGGTCGCGGGCGGTGGTTGAGAGGCCGAGCGCGTCGGCGGTGTCGGGGACCTCCTGGGCGTGTTGGCGGTAGACGACGGTTGTCGAGGCTTCGGCGAGGAGGCCTTGGGCGAGGCGTTGTTGGCGGGAGCCGTCGTCGCCGGCAGCGCGCAGATCTGAGAGGCGGTGCAGCGCGAGGATGTGCTGCACACCCGTGTCGCGGCTGAGCTTGAAAGCGGACTGGTAGTACTCGGCGAGCCCTGGGATTGGCAGGCCGCGCCAGCACTCGTCGTTGCCCCTTGTGGTCTTGTCTGGTTCGCGGCCGGCGGCACGGGCCTTCTGGGCGCGCTCGCGGCGTTTGGCGTCGAGGAACGCGGAGGCGCAGACCATCACGATCGCGACCGCAAGGTTGGACTGGGCCCGCCCGACGCCGACCTGGGAGAGGTCGAGGCAGACCGCTGGCGCGTCCCAGACCTGTTCTGAGGCTTGGGTTGGCTGGTCGAACATGCCGCGCAGGGGGCCGTGTGTGAGGCGCTGTAGGGCGAGCGCGCATTCGCGCAGCTCGGCCTGTGCGGCCTGGGGGGTGCAGGCGAGCTGGTCGGCGACGTCCTGGCCGGGGTCGCGCAGCTGCGCGGTGACGTCGGGGATGCAGACCTCTGCGCTGTCGGCGTGACGGTCGGCGGCGGCGAGCGCTGCGGCGAGGCCGAGTGCTTCGGGTTGTGTGAGGGGCCGGTCGAGCATCGCGCGGGCAATCGCTTCGAGCAGGCCTTCGCGCATCTCACGGCTACCGAGACGGGTCAATGGGTTCAGCCGTGTGGTCCCGCCTGGTGTGAAGGTGAGGACCTGCCCGCCGAGCGCTCTGGTGAGTGGGGTGTATTCGCCTTTGGGGTCGATCAGTTCGCAGGTGCGGCCGAACACGCGGCTGCGGTACATCCAGCTCTTGACCAGCGCGCTCTTGCCGTGGCCGGGCCGGCCGATCACGAGCATGTTCGCGTCGTTGAGCACCCCGCCCGCGTAGAGCACCCAGGGGTCGTAGACGAACGAGCCGCCGTGGATGTCACGGCCGATGTAGACGCCGCGCGCGCCAAGACCTGGTTCGGCGACGGCTGGGTAGGCGGCCTGGAAGTGAGCGGTCGAAACCTGATGGGGACTGCGCTCACCCGGGCGGCGCAGACGCGTTACTCGAAACGGCTCGGCCTGCGAGTGCACGCCGTTGGCGAAGGTGCGTCGCCGGGTCCGCTGCTCGGCGTCGGCCGCTCGCTGGTCGAGGCGCTGGTCGATCCGGTCGCGCAGCATCACCGCAGTCCTCGTCCGAGCGGTAGCGAGTAGGTGAACGCCTCGGCCTGTTGGCCCCACATCCGTTCGAGGCGAAGCGGCGCGCGTTTTGCTTCCAGCTCGACCCTTGTCACGGCGGCTTCGAGGTCGTCGGCGGACCCGGGCCCGGTGTTGGGGGCGCTGACGGTTACGTAGGCGGCGTAGCGGATCGCGGCGTGCCCTTCGGCGAGCTCACGCTCGCGCTGTGTCGCGGCGTTGTCGCGTTGGGCCTGGCGCTGGCTTGTGCGCTGACCGACCCGAGCCCTGAGGCTCTGCTCGGTCGCTGTTTCGGTCGCAGCCCTTTCCGCGTGGCGGGTGGCGCGGGCGGGGCCGACGAGTTCCATCACCATCGCCACCGACCTGGTGACCCTGGTGTCCATCAGCAGCGGCTGCAGGAACAGGGCGCGCACGTCGATCCGCGGCCACTCGGCGACCCAAAGCGTGCAGTGCAGCGCCCCGTCTGCTTCGAGGCGCCCCCAGTGTTCGTCCCTGGCGGTTGGTGTCGCGGTGTGCGACGCGATCCCCGGATCAGGCTTGTTCGCGTGTTCGAGTTGGCGTTGGCGTTGGCGGTGCCCCCACGGGTCATAGCCGGCGCGGACCGACGCGGCGAGTCCCGCTCGTGTGAGTAGGCCGGTGACGGTGATCGCGGCCTCATCGAGCAGCTCGATCAGCTGCCCAACCTCGGCGGCGAGGACCGCGAGCGCACCAAAATCACCTCCGCCCATGCGCGTGATCGCGCGCCTGGCGGCGGGGCGACGTGCGTCGACCTGGAGGCTGAACAGCAGCTCGTGCTGCTCGGCGACATCGCCGGCACGGCCGATCAGCTGCAGGTAGGAGACAAGCTCGTCGGGCGGGTCCTCGAGCGTGGCGTCCGCTCGTTTGGCTTGGAGTAGGTAGTTGCCGAGCGCGTCTGCGTCGGCGGGGAGTGTGCGTTCGATCCAGCTGATCCGGCGTACGGGTGACCCGTCGCGCGCGAGGGCGGCGAGGACGGCGCCGTATTCCTCAAGGCGCGCCTCCCGGTCCTGCGGGCCCAGAAGGGCGAACGCCCGGCCCGATACGCGCACGGTCGCGGTGAAGGTGCTGGCACGGCGGTCTTTGACGACGCCGAGACGGGCCTGGTCGTAGCGGCTGAGCGTGACCTCGAGGTACTCGAGCCCAGCGAGCTCGCTGGGTCGCGCTTCGGGTGGTTGTGCGGGTTGGGGGTCCAGACTGCCGGTGGGGAGCCGGACGAGGTGGCCGAGTTGTGCGCGCTGCGCGCGAAACCGTGCGGCGCCGCTGAAACGCCCGAGCAGGAACCGCACGGTCACAGGCGCCCATTGCTCGAGCGTCTGGCCGCGCAGCGGAACCAACGCGACGCCGCCGGCGCCAGCAAGGATCGCGATCGCGACGGCGAGCCCGGTGATGCCTCCGAGGCGCAGCGCGCCGAGCGCGCCCAGCCCGGCGAGGATGAACGCACACAACTGCGACAGCCGCAGGCCGAGCAGGAACCCGCCACCCGGATGCGGCGCGAAGCGATACGTCGTCTCACTCATCGCCGCCTCTCAGTCGGTCGCGCCGGTGGACGTGGCGGTCGGCCATTTGGCGGCGACGCGGGCGCGGAGCTGCGGCTCGCTGGCTGTGGCGGGCCTGGCGCGCGCCCTGTGCGCGCCGGCGTGGCGGGCGCGCTGGGTTGCGCGCCGGCGCCTCCGCCGCCCGCTGCGCCGCCAGCACCGCCACCGCCGGCAGGCGATTCCGTCCGGGTGCCCTGCCGTGGCGGCGTTGTGTGAGGCGCAGGGCCGGCGCTCTCCCGGCGCCCCGCGTCGCGGCCGACACCGGCGCTCTCGCGCTGGGCAGCACCGCCTTCGTCGCCGCCACCGTTACGCGGGCTGGCGCTGCCGCCGCTCCCGGAGGTTGTGATTGCGCTGCCGGCGCGGGCGCCGGCGGAGCGCATGCCTGCGGCGGCGGCGACGCTGCCGCCACCGATCACACCCGCAGCGGCCGCGCCACCACCGGCCGCGCCCACGCTCGAGCCACCACCGGCCGAATCGGCGCCGGGGGTGCCGCCACCGGCTCCTCCTCCCCCACCGTCCGCTGGCGATGATCCGCCGCCGGGGCCGCCGGCGCTCTCGCCGCCACCGCCGGCGCCGCCGGACGTTGCGGCCCCTGAACTTAGGTTGGCGAGGCCGCCGCCGTTTCGGACCGAGCGGCCTTGTGTGCCGGCGACGGCGGTGCCGGCGCCGGCGCGTAGCGCCCCGCCGGCCCAGGCGCTCTCGGCGTCGGCTGAGAGGAGGTACATCAGTGCCCACGGCGCGAATGCGGCGAGGGCGAAGATCACGACGGCGGCAAGAATCGTCCCGACTGACTCACCGGCCCCGGCGCTCAGCGTCAACCCGGAGGCGGCGGCGTTGCCGGCCAGTGAGAGCACGATCAACGTGACCGGCTTGAGCATCACGAACAGCAAAAGAAGCCGGCCGAGGCGCCCGGTCCAGCCCGCGAGTGGTGGCCAGATCGACGCTGCGAGCGCGACGGGGAAAAACAGCACGGCGATGTAGATCACCGCGTCGCGCACGATCAGCTCGACCCACACAAACAGCGCCGCAAAGACCTCGACCAACGCGATCAACGCGGCGAGCGCGGAGGACCCGAAGCCGCCGAACCCGTGTTGCCCCCAGGCGGTCGAGACGGTGCTCCAGAACGCGTGCGGCGAGCTGGCGAGGATGTCGGCCGAGATCGCGTCCGCGATCTTCAACCCGATCATCGTCAACGCGACGATCACGCCGGTCCCGAACCCTGCGCGCACGACCGCAACCAGCGTGGCGGCGAGCGCGTCGGGGCTGCGCCGCAGCGCGGCGGAGCCGAGCGCGATCAACGTGACCAGCAGCGCGAACGCGGCACCGAGCGCAGCGATCGGCGCGAACTGCGCCTCAAACCACGAGCTCTGCAAGGCGGGTGTTGTGGTCGAGCGCATCTGCGCCGCCACGAACGTCGTGACCGCGGTCGCCGCCCCGATCAGCCAGCTCGCAACCGCGTCAAGCACGCTGTCGCCGACACCGCTGACGATCGAGCCCACACCGCTGGCGATCGTGGTGCCCACGTCGCACGCCGCGTTGGTGATCGTGCTGACCGCGCCGCCGATGATCGGGATGCCCACATTGCACGGCGCGCCACCCTTCCGGGCGGTGGCCGCGTGCGCCTGCAGCCCGGCTTGAACCGCGCGGCCCGCCTGCACGCCGGCCGGCACGACCGCCGCTCCCGCGACCGGCACCCCGACGACAGCGAGCGTCAGTGCGGCGAGCACCAGCCCGAGTTGGCGGTTTGAGCGGCTGATCATCCGGCGCCGTAGAACGGGGCGGTCATCCCGGCGAGCTCTGAGTCAAACGCCGGGCTCTGATTGTTGTGCCCGTCAACGAACACGACCGACGGCACGGGTGCCGCTGTGCTTTCGGTGTTGGTGGCGGCGACGAGCCAGCGGCCGGCCCGCCAGATCAGGGTCGTGTCGACGAGGTTCCAGCTCTGCCGCGGCGACAGCCCCGGTCCCCACACGAACCCGCCAAGCCAGCTCGTGACAGTCGCCCGCCCAGGTCTGTAGCGGTCCAGGCGCCGGGCGGCGATCACCGCGACCGCCCGGCCGCCCTGCGCGTAGTTGCGCATGTCCGCGATGTCCGCGTCACGCGCTCGTGTGGCTGCGGCGAGCGTGCTCTGCCGCGACGCGGGCGCGTACACCGTTTCGACGAGGGCGGCGAAAGCCGCGGGGTCCTGCTCGACCGTCTGTGACGCGGTCGCGAGATAGTTGTCGGCCGCAGCGAGCGCGCCGGCCGGCGTGTCCCGAACCCCGACCGGAATCCCGCCCACGACCACCACGGCAGTAGGCGCGTCGCTCCGGCCGGCGCTGCTGGCGCGTCCGATCACCAGGCCGGCGCCGAGCGCCAGCACCGCGAGCACGCCGGCAACCGCAATCCTGGCGCGTTCCTCGCTGACCATGCCGCTAACCGAGCCCGAAGGCCCATTGCAGGAGCTTCGGCGCGGCGCCGATCGCGAACGCGACACCGATCGAGGTGAACATCCCGACCTTCCCGCCAGTCGCGGTGTAGTCGTTGCCGATCCGCCCACCGACCGCCCAGATCGCCGCGCCCAACAGAAACCCGGCCGCCGACGCGTAGAGCGCGTAGGCGGCGATCACATCGATCGCGCTCTGCACCCCGGCAGCCCCGGGCGCCTGCCCCGGCGCCGGCGTGACCTGAAACGTAAACCCGGTCGCCGCGAGCAATCCAGTCATAGAACCAGCCTCCATTCGAGTTGACCGACGCATAGTAAACCAAATGAGCTAGAATTGTTATCGATGGCTTGGCTTATTTTGCAATTACCGGTGTTTGGGTAGATGGGGGCCGGCTGGTGGCGTCTGGCGGTGGCGAGCGTCGTTGCGATTCCCTTGGCGCTCGTGGTCCTGGTGGCCGCGCTATCGGGCGCAACCCCGGGCTGCGCGGACGCAGCTGCGCCCGCACCGGCCGCTGGGTCGTGGCTGGCGACGGCGTACGGCCCGCCGTGGGACGACGGGAACGGCAGCGGGATCACCGCGACCGGCCTGAACCTCACGGGCGATCCGGCGCTGCTCGAGGTCGCCGTCGACCCCGCCGTGGTCGCCCTTGGTAGCTACGTCTATGTGCAGCCGAACTCGTTCGGCACGACCGGCGCGTTCTACGCCGGCGACACCGGCAAGCTGATCGTCGGCCGCCACGTCGACGTTTACGACTGGCGCGGGCGCAGCGACCAGCTCGCGTGGGGCACACGCAACGTGACTGTCACCCCTGCCCCCAGTCCGGGGGCAGGGAACCTGCTCGGCGCCGTCCCGGCCGCCACCCCCGTGGCCGGCGGCTCGGCCGCGGCGTGCGCGAGCGGGACGCTCGGTCTCACGGCCGCGGAGACCGCCACGATCGCGGCGGACGGCAGCGCGCTCGCGCCGGCCGACGCTCCGGCGGCGGTGAAGCTCGCGATCGCCGCCGGCAACGAGATCCACACCAGCCCCTACCCGTCACCGGACGTGCATTACGGGCCGCTGTCGCAGCTGTGGCCGGCCTACGACTGCTCCGGTGCAACTTCGTTCGTGCTGTACATGGCGGGCCTGTTGACCGCGACCGCGGAGACCTCGACCGAGCTCGAGGACTACGGGCAGCCGGGCCCGGGGCGCTGGATCACGATCTACGCCAACAGCGCCCACGCCTGGATCGTGGTCGCCGGGATCGCGCTGGACACCGCCGACTACGGCGGCCAGCCTGTCCCCGCAGGCAGCGGACCGCGCTGGCGTGCCGACGCCACCGCGAACCTGCAAGACGGCAGCGCCTACGTCGTTAGACACCCCGCAGGGCTATGAAACACCGTCACGCAGCTGCGACCACGGTGGCCGCGTTGGCGCTCGCCGGGTGTGCCGGCAAGGTTGGGGTGAGCGTTCCGCTGGGGCGCTCGATCGCCGCGGCCTCTCCAGGCAGCCTCGTGGCGGTGGCTCCCGCCCGAGCGCCGGCCGGCGACCCGCCATCCGAACGTGCCGGCACGATCCCCACGACCGCACAGACGGCTGAGGACTCGGTGAGCCGAGCGGGGGTCGCGAGCTCACCGCAGCTGGCGCTTCGCCGCTACGCGCTCGCCTACATCAACTGGCAGGCAGACGACCTCGACGCCCGCGAACGGCGGCTCGCCGCAATGTCGGTCGGTGCGGCGAAGCTCGTCGCCGAACAGACAGCTGCCGCGCACAGCGGCGCTGCCGCGTTGGCCGCGAGCGACGTTGCGAACTCCGGGCAGGTGGTCGCGATCGCCCCCGGCGAGGGCCCAGACGCGGGGCAGTGGCTAGTCGTGACGCAGGAGCACACGACCGGGACCGGCCCCTACGCCGGCCTGCCTGCCGGTCCGCACGTCACGCTCGCACAGGTCCGCCACGTCAAGGGCGGGTGGGCCGTCAGCGCGTGGAACCCCGCCAGCTGACCGGTCCGGCGACCGGCGAGCCGATTTTCACCGAGGTTGCGTTTTGCTGGTTTGGCGTATGACCGGTTCGCGTGTCATGATGCACGCTGCATGGCCAAGGTCGATCCGCAGCAGGCACAGACCGCGTTCGCGCAGGCACAGAAGCACTGGCGCGAGGCCATCGACGCGCACCGCACGGCGCCGCCGGACGCCGGCTTCAGCGCACGCCTGGCGGTCCTCGCGCAAGCGGCACTCGAGGAGGCGCGGGTATGTCTGGAAGCGGACGAGGCCGGGTTTGAGTGGCCGCCACACCGCAGCGCGAACAGCGAGCCGCCGCCCGAGTTGCGGCCCGGGTCCGGGCGGCGCGGCCCTGACGGTCTTTGGCGGCGCTTCGATCTCGCGGTCGGCGAGCTCGGGCGCGCCGCGACCGGCCGCGATCTGCAGGTAGTTGCCCGCGCGTACCAAGAGCTCGGCGAGGCCGCGGGTGAGCTGGCCTCGGCGGTCGAGGACGAGGATCGCAAGAGCGGCCTGCTGCCGCCCCTCGCACGAGCGCGCGCCCAACGACGCACCGCGTAGCCGACGCTTCGGCTCACGGCGCTAGGTAGTTCTCCCCCGTCGAACAAAGATCACCAAGCGGGGTTGCGCTCGCACGCTAGAACTTCGTGTGTTTGCGGGGGTTATCCTCGCTTGGGCGACAGAGCGGGAGCGCTCTCGGAGTCGTTATCCCATAGTGATGCTGACGCAGGAGCGGCAGGAGGCTGAACCAAGCGCGAGACGCTCGGATCCCACACGTCCCGTCCCGTCGCGTGCGCGCCGTCAGCAGCCTGCGCCTGGTCAAGCAGCGCCTCGATGTGCTCGCGGCGAACAAGAAACCGTCGTCCGACGCGTAGCGCCGGGAGCTTGCCCCACTCGATCCAGTTGCGGATCGTCTGCAGGGTCACGCGAAAGATCTTCGCGGCCTCTGCGACGGTCAGCAGTTCTTCATCAGCCATGCAAAACTAACCAAATGACAGGGAAGGACATTTGTCGTAGTATAGCGAGCCAATGGACGGGACATCGGGTGGAACGATGACACCCCCGCGCGACGAAGACGCAACTTGCGACGACTTCGCGCCCGTCATTCCCCTGCGCCGCCGCGAGCACACCCTCGAGCGCCCGGTGGCTACGGAGCCCCCAGCGCCAGACCTCGCCGCTGCGGACGCGACCGCCCAGACTCCGGGCCTTGACGCCCTCCCGTCGGTCTGGCAGCAGCCAGAAGCCACCGAGCTGCTGATCCGCCCCAACACCGCCGCTGATGCCCTCTACGCCGGCAGGCGCGAGGCCGCGACGGCGCGACGCGGCTCGGGATCTCCGCACCGCGTGCGGCGGCGGCTGGTGCAGGTCGCGGCCGCGTCTGCGGTGCTCGCAGTGACGGCGGCCGCAGTCGTCGCGGTCGCTGGCGACGGCGATCACCCCCGCCCAACCAACGCGGCAGTGACACTGCCGGCGAACGCGCACGGACACACCGTAGCCACCACACCGCCGGTCAAGACCGCGACACGCACCCACACGCGCACTGCTGCCACGAAGACCTCCAAGCGTTCGCCGCGAGTTACGCGACACAGCGGAAAGCGACCCGTCCGCCACGCCGCTGCGGCAGCGCGCCCGCACCAGTCGTCGTCCGTCGGGTCAGCGAGCGCTGTCCTTTCGTCTGCGCCAGCTGTGCTGGCGACGACGGGCGTTGAGCGCACCCAGGCCGCCGCTCACCAGCCGCTGACGCCCGGTCGTAGCGCTGCCTCATCGTGCGTTCCCGGAGAGCTTGGCTGCTGAGGCCGGTCGGCCACTAGCCAAGGACGGCATATGCGCAACCCCATCAACAGGCCGACGCCCGCCACCGTTGTGGCTCGCAGGAGATGTGGCCGCTTGGTGGGGCTCGCGCTCGGGGTGTTCGCCGCGGGCGCGGTCGGCGCCCTGCCGGGCGGCGCGCTCGCGGCATCCGCGGCGTACGCCGGGCAGTGGATGCAGGTGTCCTGCGCCAACCCCGACGAGTCGCCAGCGCCGAGCCAGGGTTGGACGAGCTTCACGACCGGCTCCACCGGTTACGCGTCCAACAACGGCACCAGCTGCACGCCGACGTCACCGATGTATGCGTTGCTCAGCACCGACGCCGACGCAGCAGTGGGCACCAGCGAGGATTTGCAGTACACGCCGCCGAGCGGGTCTACGCTGGCGGGCGGCAACGTCGACGTCAACCTCTACGCCGATGGTTACGGCCAAGACGCGTCCGGGACAGCGGTCCTCTACACGCCGGCGTACGCCTACGACGGTAGCGACGTGTTCTTCCAATGCGCGTGGGGGCTGAACCCGTGCGAGAACGGCACCAACGACTTCAGCGGCGTGATCGCCCTGCCGGGGGGCCGCGGCGGCAATTTCTACATCGGCGCCGGCTGCGGTGGCCTTGCCGGGCAGTACTGCGCGGAGGGCGGCAGCCAAGGCGCGTGGGCGCTGATCCAGGTTCACTGGGCTGACTTCCTGCTCACCAACACCTCATCCCCCGCCGCGAGCGGCTTCAGCGGCAGCCTGCTCCAGCCCAACGCGCACGGCACCGCGGACATCGCGTTCACCACCACCGACCCGAACGGTCCGGGTGTCTACAGCGTCACGGTCCAGATCGACGGGAACGCCGTCTACAGCTCGACGCCGAACACCAACCAGGGCGAATGCGCGCCGGTTGGCACCGACCCGACCACGGGGGCGTTGATGTTCGACTGGCAGCAACCCTGCCTGCAGACCGAGACGGTCGACATCCCGGTCGATACGACCGCGCTCACCGACGGCCAACACGAGCTGAAGGTGATCGTGACCGACGCGGCGCTGAACAGCTCGACCGTGGTCGACCAGACGATCACCACGCTGAACCGCACAACCGTCAGCGCCCTGCTGCCTTCCCCGGCCACAACGATCGCGGCGCCTGTCTATTCGTTGTCGCTCGACGCGGCAACCAAGCGGCTGACGGACGGCGTCCGCCGCCTTTACACCCACTCGAGCCTCAAGCTCTCGGGCATGCTCAAGCGCGCGTCTGGCGTGGCTGCGCTCGACGTGCCGGTCGCTGTCTGGCAGCAGCCCGCGAGTGGCGGCGCGTTCAGCGAAGTCGCGCACACGACGACCAATGGCGCGGGGGCCTGGGTGCTTGCCGTGCCGCGCGGCTCCTCCCGGCTTCTGCGCCTCGTCGCGGGTGCCAAGGCGAAAGCGGCGAGCGCCGCGAGCTCGGTGAGCGTGCGCGAGACGGTGACCCCAGTCCTTTCGCTGCACGTCGCGACCCCCGGCGGCGGGCGCATCGTGTTCACCGGCAAGCTCGCAATCGCGCCGCTTGGCCAGCCACGACCACTCGTCTTCATCCAGACACGCGGCCCAGGTGGCTGGGAAGTCGTCGGCTCGCCCGTCCGCATCAACGCAGACGGTGCGTTCACGTACGTCTACCCCAGCGCACCGGTCACACAAGGCAGGCGGTTCGCGTTTCGTGCCGAGACGCCAGCGACAGGACTATGGGACGCAGCGCTGTCGCCAACACGCGAGGCGGTGGTGCGGTGATTACGGCCGACGCTGCCCAGACCACCACTGCAGCCTGTGATGACGTCGTCGGTTCGCACCCGCTGCGGGCCGTGTTCGCGTTGGCAGGGCTGATCGCGACGTTCGTCGTCCTGGCGTCCGCCTCGACGGCGTTTGCGGGGACCTACACCGTTGTGAGCTGTCCCGGTGACGACGGTTGGGCCCAGGATACGCCGAGCGCACTGTTCGTCCCATACGCCGACGGCTGCGCCGGCGGCGCAACCGCCGGGCTGACCTTGGCACTCGGTCCAAACCCCGAGAGCGGGTACTCGAACACCGCGGGCGGGTCGATCACGTTCACGGCGCCTGTGGGAATGTCGATCAGCTCCTACGCGATGAGCCTCTCGGCCTATGGCGGGCCGTGCTCGATCGCGAGCAACCAGTGCGCCAACGGCTTCGGTGCTGTGGCGGTCAACCACACGGGCCAGGCGGATCCCGACTACGACTATCGCAACCTAGGTTATGGCGCCCAAACCGCGCAGGTGGCAACAGGGCCGCTGCCTAGCGGCGTTACCTGGGTCACCGTGACCGTCGGCTGCGACGGCGGACCCGGCGGCTACAGCTGCCCCGGCTCGCAAGGCTCGCTGCCCGAAGCAGACGCGGTCATCCAGACTGCAGACTTCGCGATCGACAGCACAGCCACGCCGAGCGCGAGCGGGTTCACTGGTTCGCTGCTCGCCGGCAGCGCGCACGGCACCGCGAACATCGCGTTCACGGCCGCTGACCCGGGCGGCCCTGGGGTCTACAACGTCACCGCGACGATCGATGGCACGAGCGTGTACGACGCCACACCCAACGGCAACGCCGGCGCCTGCCAGTCAATCGGCACCTACTCGGACGGGTCGCTCGAGTTCGAACAGCTGCTGCCCTGTCCCCAGCAGGTCGCTGTCGACATCCCGGTCAACACGACGACCCTGCGCGATGGCGCCCACGAACTCAAGTTGACGGTCACCGACGCTGCAGGGAACTCAAGCGTGGTCTATGACGCCACCGTGATGACGGCGAACCTCACAACGGTCAGCTCGCTGACGCCCTCACCAGCGACAACCACTGCTCCGGCCGTCTATTCGCTGTCGCTCGACGCGGCAACCAAAGCGCTGACCAGTGGCGTTCGGCGCTCGTACAGCCACTCGGGCCTGAAGCTCTCCGGCACGCTCGAGGACGCGTCGGGCGTGGCTGCACCGGACGTGCCGGTCGCGCTGTGGCAGCAGCCCGCGAACGGCGGAGCGTTCACCGAGCTCGTGCGCACCAGCACAGACGGCACCGGCGGCTGGACGCTGACCGCGCCGCCCGGCTCCTCCCGGCTGTTGCGGCTCGTCGTCGGCGTCAAAGCTCAGGCCGCGACTGCGACCAGCTCAGTCAGCGTCCGCGAGACGGTGACGCCGGGGCTGTCGCTGCGCGTCACGACACCCGGTGGGGGGCGCATCGTGTTCACCGGCAAGCTCGCAATCGCGCCACTCGGCCAACCACGCCCGCTGGTCTTCATTCAGACCCGCGGCCCGGACGGCTGGGAAGAGGTCGGCTCACCGATCCGCGTCGGCACGAACGGCGACTTCCGCTACGTCTACCGAAGCTCCCCGGTGACCCTTGGACGAAGCTTCAACTTCCGGGCCGCATCACCCGCAACAGCCCTTTGGCAACCGGCGCAAAGCCGGACCCACTCTGCCGTGGTCCACTGATGCGACTCACCGGGCTCCGCCCCATCCTCGTCGCCGCAACGCTCACCGCCGTCCTCGGGACAGCAACGCCCGCGGGAGCGACGACGCCAGCGGTGACCGCGCAGGCCCAGGCCGCGAACGCAGCGTTTCTCGCCTACGCACCACCGCCCGCCGGCGGTGCCGGCGCGCTGTGCCTTGTCGACACCGGCGTCAACGTGAACCCCGACACGCAGCCCGGGCTCGTGTCATCGAGCGCGGTCGACGGCGGCAGCGGCAACGACGTCGACCCCGACGGCCACGGAACAACCATGGCGATGATCGCCGGCGCCGCCGGACACGGCATGATCGGCGCCTGGCCACAAATCAAAATCGTCTCCGTCCGCGCCGCCACCACCCCAAGCCCCGGACAGGAACCAACGTTCGAGTTCAACGACTACACCGACGGCATGAACAAGTGCTCCACGCTTGCCAGCGAGTACCACATCCATGCGATCGACTTGGCACTCTCCTCGACCATCCCGCCGAGCCCCGACCAAGCACAGAGCTTCGCGAACGCCGTCGGCGTCGCACAAGGACAGAACGTGGCGGTGCTGGCAGCAGCGGGCAACCAACCGGGGGCTGTCGAGGAGCCCGCGGCAGAGCCCGGCGTGTTCGCAGTAGGCGCATCGACCGCCCAATCGGACGCCCTCAGCCGTGGCGCCATCGGGTCACCGTGCAACTTCTCGGCAACGCAAGGTCTGACGTTCTTCGCGCCCGGCTGCGGCATCGACGAGGCAGATCCCTTCACGGATGAGCCCACGTGCTGCGGCAACGGGACCTCGCAAGCGTCCGCGTTTGCAGCCGCCGTGCTCGTCGCACTGATGAGCTACGACCCCACGCTGACCTACACCAAAGCCGAGCAGCTGCTCGTCAGCACAGCCACCGCCGGCAACCTCAACGTGGGGGCCGCGTTCGAGGCCGACGGGCTCGGCGCGATCGTCGCTCAGGGCACCGCGAACATTCCCAAAGCGCCCGCGCCCACCGCTGCATCCAAGCCGGCGGCGCCGCATCTCTCGGTACGGTCAGCGCGCTGGGACCATGGCGTGCTCACGCTCACGGTCAGCGGCCTCGCGGGCAACGAGTTGAGCCTCGAGCTCGAGTACCCCCACCGTCGCCCGCGCCATCTCTCCACACTGAACACGACGGTGACGATCCGCACTGCGCGCCCGCGACTCGTGTTGCTACGCGTGATGATGGGCAAGAAGCAGTTGGAAGGACCCATCGCAGTCCACCCCACATGACCACGACACGCAGCAGAGGCCTCCGCGCCCTCGTCCTCGCAGGGCTTTTTCTCGCGGCGGCGACGCCGTCCGCTGCAAGCGCTGCCGGCAGCTACACGGTCACCGCGTGCAGCCCGACGATGTCAGCCGGTGCTTGGGAGCAGGTGAACGCATTCCCGAGTGCCTTATCGTCGGCGAACGCGTGTGGTGGCCCGGCCATCGGCCCGCTTGCTGGCGGCGATCCGGGCGCGCTCTACGGCGAAGACCTCGTCGGCGCGAGCGCTCACATCCCAAGCGGAGCCCAAGCGGGCTGGTCCTTCACTGCACCCGCCGGAACGACGATCACGGCGGTTAGTTACTACGGCAGCGTCGACACAGGAAACAACCTGGACTGGGTCGCGGGCCTGTTCTCCGCCAACGGCACCGGACTTGACACCTGCCAGACGGACCCTGCCCCTTGTTCGAAGCCAAACAACCAAGTCGCCGTCACGCTGGGTGGGTTCAGCACTTCGGGTCTTTTCTTTGGGATCGAATGTGCCCCCGTATCGCCTGACACTTACTGCCTGGCCGGCGCGACCCAACACTTCGCGCAGGCCGACATGTACTCCGCAAAGGTCACGCTCGCAGAGACCGGGACACCATCCGTGTCAAATCTGGGCGGCGCTTTGTGGGGAGGCGGTGTCGTATGGGGCTCGGAACCGTTGACCTTCAACGCCGCGGACCTGAGCGGCATCTCCCAAGTCGCACTCGACGGCCCGGACGGGCAACTCGCGCTACAGCCGCAGTCGTGCGACTACTCGCTAACGCAACCATGCCCGGAGCTGTCCAACGCATCGCTTGAGCTGAACACGACCCAGTTGCATGACGGCGCGCAAACCCTGACGCTGCTTGTAACGAACGCGGCCGGCAACACGACGATCGTCCAGAGCCCGACCGTCGTCGTCGACAACAACGGCCCGCCGACGCCATCAAGTCTGACCGCCACACCAGTCGGCGACGACTCGAACGCGATCGAGCTCTCCTGGAGCGACCCGCCAAACCCGCCGCAACCGGTCAGCGGCGCATTCGTCCAGCTCTGCCAGACAGCGTGCGGCGCCGCGATCCCCGTCAACGGCTCAGGCGGCGCCCAGCTCACCACACCGGGAACGGGCACCTACACGATCCGCCTCTGGCTCGTCGACCAAGCCGGCCGCGGCAGCGCCGCCAACGCCGCTACCACCGCAGTCACCATTCCCGCGCCGCCCACAACCCCCACCGGCACATCCGCACCAAAGAAGAAGCCGACGCTGACGGTCGCATCGTTGACCTGGCACGACGGCATCCTCAAGCTCGCCGTGACCGGGCTGCCGGAAGGCACGAAGCTCCACGTCGACCTGAAATACGCACGCCACCCGCTGCTCCGGCTAATCATCGCGCACGAACACTTGCGCCTCCGCACAACGCGGCCTCGCCTGGTACTCCTCCGGGTGTTCGCAGGCAAGCACCAAGAGGGCGCAACAATTTCGACGCGCGTAGGCTAGTCGCTGCAGATCGGCCGAGCCGGCGTGCGTCGCGTGCCGCGCTCCATAGCGCGACTCACCGCAAGAGAGAGGATAGACATGGCACGCAAACGCAGTTTCACAAGCCAGCTCTACCGGGCAGCCCGGCTTTCGGCATCCGGGCGCGCGGTCCGCACAGGCCACGCGGGCCGCAGGGCAAAGAACATCGTGGTTGGGCGTGCGTTCGGCCGCGCTGGCATCTGGCGACGGCTGTGGAAGTGAGGGTCTCGGATACTCGCCGCATGGACGGGTTCGGGTGCCACTGCTGCTACGGCGAGGACGTGGCGACCCTTTGGGCGAACTTGAGCGTCGTCTTGGACGTCGTCACCACCCTGGTGGACAAGTCGCACTTTGACGTGTCCATCCGCCGCTGCCAGGCGTGCCAACAACAATTCGTCTTCGTCTTTACGGAGATCACCGTCTGGGGCGAGGATGGAGAGCCGCAATACTCGACGCTCATCCCCATCGATGGTGCGGAGGTAGAGACGATCGTTGCTATGGGCCAGCGTCCCGACCTCAAATGGATTGGCGCGCTTGGGCAGGATCGTCGCTGGCTCTATAAGAACTGGCCAAGCGGTGCGAGCGCATCCATCGGGTGGAGCACGGGCACGGCCCACCTCATGGAGGGCTACTGAGGTCGTCCGTTACATGCGGATCAGCTCGGGCGGCCCGCCGATCCGGCGTCCGTAAAGGCCGGGTCCCCCGTTTACAGCCGTTTGAAGTCATTCACGGTCGGGCGGCCCGCCGCGTTGGGCCCGTGGACGCTTGTCGCGCGGTCGCTCTCAGGTACGCTCGGAACCACCACTCCCTCCTACGCGATGTCTTCGATGTCTGCGTCGAGCCCGAGCTGGCGTAGACCTTCGGCGACGACGAGGTCGAGCATGTCACGCGAAATGCCAGTGGCCCCGCCGTCCGCCTCGATCACGATGTCAAATGAGGTGGTTACACTGTTTGCGCTCAAGGGTAAGACCGCCACCTTGATGACGTCGCGCGCCTTATCAGCGGGCACGGCGCGCACCGTGACGCGCACCTTGGTTGGTTTTGCACCGGCCCGAGATGCGTCCGTTGGACCGACGGCCAATGTCGTTCCGCCCTCCGAGCCAGCGACAGCACCCTCAGTAGTCCCTGCCTCAGAGCCGGTCGAGGGCTGCGGTGACATCACAGGCTCGGCGTCGGGTCGACCGCGAACGAGCGCCTCCATGATCTTTGCGCGCACGAGCCAGGTGCCAGGCTGGAATTCAATCTCGTCGCGGGACATGTCCGTGCCGTAGCGCAGCACTGCGTCCTCGGCGCGCCAGTCGCTACCGGATGCCAGGCCAAACATCTTCTGCTTCACGCCGTCGGCTAGGCACGTCCGCAACACGTCAAGCTGTGCGAGCTTTGGGAGGCGCGTGAGCCTGGCGAACTGCCCGGCGAGCTTGTCGACCTCGACGGCTTCGATGTCCTCTGGTACGAGATTGAACCGGCCCGATAGCAACGCTGCGGGAGCGAGCTTGTCGACAAGCCGGTCCGCACCGCGGAGGTACTCGAGCACCCGACCGGAGACATTTGCGCCGGCACGCGCAGGGCCAAGGTCGATCCGATCGAGCTTGACCTTCCCGTCGGACTCTCCGAGTAGGACGAGGTGTCGGTATGCCATCACGACGAGTTGCGGGAGACGATCGCGACACGTCTCGAGCCGCTTGGCGAGGATCTCCTTCTGCTCCACATTGAAGCGCTTCAGCCGCTGATTGTCGGCGCCGACTTCCGTCAGCGCCGCAAATGTGCGTGCGGTGGCACGCGCCTGCGTAAGCGCCCTGCCGTCGGCGACTACAAGCATCGCCGCGTTCTTGTTCGTCCGGAACGTTGATCCGCTGTACTCGAGAACGCGCTGCGCGACCTCCATTGCGGAGTCCGTTTCGCGCGCACTGTCGATCCGATTCTCGAAGTCGAGTGCGCCAAGAGTCAGCGGTACCCCGTCGCCGAGGTCTGATGCGTCGTGCACCCAGGGTTGTGTGCGCAGCACGATCGCTTTGCCGTCGCGCATCTCTGGGGTAGCAGCCGCGATCGCCTCGCGCACGAGCTGGGAGACGCGGGAGTCGGGGATCGCGGCCTCACGTTCGAGCACGACCTTGTTGAGATTGGGCTCGGTAGTGAACCGATAGCGGCCCCCCTCGAGGCGCATGTACCAGAGCGTGCTCTCGAGCGCGTCTCGGACGTCTTCGATTTGGCCCCGGGAGAGCCCGGGACGGCCGACCCCGAGAAGAAGCTGTGCGGCCGACGCTCCGTAGACCTTGTCCGGCCCGAACGAGTCCAGGAACGCGGTGGTCGCAAGCCCCTGAGCAAGATGGACTTCCTTGACCTGGCCGCCGCGGCGATTGTCTTCTTCGACGGCCTTGGAATCCGGCCGGATGATGTCGGCGTTCAGGGCCGCCTTGTAGGAGTCGCCCGCGAACTTCAGGACTTCCGCGCGCACACCGGCGTCAGCGAGTGGGACCTCGCCCGGATGGATCAAGGCGGCCTTCGACTGTGCCTGCGAGAGCGCCTTTACCGTGTGGGCGAGGGTGCGCAATGCACCGCGTGTGCGCTGAAAGCCAGACAACGAACCCCACCGGTTGGTCAGGATGTCGACGAGCTCCGGATGGAACGGGTATGCCGTCGCGATCCGGTCCCGGAAACCCTGACCACCATAAGACCCAGGGAGTGCATCCCCCATCTCTACGTAGTACTCGCCGTACGCGTCCGCGACACCGCGGTGTTCGTCATGCGCGCCGATGCTCGTGAAAAGGCGTCGGTGCAGAATCGGGAAGATGTCGTCGCCCTCGACCGGCGTAACGATGTTTTCAGACCTGCCGACGACTTGGGAGAGCCGTTCCTGCATCTCCTCGCCAGCGAGAGTGGCGTAGTCCTCCATGCGAGAACTCGTCAGAGTCGCGAGCATCGCAACCTTCGGCGTGTTCGCCACCGCGGTGGTGAGTTCCTTGATGAGCGTCAGCGTGAGCGCCGCTAGGTTGCCATCATGCACCTTTACGGCGAGCGCCTTGTTCAGATACTCCAACGTCTCGTCGAGCAAAACCAGGCACGGACTGTGCGCGGCGAGCAATTGCGCCAACTGGAGGGTGGACGAGCCTTCGTAGGCAGCGTCGGCATCCGCAACCTGCTCCCACGCCACCTTTCCGCCCAACCGATACGCGAGGTGCCCAAGCAAGGTCGTAAGCACAACGCCGTCGTCGATCTTCTGCGGCGAAACCGAGAGTGCGGAGCCGTCAAGCACAACGACCCGAGCCTGGGGAATCGTCCCGCTCGGCATCATGGCCGCCACTTCGCGGCCAAGGTCGGTATTGGTCACCGCGTCGGGCGAGCCGAAAAGGTGATACGCGGCAAGCAGGGTGTGGGTTTTGCCGCCGCCGAATTCGGTCTGGAGTCGGTAGACGCCGGCGGCGGCCGTGTCGCCATTGAGGCGGCGGCCCAGCTCGTCGAGAGCCGAGCGCAGGTTCACGGTGAGATAGGTCTTCTCTGCAAAAGACGTTGGGTCCACGTAGTCGGCCGGTCCGTGCCCCTCGGCCACCATACCCAAGTCCGCCGCGAAAAGTGACTCGTCAAAAGACCCATCCGCGATGTCGGGCCGAGGCCGGGCGACCTCGAGCCAGGGCCGTAACGTCATGACTGCTCCTGACCAAGGCGGGGCTGCTCGGTACCGTCCGTGAACATCTTGGGCTGCGCAGAACCGTCCCAGTTGAGTGCCTGCTGTTCGAACCGCGGCGTAGCAGCCTTCGCCGCGGCCTCAGACAGCGCGTCCATGTTCCCCGTGAGGCCGAGGAGCATCGTACGCTCCCGGTTTCCCTCAGGCAGCACCTCAGCGAGGGCCCGGGCGAGCGACCAGAACGCGGTCGAGGCCCCCATGCCGGTGTCGGCGAGCGCCTGCTCAAGCTCCTTGCGTCGCCCAGAGTCCCACAGGTTGCAGGCGTGATGCAGTACGTCGATCATCAGAGGGCTCGTTCCAAGCTTGAGACCCTTCCGGTCTTCCGGCCCTTTCAGCGCAAAGCTTGAGCCACTCTTCTCGGCGACACCGTCATGTCCAACGAGTGCTGAGAGGTCGACATCGAGAGCCCGTTCAAGCTTGTAAGCCTCATCCGCGGGAATCGACTCGCCGTTGTATGCCCACCGCCAAGTGAGATACATCAATGACACCGGATCAAGGGCGCTAACCGACTCGTCGCCTAGGAGCTTACCCATTGCGTGGCGGGCGACGACTTGGCGAGCAAGAATCATAAGGTCCGAGATGGTGACTTCGTCGCCCGACAGGCGGATAACCTTGGCGTATTTCGCAAAGACCTCAAACGCCGGACCAACGGCGGATACAAAGTAATCCGCACCCACTAGGCCCATGTCTTCGAAGCGGTCGAGTCGCTCGGCAATTCGGGCCTCCAGCTCGCGTACGACATCATCGTAAAAGCCCTCGTCCTGGGTGTCATGTTTGCGACAGACAAGTACAACGGAAGAGCCGAGAACGGCGTGCTGGATCGACGCCGTACTGCGGTTGGCCATCTCGGAGCGCATCGGCCACGACGTGCTCACAATCAGGCCGACTGATCGCAGAGCCTTGAGCAGCTTCTCCCATGCCATTACGTCCGTGTGGGCGAAAACCAACGACATAACGCCGTCCGATTTCAACACCCGCGCCATCTCTCGTAGCGCGGAACTCAGGCGTCGATCGAACTCCTCTGACGACACGAAGTCTGGCGAACTCCTTTTGGCCTGATTCTGGATGACCTCTTGCGTCTTTGGCGTGGCGTCCGTCGCAAACACCCCGGGATACAGGCTGCCCGCTGAGCGTTTCAGCCATACGTAAAAGAAGTCGCTCAAGTAGGAGTACTGAATTGCATCGTAGTAGGGCGGGTCGACTACGACCGCGTCGAACGACTCGTCGTCGAACGGTAACGATTGGGCATTCCCGCGGAGAACGGTGGCCGGCGTCGCAGTAGTTGTCGAGCAGTGGCGAATAGCCGCCTCGATCCATCTAACGGCACCATCCCAATTTCCAGAGCCCTTTTGGAACGGATCGATCTCGACGAAGTTCCACGTCATGCGGATGGCTTGCTGTGGAAAGGTATTCCGGACGCTTGCTGCGAAACCCCTCGGGTTGAGACCCCAAGTGCAGAAGCTCGAGTTTCGGTCTGCTATTCGGTCCACACAGAAGGCGAGGTATGTCGCGATAGCACGAGCGCGAGACTCATCCACACCAGACTGCATCATGTGTGCGTGGGCCTCGCGAACCCCTTGGGCGAGACGACCCAGCACGTACAACTGGCGTGGGTTGAACATTGACGCGAACGTATCGATGCCAAATACGAGATTCTGGACGCGTCGGAAGCCATTTGGATCACAGCGCTCATCCGGCACGCCTGTAGAGCCATCCGCTGTTTCGTGGAGATCCGCTATGAGCTGTACCGCCACGTCTTCGGCTGCGGTGAGCTCTTCGATGGTGGGCGCTCGGTAGCGCTTGTCCCCGTCTACTACAAGCACCGCATATAGGCGCCGGCCAAAGCCGCTTCGCTTTCCCCACTCGCGGACGTCGCTCGCCGGCGTCGTGGTGCCGCAGCTCGGACAGGTTGCCGAGCTTGCCTTGACCGTGCCGCGCGACGGATCTTTCCCCGCGTCTGGCTCGCCGGTCCGAACGGCGAGCTCAACAGAACCGGCGTCCGTCAGCTGCAGGTCGACCCAGGCCAAACGCCGAGGGTTGTTGTCTAGCCACCAGTCCTTCACGAGCGGAATCTCACGACCACAACCCGGATCTGGGCATCGCATGGTCCGGCACCAGAAGTACACGGCGGGCCGGCGTCCGTTTTCGTGGCCGGGGAAGACTGCGGCGAGATCCTTTGCCACATGCTTGCGGATCCAGCCCGCCCAGTCGACAAAGTCGTCGGCGAGCTTGTTCCGTCCGAGCTCGTCTGGCTGGCCGTAAAGCTGCGGATACTCAAGACACGCCTTGTCGATGAGGTACGCAACCGGATTCAGCTCAAGAGCGGTAGTGTCACAGCCAAGCCGCAGCGCCTCGAGTGGAATAGCACCGCCTCCAGCGAAGCAGTCGAGCACCCTCGGTGGGCCTTCCGGATACGACTGCGCGAGGAGCTCGCGAAGCGGGTTGATACGGCTCGCGTGGTTGCTCGCCTCGAATTCGGAGGCCTCAGCGATAAGCGCGAGCGTAGACGGGCGGCGCTGATCTCCGGGGTCCGGCAGGAGGGTGCCAAATACGATCGCACGGCTCATGGCGAGTGGTCGCCGGGCCCACCAGAGGTGCATGGTCGAAATGTGCCCGCGACGCAGGCTCTTTTCGCGAGCAGATGCCTCGTTAACGGCTTTCAGAGGGAGCTCTTCTTCGATCAATCGACGGGTGGTCATGAGTTGGCCCGCTGCGCGGCGTTGATCACGGCTGCCGACTCCGCTCCAAAGCGGACGTCGAGGTTGGGCTTCCAAAGCCCCGCTAGGGCTTTGACCGGGTTTTGGATCCTGTACAGGCGGGGAGTTGCGCTCGCGCAGTCGAGCACGGTGTACAACCAGTAGTCGTCGCCAAGCTCTACTGCCTTCGCGTACTCACTCCACGACAGCCAAACACTCGCGACCCCGGAGCGCCCCTTGACCTCGATACAGCGACGTTCGAGGTCTTTTAGGGAGAGCAGGTCGAAGCCGACGTTGTCCGACTCGACGCTACGTAGGTAGTCGACCTGGCGCTCGTCCCGCTCGTACCGCTCAGCAACTTGCACAGCGATCGTCTCGATTTCGCTGTTGTTGGCCGATGGCGCAAGATCACGGGGTGCAGCAGACCCGACGACCGCAGTCGGTGCCAGTCGGGCAAGTCCGAGTAGCCGGACCGGTCCGCGATGCACTACGCGGCCTTGGCGAGCTTGAGCGATGCGCCTATCTCGGGTCAGCACCTGGGTCGTCTTTGCAAGTTCCGCCTTTCGCAGCCGACCCTCGGCCCCTTGCGCGCCAGACGCGACTTCTTCCTCGCTGGCCATGATCGATGCGTCAGCCTGGGCAAGGAGCGCGTTGAATGACCGAGATAGGAACTCAAGCTGGACATCTGCCACGTGTTCGCGGTTGGCCTTCACGGTCTGAAATGTCTCTTCGAAGATGTGCTGACGAGCCCACATTTCGAGGTCTTCGACACTGATTGCTGGTCTCTCAGCATCCGGCGCGTTTCCGCCGTCGGGCGATACGAGGTCGTATAGCGTGGCGAACCCGGGCCTTTCGAGGCGACCATCCGGATGGACGCGGATGGTCGAGAGAGCCCTGTGGACGAGCTCGCCGTTGCCGTCGATCACGTCGCCCGTGGTAAATGCGAGGGTCGCGGTCTCGGTGGCATCGGGGTCGATGAGTACGGCCCCGTGCCCTAGGTCATCGACGGTGCGGTCGAGGACGAAGTCCACGAGAGCATCGAACAGGGGGTGACCAGGTCCGCAAAGTTCAGCGGCCGGAAGGTCGGCTTCGTCCGCCATGCGCGGACGGGTAACAACGCTCTTGTCGAACGTGACTCGAGCGTATTCGGTAGGGATGCGCCGGAACGCGCCAGAGGCTCTGCTGGCCGCGACCAGTGCGTCTGGAGAGCGGGTCACTCGGAGGGTGCCGGGGTCGAGACGCTTTTCGCCCTTGCCCCCGGCAAACGCGAGGGCGTCGAGGAAGAACCGTTCGAAGTACGCGGGTGGAAGGCGGCGTTCCTCGGCACGCTCGGCCTGGTGGCGTAGCGCCTGCCAGTCGATGACTGTCGTCGCCAGTGCCCGTTCGAGTAGTTCTTCCACTCGGGTCCGAATCTCTGGGTCGACGGAGTCGCCCCCGAACTCGGCCACAGCTTGTTCCCCCGTCTTGTCGCCGACCAAGACCGCCTCGATCAGTTCGCGTAGCCGGTATCCGGCGAACGTCTTTCCGATGACGTCGAACACGGGATCGCCGAGGGCCTTGCCCATGTTCTCCATCTTGCGAAGCACCGTCGCTAACACGTAGCCCTCGCGAGTATTCGATGCAACGAGATTGAAGACGTAGACATCTTCTGTTTGGCCAATCCGGTGGATCCGACCCATGCGCTGCTCAAGGCGGTTTGGGTTCCAAGGGATGTCGTAGTTCACCATCAGGTGGCAGAACTGGAGGTTGATGCCCTCTCCTGCCGCCTCGGTCGCCACCATGATCTGGGCCCGCTCGCGGAAGTGCCGCTCTTCGGCGATCCGCTCGGCAAGCTTGAGCCCACCATGAATGCGGGCCACCTCGAAATCGCCTTCGAGATGTTCAATGAGATATTCGAGCGTGTCCCTGTGCTCAGTAAAGATCAGCAGCTTCTTACGCTGGTCCTCGGCGAGGCCCTGACGGCGGACGACGTCGAGGAGCTCGTTGAGCTTCCGTTCCGTCTTGCCTGCTTCGACATCTTGCGCCTGGGTTAGGAGCGGCCCGAGCGCTTCGCGTTCCAGTTGCAGCTCGGCGACGGTGTCGGGAAGCCACTCTTCGAGGACTTGCTCTTCCAGGCGCCACACTTCCGACTCATCGAGGTCTTCGAGGCTGTCGAAGTCCGGGATGACTGCGTCCTTGAACGCCCTGCGTTTGCGGAGATATGCCTCGGGGTCGTTGAGCGCATCTTCGACGCGCGCGAGACGACGTTCGAGCGTGCGGCGGATCGCACGGACGCTCGAGGCGAGTCGGCGCTGCATCGTCGTAAGGGCAAAGCCAGCGGCGGACTTGGAGTTCTCCCCGCGGATCTCGCGTAGCTGGCGCGATACGAAATCCGTAACGGCTTCGTAGAGCTCCCACTCAGCGCCCTCAAGCTCGTAGTCAACGGTTTGCGGATGGCGGGGCTTGAAGAGCTTGTTCCCCGCCATGTCCGTCATCTTCTCCTTGGAAACCTTGCGGTACCGCTCCGGGAGAACATCGACTGTCTTCGGCATCCGGTCGCCGATCGCTTCCAGATCAAGGAGTCGCAGCAGAGCCCACAGGCTTGCGTCGCGACCTGAATGCGGCGTGGCCGTCAACAGGACCAGTCGATCTGCGGTTCTGCTGACGATTTCGGCGGCCTTGTATCGCTCGCTCTTGTTGCTGATGAACCCTTTGCCGTCGACTGCGAGGGTGTACCCGTGCGCCTCGTCAATCACCGCGAGATCCCAGCCCCGTTCGGCGTTATCAAACGCCTCACGCACGCGCTCGGTCTTGAGGAAGTCGCGGCTGACAATCACGTGGTCGTACACATCCCACGGGTTCTCGCCGGGGTGTGCGTCGAAGTTGCCTGCCTCCAGCTGAGTGAACGGCAGATCGAAGCGCTCCAAGAGCTCCCGCGCCCACTGCGGGCGAAGGTTCGCGGGCGTCACGACGAGGATCCGGTCGCCGGCCCGCCTAAGGATCAACTCCTTCATGTAGAGGCCAGCCATGATCGTCTTGCCGGCGCCCGGGTCATCAGCGAGAAGAAAACGCGTACGGGGCTCCCGCAGGAAACAGTCGTAGACGGCCTCAAGCTGGTGCGGCAACGGCTGGATGTTCGAAACCGCCAAAGCCGCCATGTCGTGCTCAAATGCCACTCCGATCCGGTGCGCTTCGACCCCCAGCCGGAACCGATGCGGGTCAGCATCGAAGCGAAGCGGGCTCGAGCGCTCGATCACCTCGACTTTGGCGAGCTCTTCTTCGGACAGCGTGACTTTGCCAAGGCCCGCGGCTCCGTCGTACGTGAGAGTCCAGAAGGGGCCTGGCTTGACGGCGATCAGGGTTACGACGTCGGCACCACCCGGGAGCCGAATTGTCGTGTCCGGGGTTAGCCGGCCGGGGTCAAAACTCACGAGCGGCCCCGACTGATCGAGGGCCAAATTCGGGGCAACGACGGCTGGGAGCGGCCGGGCCGCGAGGCCCGAGATGGTCGAAGGAGCGAATCGCGCGACGGCATAGGCGGATTATCGAGGACTTGCCGGCCCCGCGCCAGCGTTGCCAGGCCGACAAGCGATTACGCTCCTGCTCACGTATGGCGCTCCGATTGCTGTTGGTGCAGCCCTGTCGCGTATGCCCCTGCTGTCGGGGCGACACGCCGTGATGCCTGCAATTCGCGAGTTCGTGGGCTGATTCGTGGGCGCAGCGTCATACGATGCATGACCCACGGCTCCGCAACACAACGCACGCTTCTACGTAGGCCGCCCCTTACCAAAGTGCTCGCTCACCTGGCCCCGCCGTAGGCCCCTCCAAGTGACCGGCTAGTGACCGGCCGCCACCAAAGAGAGCGGATTCATGCGGATCGATGCGGATCCTAACGAGGAGGCGCTGCGGTCCGGAAACACTGGCCTGAGCGGGGAAAGTCGCTGTTTTGCGGGCTGTTCTGCGGACGGGGGACCCAGGAGTCGAACCTGACGCTGCGGTTTTTGAGACCGCAACGTCGGGGCGACCGTCACTGTCGCGTGATCTTGGCGGGTTCAGCCTTCTGGCGGGTGGTAGCCCTTGTCGCGCTTGTGGAGCTTCCCGTCCTTCTCGAGCTGGGGGAGGACGCGGTAGAGGTAATTCGGCTTGATCTTCATCCGCTTGGCGAGCTCGGCGATCGTGATTCCGGGCTGCTTGTGCACGTGCGCCAGCACCTCCTCGGCCCGACCCCCGGTTCCGCGAGGACGCCCGCGACCCCTTCGCGGAATCGTGGCCTTGGCGGCTCGCGCACGCTTCGCCGCGCCTGCGACCGTCGCCTCCGCTCGCTTGCCGACACCCTCAAGCGCATCTAGCGCCTTACGGAGCTGCGCGTGCTCGGTGATCAACGGCTCGAGCTCACGCAACCTCTTCTCCAGGCTACCGCGCAGCTCGCTCAACACATCATCAGGCATTCGGCCTCCAATCGCGGTCGTGGCACACGATAACCGTGAAACCCGCTGGGCGAACAGCTACGTCCCGCTGCCTTGGCCCTATGTCTCGTGCGCGTCGCCGCGTGTACAGCACCCTCTGCCTGTCGCGTTCGCAAAACATATTGGTCCATGATTGGTCCATGGATCGGCCAAAGGCCGTGCGAACTCTGCGCGAAAAAGAGCTTCTTTGCAGGAGTTTTATGAGGGTGAGCGACGGGATTCGAACCCGCGACCGCCGGGACCACAACCCGGAGCTCTACCAGCTGAGCTACGCCCACCAAGCCGGGTAGCCAGTGTAGATGGTCGGTGCGGGCTCGGGCCAGC
>Ga0182015_10000397_pt1 | contig 62444 bp, 53 predicted proteins | sample 712P3MmetaG_FD_120478 | JGI IMG/M metagenome (GOLD analysis project Ga0182015, IMG submission 120478) | Permafrost microbial communities from Stordalen Mire, Sweden - 712P3M metaG | ecosystem: Environmental > Terrestrial > Soil > Wetlands > Permafrost | place: Sweden: Stordalen | collected...
GCTTGCTTGATGTACGTCCAGGCCAATATACTTTTCACCAGGCATAAGGGTGTTCCTTTCGTAGGCAATGAGGATCAGTGCTCATAACCTACCAAAAGGGGCGCCCTTTTATAATGCGTTGAAGTCGGGTGCAGGCGGGACGGAACATGCAACGAATATGCAACGCCAATCTTCCTCAGCCAAGATGACAAAGGACCGCTCCTTTCTCCAGCCGTTCGCCCACATTAGAATGGAAATTCGAGAGAAGGGCACTAGAATGATGGTCGTTCACCTGTTCTCGAAACGGCAGAAGAAGATTCGCAAGGAAGTGCCAGATGTCTACGAGTGCGCCCAGATCTGCTCCGACACTTTCACTGGTTGCCCACGTGAGGCGCCTATCAAAGACTGGGTCTGAGCTTTACATACGGATCGGTAATGCGGATATCGCGCGTCTCGCGTTACTGCACGGCCAGGCAGTGGAATTGGATCTGGGGAACTGCTGCATTGCTGGCATCATCAAGACTTCGGGTGGTTCGCCTTGGCTCGCTCCGCCTGGCGGCAGTTCAAATGCAAGAATAACGGCGACATTGCGCGGTGCGGATTTTGAACATGGCATAGATCGTCCTGCGACTCTGCGCCTTTTGGGTTCTAAGCCTCAGCCAACAATCGTTGCTCCTGCTAGGCGCGCAAATGCGGTCGTCAAAAAGTCACAGTGCCCTTCGCTTGGCTCCGACCTCAAGATCGACCTCGGCGACGCGGTGCGGCGTGTTCGTAAATACAATGCCGATTTCTATAAGGGCTGCCAAAATATTCAGTTAGACCGGGAGGGTTACGACCTTTTCCGCAACGGCTTGTCAGCGGACTTGGGCCGACTCGTCGATCAGCTTGCCTTCGTTGGCGATCGTTACGGCGGGGCTCAACGCCAGTGGATGCCCCACGAAATAAGCACCGAGGCAGCATTAATCGCTAACAAGCTATCCCCGGTACTCGATCATTGGAGCCGAATAGTCATGCGCGCCAAGCCATTGATCGAAGAAGTTCCCAGCGAGGCGAGCTTGGCTTTCCTATTCTCTCCTTTCAACTGCACTTGCCAATGGGCAGTCTGGGCATCGAAGACACTTCATTTCCTGCGAGCTGACGCTTTTCCGATACTAGACTCAAAAGCCAAAAAAGCATTGAGTCTCAATCTCGGCACGTCAAGCCGTGACTATCACACGTTCTGCTCGCAGATTCGCCGCGTGCTGCTTGCAAATCCAGCATCTCTCGCCGCAGCTCGTGTCGAGGACAAAGCGCAGTCGCCTACCGACATAAAACTATTGGACAAAATTCTGTATCAGCTCGGCGGTGAATAGGACTACCAGAAACACACCGTCGAACGAGACCGTGTGATCGGGTCAGAGCGTTTATGTTGCCCATGTTCGATGCACATCTGATTTTAATGTGATAGTCAATTGACGCAATCAAAGCGTTAGCACTCGTTGAGAATTTGGCCGGACCTCCAGGGTCAGTGAGTGAAATCGCGATTTTATCAATAACTATGTAATCCCCACTTCCCCTTACAATTATCTATATGGAACACGCAGCCTTTGAATCACCCTTGTCTGACGAACAGTTGAAGGAGTTGGGCCGCTTGGTAGTGAATGCTGGCTTTGCTGAGTTTATTCTCAACACACACGTCGGAATGCTTCACAAAATCCCGCACGCTGCCAGAATAGTGTTAGTGAATCCACTTCCTCTGCGCCGAAAGGTCGATATTCTAAGCAGTGGATTGGACCAGATTCCAGGAGCCGGGACACGCATCCTCGTTGACGAAGCCTGTAAGTTGGTAGGCACGTCAATCGCGGAGCGGAACCTCCTACTGCACGGGATTTGGGGCGTTGATGCTGACCGTTCCGATGCCAAGCCTCTAGTTGCGGCAACCACCAAGACGTCAGGCGGCAGATACCCCGCCGACATCACCAAGTACGCTGATATGTTTGCCGTAGCGTCAAGGAAACTAAAGCACGCGATAACCATCGACAGCGGCGGGAAGATCACGGAAGAAGCAGAACGCCTTGTGCTCGTACCGGGTTAATCTTCTCTTTTCGTCTACCCATCTGCTGTCCGTAAATGCTCCCATTGGGAATAGATCCCCCGCCTTGCACTTCTTGTTCAGGCTGCGTTTCGTCTGCTAGTTGCCGTAATCAAGCCGACGGAAGTATGTACTTTACGCAAGTCATTGAAAACTAAGAATTGAGGCTTGACACCTCCTTTTGATGGCGTATGATGTTACTCAGCCGAACATCAAAAGGAGGTTTGTATGACACTGGCCGCCGCTGCTGTTACTACAAATGGCGATGCTGTCATCACATCTGATGCCATCCATGCTGAAACGAAGTCTAAACGCAAAAACCACGCCAAAAAAGCCAAGAAAAATGCTGCCATGCCGAGTTCCGGCAGCAAGCCTAACAAATTTCTACCCACAGATCGCATCACATTTATTCGCCAGCTGGACATTCTTCGCGGATGGGCCGCTGCCAGTGGACCTACGAATAAAGTTGTGAGCAACAATGACGTTGCCGACATCGTCAAGATGCAATCTTCGACGGTGTCGGTCGGGAATGCGTTTTTTTCGCAGAATGGATTCCTGATCAAGGCCGATGGTGGCTACATTCCGGCAGCCGAAATATTCAGTTTTCTTCGGGCGTACGAGTGGAGTCCTGAAACAGCGGCCAATAAACTCGCACCGATTCTAAGCAAGACTTGGTTTGCGGAAGAACTGCTTCCGAGACTTACCTTCGCGCCTCTCACGACCGATGAAGCCATTCAACACCTTGCGGATTCGTGTAATGCGGGCCCTGACTATCGCGGCCAACTACGCTATCTGCTGGATTACTTGGCTGCTGGCGGCTTGGTTGAATGGGATGGCGCACAGGTGCGGAAAGGGTCGGCAACCGTGACCGCGACAACAGCACCCAACACAGACATCCCGCAGACTCCAAGCAATCCGCCACCAACCACAGAACCCTCTAAGAGGGTTGCGCCGACGTTCTTTGGTACAACTGAGGGAGCCGTTAATTTCAATGTCAGCGTTCGCGTTGACATGGGCGAGTTCGCCAGTTGGAAGCCTGAGCGCATCGCCGCCTTCTTTAACGGCATGGCTCAAGTACTGGCAGCAAAGGCAGATGTGGAAAAGTCGGGAAGCGAGCTGAAGTAAGATGGAAAAGGATAAGGCCGGGGCGAGGTTTTTGCCGAACATCTCCCCGGCCAATCCACTGTGCGGGCGTGCCGAAATCGGCAGACGGGCCAGATTTGGGATCTGGTGGATCGCAAGGTCCGTGGGGGTTCGATTCCCCTCGCCCGCACCACGATGTTGCAACTCCAGTTTTGTACATGTGCAGGCACTCGTCAAATTTGTAGTAAGTATTTTTTCTGCCCCATCCGCTCAAAGCCCTCCACACTCCACCACAAAAGAGCAATTCTGTACTTGACGCAACCATTGCGCTAAGTATAACGTTATCGGATGGACGAACGGCAAGTTCTGCGGCACGTTTTGTCGAAATCCACGACAATCGAGGATGTCCCACTAGCCTGCTGCAACGAAGATGCAGCCGTGGAGTTTCTTGAGAAACAGCGATGGGGCAACACTCCCGCCTGTGTCAAATGCGGCTCCGTGGATGTCTATAGAATGACCGACGCAAAGACAGGCAAGCGCAACTCTCGGTATCTGTGGCGCTGCCATGATTGCAAGGAACAGTACACGGTTCGGATTGGCACGGTCTATGAAGAATCGCGAATCGAACTTCGCCACTGGTGCTATGCATTTTTCCGAGCTGCGACGAGCAAGAAGGGCGTTGTTGCTTTGGAGATCAAACGGCACTGTCAGATCAGCTATAAGTCCGCCCTGTTTCTCATGAATCGGATTCGTTTCGCCATAGCTCCAGACCGGCTCCAGCCGACAACATCAGCCGCGAGTACCTGCACCGCTATCTCTGGCAATTTGATCTCATGTGGAACAATCGCAAGATGAATGATGGCGAGCGCACTGTTGCCGCTATCAAAGCCACCGAAGGCATGCGCCTGATGTACAAGGAGCCACTTGAGCAGCAGCGAGAGTACGCTAGGAACCGCGCGCAGCAGAAAAACCACGGGCAGTTTAAGCCATTCTAAAAAGAAGGCGACTCCCGGCCCTAAGGCAGACCGACTGAAGCTAAAGGGTAACTGGAAAGACCTCGTTAAAAAATCCCTGTCCAAACAAAAGCCGCCGGAAGGCTGGCCGAGGTAAGCCGGAACTGCTCTGGGGACGGCGAAGACGCGATCAGTGTTTGAGTAGGACTTGCGTAAAGTACATACTTCCGTCAGCCGATTATGCTCAGAACCCGGTCAATGAGTGAAGTCGCGATGTTTCAACAGCTAAATCGGCCTTAATTTTCGTTCTACAATGTCCGAATGAGCACGGCACTTGTTCATATCGACGCCGGTACCTTTCAGAAGCAGCTTATACAGCTGGCGGAAACTATCGCACAGAAGGTAAAGAGAGAAGCACCCGGTCTGCTTCCTGGTGTGCCAGCTTTCGTGTCGTTCGACCTTCACATCCTCATACGACAGGCGATGCACACCTACGATCTGTTTTTCTACCTCAACGCTGACGAACGACGTGAAAAGGACTGCTACTGGCGGCCTGCGTACAGCGTCGTGATTCTTCCGCTAATACGCAACATGATTGACTGTCTGTACAACATCACTGCAATCTTGGAGAATCCCGGAGCGAACGGCCCTTGGTACAAAATGAGCGGATTCAAGAAAATGCTCGTCGCTCTGAACGAAGATGAAGCGAGATACGGTGGACGCCCGGATTGGGATCTGGGGATTAAGAAGGGGCGCGATTTCTGTGATTTCGAGATCCGAAAGCACGGCCTAAAGATGGCGGAAGTGCTGGTTCTGCCGCCTTGGCCTACCCTTGGGCAGTACATCAACCGTCAACAATCGGGAGGGACATTCACGCCGCATCAGAATTTTCTGAGGAGTCTTATGTATGGGCCATGGCGCGAGTATTCGGCTATGGCACACGGCGGATCCGAAGGGGTAATGCCCGTCGCTGTTTACCTTGTCTCCGATTCCCTTCAGCACGAGCAGAGAGATGAGTTCGAAACTCATCACCCGCGACTTCTTTTCATGCACCTCACTCGTGCAGCTGCGATGTTGCTTTGCATGGTGACCGAAATACAGGCATACCTTCGCTTTGACGGGGCGAGAATCAACGAGCGCATACACGAAGTGTGGCAGGCGCTAAAACCCGCCTTCGAAGTGAAGGAGTTGTACGATCAGCGCTATGGACAACTCATGAGGGACAAGGGAATAGAGCCTTAGACACGCGGTAGGATCGGCCGTACGGATAGCGACGGGTTGGAGCCAGCAATACTCGTTGCCAGTGGAAAGGTGTCCGACATATATACCGCCCCAGGTCTAGCTACTTTTCGTCGCAAAAATGAAATTGGGGCTGGCCGACTGAACGTAATCAGCAATAGCGCTCATTGACCTTGATGAGTGAAATGGCGATGTTGCGACAGCTGTCCCCTCTGTTGTGGACGTTTGAGACGAAATAGCGCCAGCAGACTGAGCATTGCGAAAACCCGGCAATATTGATGTTCCAGTCTCGCGAAGCCTGACCGAGGAGGGCGTGCAACGACCAGCTAGAGAATATTCACGGCTCTCGCAGCGAGTAATGCAATCACCGCCAGTGAAATCGTCGCCTGTATCATCATCAGAGTCTTGGCCCAGCGCGAGAGTGCAGCCGTATCTGCGGGCGACAACGCTGTGCTGGTATTGAAGGCCAAAAACAAGTAATCCACAAAATTGGGCGACCAGTCAGGGTCGGAGCCAGCCCCCCTAGTCATCTGCGGAAACAGGAAAGCTCCCTCCCGATGCCCAGAGACCTTCTCGCGCTCATGCGGGCCGCCAGCGTCGAGCCGCCAGTACCACAGGGCAAACACAAGGATGTTTGTGACCCAGAGCGCAACCGCAGATCGGAGGAGAATCTTTGGATCGATCTCATGCTTGGCAATGGCCGCTACAAGCAGTCCTAGAGACCAGATCATTGCTATGGTCAAAATCCCAGTACCTACATACCCAAGCACCTTGTCGGCGGTGTGATGTCCGGCCCGATGTGAGATGAAAGTGGGGATCACCACCACGACAATGACACCTAGCAGTAACCAATGGGGACCCACGGACAGATTGCTGGGCAGCGCTGCATAGATAAGTCCAGTGGCCAGCGTGGCTACTAACGCGAGCCAGCGTGGTTCTTGAGCGCTATTCTTGGTCGTTTTGGAGTTGATCGGCACTGCCAAAGCATAGTGTAGGCCGTGATCCGGCGCCATGGGGAAAGAGCCGGGCGAAGGTGCCAGTAATCGTCGAAAGCAACTCCGACAAGGCGACTGGAACTCACGGTCAGTCGTCAGAAATAGGGGTGATCCCGCGAGCCAACGGTGCTTTTGATTGGCCTTTTGGATCTCGCCGTATATTTCACGGCTGATTCGCAGTCGCACGAGCAGAGAGACAAGATGGACGAGGAGCATCCAAGGATCATGTCACTCCACCTGAGTCGCGCGGCTGCCATCTTGTTGTGCATCGTGACTGAGCTGCCGGCCCACTTTAAGTTTGAAGACGAAGGCGCCTACACTAATGAACGAATCTGCGAAATGTGGAGAGTGCTGATGCCAGCTTTCGATGTCGAAGAGTTGTATCACAAACGCTACGAGACGTTGATGCGGACAAGGGAGTGGTCAAGCATGAACGACTGCGGTCTCAGATCCTGCCAGCTAGATCCGCACCACGGTCACTTTCGCTAACGCGCGGGGCAGCTTCGCATCCGGGCCGATCAACTACGAAAGGACGGCGCGACATTCGGGAGGCGATGGCGGCCTTGGCTCGGAGCACCGAGGAGTCGGCGTCAGAAGGGCGGCGAGGTAGGTGTATAGTCCCCGGCACGAAGCATCGAGTCCCCTAACAAGAGTTGGGGAGGCCAATGGACATCGACCCTGACACCGCTGAGATCGCGTCGAGCGACGGGCCAACCACAAGTAATCCGTCTTGGATGAAACCAGTCTCATAACAAGCTGGACGGTGGTTCGTACTCTTTCCTGCACGCGTCCCTAACGGTACCCGTAGACAATCGCCAACTCATTCTTATTCAGATGCATAGCGAGACCTGTGATCGGAGGGGCGAGCGTGGCCCCCCTAAAACGCGGTGAGGGTGGGGTGGGGGTGGGCAAAAGGCCAGCACTCTCACGGCCTGCTGCCCCGACGCCGGCATCCGACCCCACCTGCCCGCAAAATCTACTATGTATCCGAATTTTTCTCGATCAATGGCGCTCTTCCCAGTACATCAGGTCCGATGGGACAGTCGATACCAGCTCCTGAATGACCAGAAACTCGTTTACAAAGTATTCGACTAACGTCCGTAAGATATTAGAAATAAATAGGTTAATGGTGACAGTAAACCTGGATTTCAACCGAGTTTTTGGGACATTGGAACAGCAACAGGACATTGGAACAGCAACCGAAGGAACACGAAGCCGAATAGAACAACCTAGATGCCGCACCGAGAGCTGGGGCGCCGGCGCAGATCGTTGCCCTATCTGGCTACGCCTAGTGCCTCAAAACGCCTAGTGCTTAAGTAGCACGGTGAAACAGAACCAGTGACGTAAATTTGGATTGCGCGCCGGTCAGCCATTCAGCTATCAAGGGCAAGAGGCATCCCGGAAGCCGGCGGTCTCAAAGACCGACGTGCTGGAATAACTACTCTGTTGTCAATGGGATGGAGGCCTTGTTGCACGGTTGTTGCACACGCGACACCTGAAGTTAACTCGGAAACAACCTCAGAAAAACCGTCGCGACCGCCGTTAGAGCGGGATTTCTGTATCGCTCGAGCGTTCTCAACACGTTACGCCCGCTCCCGGGCCCACGACTCGCTCCTGGCTCGCGCCCGCACTCGGTCCCCGCCCACGTGGTCCATTGCTACAACGACCTAGCTGGGGGCACGCAGCCATCACTAGCCGGACAGCACAGGTGGAAACCATAGCAGTGCAATGGCTTAGGGGTGTCAACCTCCCGCCGGTCATGGCGGGTGCCGGGGGAGTCCGGCTGGGGACTACCATCGTGTAGTGCCGGCCTAGCCAAAACCCCCGTGCTACCGCTCAGTACCCCGTACGCCACCCGCTATCTTTCCTGGGACCCATCTCCCCTACTACCCGTCTTCCGAGGGAAGTATTAGTTTCCTCCGGGCTCCGATTTCTCGACGGCGCGCCCATAATTTTTTCTGAAATCGATGTATATGGTAGACGCTCGCTCTCCTCCTCCGCCCGGGGTGTCCGAGCAGAGGCGTGTTACCATCCGCCCGATGTCTCGTCGTCAACCATCCTGGCCGAAAAGCCCCGTGTTCTGGGGGGCCTTTTCGTTCTCATCTGGCCTCATCATCGCGGTCCTAGCGACCATTTTTCGCGACATACGCTTTCTTCTTTGGGTCGCCCTGCCGGGACTTTTGATCGGTGCATGGGTGGTAATCGGAGACCTCGTCCGCAAGACATGGACGCGTCGTTCCGCCTTTGGAGCAGTCTGCGTCATGCTTGCCGCCGTCACCGAGTGGCTCTATACGTATGTTCCACCAGAAGTACCGATGGCGATGGAAGCGACGCACACAAGTGACATGCTCAGGTTGCATGATCGGTTCACGCCTGGCGCCTGTCGCGCGGGGATACCAGAAGTGAGCCAGAGGATTCAATGGACGTGGTTATTAGCGGGGGCGCGGTTTGGATGCGTGTCAAATGAATACAAGTCCCGAGCAACGATAGACTTCGAGCCCGGAGTTTACGAAACGGTGAGCACGCATATAGAGGTTCCATTTATTCCAATTCCGACAAAGACCGTTCGCGTACGGATTGAGTGGTTTGGCCAGCGCACGGATGGAAAGGTCAAATGGGTCTTGTCCACAGCATGTATGGGGCACGACGCCCAATTAAATTTCACGTTCAGAGATGCACTCACGCTCCTCGATTCTCCCGAGGAAGACACCGCCAAGTCATCGGAAGGTACCTTACAACTCGATCCCCAATGCACATGGCCGGATGGTGTCTTGATTCGATTAGCCAGACGCGGCAATGACAAGGACGATACCATGCCAGCGACCGCGCATGTCACCGGGCTATCACTTGATTCTGACAGCGAGAATTCAAAACTGGGACCAGGGAATTGACCTTCGCTGCGACTAACGGGTTGAAGTTGTTCACCAAGCGGTCTTCAGGTAAGCATAAAATAGACACAACCCCCGAAAATGACAGCCCAGCCTCAACCCCGTGAATCGTCCATCCCTACCGCGGGGTTCCAAACATGTGAGTTCGTCAAGGCCGACCACCGACGTTGTAAGCGATCAGTTGCTCTCGGCCAGAAGCTCTGCTGGCAACATGCGCGTGGATGGCGAGTCAAATGGCGTGCGCTCACGCGTAGTCAAGCCGTCGCTTTCTGCGTGGCTGCGGCATCCTTGCTTGCATCATTCGTGTTCGGGATTGTGCCACTTATACCTCACCAGAACATGAGCAAGGCTCCTGTGGTTCATGTTGAGTCGACAGGTCCAGACAGCCCCAATGTCGTAGGCAACACCGGCACCGTCACAATCACGAGCGGACAGCAATCTGTTGACGAGAACAGGAGCAAGAAATCCCCGAAAGACAAAACGGGAGGAGCCAAACAATGAGAGCCGCTCTCTGGACAATTCTGATCCTCACCGTGAGCGCAGCATATGGACAGCAGCCGACACAAGTAGAGTCAACCGGGATGTGTAGCCCGAATGTCATCTCCAACCAGGGAACGGTTGAGTTCACGTGTAATGCGGCGATTGATAAGGCGACTGCTATCAAGATCGTGTCGCTGCTGAATCAGATATTGAGAAAGCAAGGCAGCCCAGATTCGGCGAATCAAAAGCTTGACGAGATTTTGGACTTTCTGCGGAGCCACGAGCGCAGCCCCTACGACACCACGGTCATGTACAGCTTCGATGGAATGAAGCAGCGGATTATTTCGGATGGTGGGGCAATGCAAGTAGCCAACTTTGGTGGGCCGACCGCTGGCATATTCAAGCAGATGAGCAAGCTTGAAGATGACCAGGACTGGCCAGGTTTACTAGCCATCTGTGGAAAGACGATGGGAGAGATACCAGCATGGGCGACTCCGTACTTATTTTGCAGCAAGGCGAATAGCCGACTGCATAACCTTGACGTTGCGACCAAGCAGTTAGAACAGGCGAAGGGCATTGTCCACGAGAGTCCAGAGTACGCACCTGCGATAGACAACGTGAGTAGGCTTTTGGAGCAGGAACGGCCAAAGCAATAGTGCGGAGATTGGCTGAGAAACCGCGCCACTCGCCCCGATTTACCCTGGACGACGTTTGGCGGCTGCAGTGGACGTGAGTCCCCAGAGGAATCTGCAAGGGTTGTTTGGCTGTAAGATACTCGCGTGCTGCTCGTCATTTTTGGTGCTGGCGCGTCCTACGATTCCGTACCCCAGTTTCCTCTTCCGCGTGGTGTGCAGCCACGCGGGGCAAATGAAAAGGAACATGATCGCCCACCGTTGGCAAACCATCTTTTCGATAACAGGCCGCAGTTTGTAAAGGCCATGCGCCAGTTTCCCGATTGCATGGCTCTCGTGCCCCAGTTACGGAGGCCGGGCATCTCCGTAGAAAAGGAACTTGCGAGGTTTCAGGAACAGGCTGAGACCTTTCCGCAGGCACTTCGGGAGTTGGCTGCGATTCGCTACTACCTTCACGTCGCCCTGTGGGACTGCCAAGATCGTTGGCTCGAACACCACCAGGGCATCACCAACTATGCCACGCTGGTTCGAGAGATTGAACGCTGGCGCGTGCGGAGCAACGAGAGGGTCTGCTTCGTGACATTTAATTACGACACGATGCTGGAACACGCAATGACGCAGGTGCTGCATTTCGGAGCCTTTGGCAGTCTTGAACATTACGTTTCGCACGACCGGTACACCGTGGTTAAGTTGCATGGCTCCGTCAACTGGGGACGCGAAGTCGATGGGTATGCAGTACCACTCTCGCCCGTGACATTTACTCCCTTCCGGGGTCAGATGAGCTGTCAGGAACTCATCGCGAATGCCGCCAAGCTTCTAATTACTGATCGCTATCGACTGGTGAGCCGCCGCCCTATGCTAAAAGAAGGAGACCAATACGTTTTCCCAGCGCTGTCGATTCCCGTCGAGAACAAAGATGAATTTTCGTGCCCAAGGGTTCACATTGACAAGCTCGAGGAATTGCTTCCGTCAGTGACCAAGATCATTACGATAGGGTGGCGGGCAACGGAAGCGGATTTTCTCCATCTCTTGAAAAGGCGTATCCCCACCGGCCAAGATCTGATGATTGTCTCGGGCGACGCCAGGGGTGCCGAGGAAACGGACGAAAACTTCACAAGGGTAGTACCCCTCAATAATCCGGATACCCTCCGTAAGGCACAGGGATTTACCGGGCTCATTTCTACGTTGGGCGATCTGGAGACATTTCTCCGTCGCTCAAGGAAGAGCTTGGCATAACGGCCTTGGATCTACTCCGAATTTCTCACCGTGATCTCCAATGGCTAATCCGCTTTACGGGTGTTTAAGAGGTGCCACCGTCCGCCGGGCACCTTGGTTAACGGCAGCCCCTCACCAAAAGGGGGTCGTTAAGACCTTCTATTTGAGGGCCGCCCCCGGGGACGTGCGCCCGGGTCTTTGCCCGCAAATGATGATTGGCCATGCCGGTAAGGATGTCCGAAACCGGCTGGCCCATTGGAAATGCGACCTCCCGAGAGGTGCCCGCCCGGGCCGGTCGGGGGGTAGTAATTTTTCAGATTTTGTTAGATCGTAAAAATGTCGGGGGAGGGCTGGAAAACCGTTTATAAATACACGATTCCGGTTCGCATAACCACAGGCCACCGCCGGGGACACCCCGAGAGGTCTTGCCAGCGGAACGATGCGGCCCCACCGAACGTCGATTCTCTATCATCTTCTTGCTTCACCGGGCGGATCCCTTCTTTCCCCGTGCCGCCCTTTGCCGTTCTCGCATCCGACGTAGCGACTCCAGGTGCGCACAATACTGGGAGCAATATTTTCTATTGTGCTTACTCTCAATCGTGTAGGGCATCCGACAGTCATGACGATGACAGAACCCGAACTTCGTGCCGTGCAAATGATCTAAGTACATGGTTGCGAGGATGGCTGTCACTACGTCCCGGGCTTCCAGGACAGCTATATTCTGTGCGCTGCGCCACTTGCGTTGTTGTGCATCTTTCCAACGAAAAAGAAGCGTAAACCTCCGGGAAACCCCCAATATCTGCCTAACAAATCTGATCATTTTCGGCCCGAACACCTCTTCAACGATCTGATCCCAGCTTTCCGGCGATCGCCTCAAGCACTCTAGAAACATCTGTTGCCAACTCTTGAAGTCATCCGCGCCCCACTGGCCTGTGACAACCCACCCAACAACCTTTACTGACGTGAATCGGCCGACCCGATTCAGAAAGTCCAAGAATTCCTCGTCGGTCTTGAGGCTCAGAAATTCTTCCCGTACTTGCCAGGCCTCGAACTGCACAGACCGCGCTAGCGTCTCCGCGAGAGGGAATTTATAGGATTCAAAGAACCGTTTCGGGTGGATGCGAACCCCAGCTTGTGACTCCCAAACATTCGAATGAGGCTTTATTTCCCATTTGCAGGGTGGCGCCAAATACTTAACGGTGGCCGGGATACCGACAATTGTCGCGACTCTTGGGGTCACTTCTTGTGCCATGATCTGTTGGATTGTTTGTACTACAGGTCTGAATTACAGTCAATCCATGGACGTTACACAGGAAGCCATACGTGAACCACGATGCCCACGTTGGGCGGCATCCACAACGCGCCGTAGCGACTGCGGCAGAGGAGACCACGATGAAAAGTGCTAGTTTCACCGTTCCGCCACCGGAATACAAACCATCGGGATACGACTTGGCATGGGCACGGCGGGAGGACCTGGCAGACCGGGTCATCCTCGCGGTCGGCGCAGCCTTCAGCAAATTGGCCGAACACAAGAAGGAGATCCGCGAACTCTGGGCCGCCTTCGACAATCTCCAGCCTGGAGAGATGATCAAGGGCTGCACCACGAAGACTGAATTTGCCCAGCAGCATCTACACCGGACGCCACGCGCCATTCGGTATATGTTGCGCGGCGGGAATACGACGCGGTCGAAGGCGCCCAGGACAAGAGCGTCGTTGGTCTCCCTGCTGACCTCGAAGTTGGTCAGGTGCCTGCGGTCAGGCGGTGCGAGCGAACCGGCCTGCCAGGAATTGAAGCAGGCGATCGAGAAAGCATTCGCCCCGAGACCGAGCCTCTGGAACCGGGTGACCTCCCGGCTAGCATTGGCGAAGGTGGCATGACGTTCGCTTCCAAACTTCGTGCCGCACTGAACGACGGCCTGCACCGGCAGGCACAAATGTCATGCGGCACGAAGGCCCGGTTCCATAGTCGCACGCAAGCGGCAGGAGTCGGCCGGCGGAACAGATTCAAATTGACTCCTTACTTGTGCCCGGTGTGCGGAGGCTGGCATCTGACGAAGCGGCTACAAAGCAACGGCCGGGTCAGTTTCGCAGAATGGGCAACACTATCACGAGCCAGGGAAACTGGGATGGCGAGGAGACGAAGATGGCAAGCAACGCAAAAGCAGAACAGAAGCTACAAGGATTCAAATGTACATTCACAGCAACAATATATGTCGGCGGGGTCGACAAAAAGGCCGCGGAAGATATGATTCGCCGGTTTTAGCCGGCGCACAAGGAGATGTCAAATGAAAATCGATTTAGCAAGAACAGATGGAACGAGTCCACCGACCAACTTTCTCGCACAGTCTCAACAGCAAATCGCCCCGCTTCCAGCCGACGAACAGGTTTGGACGGTTGCCGAAGTCGCAGCTTACCTCAAGATGTCGCCACGGCGGGTTCTGGAACTGACCCGACGACGGTCGCAGGAGCGCAGCGAATATCCGTTACCTTGCTTCAAGATTCATTCAAAATGCTTGCGCTTCCGTAAGAGCGATGTCCAACAGTGGCTGCACACGTTGGCCCAGAAGGCCAGGGTGCAATGAGTCCTCCAATCATCAGTGTAGGGAAGTCGCCCTCAATCGTTGCACCTATCGACTCCGAAATCGGCGCGGACGTAGACTACGTCGCCATCGCCAAGGCTGCACTCGATCGGGGGTTCAGGATTACACCTGTTCACCCTTTGGAGAAAAGGGGTCTTCTTTACAACTGGAACAAACACCCAACGACAGTTCTCTCCGAGGTTTTCCAGCAGGCAAGGGACTTCCCCACCCACAACGTGGGCATCGTCGGACGGCGGGGCGTGGGCAATCACTGCTTTCTAGATATCGATGCAACTGGAGTGATTGAGCGGATGGAACAGGAGACGGGCCAGAAGTTGCCACTGACCTACACCGTGTGCAGCCGTCCACAAACCGCACCTTGGAAAACGCACTATTACTTCAAGCAAACCGCGTATAGCGTTGCGAGACTACGGAAAGAGGCCAACCGAAAGGACACAACGAAGTGGGTCATGAGTGAGAAGACTGGTGCTCAGATGCATCCGACGATGTACGACTTAAAGGGAGTCGGTGGTGGCGGCCTAGTTGTGGCTGCCGGTTCCATTCGTAAGAGCGGTGAGATTTACACCACGGTCAACGACGTTGATGTAGTCGATATTCCTGACTGGTTGGTCAATTGGTTGATAGACGACCTTGCGGAATACAGGTCGGAGTGTGCTAAGGAGCGGCACGAGCACGCGGCCACTGCCGGGGCAATACCGGAAAGCGTAAGAACCGCTCGTCAGGAACAAGGTGATGAGAGCGCGTTCGATGTTTCAGAAGCTGACATCTATTTGTTTCTGAACTGGCGCGCGTCTCAGTTCGCCGCCATGGGCACAGATGGAAAGATGCTGGAGAAAGTTCTTATCCAGCAGGTCGGGAAGTTCTGTGCTGGCGGTCGGAGTTTCGTAGAGACCGACGCTGGCAAGCGACAGATTCATAGGGCTGCTGTCAACAAACGCCTTAAGATCGGCAATGCCAGCTTCTTCAATCGGCTGGGTCAGAGGAAGCGGGGCACTCTGAGCGAGGGGCTGAAGCTTTTCGCAGCGCCCCCAACTCGAAAGAGTCTGATGGTTGCTGCCCTCAACGGGTTCCCCGAAAGGGTCTCCGCCGAGGATGGCTACCGCCGTCTACAGGAGGCACTGGCCGGGACTCGTTTTGTGGTGGACGCCAGGACCAAGGCCGGCCAGAAGGCAGTACGGGAGGCAAGGAAGGAAGCTGGTTTCCGGGCTGAGCAGACAGCTGCGGGATGGATGTGGGCCAGGAATAAAGCAGGATAACTAGCACTCTCTCTCACACTCTTACCACTATTACGACTAGGTGGTGTGGGGTGGGTACTTGACCGCCAGTACGAAGTAAACGACCGGACGGGCGTAGGATGTCGCCCGCATTTTGAAATGCCGCACCGGCCAGACTTACGAACTCAGCCGTCGTCGTGGCCAGGAGCGTTCAACAAGACCCCTCACTGTCTTTACGATTCATTCGAAGATGATACGTCTCCGGCGCAAGGACTTGATGGATTGGCTCGACCAGTTGGCCAGAGACCAGAGGCAAGGGCGTGAGGGAGCACGATGAATCATGCAGGTGCGCCGCGCACTCGGCTCAGTTGCGGTGAGCCCACGCCAACGAAGGCAATTCTTGTTAGTGTCGCGGGCCTGACGGCAGTCAACCGTGATGGCTGGTAGCGTCGATCGCGCGATCGCGCGGCCCTGTCGTAGAGACGTTCCTAGCCGCCGGCGATCTCGCGGATGATTCCCTGCGGCTTGCCGTACTTGTCGTGTAGGATCTCCATTTTTTCATCTCCTCGGTGTTCTGGCTGGAAGTTACGTGGAAAAACGGCTCGCTAAAAACCGATGGCGCACTCAAATTTGCTTGGAAAAGAAGGGGTATTAAAGTATTAAAGCAGTATACGTTTGATTGTTCCACAAACGGCCATTTGCAAGCGGCTGATTCGACAACGGATGGAGCTTTCTTCGCGTTTCTGCGGCTCAGAGCCAGGTGACAGCTTTAGGGTGTGTGTCAGAATCCTCGATTCTGCCGGCTCCAGGCAGTATTGAAAGCACGCCGCTTAATACTGCGCAAACCGCGGTCTGATGCTGTGCCGGAATCAAAAGATTCTGAACGTAACGCGGCCCTTCGGACTACTCCTTTACGCGGAATGACAGGCTGACGGCCGATCAGCTGCAAATCTATCCGAGCGCCTTAGACAGCAACCACTTGTGTTTTATTCTTCATTGGCACCTCCACATCGCATTATTTGGTGCCCACCCTTCAAGCGCACGCACTCGCTCCACGCCTTTCTATCCCAGACCTAGCGCCAGAATTGCTGCGCGCGTCGGCGAATCGTAGAACTGCCATTGGATTGCAGTTAGAACAGCGTCTGGCACATCCGCGACATCGCGCTTGTTTTCGCTCGGTATCAGGATGCGTTTCGCGCCCGATTCCACGGCGAGTTGCATGCGCTCCGGCAGCGCATTGACTTTCAACAGCATGCCCTGGACGCTCATTTCGCCCAGAACCACCGTTCGGTCGAGGACCGGCTTGCCGAGAATGGCCGAAACCATCGAGAGAAAGAACGCCACGGCAGTCTCTGCCCCTTCTTTCGCCTGGTTCAGGTTGATCGCCTGTATCGTGAAATCGTAGCTTTTCAGGTCACGATCGATCCCAAGGTTACTCAAGTTCGCCTTTAAGTGCGCGTCAGCAGTCTTGATCGCCTCCTTCATCTTCGTAGAAAGATTGCCGAGAGGGACGATGCGGCCGGAACCCGGATTCATTTGGGACTGAATCAGGAAAAGTGCTAAGCGCCGGTCGAGAATATCGGTGCCGATCGTGTACACGCTACCTGGCGGCAGATTGCCCTCCGCAATCACCGTTCCTCCGCCCATCTCGGGAACGGGAACAAACGTCTCCTGTCCCGACTCTTTCTCAATGAACGAGAAACTGGTGTCCCAATACTCCAGCCCACCCATCTTCTTAAGTTGTTCCTTCACCCGCCGCCGCATCTCCATCGCGTAGGTCAGATATTCCTGGAGTTCTTCCCGCGACGCTTGGCCATCCGGGTGGAGCAATTTCACCAATCCGGAGATGATCTTGCGGACAGCCTTCTGATCGCGTCCGCCGAGATGAGCCCCAAACCGGAAATAGCGCTCGGCGTAATCCGCGTAACTGCGCTTTCGCAACTCCTTGAATACTTCGGCCAGGTAGTCAGTCACCAGTCCGAAATGGTTCGTGTAAACGTCATCACGCGTTTTCTGAAACTCCCACCCGGGAATGTAGGCGTGAATCCTGTCGTAGAACGCCGTATCCATTTCTTTGGGCATCGGATAGAAGAGGTTCGAGGTGCGTACAATCGTTTCAATGTTGCCGTCGAGGTTCCCAACAAACACGATCGACCCCTCGGCGGTAATGATGTCCCGCCCGCGGCTGAACACGCCATCCTCCATGTAGCCTTTCATGATGTTCAGGCCGGTCTTGTCGGTGAAGCGGATGCCGGCGGCCTCATCGAACGCGACCACGTCCCACAGGCAGACCAGGCCTCGCTGTCCGCTGGCCAGATTCACGAACATCTGGGCGGTGGTCGTCTGCCCCCCTGAAATCAGGTGGCAATAAGGACTCATCTGCTGGTAGACGAAACTCTTGCCAGTGCCGCGGGGACCCAATTCCACCGAATTGAAGTTCTTCTCAACGAAGGGCAGCAGTCGGAGCATGTAGTGCAGCTTGCGGCGCGGTGTGAAATAGGGATGGCTCGGCTCAAAGCCCATGGATCGCATCAGCAGGTCCAGCCATTGATCGCGGCTGAAACGTTTCCGTCCTTCAATAAACTGATCGATGTTGCGGTTCGAAAGCTGAATCGGGCGAATGCTATCGACGAAAAAGGGGCGGTTCTGACCTTTGAAGATGAACGATTCGTCGTAACGCAGAGAGATCTCGGCCCAGACGCCCCCCATCAGAAGACGGTCGTGATTCCGGACCTCGTTCTCGTCGATATTGATGTAGTCCAGATTGAGGTTTGACAGTCGTGCCCAATACTTGTCGTGGGTCTCAACCAACTCGACAGAGATCTTGTCGATGATTTCATACGTGCTGTGCTGCTTGATCGCCGACTTGACGGCCTCGCGCTCGTCCGGCTTCACATACTTCGAAGACAACGTCTCGCGGACAAACTCCAGCCCTTCCTTGATCGTCTCTTCGTCAGTTGAGGCGCAGTACTTACCGAGCAGGAATTCAATCACGAAGGCTGGCACACCGAACGCACTCCGCATCCGCCGCAAAAGGTCTTTCCGCACGACTATTCCCGGAAACACCTCGTTTGCAGTCTGGTCGAGTTCGTCCATCATCACTGGTTGATCAGCCATTTGGTTACATGTCCCTTCCTACGGTCAGCTTGATGCCACCGGCCGGAAACTGCTCAAAAGTGTCGGCGTCGCGAATGTCCAACACGAGTGTTTCCCCGCGCCGGAACGATTCAGTGGTGTGGAAAAACAGATTAACGGCAACGTCTCCGCTATTCGCTTCGATCCGCGCCTCTTTTGGCTGCCCCGTAGCAAGCACGGACTTGCGTTCCCCGCCTTGCGTAATTCGTACAACGTCGAGCTGAAGGGTCCGGCCATGCTCAACAAAGAGGGTCATCTGTGCGGCGCCAGCCTGCGGCTTCGGACGAAGAACGACCTTCACTGCGCTGCGAACGAGTTCCGCAGCGGGAACGACGACCTCTATGCCTACGTGCTTCTCTTCGCTGGCCATCCGCGATATTAAGTGTGGAATTAGAAGCTCCTGGAGCGCACCGCCGCCATGCGAAAACGACTTCTCCGCCATAAAAAAAGCAAGCCCGGGCGGCAGAGCAACCCGCATGCTCTCATCCCAGGCGAACGGGAAGGTTACCAGTGGTATGTCAGCGTGGGCTGGCACAAGGGCGAATCGCTCCTTGCGCACGTAGCACCAGTCTTTGTTGCAAGGAACTTCCGGCGGCAGCTTTTCTTCATCAAGCAGGATGAACCCGTGGTCCGTAACAACGTGTACTTCTGGATAACCCCACCGATGCAACCGCCGGATGAGCAGCGCCAGGCGATTCACTTCCAGATCCACGTGGCGGATAAGGGCTTCTGCGCTTCCGTGTCCTATATGGTCCACCTCCTCATGTCCGAAGACCACAAGGAGGTCGCCGAATTTGCCCGTTTGGACTGATGTGTTTTCCACCGCCTCAATCTCGCGGCAGTCGGCACCAAACTCGCTGAGCAATGCCAGGCGGTTAGATCGCAACGCGGCGTCTTTTCCATTCACTTTCGGGTGGACGTTGTTCGCCTCCACCTCGAACGAGAATTTGACGCCGTCCAAAGGCAGCATTGCCGTCATGCCGATTGGCGTGACCGTTGGAATCATTGCCCGGACTGTGTGGATCTCCACGTGATGCCCAGTCAGGACCTCCTGGATGGCAAAGGCTCCATCCAGCCGCAGAGCATCCACGATGACGACCGCCCGGCGGCCAGAGCGGTGCCATACCTCACGCTGCAAGTGGTTGGTCACGAGTTCGAAGTCCGCCAGTTCACAAGACCCCTGAGCACCGTAGAGGGCAAAAAACTTCTCATTCAGCGGATTCGTATAGCTGGCATACACTCGGTCGGCCACTTTGCTGATGTCAGGCAGCCCCTGGCTCATTGCTCCGCTCCGGAGCCGGATGTGTCCACCTTCGATACGGGCTGCTTCGGCGGCATAAATATGCGCCAGATCATTAGCAGAATTTGCTCCCTGCACGCGGCCGAGCGCGTCATTGCATGAACTCAGGAAAGCGTCGAGTTCGGCGAGAAGACTCCAGGCGCCGACGGGAGTAGGATTCGCACGGCCGAATTCCACCTCTCGCCGAATGGCCGCTCGGTTGTTAACGAAGAATTCGAGCGTGGTGGAGCCTCGGTCGGCAGCTTTGTCAAAATCCGCAAGCGTCCGCCGCCATCGGAGGGCCACCAAATGTGGCAAGGCGAATGAATGGCCCTGTTTGTCGGCGGCCCACTCTGAGAGGTCGAGGTGCGGCTCGACTTCTTTGATCCAGCGCTCCCACACGGGGCGGCTCTCCGCATCTTTCAACCATCGGTCGAGCAATTCCCTGTGATGTTCTCGAACCGGAATCGGGGGAAGGCGGTCGGCAAAAGGGAAATCGGTCTGCTCTCCATAGCCCAGATGGGTCTCTGTGAGCGCGAGCATTTCGACAAGGCCTCGAATCCACATTGCCGGAATGGCTTCGGGCGATTCGTAACCATACCTTTCACGGACCATTGCGGTGAACTCGGGGACCAGACCCTTGATCTCCAATGCCTTCCACTCCGTATCTGGCCCTGTAGCTATGTCGAGAATGATCTTCTCCTGATCGCCAATCAACTGCTCTTGCGCTCGTTCAGCCGTCAGGGTGGCGAGCCAGAAGGATGCAGGGCGCTCGGCGAACTTGGCTGCGTACTTCGCCAGGAGCGAAGTTCGGCCACCTTCGTATAGCCGCCTCTGCTCAACAGGATTCTCAGGCAACTCCACGCCTGCCTGACGCAGAAAACTGAACAGGGTGGGCTGCTTCCCGTTCAACTTCCACGTAATGCCCGCTATATGATACTCAGCCAACAATTCGAGATAATGCTCTCCATTCTCGTCGGGGGAATCGAGGCGGTCTTCGGCCAACGGCAAATAGACCACGAAATGCTGATCTGGCTGACAGCGTCGCACCTGATCTTTCAACCATAATTGCCCGTGAAAAGCCGCAGTCTCGTACCGAAGCAGTTTGAACGGAGCTGGTTGCTGAGCAGCCAGATACTCGTTCAGCTTGGGCAGAAGTGCGTCGAACTCGCGCTTCTCGTCGAACCACAGGCAGACCCGCGTGCGCTTCTCGTGCTGGAAGCGTCGTGCGAACTCCTCCACTAGCGCGCTAAGGACCATTCAAGTCACCTCCGGGATCCGCAAGACGCCGGCGCGCTGAAGTGGTTCGATGTTCACCTTGACGCCGTCGTTGATATCCGGGTCCCATCCCTTCGGCCGCTGACCTTCGGCTTTCCACGGCGTTAGAATCCTGAAGTCTTCGGCTCCATGGTGAAAGCCTTCCTGCACCCGCTGGAGACGCCGGTCGAGTTCCTCCGCCTCCTCGACTTTGGCCTGCCATTCCAACCGATCTTCCGCGCGACCTTGCTGGCCAGCGAGCGCCGCTTCGCGGTGGAACACTCCACGAGCCTCCCTCAGGTAGACGCCTCGAAGCTTCGCCAACCGATCTTTGTCGAACCGGTGATAGTGGACCAGGGCCGCAAAGGCAGCGGGACCCTTGCCCTGCTTACTGGATATGTGCCAGAAGATCGGTCGGTTCTTGTACAGGGAAACGTGATATGCGAAGTAAACGTTGTCCAGCCACTCCCGAATGCTCTCTGCTCGGTCGTAACCCTTCACCTTTCGCCTGAGCTCATTAACGATTTCAACTTCGATTTCGTTCACGTCGCGCCTGGGGAAGTACGTGGACAGTTCCGCATGCACGCGATCAAGCAAAGGGGTCTCGCCGGAGACGGGGAGACAAGGCACGATGCCGTCTTCGTCGGCCTGCATTACGTGCTTCACTGCGTATGAAAGCAAACGCCAGACATGCTCCATCCTTTTCTGGTCCTTCGACTTACCCGCCATTTGAGGCCACACGCATTCAGCGGGTCGTTCACCGCCGATTCTATCTAGCTCGCCCACCTGCGACGGGGAAAACCCGTACAGTTGGTTAACCTTCGTGTTGAGATCGTCAAACGTAACCTGGAGCCGCCTATCCGTTGAGATCTCTAGGTCGGTCAGCGCATCGAGGGCCGACGACACGTTTCTAGCAAGCTTCTGGTCGTCCCTGATCAGCCACGGCCTCCCGAAGCGTGAAGAGACTTCATTGCCGGTGTCCCACTCCCGCTTCTCCTCGGTAAAAGTCCCAACGCAAGATTCAATTGCCGCTTGTTGCTCCAGAGTCGGCGGTGGGGCTGGAAGCGAACCAATCGCTGTGGCGCCCCAGTTTCGAGTGGCCACCGTGTGTGCTAGGGCATTGAAAACATCGCTATTCATGATCCCGAGGAGATAATCGCAGTTTGACCATTCACTCAAGAACAGACTTGGGGAAGCAACACCAAAAATACCTCCCTCCGGTAGTAGGCGCGCATTGATGCCTAAGTTCGTTGTTTGCATCCACGTAATGCCCGGCTTGAAATAATCGTCTTCAGACTTGACAAATCTGGACGCACTTCCGTATTTGGCCGCAACTACAGCCTTGAATTCGCGCCCATTGTCCGCCCAGTCAAATACGAGATCCCAGGCCGTATAGAACCGGGAAAAGTCGCCTCCCTTCGCGAATGGCTTCCACCGCGCTCCGTGTGTAACCTCCCAACGTGCCCTGACAAAGCGCTCGATCTCGGTCGTATTCAACCCGCTCCTGGTCCGGCCATAGTTCGGATCCAGCGATGGAAACCTGCGAAACAGCGGCCCCAGCAGAGACACTTGTCTATAGGCGAGCGGGTGGCCCTCAATAATGCGAAAGTCCCTATAGGGCACGTCGATGCGCACGCTGGGGTTTAGATCCCGAAGTGCTTCTATGAACGCTCGTTCTCGACCATCTTCACCGTCATCACCATTCGCAAAAGGAAACAGCGCAAAGAATGCTACCCGGTCACGCTCCGTAACGATGTCATAAGCTCGCGCTGCCTGATCAGCACTAGTTTCTATTCCTTCCCGAGCCTGCGTAGCTTGTATCGTGGACACCATCAGCTTGCGCCGTAAGTCTTTATCTATAAGAATCTCGCGAATATTCACCCTCTTCGTGTCACTCATGCGAATTAACCCACCTCTCAGAAGCCTCATCCTGCCAATCGGAAATGAGGTCAGCCAGCAACTTGTAGTTCTTCTGAAGGCGTCCCGCCTCGCAGGCTCGGTGGTAGGCCTCCCGATGTCGTCGAGGATCATATATATCCAGCGGCAGAAGGTTGTTTTGCATAAGCACGAGATTGCCAAGCATGAAGGCCGCACGGCCGTTACCTTCCCGAAACGGATGAATCGCTAGGAGCTCGTTCATCAGCTCACTCGCGAACAGATAGACCTCAGAATTGAGTCCCGAGCGAAATGGTGTCCGGGCAAGGACATCGCGGCTGAACGCCTCCATCAAAGGCTGAATCCCGCACAACGGCAAGGGCCACTTTATCGGCCCATCCCCTTTGTGCAGGCCAACTGTTCGCCACTGACCCGCGAAAGGATAAATATCCCCGAACAATGCAAGGTGAAGGCGGGCAATTAGCTCAAGTTTGATGGGTACAGGCTCAGGCTGTGACGCAAGGTCACAAATTAGATCTACCGCCCTGGCAACTCCCTCATCCTCGCGTCGATCTATGTCTGTTCTAATGAGGCAGCCCGCAAAATTGATGCAGATACCGTCCGCGGTTTCAATTAGATCCCATCTTTGGTCGTAGTTCCCCCAGGGGATCGTTATGACGTTGATCGTTCTTGGAACCTGTGCCTTCTGCGCAAGTTCTTCCACGGTAGGTTTTGCCAACTTTCGAATCCTTGGCGGCACCAAGTAATACTCGTCAACCTTGGCGCCCTGGTAGTATTCAAGGGTTCGCTGACCGGATTTCGCTCGAAATCGGAATCCGAAATCCTGAATGTCCCAGCACCACTTAACGCCGCTCATCTGACGCGCCCCCTTATCACAAGCCCTGCAGTGGCCACGTTTGCGTCATCGAGGATGCCTCTGCCCAGATCCAACATCAAAACGAGTGGATTCCGTGCGAGAAGGATTTGCTTTCGTAGATTCTCGAAGGACGCCAGATTTAGGAAGGTGCTTGAGACAAGCGCCCCGATGTATCCATGGGACTCCACGAGTTGAGTCGCTCGGTCAATGAAGGTCGCGTAGATGTCGTTCGAGGTAAGTGGGTAGATGGTCTTCAGCAGATCACGAACACTGGTGGTCGGTGCACCATACGGCGGGTTCATGACAATGATGTCGAATCGTCGAGATAGAATCTCAAGTAGCTTCAGGCCTCGAGCAGTATCCTCTGCAAAGAGCCGTTGTGTAGGGTCGCCTTTCGACCGAGCGGCGTCTTCCAAACCGGTCAGGAGTTCGAGGCGAATCTGGGTTGCTTCCTGCTCCAGAAGACCTCGTTCCAATTCCATTTGGCTTTTTTGCTCGTCTTCCCAGTCGGCGGCAATTGTCCCTAGTTCAAGTTGTCCGCTTTCCTTCCGACCTCGCACCTTCGTCATGCCCCTCGCTTGAGCTTGCCGCTCCACCCACTCATCGAGGACGCGGCCCACGCTTTCGCGCACCTGTATGAGGCTACCCAATTCGCCAACGTATTGAAGGTTCTCCCAGATGGCCTTGAAGAGCGACTCCTGGAGGCTGCGAGATCCGAGCCTCTCGCCGAGCCGCCCGACTAGAGAGCGAAGCTGTTCCTCACCAATATTCACTGCGTTCGCAATAACGAGATTGGTTCTCCGGACGCTTACTTCCAGCGGCGAGTAGCCTGCGCGGGCTGCTGCCTCCTTGGCTGTAAGGAGCAACGACAGGGACGCAATCTGAATGGCTCGGGCATCGATGTCAACTCCGTAGAGGTTCTCTTCAATGATGGCCGCCGGTATTAACTTGGGGTCACGGATCGATGGTTCGCTCGGCCATCCAGGCTCACCGGCGTGTTGGATTTCATCCAGATACATCTGGTAGAACAACCTAAACGCATACTGGCCGAAGTGCATTGTGCCGCACGCGGGGTCGAGCAAAGAAATGTCGGCTGCGCGCTTGAATGTCCCGACTTGGCCCTCTTCCGTCGGGCGTTCGTAACGGATCTTCTCGCCGGTGTTGGGCACAAGGTAGTCTGCTGCTAACTCGTGACCGTTTCGACTTGGCGGAAGCTGCGGAGGATGAGTTGGCCTAAGAGACGAGTCGGGATGCATTTGGAGCCATAATCGTCCAAGGGTGTTGTCCACTAGAGCTTTTACTACCCAGGAGGGCGTGTAGAACTGGTTCGTGACAGACAGCTCATAGGAAGATCTTGGCGCGCCTCCTGACTCGCGGTGCAGGATCGCCTTTACTTTTTCTTTCTCCTCCCGGTTGAAGAACTGATATACCCACCCAAGGAAGTCCTGAGCGCGGTAAGTGCCCTCAGGAAGATCGTTGTTAATCATCTCGATCACCCTCACGAGGCATCCATATGTGGGCCATAGGCAGGCGTATTCGTGATCGGGGTCAAACAGGACGCGGATCTCGGACGTGATGAAGCGGTAGGCGGCGGTCAACCCATCGCGCAACAGAATCTCTTCCGCATTGTCGCCGTACTTGTAACGGTTGCCTCCTGCGGCGCGCAGATCGCGAAGATAACGGGATCGCGCCTGGCCCGGGATGTTTGTGATGACCTCGGTCGGTTCGGGCGACGCCTGCATGTCGCCTGGCGGTGGCAGGTACAGAAGTCCGCGTGCCTCCATGCACTTGAGGCCCACCAGACGATTCAGGCAGGTGTAGCTGAGCTCCCGGCGAACGTTTTCGTAGCCCCTCTGTTCGGACCCTTCCGAGATCGAATCGCGACGGAGTAGTGCTTCAATCCGGCCGCGGACCAGCTTGTCCTCTGCCGGCAGGTTCATCTTCTCAATCGAGACCGGTTTGCCGGTCGTGGATATTCCCAAGCGCTTCAACTCCGCGGTGAAATCTTTATCGAGGGCTTCGCGCACCTTGGGCACCCAGCTCTTGACAGCATTCTTGAACTCGTCCAAAAGTGTCTGCGGCTCACCGTTCACTTCACCACCACCGTGTATCCCTGGCGGATTTGCGCCTTGATCTGCTCTCCCGCCTGCTGTAACGCCGAATCAACTTCGGCCTCCTTCTGGAAACGCTGGCCGGCCAGTGCCGACGCAGGGCGCCACTCCCACACTTTCTCTCCGGGCACCGGTGGAGGAACGGTCAATGCTCGCAGATCGGATTCGACCTTCGCCTGATATCCCGGTAGCGCTACCAGTGCTTGCTCCAGCGAACTAAGGCTCCGCTTCGCCGCTGCATCCAGAAGCGCCGCGGCCGAGCCCAACGAGAGAGCCGGATAGTGACAAGGGCCACCCGAACCGAAAACCTTTTCAACTATGCCGTCGCGCGTTGACGGCGGCGCGGCCTTGTATGCCGCGCCGCTTCGGATTATGGACTCCACACCCTGCGCCTCCGGTTGCACATGTGCGTACGCGTCTTTATAGGCGTCGCGGTATGCCCAGTGCGCGTTGTCGTAGGCAAGGCGGTAGTCGGACCACCTCTCCACCACCGTTTTCTCGGCGATGATCGCATTCATGTCTTTCAGTGACTGTTCCAGCCCCGCCTGCGAAGCATGAGCTGAGTCAACCGGATGGTTCGTGGCGAGTTCCGCGATCCGGCGCGAAGTGTCGTACTCATGGTGCCGCTGGTCGGCGAGAAACGCGCGCAGAGCCTCCAGCGACAGGTGCAATGACTTCCATTCTTGTGCATGCGCCAGGAAAGCCGTGACGACTTTCGTTGGGTCCTTGGCCGTGGTCGGCTCGGTGAGCGCTGCGCCACCGGACAGCACGGCATCCCGGATGGGCAACCCGCGATCTGCGTAGGCCTTGGCTTCCTGTATCCCTGCCTTTAACGTTTCTCCCAGCTTCCGTACGGCGGCCGCAATCGCGTTCCCGGACTCGGGGGTTCCAGTTACGCCCATCCCAATCAACTCTTTGTTGGCACGCTTGATCTGGTCCACGGACAGACGTGTTTCGGCAATGCGGAATGTAACGTGCTTGAAAGTATTGATCTTGGAAAAAAGATCGAAGGAGTCCTTGTAGTCGTAAAGTGGCGTCGGTCCTAACTGCGTGGGCCGCTCGACATATAACGCACCGGCGCGGAAGCAGGCCGCCAAAACCAACCGAACGAGTTCATTGGACCAACCAAAGGGTGGGCGCTCGAAGCCGCGGAAGCCCTTGCGGTCTGGCGCTTCCAGAAGAATGGAACCCGCCGGGTCCACGTCTTCATCTTCGAGATCCGAGATCACCTCCAATACCTGCGATACCAGAGCGGACTGCTGCTGCAAACTGCCTTGGGTGTCGAATAGATCCAGCTCCGGAGCAATTGTGTGCAATGCGGATGTCGCCGGATTCAGTACAGACTTCAATTGTCGGGCCAAGTCACAAGGGCGGTCTCCAACGCCAAAGCTGGCGTAGATGTTGGGGATGACGGCAGTGAGAGCCGTCTGGACTGGCTCCTTGAAGTCCGTTACTTCATCGAGTTCCAGTTCCTGCCCACCATAAAATACGGTGCCCGCGAGGAAAGCCTTCTCTAGGTCTTTGACCAGCGCTGTCCGCAGGTCGTCTCGCTCCTTCCGTTTCTCGGAGAGCGCATCTTGTGTATCCGCCGATGCATCGTCGGTGAACCGCTTGTCGGAGGTGACCTTGACTAGGGCTTCATATCGTTTGAACCGAACCTCAAGGTTTTCCGGAACTCCGGCGGCCCACCACACACGCCGCCCCTTCGGGCCGGCAGCCTGGTTTAGTTGCCGGACTTCGTCGATCGTCTGCTTCCGCCCCGGGGCCAGCGGCCCAATGAAATGAACTTCGAGCTCTGAACCCGTCTCTACCGCTTCGCCGTCCAGATACACGCCATAGGGGAAAGTGGCCTTCGTCACGCCGTGGACCGCAGTAAAATTCGCGAGCTTTCGCTTCGTGACCAAGTCGGTCTTAGCCATCTCCTGCGATGTCCGGCGTACCGCGGCCACACTGATGCTCTTCGGCCCGCCCGGCCGCACCATCTCCTGGATTGTTTGCTCAATGGTGCGCTCTTTTTCGTTCAGGAACTTCCACTCACCCGTGGCTTCGTCGCGTGCCACGTAGCCAGCTTCCTGAAGCTTATCGAGGGTCTGCTCCACCTGCGCACGGAGAGGCGGAATCTCTGTTTTCAGATCGCGCACCAACAGTTTTGCGAGAGTCTCTGGCACGCGCGGCACCCAAGCGACCTTCTGTAGCAGCCAGAGAACCTTTAAGATGCGAGCGGGATCAATGGGCGTTCCTGGGACACGCTCATATGACTCGCGGATAGAACGAACGCCTGAAGCGCCAAGATACTCCTGTGATAGAAGGTCGTTTTCCACAGCGTCGAAAATCATGTCGAAGCTCACGATGGACCCGAGCGCGTCGTCGGCGACATCCTGAAGGGCTTCCATGACAACCGTAATCATGGACCGTACGCCACCAGAAACGCGGAAGCCCGCTATCGCCTCGAAGATGTCCTGCGCCAGGCGAATCTGGTGGGGGAGCAAAGGGTAGCAATCGATGAATGTCCGCTCCGAGATCGTGCCAAGGTGACGGCTGGCTTTTAAATCGGCCAGTTGCGCAAGGTAACCTTCCTGGTAAAGCGCGCGGACCTTTCCTTCTTCCGATAGGTGCTTCTTGAGAATTCGCTCGGAAACAACCTTGTTGATCTCGTCGGAGATGAGCTGCGGCTTGAGCTCGAAGCGCGCGTTGAGGCGGCCGACAAGAGCAGGCTGGAAGTTGGTGCGGTCGACGACTTTTTCAAGGTCCAACTGGCTCGTGCAAATCATCCACACCTTGCCTTTGCCCTTGTTGCCGATCATCTCTGCCAGGCTGTTGACCTCGGAGATCTTGTCCCCGGAATCGCCAATGAACGAGCCCATCTCGTCGACGACAAAGATCAAATGCTGCACCTTGCCGCCAGTAAGCTTCTGTTCGTCCACCCATGCAACTAGTTCGTCAGCGATCCCCTCTGGTGTTATCTTTTCGTGACGGAATGCATCGTCGAGCGCCTTCTTGGCTTCCCGTACGTCCGCCCACTCACCCGGATCGATCCGCGGCAGAATGTCGCCAAGCCGGCGCCGAACCGTCATCAAATCATCACGACCCTCGGCGCTCTTCCAGGGGATGCCGAACGTAGTCTGGTAATCCATCTCTAATGCGGCCAGCAGGCCGCGTCGCGCAAGACGGCGCTCTATCCGAGCCACAATGAAGTTTTCCGAGAGTCCTATACTCCGATAAAACTCGCCCAGGAGGACCTCCCCAACCGATGAAGGGTTGTTCAGCGATTGTCGACTGCGGATCTCGAACGCCAGTGTCTTGATCTGCGTAGTTTGCTTGATTTCGCCCAATCGAAGTCGGATATCCCGCCCGCGTGGCGTGTCGGAGAGATGCTTCAGGAAAACATCAATGCAACGCTCACCGGAGCCGTCGCCAAGGTCCTCGTTTTGCAGCAGGTACCCCAGAACCTTGGCGAAGTGTGATTTTCCTGATCCAAAGAAGCCTGAAACCCACATGCCCATAACGTCGCGCGGGCGGCCGCCACGGCGCAGCGTGTCACTGACCTGGGTGAACGTGTCAAGGATCTTCTTGAATTCATCTTCAATCTTGTCGGTAACAACATACTCTCGGAATTCGGATGCGAGCGCAGCGCGGTCGAAGACCTTCACCACGCCTTCGATCTTCACGCCGATGTCTCTCTTGATGATTTCTCGGATCGTCATTTGTGAGCCTTCCAAGCTATTTCCAAAATAACTTCACAGCGAGATAATTGCCGCCATCCGGCTGGTTCATGAAATGCAGCTTTCCGCCGCGCTCTTCACCGGGAAACGCCAACGCGGTTCGGCACGGTACGTCACGGAGTTCGCGCAGAACCTCGCCATACCGCACCAGGGGATGCAGAGCGGCGGTGGCGTACACGATTACCGCACAACCGGGTGATTCCTGAGCAAGCTGCGAGATTCGTTTGCGCAAGGCCGTCTCGACGCTTGTCGACAAGCCCTGCTTCATCCAGCGGTAATCATCAAACTCATCCTCCTGGAGATGCAGCAACGTCTCTTCGCTGAGGCCTTCGAAAAGAAACCCGGTCAGGTCGAGCAATCGAAATGGAATCCCTAAGGCCTTCAGTTGAGGCACGAAGGTGTCGGTCAGGTATTCGCGGAAATCCAGTTCATTCTCAGGAGGATAGATCAAAAGGATTGAACTGTCGGTCTTCACTCCGCCGTTTGGCCTGAGCGGTTCCCTGATGAGGTCAAGTAGCGCCGAGAAGAAAGCCTGCATTACGCCGCACCTCCAATTCCCAGCTCGATCACGTCGGCCTGCATCCGGAAGCGGAGTTCACCTTGTCTGTTCAGTTCACCAAGAGCATCGATCACTTCAATGCCTTCGAGAGCAAGCAGCCGGAACACTGGGGCTGTCACGATCTCAGGATCGCTTTTCCCTGCGAGCCGCAGAGCGGTGATCAGGAGCCTAACAGGCGAGCCGTGGAGTGCCGGGCGGATGCTCTTCTTCACGGCTCTGCCCTGGGCAAGGCCGAAATCCCGGACGCTGGCGAGGAAGTGTTTTGCTACCTTGTGTTTCGTGCTCTCAGTCCACTCAAGCAGTTCTCGATGGTTTGCACGACCCGACTGCTCAAGGAAAGCTCGTAAGTCCGACACTCGAATCTCCGCAGGCGCCCGCCGGAGATACGGGCACAGCCACTCGGTCCCGATATCGGCGACGAGCCGATCGTTCAGTGCGAAGGCAATGTACGTCGTGAGGGCGCGCTCCTGCTCCGACTCAGAGCGTTTCCATTCCTGCCAGAAGGCCTTGAATAAAGGGTTGCGACCATCAAGCGGATAACGTTTCCGCAGTTCTGACCAAATCTTCTGACGCGCGGCCGCCGATCCGCGAGAAAGACAATTATCTTCGAGAACGAGTTGTCGATACTCTTCGGCCGTAAGTGGCTCGGGTCGGTCGTCTAATAGCAGCTGCAGGTCTGTGAACAGAGCAGACCGAGCCGACAGCCTCGAAGAATAGGGAGCGCTGGCATCGAGGGCAGGCACCACTGGACCACCAGCAACAACAGCCGTTACTCGACCGTGCGAGCTCATCCTAATTCTTGCGCCCCCTCGTCTTCGCTGGACTCTTTTTCTGCGCCAGCTCCCGATTTGACCCATTCGTCAATTTCAGCCACCTTGGACTTCCACCTCGGCGCTCGCCAAGAATTACCCATTTGTGCTCGGTTAGAGTGACCCACACCAAGAACAGCATTTGCGGCGCTTGTTCGACCTCGTGCGTAATAGCATCATCATCATCCGCGCCGAAGGCGCGCTATCGGCCAAAATGATTATCTTCATCGCGATGCGCGTCGCGGACGTGAATTTTCCCGTGGGTGGGCAAGAACCTCTCAGCCTGGTCCCGGAACCCAGAATCAGGCCCACGGATTTGGTGCAAGTAGTGATCACTCTTGGCGAGCAAACTGGGTCAATTCTCGCGAGTGCCGAAGACTTCCATGATCGTCCCACCTTATGGGCAGGAAAGCCTCGACCCTCAGTCCACCTGTAAACGGTGTCCCGGCTCACACCGAGATCGTCGCGACCTCGCGAACTGACAGCCATCGAGTTTCCATGGTTTGCAGCCTGATGCACCATTATGCCGAATGTTGCGGCTAAGTGCCGGACGAACCGTGCGGTTGGGTTCCCCCGACACGCAGAGCGGAGTTCAATGCAAAACCGCGACTGGAGGAGAAGGTAGAATCTGGGTCATTGTTACAAGCAACAGTGCGATGAGCTCGCTCCACGAGAATGCTATTGCCATTAAAGAACGTCTCAATTTGAGAACTCGATGGGGTTCAACCGTTTGAGTTGCTTCCCGGTCGGCCTTGAAGTTCAAGTCCCGCCCGTCCTTTTCGTGGGGACAAAAGCCGTCGTAACTTTAGCTTGAGCGATTCGGCTCCACGCTTTTTCGTAAGCATCAATCTGAGCTCCGTACTTAGCGCGAAGATCTGCGTCCAAACCGTGAGTGTCGGTCTTGTAGTCAAGCAGATGCCAACTGTCCCCCTCTCGGTAAACGAGATCTATGGCGCCGGTCAAAAGTTTCGTACCTGCTCCTCCCTGCACTCGCATCCCAAACGGGGTCTCTTCGTGGCATTCCGCGGACGCTCGCGCCTCTTTCCAAAAGTCGGCTCCGGACACGGCTTGTACTGTATCCAGCGCCTCTTCTATGACCGTCCGCAGCTCCGTTTCGTCAATCGTCAACCACATCGCAAGCCGACGTAAATCGTCTCGTGTCGCACTCTTGTGCCGCATTGCATGCTCGAGGAGTCCATGGACCAAGGTCCCCCAAAGCATGCCTGCATCGGCGCGACGGCCGGGCGTATCCGTGGAAACCACACGTGTCGGATCGTCTGCTGAAGCATCTTCAGCCTTGAGGATCTTCGGGATGTGATGCGCTTCGGATGTTACCGAGCTGGCAGACCAAGAGGGACTACGAGCCCGATCATGAGCAGCGACTCTCGTAGCCATCGCACGATCAGCGGCTGCGGCCGAAAGATCAACCTTCCGACTGGGGGGCAACGTCACCGTTTTCGGGACCTCCAATTCACACGCACCTCCAAGAAAGGGATCAAATACAGCCCAAGCTCTCTTGCCCCTGCCAGCCGTTTTTGCCCATCGACCAATGATCAGTGCATCACGGGCTCGGGTGGCCGCGACGTACAACAATCGACTCTCTTCAGCCTCCAGATAGCGAAGCTCTTCGGCCTCGTAGGCTGCCCATCCGGCTGGCTCGCCCACCACCTTGTTTTGCTTGCCGAACTCCCGCGTCAGCTGGAAATACCCCCTCGCATTGATCCCCTCGCGAATAATCCGCACATCAGCCCACCGTCCCACCCCGCCACATGGGTCGGCCAGGAAAACGACTGGAGCCTCGAGCCCCTTCGCTTTGTGCAGGTTCATGAGACGGACAACGTCACTGCGTCCGGGCTCAAGTGGCAGCGACTCGACCTCGCTTGATTCCTCGGCATCGTCCTCGAGTGCGGCGGCCGCATCAATCAGGCTCAGTCCGTCTTCCACGATGCTCCGTACCCGGTCAATCGCGTGGAACAGATCACCGGCTTCGACTCCGCCGGGGCTGGTCGCTGCAAATGCCAGGTAACCCGTGGACTCAAGGATGCGCTCCAAAGCGGCACCGACCGGCATCGTCTGAGTCCAGCGGAACATTTGTCGAAGCGAAGCGATAGCCGCGGCGACTCTTTTGGCTTCGGGAGTGTCGGCGCTGACTTCGCTAAAGATGCTGAACCACCCGCCCGCTCGGCGATAAGCGAACAAGTCCTGGTCGCTGAGTCCGCAGAACGGGCCGCGCAAGACGCCGACCAGCGACACGGCATCCTGGGGGTCCGCCAGAGCGTTCAGCAAGAGCGCAAGTTGCCGGACCTCCCGGGAATCGCCGAACGCGCCGGCGCCGTTGACCTCCACCGGGATCTCCAACGCCTCAAGCGCACTGGCATACTGCTCAAGATTCTTCTTCTTGCGCGTGAGGATCAGAAAATCGCCCCATTTGCGCTGTTGCGCATCCACCTCGCCCCGGATGAAACGGGCGATTTTCTCTCCTTCTGTTTTTGCGACCTCCCATTCGTCTATTGTCAGCGGAACCATCAAAGTGAAGACGCCGTTTCCCGATTTTCGAGAGCTTCTATTCGCATCGAGCGGCGCAAACTTTGGCGATTGCGCGGTCGGATTCCGCGGAAACTGTTGCCGGAATACATCATTGGCCCATTGGCAGAGGGCCGGGACTGAACGGAAGTTAGTCGTCAACGGCAGCACCTCGCCCGTATCCGCAAGTTTTGCTCTGACCTCGTTGTAGATGTCGATGTCGGCTCGCCGAAAACGATAAATCGACTGCTTTGGATCGCCAACGACAAACAATGCACCCGGTCGCAAGCGCGTTTTCCGCCAGTCAGTCGCCGCTGCTTGCTGCGACCCGCCGGGCGGCTCCGGCTCGCCCGACAACAAAAACATGATCTCTGCCTGAACCGGATCGGTATCCTGAAATTCATCAACGAACAGCCATCGGTACTTTTCCTGAAGGGCTCGCCGCACGTCGGCGTTTTCTCGCAGGACGCGGGCGGTCAATTGCAGCAGATCGCCGTAGTTCAATGTGTTCTGACGACGACGATCCGCAGCCGCCTGGGTGCGAGCGCGGGTAAGCAGGGTGATGCCTATGCGGTAAATGTACTGGCGCCACTGCGACAGGAAGGGCTCGATCGTATTCGTCCGAAATGCTCCATGAAGCGCTTCGATTTCCAGTGCGATCTTCTTTTTGGCGACCGGATCGGCAGACCACTGATATTGGACAATGCGTGGGGTGAAATCCCAAGCTTCGAGGAGCGGTACGAGTGCAGCCGGACGCCCGCGCTGCCCTGCAGCAACTCGAATTTGCCCGAAGAACCGACGAGCTACCTGTTGCGTTCGGCATGTTGTCTCTTCCGGAATTGGTCGGGGCAGCTTCTTTACGATGGCGGCCCAGAATGCGTCGAGCGCCCTCCACAGGGCTGGTGCTTCAGGGCAGATCGCCTCTCCAGGCGGGAAACTAACCTCCTCGTAGAGACACACCGTATCGAATGCCCGGTCGAGATCGGACGCCCGAATCCCGGCGTCAAGCAGTTCCAGGATCAGTGGATCGCCCGCGCCCTTCGCCTGGATTCGGTAATCGCGCCAGCTTTGCCGTCGCAGCAAGGTGTCTTGAACTTCCTCAAGCTCAGTGAACCCTGGTGAAACGCCAGCTTCCACTGGTCGCTCGCGCAAAAGGTGAGCACAGAAAGAATGGATAGTGCCTGCGAAGAAGCGCTCAAGATTTGACAGCGCTGACTGCAATCGATTAGCACGACTGACATCGCTTGTCCGGGCCAGCTCCGACTCGAGAGCAAGCTGAAAACGTCCGCGCAGCTCGGCAGCCGCTTTTCGTGTGAACGTTACGGCAGCCATCTTTCCGATCGCGTATGCGCCGCTTGCAACGCCCGCCGCCATCCGAGCCGCCATCATGTGTGTTTTACCCGAGCCGGCACCGGCTTCGACCAGCAGATTTCTATCGAGCTCGGACACGATCCGATCCCGCGTGCTCTGGTCGTTCAGCATGTTCTCATTATTCATGTGCGACCAACCTTCGGTACGGCTCCAACTTCGGATCAGCAAGCTTCGCCCGCGCACGTTCAAAAGGATTTGCGCCGCATGCTGCGCCTAGCTTGCACCACTTGCAGGCTGACTCGTCAGTGGCGTGTACGAACAATCCGGACGCGATGACCTGCCGCAGGTCCGCCAGGACCGCGGTCACAGCAGCCGCCGGCTGCTTCTTGATGGACACTCGCTCCTGCCCACCTTTCGCGGCCGAAAAATAGTACTCGCCACCGACAATGGTGGGACGCTGGTGTTGGCGCCGCAGCAGTTCGGCGGCAGCAAGCCCGTACAACGCGTGCTGCAACAGCCTTCCGCCCGCAAACACGCCTTTCCAATCCGCTTCGAAATAGCCTCCCGTCTTGTAGTCCACGATCTGGAACGAGGAAGGATCGATCTGGTCGATTCTGTCTATCCGACCGGCGAGGCGGAAACGCAACCCATTCCCCAACGCAATGACGATCGGTTCAGCCTGATCAAGCGGTTCCGTCGATCCGTCTCCGCCCTTTCCGAAGGAGACTTCCAGGCCGACCGGAGTCCTCGCTCTGTCGCCCTCGCATTCGGCCTCGACAAACAACTTGAGGTCCGCGAGAAATTGATCATGTTCGCGATCGAAGACCTCTTCCGATGGGGGTGGCATCTCCTTCCGCAGCCTAGCGAGTGCATCTCGACCTTGCGCCGAGAACCATTCCAGATCGTTCGCTAAGTTTGGGCGCCGGCGTTCGTTGCGGCACTTCCGCAATAGCAAGGCATACAGATCGTGGAGTTCAGAGCCTCGGGTGGGCGGATCGAGCCACGCATCGTTTTCACGCTCACCATCATCCACCGCATCGATTCCAAGGCTACGTTGCAGAAAATGCCTGAAGGGGCATTTCGCTGCATCCTCGAGCTGGGTCGCTGAGACCGCCTGTTCCCGTGTGCACGGGTCCAGCGTTTTTCCGGCTGCCGGAACGAAACCGTCATATTCGGTGAATTGCGGTGAATCGCGCTGGGCATCCGCGAAGATGCCAGCTGCCAAGGCGGGATATTGCCCAAGGACTGCCGTCCTGCCCTCCTTCCCCGCAGCGGTCAAACCGTTCAGCCACCAACCGGCTTCGTCCATAGCGCTCGAAGGAGTCTCGGGGACGCATGACTTGGGCGGCCCAAGCGCTTGGGTCAGTTCGTCATAGGATTTGTTCGGGTTTCCGCTGACGGCTCTGTACGCTTGAAGCATCAACCACGAAGGGAAGGTATGACGATACTCGCGCAAGTCGCGGCAGGAATAGCTCAGGCATACATCCGCGTCAGAGGCAGTCCCGGCACCAGCTAGGCGACTCAGCGCAGCATAAACCGCCTCATCAATTCGGTCGGTGGATCGGCGCAGCTGGGGATCGATGCGTTCCCGTTCAGTATCGAGTAGTACAGGATCCTCAAAGGACGAGGGGAACACCCGACCTTCTTCGAGACCGACCACGAAGAGCGCCCTTCGGTTGGCGAATCCCGCCTGCGAAAGCATCGACACATGCAGATGCCCGGGACGCGGCCGATCGGCTCCCACGCTAAGCCCGCTGACACGCTCGCGAAGAAACCGCAATCCATCCGCCAGGGAGCAACTGAAAGAGCCGAGCGCCCTCAGTTCCGCGATCGACTCTCGCAATGCCGAGGCCGCTGCGCCATCAAGCGCGCTGGTGGTTGCGGCAAACGTATCGACGAAGTTCAGGGCGCAATCGACCAACTGCTGAAGCTCAATTGGGCGGTCAGCAATGTTTTCCGGAATCGACGTGAGAAGATCGCCAATCCACACCCGCAGTTGGTCGGCCTCATTCGCCTTCGCAAGTGTGCTGGTTCGTTGGTCGTCCGAAAGGTCCTCCTTGGTCGCCCACGTTCGGTACTTCGCTGCGAGCCGTTCTAGCGATGCTCCATACGTGGCACGGCCCCAAGCTGCCTCGGCTTTGGCGAGGATGCCTGCCGCCCGCGGTGCCGTGATATCGATGGAAACTCCGAGGGTAAGGTCGCGGGACTGAAGTAGCCGGCGAAGGACGCCGGCGGCAAAGTCGCTCTCGATCCACGAACTCAACCCTATGAGCGCACGACCGGGTCGAGTGAGGGTGGCGGGCAAACCTGATGCAACCGTTACAGGCCAATCGTAGCGGCAGGCTTTCTCCCAGATCAGGGTCGCGTAAGCGTCGGTGGCGCATGAGATCTCGACTTCGTCCAGCGACAGTCCTGACGTCAAGATGCGTCGAAAAACTTCCGCAACTTCCGCGTCGCGCCCACCGGCATAAAACAGCTGGATGTTGTGCGACTCCTGCACCGGCTTCGGAGACAGCAGAAGTGCCAGCGTCGAATCCGGTTCAGGCGGAACCCTCTGCACAGCCCCGTTGGCGAGACGGCGAGGAATGGTGACCCCCGGCAACTTGGTTAACCGCGGGATGATATGCTCACCCGGCATCATATCCAGAAGCTTGCGCTGGAGCGGCGCCCACAAAACGTCGGGCCACTCGGTCCAGCTATCCTGCGGCTGAATCAGACACCAGTCCGGGTGCCGGGTTGCTTCCTCGTAAACCGTCGCCACGTCCCCACGTGCGTTCGCAGTCAGGAACGCCTCGTATGCAGCGACGAGCGACTGGAATTCTACGTGCTTCGCGCCTGATACAAACGCTGCTGGCGTGAGGGTCTCGGCACGAATGCCCGCCATGCGCAACTCGCGCAGGGTGATCCACAGCGCTTGTGCCATGGTGGGCTGGCTCGCGAGGGGGCGAAAATACCCCGGTTGGAGTGGCAGTTCGAGGAGCAATCGCATTATGAGTGCCGGGCCGAGCCCTTCCTCTGATGGATCGATGCCTCGCTCGACGAGAAATGGCGCCCCCATGCGCAGCGCAATGTCTAGGGGAGTGACGAACCGGAGATTCGCCCAATCTGTCCCCTCGAGAACCAGACGATCGCCGAGAGTCCGTCCAATTGCGTGTGTCGGCACAAAAACCCACTTAGCGCGGGTCGGATAGGCGACGCAGAGACCTTTTAATTGATCGACGAAGGGGTCCACGTCCGCCTCAATCTGCAACGCAGCCGACCCCGGTAGGCAACCTGGGGCTCTGCGGGCGCTTGGGTTTGCAGGATTACACTGCACGGTGCAACGCGTGAGAGCTAACCTGGGGGAGCCTTGATGGTGCCCTCGCGCCGGAATGTTGTCAAGGCCCAGCGGGTAGGTCGGCGGAGCTCAACGCCCTCATCGCGTGCTTGGCAGTTATCAAGTTCAAGCAGTTGCGCGCTCCACGGGATTGAGACTGGTCCGTTTTGCACAGACAGCCTTGGCGCCCCCTGTTATGCCTGAGCAGGACACTGAATGCGCGGTTGGATCTACCCTATACCGGTTGCTAAGAGAGAGGTCTTGTGTGGCAATAATAACCCGCCCTGCAGCCTTGGTTCGCCAAGGTTCCCTCAAGCTGTACGCAACCTCGATCAAGGTTGCTGACCTAAACCTTCCAAATTTTTACACTATCAAGAAGCTCGACCCTGAGGAAGAAGGGCCAGGATATCAGCGCATTCTAAACCAAGGTCGAGCAAAGAGGCTCGCAGAGTATCTTCTCGATGGACAAATAGAGGGCGATGCCTTCCTGCCAACCTCGATTTTTCTGGCCACAAGCAAGGACATCCCATTCGACGCCGCCATGAACACAATTACGTTTGATGTGGGCAAAGTGGGCCCTTTCAACGTCGTCGACGGTCAGCACCGAATTGCGGGGCTGATCCTTGCATCGGGCAAGAATGCTGATCTTCTTCAGTTCGAAATCCCAGTCAATATCGCCGTTGGCCTCGACGATGTGAGTCAAATGTGTCACTTTCTGATCGTAAACACGACGCAGCGCTCAGTGGACAAGGCTGTGGAACAGCAGATCATTGCGCGCTTGACCAGAATGGTCGATCTCGAAGAAATGCCGACGATACCACGATGGATTCGGCGTCAGGTGGAGAAGGGAGAAGATGCCCGGGCTCTGGTCGTCGCGAATTTTCTGAACGTCGACGCTAACTCTCCGTGGCACGGCAAGATAAGAATGGCAAATGACGACGATGGAACAGCGGCCACAATAAACCAAAAGAGCTTCGTCAATTCTCTCAAGAAGTACGTTTTCTCCTCAAACAATCCGCTCTCAAACCCAGAGTGGGACGTTAATCGTCCGATGATTCTGTCAAACTATTGGAAGGCTGTCGTTGAGTTGCTGGTTGACGACCTGTCCGATAAGCCTTCTGTTCTGTTCAAGACTATCGGGGTTGATCTGTTTCACATTGTTTCGGCCACGATCTTTACAAATCTCGCCAATCAGCGGGATTTCAAGAAGGAAACGATCAAGAAACTATTTAGCCGGGGTTTTGAAAACTTGACTGGTGACAATGTTGGCATTTCAGACTGTGAGTGGTGGCAGAGAGGCGGTGTTGCCTCAGGCTTGAATACAGCTGCGGTCCGTAAGCTAGCCATGGCTCTCAACCATGCAATTAACGTCCAGGATAACGTAGGCACCATATCCCTCTGAGCGATCTTTGAAAATCGACCACCTCAGTCCGCGTCCCGATCAGCGAACTCAGTTTGCTTGGTCCCATCATTCGACGGTTCCTGAGCATCCAGGTTGTTACGCACTCGTAAGCTACGGCGGCTATGTGCTCTATGTGGGGTTGGCGACTGGTAGCATCCGCGACCGAATGGGGGTTCATCTAGACACTCCAGGAAAGCGGAAGGCCAGCCCAACTAGCGTACCGTTCTGGTTTTATTATGTTCTACGTCCTGCAACTGAAGTAAGGTCCATTGAACTAGGATGGATGAACCAAGCAATCTTGGAAGACGGCACGAACTTCCCTTTGAATCGCGTCTACAGCCCACTGTGAGGCGCCAACGTCAAGCCATGCCAGCTGATCGCTGTCTTGAGTCAATCCATGGCGTGTCAGGGTCTGTCAGAGGTCGGCACAGAACTTCGACAGCTACCCCCAAGTCGCGCCAGTCCATTGAAGTCTTAGGACGGTATCGCCTATGTTCGTCGGAATAGCGGATTCCAGCCCTTCGCCTCACTCCACAGTATCGGCAAACAATTGTTAGGAATCTTGTTTTCGAAGACAATCGCTGCCTCACATTCCCCGTAGCCCAACGGCAAGTCAGGTTCTAGCTTGATCCCGTACTCGTAGGCACAATCTTTGGCTTGGAGTCTTTCAGCTACGTCGGTGAAAACGACTGACGTATTTCCAAAAAGCATTTTGGAACCATCTAGCGGATCACAGAAATGAACCACAATATCGAGATTTAGCCGCTGTATCTGTTCCTCAAGCTGCGATTGGGCGCTAGTGAAACCTGTGACAACCACAAGAAACTTAGCTATCGACTCACGCGCAAGCACGGCCCGGGTCTCAGGGCTCAATTTGTAAAGCATTTCACTCATTGTTTTGCCAGTGCCGACGAAATCATCAACAAAAACAATACCTTTCGTCTCTTCTCTTTTTGCTACAATTTCAGCAATCTGATCGACCGGAACGACATTTTCAGGAAATATCTGATTCTCGTCTGCATAGCGGCGCGCATATTCAGCCCCACTATGGCTGATGCCACCCAGCGCTGCGACCACGAGATCACGCCTCTTCGGCTGTCTGGGCTTTCGAACCCAGGTGATCTGTCGGGTTACAATGCCGTGGGCTTCGCGCATTTTTTCCCGAATACGAGCGGCCGAATAGAATCGGAGACCTTTGAGTACCTTAAACATGAGCCGCTGCTTTTCGACCCCCTTGAACTGATTTAGCCATCTGCGGACGGCTTCAGTAGTAACCGGCTGACCAAGATACAGTCCCCATGAGCCTGCGAGGGAAGTAATCTCTTCATCCTTAACTCGCTCGCGCTCCTCTTGGAGCTTAAAATTCAAAAGGGCACTCCGGTCTACAAAGCTAGTAACAATTTCTTGGTATCCCTTCTCAACCAGCCATTTAGAAAATAGCGGGACTTTACAAGAATAGAGATTGTTGATTCTTAAGAAAACCTGACGTCGTTCGAAATCGCGAAGCTCGTAAGAAGCTTGTTCGTCGCCAACTCCGTAAGCGAGGGCCGCCTTGCAGATGGCAGATTGAGTTGATCCTTCTCCGGAGCGTATGCAGTCGGCAAGACTAAGCAACACTTTGCGGCGTTGTACGGAAATTTCCTCATTCCGAGGAGCGGCCTCAGCTATGCCATCTTCCCAGAAGTGCGCAAAGCTATTTGCGCCGACTTCAGAGAGGCTCTTTCGCACAGAGTCATTAACCTCCAAGGGCATGACATGGCAGTCCCGCCTCATTACCATGTTCGCAAACAATGATCTACAGATCAGTTTGGCAAAATAGGGATTTCCTGCCGAAGCTTCGTAGATGCTGTTTACTGCGGGGTCCGAAAAGTCCAAATATGTCTTTGCGGGGCGCTTCACTAAGTCTTGAAAATCAGACCAATTGTTCTCTTTATCAAAATAATCGACAGGAATGCGCGTGAACTTATTGAGCGCATCGCCTTGGCAGCTAAGGACGTACTCCATCTTCTCGCTACCCACAAGGATAAAGCCGAATTCATCTTTGTTGCTGATGCTTCGAATAGTGCGAAAGAACGCATCTCCAAGAAGGCCACGGCGATACAGTTCAAGTGGGAGTTCGTCGAACTCATCGAGCACAAAAACAAAACGGTGCGCTGGGACAAGTCCTATGGCGTCTTGTAGAAAGACGTTGAGGGACGCCAAGGCGCCGTCGAAGACAGGGGTCGCGAGAGTTTCGAACCTTCGGTCAGCAAGCTTTACTGCCCTGCAGACCGCCCGACCGAGTGAATTCACTGTTTCCTTCGCATCTGCGCAGATGTAATCCCCAGCCTCGAGATAAATTACGCTGTAATCATCCGGAAAGAGCTTTCGTAATTCGCCTTCTAACGCCTTTACTATCGAGGTTTTGCCGACGCGCTTCTGTCCCCTTATGAAAGCGGAGCCTACATTTGTGTTCTTCGTCAGGGACAACAGCCGATTCACGATTTCAGTTCTTCCTACGAGGTCGGCCAAACTGCTAACTGGAGCAAGGCTGTATGGATCTTCGGTCCGCGCCTTTTCCCACTCCACTTCAGAACGTTGCGCAAAGCATTCAAAGATTGCTTGCTCTCTTCGCTCCATTCCATCAAAGTTCTTCCAACTGAACGCGACATCTACGATGATTGAGTCTGTGGCGGACCTGACGGTGAGGGGAAAGGTGACTTCTAAATCAGACGGGTCGACGCCCCCAAGATTCAGACTGCGTGACAAAGGCTCCACCTCATCCCCAACTCCCTGCAGGGCCAGACTCACATCAAACGCATGACCTGGCCCACAATTCGATACCCTCACAGAAAGGTCTACGTGCGCTCCGACGTTTTGGAACGGGTACTTCTTCTCGGAAGGCGTCACCCGGACGTCAGCGGACTTGCTGTAGGGTGTTGCGTCAAAGTGCGCGGTGACGATCCTCGCAGCATTATCCGCTATTTTGAGCGCAAACCTTCGCGAATACGACGTTCCCACGGCCTCCGCTGCTTGTCGTAATGAGTCGAGACCTCGAACTACTTCTCTGAAGCGGTCAAGGATGACGGGGCCTGACTGTTCGCGGTATGCCTCAAGTGCACTGAGCAAGAACCTGACTTGTGCCTCACGGACATTCTCGGGCAAGAAGGGGTGGACAATTACTCGCGTAGCTCCTGCGTTAAGTCTCTTAAAGTAATTTGTCCGGAATGTCCCAATGCCATCCAGATGCGCCAGCGACTCGATCGTGGACGAAAGATCGTTTTCAACAGTGAACACGAGGCCACGTAGCTCCTCGAATTTCTTGAAGGTTTGGTCAGACTTGCTTAGCTTCGCGATCCGGTACAAGGTGTCTTCGAAGACGTCGTCGAACAAATTGCCAAGATGACGAATGAAATCCATTTGTCTGGTGATGCTCGGATGTGCCACTAGCAAACGAAGAAGGCACACAGCTACGTGTTTCCTGTCAGGTGTTGACATCGAAGGAGCAAACAAGCACTCCGTTGGCGCCTGAACATCTAAAGCTCCATCGAATCGGATGCTCTGGAGCACGGCACGGGCGGCCAAATTTAGCAATTTGCTTTCTTCTTTCTCCTCACCTTTTCCCTTGACACTCACAAATGCTTCCAGCGCAGCGTCGAAGGCGCGCAACGAGTTAACTCGTACGTCATCATAGATCGCCTTGATGACATCGCTAAGATCAATGCCAGGATGCGTTTTCATGGGTGAGTCGATCCTCTTCTCTGCTTGGCTCGCGTTGGAAATGTTGGCTTGCGCTTTCGAAGGCCGCTGCAAGACACAAACTGCGGTTGGTCGACCAATCGCTGAAGCTCGATGCATCGCATTTCGGTCCCGGAAGGGCTTGGGCTCGAGCCGAGCAAATACTGCTGGGAACGAAGTCGAGAAATGCAATTTTCGTTAGACTCCCACCAAAAGTCAAGACTGAAGGTCTACAGACTGAAGGTCTACAGACTGAAGGTCTACAGACTGAAGGTCTACAGACTGAAGGTCTACAGAGATCACGAGGCCAGATCCCCCCTTAACGACATCTGTAAAGTTTTCCATGATTGCTCCCTTAGGCGTCGACTCGAGCGCCGGTAGTCGCTGGCCGGAGGATCATGACGTACAGGTTGGCGCCTTCCCAGAAGCTGCGGCGAGTTCGGCCGTCAAGCGCTGTCCACGCCGAGGTGAGGGTCCCCGCGGGTGACGCGTCATAGGCCATGAGGCAGGCATAGTCGTAGCCCCACTCTGGGCGGTGCTTCTTAGTCGCGGCGAGTCGCGGCAGGCCACGGTAGAAAAAAGCCTGATAGATATCCGTAACCAGTTGTCTCTGCGCCAATTCGAGCGATCCGCGCGGGAAGTATTTCCCTTCGAACAAGATCGAATGAGGAAACGGATCGCGCAGGGAGAAATCCGGACAGCTCTGCGCCAGCCCGTGGCCCTTCTCGCTCATCCAACCCCGGTAAATGTCAGTCGGGCCGGCGCCCAGAATCTTCCGGAAAGGGTGACGCTCCCAACGAAAGGGCGAATACCGTGCGATGTCAGGCGTAGTCCGGTGATACTCATTGAGCAGCGCCTGTTGCGCGCCATCTGTAGACAGTCCAACACCATAAGTCTTGAGAAACTCGAACAGTACCGGCAGAGCTTTCCCATTGAGAAAGGCAGCTTCCGGAAGGCGCAAGTGTTTCTGCTTAGCATCAGTCTTCGCCGCCGCGACTGTGCCGCGAATCCAAGCCTCCATGGCGGCAGGGCCGGGCAGCTGGCTATTGAGCGTCTTTTCCAGTGCTTTGAGAAATTCCAGTGCCTGATCCTTAGAAGTGGCGTCCACGCGGTTTCCTCCGTCGGTGCTATTTCTATCTTTGTCTGAGCTGGTTAAGCAGATTCGCTTCTCGATCCTCGACTCCGCGCCCGTCTTCGATGGATGCATGAGAAACCCGATGTTCCTCGGTTTAGCGGGCGTTTATTCTTGTCTCTCGCGTCGACCTGTCAGCCAGTCGAGGGCCTGAGTGAGAACATCCAAAGGCCCATCCCGACTTTTGGCTTCCCTTCGGAGATTCTCCTCTGGCGGCAGCCAATAGCTCCCGTAGAAGTCCGATCCCACGACCGTCAGGCGCTCGCCGGCTTGGAACTTCCCCGCACTTTGGGCCGCGAGGACGAGTCGGTCCGCCAGCGCAAAGCAGTCGCGGATCGTGCATGCGCTTGCCTCGGCATCCATGTACCCGCCACCCCAACCTATGTGAAGGAACAGACGGAGCGAGCCGCGCACAACGTAGTACTGAATCGCATAGGAGTTAACGCCGTGCCCCGAATGAGAGAGCAGGGCGTAATCCTTGACTTCTGTTTCGTCGACTTCACGTACATAGTGCTGAAGGTTGTAAGGCGACCTCTCGAGCGGACGGGTGGAGAAAAGCCACCGGTCCAGCTCCTTCAATTGCACCGCGAGTTCCTCGGGAATCGTCGGGAAGGCCAGGCCTGCATCGCGGAACAGCTGTCTCGCCTTTTCAATGTCTGTCACAGGCGCGCGGCGTTCTGATCCGGTACACTCCGCCGTTTCTTCACATCGATTCGTGTTTGGCAACGTTTTACGAGTCTGGCCCTCATCGGCTTTCCATTATGGTCAGTTTTGAACACTCGGCATGGACCACGGGGCGCTTTAAGCATGTGGGACCGTCAGATGCCGTTTTGGGAAGGATGCGACCCAGAACCACAACGGGTGGGGCACCGGGTGCTCAGGGGCGCGCAGATCCCTACAGGGAACCGATCCCAGCGATCTGGATTCCTCGCAAGCTGTCACACGGCGGAACTGGCGCCTAGCATGACCCGGATAGGTGCTTGCATGTGCCGAGAGACCCGTGCGGCTTTTGATGTAGTCTGTTCCTGTTCAAAGCCGGCTACCTTGTCGCCGACCAACTGGGTATTCAGGCGGTCGGCCTGCTGAGCGCGTTGAGATGAATCTCGTCGAGGGCGTTCGCCGAAGAGTGATAACAAAGATGGCTCTTCGAGACCAGCCGGTTCTCGCCTGCAGCGATTAGCAGCATCATCAGCGCGAAGCGAACATCGTTGGCAAGGGGTTTGGGAGTGGGTTTGGCATTGGTGCACCTGCTGGAAACCTGTCGAACTTGCCGCACGTAATCTTTGACGAAACCTCTAACGCTGTCGTCGGTCAAATCGTTGGTGAGCACTCCTTCCTTTCGGAATCCTGAGAATGACTTCCCGAGTCAGGCAGGTCTGACAGACGCAGAGGATGCACTCGCACGGTACGACCCCGCACTCCTCACAGCATTGAAACTCGATCGGCATCTCTTGCTCCTCTTCAGGCGTCACGTCATAATCTGCATCTCCCCAGTTCAGGGCGATGTAGTTCTCCCTCGTCGGCAGGATGTCCATCTTTTTCATCAGGCCGAGTATCGGCTCAAATGCCATTGCCCCTCACTTCCCCGCAGCAGCGTAGCAGCTTGCTGCAAATGCCTTCATACCGTCGCGAATGCGTTCTGCGTCTGCTTCCTGCAGAAGTTCAACGTCGTGGACATGTACTTGTACCTGAGCAATTCCTGTGCGGCTGCGTAATTCCCGCCCGCCCGACGATTGCGATGGCGGCCCCGCGACGACCAGCAGCGTCTGCCGCAGCGGGAGGGGACTGACTATTTGCCAGTTTCTTCAGCTAGTGCCTTCCGTGTCGCCAACTTCTCCTCAACCAACCTCATCCCCTCGATGCCCGCCGTCTGTACGGGTTTGACGTAAAATGCAGTCGTAGTCGTCAGATTCTTGTGACGAAGGACGAACTGAGCCGCGACAGCGTTCCCTGTGAGCTGAACGAGCAACGTCGCCGCCGAACGCCTTCCCGCGTAGAGCCCGTGCCACGCGATGTTCTTTTCCTTCAGGACTGGAGCGATGACTCGCTTCTGAAATCCCTCCATCTGCATTGGATCGCCGCTCCTGTTCGGGAAGACCCACTCACCAGCCGTCATCGTTTTCCAAGAGAGCAACATTGACTTGACAGGCTCAATCAGAGGGACAGAAGCGACACTTTCCTCGGTCTTCGTTGTGCCCACGAATGAGCGCCATGCAGCACGGCGGATATGAATCCAAGAGACGCCGTTGTCATTCCATTCAACGTCCTGCCACTTGAGCGCAGAAATTTCACCCGGGCGAAGTCCAAGAAACGCCGCAAGGCAAAAGACGACCTGGGCAGGCGGGTCGTCGATGAGAGCATTGCTGATAGCCTCAGCCTCTTCGAGCGTGTAAGCGTGAGTCGCTTCGCCCTTCTTGATGGGAGTAAGGCTTCCGGCATCACGCCACGGGTTGACGGCGACGTAGTTGAGCCGGAGAGCGTGCTTGAACATGCCACTCGCGAGGGACCGGATGTGGGCGATTGTCTTCGGACCAAGTCCCTTGTCGGCAAGGGATGTCAAATAGCGAGTCGCATGATGAGTTTGGTAGTCACGGAGATTACGGCCTGAGAAGACGGCGGAGAGGTGCTGGCGCCAGATGGCTTTGTATCCGCTCAGGGTCGAAGGCTTCGTCGTCTTCTCGACGTGCGGGAGGTAAATCGTCTCCCAGAAGTCGGTCACCAAGAAATCGCTGCGCTCGGTCACTCCGCTCTCGGCGTTGACCTCCTCCATCTTCGTCGCAGCGAGCTGCTTGACCGCTTTGCATGTCCGACTGTGATGCTTGTTGTCTTTCTTGCAGAGCCACTTCGACCGTTGCACTCTCTTTGGCTGACCCGCTACAATCTCAGTGACGTAAAACCGAACATGATACGCACCATGAGCCTCGAAGACATGACCGCTTTGGTATCGAGCCATCGCTCCCCTCCTTGCCCGTCTGACAAGGCAATGGTAGCGGAGTGTGCAACGTCTGTGCAACGAACCTTTGGTAATCAGTCCGTAAACTATTGAAAACGCAACGTGGCGGCGTAGCTCAGGTGGTTAGAGCGACGGTCTCATAATCCGTAGGTCGTAGGTTCGAGTCCTACCGCCGCCACCAATTCCTTCAACAACTTGCAGGAGATCCGGCGGAACCTCCATTTCGCCTTGTTGCGCGGGAGGTGCGGATTGTTGCGGAGTTGTTTCCGCCGGTTCAGCCGAAACCTCGTCAAGCCGGTCTACGAAGCACACGTTGGCGCCCGGAATCAGGTGGCCGTACGTGTCGACTGTGACTTGGATAGAGCTGTGCCCCATCTGTTCTTTGACGTAGACAATCGAGGCGCCGTTCTGGATGAGTAGCGATCCGAAGGTATGACGAAGATCATGAAGGCGAATCTTCCGAATGCCGGCAGTCCGCCGCCGAAATTTTGACTTTTTAGCCTCAACCGTATACGGTTTGCGGTTACATTCCCGCCGTTTTCGGGGGCTGGCGATGAGCAAGGCGCGTCGAACGGCCCTTCTGTGCTTAGCTGCCTTAATTCTGGCGCTGGGTTTCGCAGAAGCGCAGCGCGTCACTTCCGACATTGTTGGCACGGTGACGGATCCCTCCGGAGCCGTGGTGGCGGCTGCCCGCATTCAGGTAAAGCACGTCGAGACGGGCGCTACGCGCGAGACCATCACGAATGAAAACGGCTACTACCACATGCCCGGGCTTGATCCCGGCTCCTACGAAGTGCGCGTCGAGCGCGACGGCTTTAAGACTGAAGTACGGCGCGGCATCGGCGTCCTGGTAGACCAGGTGGTGAAAGTCGACGTGGCGCTGGAGGTCGGCGAGGTCCATCAGGAGATCTTCGTTACCGGCGATGCGCCGGTCCTGGAAACTACCAGCGGCCACATGAGCAATGTGGTGACCGGTTCTGTCTTGCGCGATCTGCCCTTGAACGGGCGCGATCTGTTTCAGTTGGTCACTTTGGAAACCGGCGTTATTCCATCGACCAACGCCGGCCCCAATCCATGGGCGGACGGCGGCATTGCCAAGGTCAGTGTGCAAGGCACGCGGCCCACCATGAACAACATTACCCTGGACGGCGGCGACATTAACGATCCCGCTTTCAACGTCCCTCCTGGTGGACCGAGCGGGGCGCAGCTCGGGGTGGACGCGGTCCGGGAGTTCCGCGTCCTGCTCAATACTTATAGCGCGGAATTCGGACGCAACGCCGGAGCCAACGTTCAACTGGTCACGCGCTCGGGCACCAATCAGTTGCACGCTTCGCTTTTCGAATTTCTGCGCAATGCCGCGTTCGATGCGCCGAATTACTTCGACGTCGGCGGCATTCCGCCTTTCACCCGCAATCAGTTTGGCGCAACCCTGGGCGGCCCCATCCAGGTCAACCGCACATTTTTCTTTCTGAATTATGAAGGGCTGCTCGAAAACAAAGGCATCACGGCCACAACCACCGTGCTGGACGACAATGCCCATCTGGGTCTGCTGCCTTCGGCCTCGAACCCGAATGTGCTGGTCAATGTTGGAGTGGACCCGCGCGTGGCGCCGTTTCTGGCGTTGTTTCCGCGGGCCAATGGACCGGTACTGGGCAACGGTCTGGCGGTGTTGAATACTTCGGGACGGCAGCCCACGTACGAGAATTACGGCCTGATCCGCCTGGACCACACCCTGGGTGACGCGGGCCAATTATTCGCCCGCTACGTGATTGACGACGGCTCGGCTACGCTTCCCTTCGCCAGCACCTACGTTCCCGGATTTGCCGGCAGCCGCGATTCGCGAAACCAGTACGCGATGGTTGGTTGGCAGCGTTTTCTGCGGCCGAGCCTGCTGAACGACGCGAAGTTCAGCTTCAACCGCACCCAATACCTGGCGCAGATTGACAACAGCTATCCGCTGTCGATATCGCTTGCGCCCAATCGGGCGCTGGGCGGCATCGATATTGGAGGGTTGCCGCTGGTCGGCAACAACTTGTTCTTCCCCTTCGGCAATGCCTCGAATACTTTCGAGGCGATCGACAACGTAACCTACGAGCACGGGCGCCAAACCTTGAAATTTGGCGCCGACGTAAAGCGCATGCAGATTGACGGGCCGTTCGATCTGTTCGTCAATGGCGAGTATGTTTTTTCCGATCTCACTCCTTTCGGTATTCCGGCCGCCAGCAACAACCCGGCGCTTGAATCTTTTTTGCACGCTCAGCCCTTTCTCTACTTCGGCGTGAACCCGCAAAACGATAACTCCGACCGCGACTATCGCCAGACCTACGCCGGATTGTACCTACAGCAAGACTGGCGCCTGCATCCCCGCTTTACCTTGAACACGGGCTTGCGCTGGGAGTACTCCAGCAATCCCAGCGAGGCCAATGGGCGCCTGGCCAATATCCGGAACGTCGCTACCGATCCGGCGCCGACGGTGGGCAACATCTGGCGCAGTATGCCGCTCGATTTGTGGTCGCCGCGGCTGGGCTTTGCGTGGTCGCCGTCGGCGGGGGGCAAGACTGCGGTGCGCGGCGGATTCGGATTGATCCGCGACCAGATCTGGGCTAATCTTTATTCCGATACGCGCTTCTACCAGCCGTATTATGACGCCTTGCTCTATATGCTGCCCCAGTTTCAAGCGCCTCCCTCGAGCCTGGCGTCAATCCAGGGGCCGTTTCCACCGGAGACGATTGGCAGTTTTGGGATCACTTACACGCCCAAGTTTCCCTATTACCTCGAGTATCAGTTGAATGTGCAGCGCGAGCTGGCGCGCGACATCTTGTTGCAAGCCGCCTACGTTGGCTCTCATGGCGTTCATCTGCCGCGCACTGGTGAGGCCAACCTGTTGCCGGATGGAAAAAGCGTCAATCCCAATTTCGGATCACTGCCGCTCATCGTGACCGACGGCACTTCGTCCTATAACTCGTTGCAAGTTAGTTTGCAGAAGCGCTTTTCGACGGGGCTGTCTTTCCAGGGATCGTACACATGGTCGAAAGCGCTCGACGATCAGAGCGGGCCGTTTCCAAGCGACTGGATTTCGGAGTCGGGAGTATCGCAGAACTTTTTTGATCGCAATGGCGATTACGGGCGAGCCTCATTCGACCGCCGCAATGTGTTCGTCTTCAACGCTCTCTACGAGCTGCCATTCGGCCCGGGACGGCGCTGGGGCAGCCAGGCGCAGGGCTGGGCGGGCCGCGTGATAGGGGGCTGGCGAGTGGGAACGATCGCGAGCGCGATGTCGGGACTGCCGTTCACGGCGAATCTCGGCAGCTTCAATAACTCTATGACCTTCGCTTCCATGCCCGCCGACCGGCCTGACCTCAAACCGGGCGTGAATCCTTGCTCTTCCGCGGTGACGCTGGGCCGGCCAGATGGGTGGTTCAATCCCAACATCTTCACTCTGCCGCCAGCGGGAAGTTACGGCAACGCCGGGCGGAACATCCTGTGCGGGCCGGACCTGGTGAACTTCGATTTTTCGCTGAACAAGGTCGAAGAATTAAGCCAAGGCCGCAGCGTGGAGTTCCGCGCCGAGTTCTTCAATATTTTCAACCATCCGAATTTCGATGTTCCGGTGAATACCCAGAGCGCCAATGGGAGTGGCGGCAACGGCGACGCCGTTTTTATCGGGCGCCGCGCCACCCTCGATGATGGCGTCACGCCCTGCACTCCGGCCAACGATCCGGAAGAGTTGGGCTGCGGGATTCCCGCGCCGAACGCAGGGCGCATCTTTCGAACGGTGACTACGTCGCGGCAGATTCAGTTTGGGTTGAAGTTGCGGTTTTAGTTAATTATTGACGGGTTCAGCCCTAAGAATAACTTCGTCACCTGGTAGGGCGGCGAGCAGCCGCGGTATGGTTGGCGCAGGGCGGCATTGGTCGCTTGTTCGTGACCGTAGCCAATCTTCGATCAATAGCTTCTCCGACCATGCTCTGCCGAGGAATTCGGTGCCCACCGTGACGCCCAATCCCCCGCCGTGTTACATGACCGCCCAAACATCAAAAGGAGCAAGAATTTCATATCGACTCCCATCGCGTGTAGTTTCTAATCCAACCGGGCTGGATACGCTCTTCTTCATTTTGCTAAGAAATAAATCCTCAATCTGCATTGAACCGCTCGGCGCCTCGGCGGCCAAGACCTTATTCACACGTCATGGTTATCGCAGCGGTGAACCGCTGCGACACCCCAACCGCAACTGCCCTTCGGCAGCCTGCCAACTCTCTTTATGCTGCCGACGGCAAGCTCGGCTCGCGCTCGGCCTGCAAATCCTCGAATGGTACGTAGGGTCCCGCGTACCCCAGTTTGTGAAGAGACTTCCTGAAAGCGGCGACGATGCGCGGATTCCGCATCTCCGGCCGGCAGGGCGCGGCGATAATCGCTATCTCCTTGCCTTTTGCCAAATTCAGATCAGCGTTGGTGAAGGGTTGGCCGTCAGTGGTGAGATACGTCACCAGATCCGGCGCCAGCGCGATCGGCTTGGGCCATTCGGTGTTCCAGGCGATAAGGTTTTCGTTTTGGTTGTAAATGGTTAGCCGCTGTTTTCCCGTGGAACTGGCAAAGGTAATGACTCCGTAGTCGAAGCCGCCTGAAGTTTGCTGCTCGACCTTGGCAATTTCGCCGCTGAAAATCACCGTGCCCCCGAGGTAGGCCCGCACTGCCTCCACCGGATTCTTGCCCGGTCCTGTGTTCTGGCCGAGCGTCTGGCCGAGTTTCAGGGCATAGCTCAGGGTGTTGTGTATGGCCGCGGGCTTCATGGTCTTTCCGTCCATCGCCCAAAGCGCCGCTCCCGCATCTTCCTGGAAAGTGCCGCCGCCGATAATGCCATCCACTGTGACTCCGGCAACCGTTGGATTGGGCGCGTAAAAAGTGATGGCCACATCGGAATTCGCCAGAACGATCGGAGAGATCGGCAGATCATGCGTAGTGTAGGTATCCATGTCGAGTTCGGGAATGGCGCGGCCGGCGCCGTCGGCATCGACGACAGCGATTCCCTTGCTCACTGCCACGGTCATCGGGATGATGCTGTTGCCTGCGCCCACTTCACCGGGCAATACGAAGGAGAAAGTCTTGCCGACTTGCTTCTCCAGCCCGTTGACCGCAATAGTCGCCACATCGAAGGGAAAGCCTTGCTCGGCGGCCAGGGGCGAGCCGATACCGGCTGCGATGGCCATCAGATCGCTATCGCCGACGTCCTTTACCGGGTCGGCAAGATAGACAGTTCCTTTCTTGATCACTTCTTCAAGCAGCAGCTTGCCCAGGGCGAGCGGTCCGCCGCCGCCGCAGCCAAGAATGCATGCGCCGTTCAGAATGTTCCACAGATCGTCCGTGCTCAGAGGTCGTCCCTTGGGAGTGGGATTGGTCATCGAACTTCTCCTTTTGCCGACAGATTCGAACTTGGGATTCCAGGTTACGAAATTCAGGGCTACGAGCTGGTGAAAAAAGGTACCGACAGCGTACCCTGTATGTAGCCAAATAGTGTATCCACGTCGTAGCCGCCCATCCAGAACGAAATTGGCCAATCTTGCGAAGTCCCGACCTTACCTTTTAGTTGGCCGCCGGGATCGTCAATCACATAAGGCCCATTGATGCTAAAGCCGTAAGTCGCCTGCATGCCGAGGAATTGCCGGGCCGCCAGCTTTTCGCCGGTAAAGTACTCATCGTTTTCGATGCTCAAGATACGCTTTTCCAGGGCCGCGCGCTGGGTCGGATCGATAGTTTTCGCCAGCAACTGCTGAAGCTCCGCCAGGCGCTGCGCGCGCACTTCCGCATAGTTCATGAACCCGGTGGCTTCGGCAACCACCAATGACTGGATAGCAATCTGATTTCCGCGCCGCGCGACCAGCTGATCATTCATGAAAACGTCCTTGAATGTGTAGGTTGGATGCGCTGGGTCAATCAGATCCTTGCGCTGGATGGTTATGCCCTGGGCGGCGATCCGAAGGTGAAATGGGTCGATAGGTGATTGGAAATTCAGCTTTACTACGATGAAATTGCGCTGATGAAATATAGGACCATCGAGCAGGTCCACGCGCGCACCCAGCAGCGGGTGCGCATTTTGTTGCACATTGTCAATAGCCACGGCGGTGACGCGGACCCCATCGGTGGCGAGCCGCGGGTAGCGCGGAGAGACAAAATCGTTCAGCCGGATGATCCGATCGAACACAGGCTCGCCGGGAACAACGAAGGTTGGTCCGCTGACCCCGCGCGGGTCCTCCGGCGAGTCGGGGTCTTGCGCGAAGCGCGCTTGAAACCACCCTTGAAAACTGAGCACCAGCATTCCGCAGCTCTCCCCTTATAGTTCTCCTTCACGCTTAGGTCAGTTTCATGTCTCCCTGAAAACGAACCGCGATCAACCGCAGGCTCTCGGCAACCGATTTCATGCGCTCCGGCACATTCGGGCGCTGGCTGATTTGGAGCGCGTAGGCAGCCATTTCCCTCATGCGCTCGAAGATGACCTGCCAGGCCGCCCGCTCGTGCGGGAGAAAATGCAGATCGTGATAGATCTCAAAGGTTGGGCCGGCGCGCTGCGGCCCGCCCGCGGCGAATGCCGGCAGGCTGGTAAGCACTTCGCTCAGGGGCCGGATGACCATAGTCATCCAGGGAGAAAAAGCCAGCGCTGCCATTTCGCCGAGTCCGGTCGGACCCTCGTCGGTATTGGCGAAGAAACGGATCAGCATGAGCAGCATGGTCTCGTAGGCGCCGTTAAACAAGTCGAGCACCAGGCGAGCGTCTTCGTTGGTGATGAGCGTTCGATCATGCTCTCCGCTTTCCACATAAAGAGCCGGGTTCGGCACCACCGGCCGCGCCGGCTGGAAGTTGGGATCCTTCGCCTGCCAGCTCTGTAACCCTTTCAGGATGCGCACAAAGGTAGCGTAATGCGACAAGGTGCCACCGACGGTGGAACCTTCGCCCTGCTCAACAATCAGTTCGATGGCGTGCTGCGCGCTCTCATAATCGGTGATCGGCGACAGCCAGATGTCCCAGACGCCGCCGGTCGTGCCCACGCGCGGGAAATAGGTCATCAGCTCCTGCGGAGTAACCTGGGCCTTGGGTGGACCGATGAAGAGATTCACGCCATTCGCGGTGAGCTGCTGGAAACCCGAACTTATGATTTCGTAGAGTTCGCCAACCGATTTGATGTTCACCGGCGTCGGCCCGCCCAGCCCGTCGGGTGGAGGTACGGGCGTCAACATGCAGTAGGCGTCTTCCGGACGAACATTGGCCGGGCGCTCAAAGCAAATGAAACGCCTGAGTGTTTGTTCGGAAAAACATTCAAGCGCCATCACATTCGCGTAGAGCTGCGTGGGGTAAGGAAAGTTGTCATGCAGCAGGTGCGGCGATGCGCCGATGGCGGTTAACAGATTGTTGACCAGGCCCAGATGTTCCATCTCCTGGCGCGCCACCATCAGGATGAACCGCTCCCAGTTGGCAACATCGTTCATCTGCTCGTCGGTAAGCCCTTCGGACGTGTCGCGCTTGAGGGAAAGCGCGGCGAACAGATACTGACAAGTGAGGGAATGCTCCAGCGCGGCGGCTTCGGTCAGCAGGTAGATTAGCTCGTCGCGGGTCTGAATCGTATTCTGGCCGGGCAAATTCAAGGCCAGAGACTAGCGCAAATCTGGCGTGGTTGCAATCGGCCTCGTCGGTTCCGCCCCGGCGGGAAACTGCAAAACCACGAAACACGTAGTGCGCGCACGATTGACTTGTCCAAGCATCGCAGCCTAGGATGAGTGCACCCCCACTCCAATGCGTGAAAAACTGGGCCGCTACCAGGTGATTGAGAAACTCGGAGCCGGTGGCATGGGCGAAGTCTACCGTGCCCACGACGGATCGCTCCAGCGCGACGTAGCGCTCAAGATTTTGCGGCTGGACGTTCGCGGCGAGCAGGACGCACAAAGCCGCCTGGTGCACGAAGCCCGTACCGCCTCGGCGCTCAATCATCCCCACATCTGCACCATCTACGAAGTCGGCGAAGAGGACGGCCAGGCCTACATTGCCATGGAGTACGTCAAAGGGAAGCAGTTGCTGGATTTGATTCCGCACGACGGGCTTACCACCGAAATGGTGGTTCGCTACGGCATACAGATTGTCGCTGCGCTGGACCACGCGCACAGCCAGGGGATCATTCACCGCGACCTGAAAAGCGCCAATATTATGGTCACCCCGGATGGCCGGGCAAAGGTTCTCGACTTCGGCCTGGCACGGCGGATTGGCGGACAACTCGATGGAGCCAGCCTCACCATCACCATGTCAACCCACGAAGAAGGCCCGTCCGGCACGCTTTATTACATCGCTCCGGAAGTTTTGCGTGGCCACCCGGCCGATCCCCGCGCCGACATCTGGGCGCTGGGAGTGACGCTGCATGAGATGGCCGGCGGGCGTCTACCGTTCCGGGGCAAGACCGGCTTTGAGCTGACGGCCGCAATCCTCCATGAGTCTCCCGAGCCCCTGCCGCTGCGCGTTCCGCCAGGATTGCAGTCGGTGATCAAGAATTGCCTGGAGAAAGATCCGGCCAAACGCTATCAGACTGCCGGCGAGGTGCGCGCCGCGCTGGAGGCTCTGGCCGCACCCCGTCAAGGAGTGCGGCTCAGCACCGGTGGCACCCCCTCAACGGCTCGCGATGCCAACGAATACTTCGAGCGCGCAATGCTGTTCCTCACCGCTCAGTACGACCTGTTTCGCTGCCGCAAGATGCTCGAAAGCGCCCTGAAGATCGATCCTAAGTTCGCCGAAGCCCGCGCCTGGTATGGCTTTACGCATTTGCTGCTGCTCGATACCGGCTATTCCAACGACCGGAACTGCCTGAACAAGGCGGAGGCAGAACTGCGCCACGCCATCCAGGACGATCCCAACGCTGCGCTGGCTCACGCGGCGCTGGCCGCGGCATACCTCTATCGCGGACGCAAGGAACTGGTGCCGGCGCAGATCGAAAAGGCCTTGAAGATCAACCCCGAGGATCTGGTTTCCAAGAGTTGGTTGATGAACTACCATCAATATGCCGGGGAGTACGCCGCGGTAAAACGCATCGGCGAGGATATTCTTGCCCACAACGCGCTCTTTTATCCCGCGACCATGATTCTCGGATATAACTACTTCCTGCAGGGCGATGTCGAACGGGCCATCGCGGAAGAAGAAAAAGTCCTGGAGCAGGACCCCACGAATTTCTACGCCCTGTTGGCGCTGGCCCGCATCTATCTGGAAAAAGGCGATGTGACCCGGGCCACCGAGACCATGGAAAGCGTCAAGCCCGCAGACCAGAAGACCTATCGCTATCGCGCCAACCTGGCTCTGTTGCTGGCTTTGCGCGGGGACAAAGAGGAAGCTCACAAGCTGTGGGACACGGATGTCGAAAAGTTCGCGGCCGCCCATCTGGTGACGACGTTATTCGCGGCGGAGTTTTACGCTGTCCAGGGCCAGGTCGATAAGGCGCTCGAATGGCTCGATCTGGCGGGGAGCAACGGCGATGAGCGCGTCGAATGGTTCCGGCGCGATGCATTGCTGGCGAATATTCGAAATGACCCTCGCTTCGGCCAGATCGTGGAATCCATCCTTGCGCGCCGTCAGGAACGCACCCAGCATTCGCCGGAATCATAAACGGTTACGCGCGCGCTTTGTCGATCATCGCTTCCCAAATGCCATGGATTTGAGAATCAGTTCCACGGCTTCGCGCACCGCGCCATGGCCAGCAAGCGCTTTGGCAGTGTAGTCCGCAGCCGCTTTCACCTCGGGCACGGCATCGCCCACCGCAACTGCCAACCCGCCCTCCGCAGCAGCGGAATATCGGGCAGATCGTCGCCAATATAGGCGACGGCAGAATCCGCGACCCCGGCTTTTTGCAGGATTTCTTCATAGGCCAGCATCTTCACCGGTTGCTTCATGTAGACAGATCTACGAAGCATGTGTTGGCGCCAGGAATTAGGTGGCCGTAAGTGTCGACCGTGACCTGGATCGAGCGATCGAGCTGTGCCCCATCTGATCTTTCACGTAGACATCCTAAGACTGGCAAACGGCAGCAACCTTAGGACCTTCGGAAGTCGCAAGAAGGCCGAGGCGCATGAGCGAGCGGTCCAGTGCTTCAAACCTCACGGATGAACGGACTGTAAGCCTTAGATCTGCGGAAGTTCCGTTTCCAGATACGACAGCCCCCATCAAGCACATTCTTTCTACGGTAGAATTCAAGTAGCGCCAGTCTGCTGTAATCGATGATCAAGATGTCTTCAACTCAAGAACCTAGACCCGGCCCGCGCAGAATTTTTCTTCTGTCGCCTGCCAGCGTGGCGGGAATTCGCGCTCAGTTAGTGATGCGTGAGGGTGCCGATTTTGAGATGGCGCGGCGCCTGCGCCAAAGTGGCGTGTCTCTGGGGGAACTCTTCAGCTTTGTCAGTGGGCTGTATTTTCGCGGCAAGCTGGCATACGCCCGCGCATTTGGCAGCGCGCCGCCGAATGTCGAGGGAGCCTTTGTCATCACTTCCAGCGGCGGCCTTGTATCTCCGGACGCGCTCATGACGCTGGAATGTCTGAGAGAAATTTCGTCAGGTAACATGGACTCATCAGATGGTCGCTATCGAAGTTTGCTCGACGGCGACGCGCAAAGCCTTGCGAGAATGTGTGATAAGAGCTGCCAGATCGTTCTTCTGGGCAGTATTGCTACGCCGAAATATGTCGAGCCCTTGCTGACCGTCTTCGGTGAACAGCTGATGTTCCCGGCGGAATTCGTCGGTCGGGGAGACATGAGCCGGGGCGGATTGATGCTCCGACGCGTTCAGTCTGGCGAGCCACTGACGTATGTTCCGTTGCTCGGTGCGACGCGGCATGGTCCCAGGCCTCCCAAGCTCGCGCCGCTTCCTCGCAAACTGACGTCATCGGTCGCTTGTGCTATTTCCGCCGACTAGATCTCCAAGGTTGCAACTCTCCACGTTCGCTTCGGCGAACGCACGAGCTTCAGTCAGGCTTTTTCGACGACTTGTGCCGATCTTTCGCTAGCTTCTTGGTTCTGGCGGAGCAGACTCAGCTTGCCTGGCCTCCGACGCGGTACTTTCCGGGCTCGTCTCGGCACTCGTCGCCTTTACGTCTTCTGAAACTCCTTCGAGAGCGTAAGTGGCAGTGCCATCCTCATGCTTAGTCGCAATGTCCGAGAGAGATCAAGCCGACCAGTTCTCCATCCTCGACAACGGGTAACGCCGGATTTGCCGAGATGCCATCAGATCTGCGGCATCGGTGACATCTGCGTCTGGCTCCACACTCTCAAGTTCTTCGCTGAGAACCTCTTCCACTTTGGTGGTGGAACGATCTTTGCCGTCGGCGATGACGGGTATGACAATATCCCGGTCCGTGATAATTCCTGTCAGTCCATTGCCATCCACAATGGGCACGGCGCCAATATCGTGTCTAATCGGTACTCACAGGCCGCGCATTGGAGGAAATTGGAGGCGCACGCCGCTCCCGAAAGAAAGCCCCTGGAAACTCATCGATTAGGAAGGCCGGCGCGCATCCCTAGTTTCGGCAATCAAAGTCAGCAGCCGCCGAAGGCTCTGGAAATCCGCGGTGACAAATGAGGCGCGAGTAGCTCCGGGACCGACATGCACAGTCCATGCATGCGCGGGCAAGCGCTCGAAGAGGTCTTCATCGGTGCGATCATCGCCAGCCGCAAAGATAAAGTCTGGATCAGAGTATGCGGTGAGGAGACGTTCGAACACTCCGCCCTTGTTCGCCCAAACGGGTTTGACCTCGACGATCTTTGCACCTCGGAACGCCCTCAATTCAGTCTCGGCGAGCATCGCCTCCAACATCGAGACGAGTTCATTGGCCAGCCATTCGCCGAACTCCGGCTCGGCCATCCGGTAGTGCCAGACTAGAGCATACTTTTTTTCTTCCACAAAACTGCCTGGCGTGCGGTCAACAAAGTGCTCCAATATCGGCATGACCGTGGCCTTCCAGTCTGAGGTTGATTGCGGGCGCAAAGCATCCCATGTGGGCGCAGATGGATGTTTTAATTCGGCGCCGTGTTCCGCCACCAGCCACAGGCCTTGAACCGTGCCAAACCAACGATCAAGATTTTCCGCTGAGCGCCCCGAGATGAGAACCACACGGTTTTTCGAATCGCGTACCATGGCATTCAGCAGATCAAGCACCGCGACAGGAGGAACGGCTTGCTGTGGACGCTGGGCAAATGGAACCAAGGTTCCGTCATAGTCGAAAATCAGCAGACGGCGGTTGGCGTGGACGTAGGCGTCGTGAATCTCCGGGGGCCGCAGCCGCTGCGGTTGTCTGTCGGCGTAGCGACCGCGTTCCGAAACGGCTTCCTGCAAGGCGACGAGAAAGCGATCTCCCCAATGGAACACATCATTACGAAGCACTCTCTTGTGGAGCGCCGTCATACGCAGGCGCCGTTCCTGTTCATCAAGGGCCAAAGCACGCGCAATCGTCTCTGCCGTGCGATTCTCATCGAAGGGATTGATCAACAGGGCCTCCCCCATTTCGGCGGCGGCGCCGGCAAACTCGCTCAACACCAGCACTCCATCGCCCTCCGGCTTGCACGCAACATATTCTTTGGCCACCAGGTTCATCCCATCGCGGAGGGATCCGATCCAACATACGTCGGCCAACTTGTAGAGACCCACAAGTTCCGATTTCTCGATTGATCGATTGATGTAGACCAAAGGGGTCCAATCCGGCGTACCCAGTTTGCCATTGATCTCTCCGACTAAGCGGTTCACTTCGGTTCGCAAATCCTGATATGTGTCGATCGCTTCACGGGTCGGCACAGCAATCTGGATGAGGACAACCTTCTCCTTAATCCCGGGCGATGACCGCAGCAGATGCACGTAAGCGCGCAGCCTCTCGGGAATTCCTTTCGTGTAGTCCAAGCGATCGACCGCCAGCAGAACCTTTCGCCCACGATAACGCTCGACCCATTCGGCATAATGCTGGGCGGTCTTGTCATCACTATTCAACAATTGCGTATATTCCTCGGGAGCGATCCCGATGGGAAGAGCCTCCAGACGAACGGGACGGCTCCCCACTGCGAGCTCGGCGATCTTGCTTTCCATGCCAAGGACTCGGAGCAGTGCCGCCCGGAACTGCTGCAAATAGCCGTGGGTCTGGAAGGCAAGCAGGTCTGCTCCGATCAGTCCCTCAAGCAGTTCTTCGCGCCTGGGTAAAACGGGAAAGATTTCTGAGGATGGGAACGGAATATGCAGAAAGAAGCCGATAGCAGCATCCGGCAACCTCTCGCGCAACATCTGGGGAAGCAGCACCAAATGATAATCGTGGACCCAGATGAGGTCGTTGGGTTTGTAACGCTCGACTACTTTGTTTGCAAAAATGCGATTCGCTTCGACGTATGCTTCCCAGCTTTTCGCGTCAAACTTCAACTGAGACGGGAAGTTATGAAACACGGGCCAGAGCGTTTGATTGGCATAGCCCTCGTAGAATCCGGTGGCCACGTCCTCCGGCAAGTCAACCGCGAAACAGCGTTCTTTTTCCGCCCACTCGACAAGAATCGCGCGCCGTTCAGGATTGTCTTGTTCTCCGGCATCCCCGGCCCAGCCAATCCAGTCCCCTCCCCCTTTTCTGAGGAAGGGATTCATGGCGCTGGCCAGTCCACCAGAACTTCTGGCCGTCGCCCAACCTGTCTCAGTTCTTTGCAACGTCACTGGGAGTCGGTTCGAGACCACAATGAGGCGTGCGTCCTGGCTCGGGCGCACCGCCGGAAATCTGGTGACCGGTTGTAGACCCATCTCGTTGTGTCCCTTTCACCGCTGGCTCGATATGGCGAGCACGCAATCAGCTCCAGCCAAGCCGGGCGCCCAAGTTTTGATGTAAAATCCGTTTTCACCGTTCCGTGCTTTGCTGTGTCCGCGTTAGGCACGAAGGGCCACCGTTTAAAGCCCAAATGCCGGTACCTGCATTCCCTTCAGTCATGACATTTGAGCAACCCGATTGCGGGTACCGAGATTTATTATGACCGCCCGTTTTTCGAAGAAAGCGCGCCAGGCCAATTCTTACAGAGTGCTCCTCGCCAGGACACAAGACTTCATTTGGGAGCGCCCTCCCGCGCGATGAATCCGATGCTCGCTCAAGCCGCATCCTTGCTGGCCGGCTTACCGAGTTTACCCTCTTTAGTTCCTCGACTCTCATCTCTCTTCTTTCCCTCTTCTTTCTTTCGCTCTTCGCCGGCAAACGCGATGAGCATGACGCCCAAACACGGCACAGAGTGATTGCGCGGAGCGGCCAAGTACGGGCGCGGCGAGGTACGGAATCACAAAGCCTTCAAATGAAGTAAACAGGAACAGGGCAACACCAATTTGCAGGAGGCGATGACCCTGACGAGATAACAAACTCGATGAATTCATGTCGTATGGCTCTCCTCGTCCTTTTTCACTTCACTTCAGGTTGAGGAACGTCGGCAAAACATTCGCCGGTCGCCGTGCCCCCCAGCTCTGAAACCCATGAAAATATCGCATCTTTTGACATGCGAAGAGGCCACTGCCCCCCGAAAATTGAATCACATCGCCAGGCGTGATGGCGGAGGCAACTGTGATTGTCAACGTTGTTGCCGTCGAGCTGCAGGGCAGAAGATCGGCAGCGTGCGTCATCCACCTGCACTGCATGTCCATCCATTCGGGGCGGTCGGCAATCGAGTGCCGTCTTTCAACCGCAAGTAGAGCCCATGCTCGGTTTCCTCTTCTTCAGCCGGCCACAGGTCGCGATCGCAAGAAAACGAGTTGTGCGAAACACCACCTTATTGCTACTCATCGCCGCATGCTCCTCGGATTCCTCTTCGCCAGTTTTCATCGGAGACTGCGGCTTGGCATTGCGAGTACAACCATGATGTTTAGCGTGGGGGTAATTTCGGGGCCTAAACTTCCCGTCGATTGTGCTAAATTCGAGACGAAGTGAGTCTGTGAAAGGATGCAGCCTTCAACCTACGGGCCACTGGGCTCGCTTGGCTGGCGTACTAGTCGCCTTAGCGCTTGCTTTGGCCACGCCGCCCGCAGCCCAATCGCAAGCACAGAGTACGCCTCCTTGCTCCGACGTTCCTCCCATTTTGAAACGAGGCACACAGCCGGCTCTGCCTCC
>Ga0182015_10000399_pt1 | contig 62242 bp, 53 predicted proteins | sample 712P3MmetaG_FD_120478 | JGI IMG/M metagenome (GOLD analysis project Ga0182015, IMG submission 120478) | Permafrost microbial communities from Stordalen Mire, Sweden - 712P3M metaG | ecosystem: Environmental > Terrestrial > Soil > Wetlands > Permafrost | place: Sweden: Stordalen | collected...
AGGCCGATCGTGGTAGGTGGTGCCCGAGGTCGGAGTCGAACCGACACGCTTTTAACGGCGGCGGATTTTCCTGCCACTTCAGCTTTCGCTGCCCTAAGGGCCGGCCGGCCTTAGGTTCGTGGTCTGGAGCACGCCTTCACCGTAGCCTTATAGGCCGTAGGTGCCCGCCGTCTGCTCTCTACACCTTCCCTCGCGCTTGCGAGGGCTTGGCTCGGCGTCAGCTTGCGCTTGCGGCGCTTTTGGGCCTTCACCGAGTTTGACGGGCTTCACCGCGGGGATTTCTCCCCGCGGGCTCAAGTTATTTGTCTGAGTCCGCTGCGTCTACCAATTCCGCCACTCGGGCCTGCCGGCAGTATAAGGGGCGGAGACCCGCAACTGCGACCTTTTGCCGTGCTCGCGCATCTAAGACACTCGTGACGAGACTGGTTGAAATCAGTGTGGCCGAGGCGGTGCTCATCCGGGCCCGGGCGGGCGACCTCGGGGCGCAGCAGCTGATCTACGCGGCGGTGGCGCCGGCGACGCTGACCCTGATCCGGCGCTTCGTCGGCTACGGCGCGATCTCGCAGGACCTGTTCCAGGACACGATGGTCACGCTGTATGAGCGGTTGGCGCAGTTCCGCGGCGAAGCGCCGCTCGGAGCGTGGTTGCGGCAAATCGCGATTTCCAAGTGCCTCATGTACCTGCGCTCGCCGTGGAGTCGGGCGCGCCTGTGCCTCGCGGGCCTGGATCGCGAGACCAGCGCTGCAGCGACGCCCCTCACCACCGCCGCGACCCCGGCCGAGATGATCGACGTTGAGCGCGCGCTCGCGCAGCTCGCGCCCACTGCCCGGGCGGTACTGTGGATGTACGAAGTCGAAGGCTATTCGCACGAGGAAATCGCACGCTCCTTCGGCCGCTCGGTAAGTTTCTCCAAATCACAGCTGGCGCGGGCACATGCGCGATTGCGCACGTGGTTCGCGCCACAGGACCCCGAGAGTCATGCACAACGAGTCAGATCCTGAGCGCGACGTGGCGCGCGCTTTGCGTGCGCTGCCGGCAGACGACGCCCGGCCTTACGAGTGGCAGGAGTTCCTGGCGCGGCGCGCGCACGCCGCTTCCGGCCTGCGCAGCATCGGCGGTGGTGCGCTTGTCGCTGCCGCCGTACTGGCCGTGGCTGGCGTCGCCGCGTGGGTACGTTTCGATCATCACGCCGTCAGCACCGCCGTGACGGCTGACGCGCCCGCGGATGCCGCGGCGCCTGCCGATGCCGCGGAGCCGCGCGCTGCGGAACGCTGGCTCGAGAGCCTGCCACGCGAGCCGGCAATCGTTCGTGTCGGCACCCGCGCGGATGTGCTGATCCTCGAGGACCGGATTGCGCAGGTTGATGACCTGTTGACCGCTGGCAGCGTCGAGCGTGCGCAAGCCGGACATCTTCTCGCGCTGCAGCGGACGCGCGCCCGGCTGGTGAGTTCGCTGGTGCAGGTGCGCTACGCCGAGACGCTCGCGGATGAGTCACGTTGATGAGGAACAATTCCCAAGGAGCATTTTGTGAAGCATAAAAGCGCGTTCTCCCCCTGGATCCTGTGCGCCGCCGCGGCGCTCGGCATCGGTGCCGCATTGCATGCCGGCGCGGTCTACTCGCAGGGAGCTGCGGCCCCCGCGGCCCCGCCACCCCCGCCGGCCGCACGCCCCGATAACGGTGATCTCGACGCGCAACTGGACGCCGCGCGCCACAAGCTCGAGGAGGCCGCGCATGAGGTCGCAGAGCTCTCAGCGCAGATGAGCGGGCCGCTAATCGAGAAGCTCGTAACCCTGGGGCCCGGTCGCGCCATCCTGGGCCTGCAGCTGGACTCCCCGGGGGGCTCGTCCGGTGCGCGGGTGCGTGAGGCGAGTCCGGGCGGTCCGGCAGCGGAGGCCGGCATTCGCGCTGGCGATGTCATCGTGTCGCTCAACGGCAGCGCGCTGGGCGGTGAGCAACCGGCTCGGCAGGTAGTTGACATCATGCGTGACGTAAAGCCCGACACCAGGGTAAACGTGCGCGTGCTGCGCGACGGCAAGCCGCGTGACTTCACCGTTACCGTGCGCAGCGAACCGGGCTACCTCGCCCGCGTTCATGGCATGCCGGACCTCGAACTCGGCCCTTTGGGGCCGATGCCTCTTCCGGGAATCATCGGCATGCGCGGGCCGTTCATGGACCTGGAACTCGTGACCCTGACACCGCAGCTCGGCCGGTATTTCGGCGCCGACAAGGGTGTGTTGGTGGTGCGCTCGCCCGCGCACGGCGCGCTGCAACTCGAGGACGGCGACGTGATTCTCGCCATCGACGGGCGCGAGCCGTTGAGCGGCTCGCACGCCACGCGCATCCTCGCCTCCTACCAGCCCGGCGAAAAGCTCAACCTGCGCATCATCCGCGAGCACAAGAGGCTGGAGGTGCAGGCCACCGTGCCCGCGAGGAGCCTGATGCATGGTGAGATGCCGTCGCCCGAAGGAGTCGAAGTGCAGCCGCACCGGGTCGTGATCCAGCAGCGCGACGACGACACCTGAGGCGCGCAGCACTCGCGCTGTCGGGGCAGGCGCGCAGGAAGCAGCGTGTACCATGCGCGCGTGCGCCGCCAGGACTTCGCCTACGAACTGCCACCGGAACTGATCGCCCAGGTGCCGCTCGCCGAACGCTCGGCGAGCCGCATGCTGGTGCTGCAGTCCCTCACCGGCGCGCTCGCGGATCGCAGCGTGCGGGATCTGCCTGCCTGCCTCGGGCCCGGCGATCTCGTGGTGTTCAACGACACGCGCGTGGTCGCGGCGCGCCTTTTCGGCACCAAGCCCTCGGGCGGGCGTGTCGAGATCCTGCTCGAGCGTGCGCTCGCGGAAAACACCGCGCTGGCGCAGCTGTCGGCCAGCAAGGCCATCCGCGAGGGACTCACCGTGGCGACCGCCGGCGGTCCGCTACGCGTCCTGGGCCGCGACGGCGATCTGTGGCGCATCGGCTTGCCGCAGCCGGCGCTGGAATTCTTCGAGCGCTGGGGCGAGGTACCGCTGCCGCCGTACATTCGCCGCACGGCGCTCGCCGCTGACCGCGAGCGCTATCAGAGCATGTTTGCCCGTGAGCCAGGCGCGGTAGCCGCGCCGACCGCGAGCCTGCATTTCGATGCCGCACTCATGGCGTTGCTCACCGAGCGCGGTGTTGAGCGCGCGCTGGTGACGCTGCACGTCGGCGCCGGCACCTTCCAGCCGGTGCGCGTGGAGGATCTGGCCCAGCATCGTATGCACGCCGAGTGGATGTCGGTGAGCGCGGCGACCTGCGAAGCGATTGCGCACGCGCACGCGGCCGGACGGCGCGTGCTGGCGGTGGGCACCACGGTGGCGCGCGCGCTCGAATCCGCCGCGCTGGCATCGGCCGCGCCGGCGCCCGGGGCGCTGGCACCCTGGTCCGGTGACACGCGGTTATTCATCACCCCGGGATTTCGCTTCCGGGTGAGCGATATGCTGTTGACGAACTTTCACTTGCCGGAGTCCACGTTGCTCATGCTGGTATGCGCGTTCGCCGGACGCGAACCAGTGCTCGCGGCCTACCGCCACGCGGTGCGCGAGCGTTACCGATTTTTCAGTTACGGGGACGCGATGCTCCTCACGCGGGAGGCAGCGTGAACCCGACCTTCACGGTGCGCGCGCGCGACGGCGCCGCGCGTCTTGGGTGTCTCGTCACCGCCCACGGGGAGGTGGAGACACCGGCGTTCATGCCCGTGGGCACCTACGGCACGGTGAAGGCGATGACGCCCGAGGAACTCACCGGCTTAGGGGCGCAGATCATCCTCGGCAACACCTTCCACCTGCTGCTGCGGCCGGGGGCGGCGATCGTCGCGGCGCACGGCGGCCTGCACGGCTTCATGCATTGGCAGCAGCCGATTCTCACCGATTCTGGCGGCTTCCAGGTCTTCAGTCTCAAGAGCCTGCGCCGCATCACCGAGGAGGGCGTGCGCTTCCGTTCACCAGTGGACGGCAGTGAGGTGCGGCTCACCCCCGAGGACTCCATGGACGTGCAGCTTGCCCTGCGCTCGGATGTCGCCATGGCGCTCGATGATTGCACCGAGCATCCGGCCACCGAGGCCGAGGCGCGCGCTTCCATGGAACGCTCCATGCGCTGGGCGCAGCGCAGTCACGCCCACTATTACCGCGCCGCAGCGAGCGACCCGCCAGGCGGGCTGTTCGGGATCGTGCAGGGGGGCATGCACACAGCGCTGCGTCTCGCCTCGCTCGAGGCCCTGATGCGGCTGGATTGGCCCGGCCTTGCCGTGGGAGGCCTCGCTGTTGGCGAGCCCGAGGAAGAGCGGCTACGGGTTCTCGAGAGCGTGGTGCCGCACATGCCGCAGGAGCGCCCGCGGTATCTCATGGGCGTCGGCCGCCCGGAAGACATCGTGGCCGCGGTGGTGCGCGGCATCGATATGTTCGATTGCGTCATGCCGACCCGGCACGCCCGCAACGGCCACCTGTTTACTTCCACGGGGGTCATGAACATAAGGAACAGCGCCTACCAGGACGACGTCAAACCCATCGATGCGGCCTGCGACTGCTACACCTGCCGCAACTACAGCCGCGCCTACCTGCGGCACCTCGACCGCTGCAAGGAGATTCTCGGTTCCCGGCTCAACACCATCCACAACCTGCACTTCTACCTGCGCCTCATGAGCGCCCTGCGTTCCGCCATCTCCCGGGGCGAAATTATGGGTTTTGCAAGGGATTTTCTTGCCACGCGGCGCGGCGCCGGTGCTGTGGCATAATGCGGCCCTTTTTCGTATCCGAAGACCTATCCATGAACCTCATTTCCGACGCGTGGGCGCAGGCCGCGCCGGGCGCTCCCGGCGGCCAGTTCCAGTTCGCCCTCATCATGGCGGCGTTCATCGCGCTGTTCTATTTCATGCTGATCCGCCCGCAGAGCAAGCGCGCCAAGGAGCACCAGGCGCTGATCGCGAAGCTCGCCACGGGTGATGAGGTCGTAACCACCGGGGGTCTGCTCGGCAAGATCGCCGAGGTTGGCGACACCTTCATCACCCTCGAAGTTGCCGACGGCGTGCTCGTCAAGGTCCAGAAGGTCCAGATCGCGCAGCTCATGCCCAAGGGCACCCTGAAAAGCGCCTGACCATGCTGGAATACGCCCGCTGGAAATACATCCTGGTCGCAGCAGTGCTGCTGCTGGCGCTGCTGTTCGCGCTGCCGAATTTCTTTGGTGAAGACCCGGCACTGCAGGTGGCGCGCAAGGACCACAACGCGGTTGACACCGGCGCCTCGCAGACGGTCGAGGCGTTCCTCACGCAGCGCGGCGTGCATTTCCTGAAGAGTTATATCGACAACGGGCGTCTGATGGTGCGCTTCGCCAACGTGCCGGACCAGCTGGCAGCGCGCGACGCGGTCAACGAGCAGTTCAACGGCACCTACATCACCGCGCTGTCGTTTGCGCCGCGCATGCCGGAGTTCCTGCGCGCGCTGGGACTGCGACCCATGCCGCTGGGACTGGATCTGCGCGGCGGCCTGTATCTGCTCTACCAGGTGGACGTGAACGCTGCGGTCGCCCAGGCGCTCGACGGCTACGCCCAGAGCGCTCGGCGTGCGCTCGCCGCGGTCAATATTCCGGTGACTGACGTCACCGCCGTCGCCGCGGGGACCAACGCGGTGCGTGTGGTGCTGCCGGCGACGGCCGACGTGGGCGCGGCCAAGAACGCGCTGAACTCGGTGTTCCAGGGGCTCACCGTCAGTAGCGAGAGTCTCACCAGCGGCTCTGCCATTACCGGGGTGCTGACCACGGCGCAGATCCGCGAACGCCAGGACTACGCCATACAGCAGAACATCACCACCCTGCGTAACCGCGTTAACGAGCTCGGCGTGTCCGAGCCGATCGTGCAGCGCCAGGGCATTGATCGCATCAACGTGCAGCTGCCCGGGGTGCAGAACTCCGCCGAGGTCAAAGACATCCTCGGTCGCGTGGCGACCCTCGAATGGCGCCTGGTGGATACGCAGGACAGTCCTGTCGAGGCGCTGCAGACCGGCCGCGTGCCGCTCGGCTACAAGCTCTACACGCACACGCCCAGTGGCCAGCCGGTGCTGCTGAAGCGTGAAGTCATTGCCACGGGCGATGAACTGACCAACGCCACCAGCGGGACCTCGCAGACTGGTCCGGCGGTAAACGTGAAGCTCGACGCGCGCGGCGGCGACAGCATGCTCAAGACCACGCGAGCGAACGTCGATAAGCCGATGGCGGTGGTGCTGATCGAGAAGCGCCGTGAGACCAGTGATGTCGACGGCAAGAAAGTGGCGCGCGATGTAACCGACGAGCAGGTCATCAGCATTGCGACCATCCGCGGCATTTTCAGCAACGACTTCCAGGTCACGGGACTTACGGCCGGCGAAGCGCGCGATCTGGCGCTGCTGATGCGCTCCGGTTCGCTCGCGACCCCCATTTACCCAATCGAGGAGCGCGCCGTGGGCCCGAGCCTCGGCCGCGACAATATTGACAAGGGTGTGACCGCGCTGATCGTCGGCATGACCGGGGTATTCCTGTTCATGGCGATCTATTACAAGACCTTCGGGCTGGTCGCCGACCTGGTGCTGCTCGCCAACGTGGTGCTGCTGGCGGCACTGCTGTCGATGATGCACCAGGTGCTGTCGCTGCCGGGCATCGCCGGCATCATTCTCACCGTCGGCATGGCGGTGGACGCCAACGTGCTGATCTACGAGCGCATCCGCGAAGAAGTCCGCAAGGGTGTCTCGCCCCAGGCGGCGATCCGTGCCGGCTTCGAAAAGGCCTTCTCGGCGATCGCCGATTCCAACATCACGACGCTGATCGCAGGCGTGGTGCTGTGGGTGTTCGGCACCGGTCCGATCCGTGGCTTTGCCATCGTGCTGACGTTCGGCATCGCGACCTCGATGTTCACTTCACTCATGGGCAGCCGGGCGCTGCTCACGCTCATGTACGGCGGGCGCCGCAAGCTCGCGCGCCTGTCGATCTGATCGCGCCGCGCACCTAAGGACCAACAGTGGAATTTTTCAGCCACCAGACCAGCTACCCGTTCATGGCCACCCGCAAGGTGTGGTACACGCTGTCGGCGGTATTGATGGTCGTTTCGCTGGCGTCGTTCTTTACACGCGGCCTGAATCTGGGCATCGACTTCACCGGCGGCGTGAGCGCCGAGGTCAGCTTCCCGCGTGCGGTCAACGCCGACGACGTGCGCGCCAGGCTGACCGCCAGCGGCTTTGCCGACCCGCAGGTGCGGGCCTTTGGTTCCGCGCGCGACATCTCCATCCGCCTGCCACCGGCTGCGAAGCAGACGGCTACTGAGATCCGCGCACGGCTCGAGACAGTGGTCAAAGGAGTCGACCCGGCAGCGACGGTCGCGCAGCTGGCGGTGGTCGGTCCACAGGTGGGGAACGAGCTCAAGGTGAGCGCCATGTGGGCGCTGTTCTTCACGCTGCTGCTGATCTTTGGCTACATCGCATTCCGCTTTCACACCTGGCGGCTGTCGGCCGGCGCGATTTTCGCCGTGCTGCACGACCCCATCCTGGTACTGGGGTTCTTCGCGCTCACCCAGATGTCGTTCGATCTGGCGGTAGTGGCGGCGATTCTTGCGGTCATCGGTTACTCGCTCAACGACACGGTGGTGGTGTTTGACCGGATCCGCGAGCGCTTCGAGAGCAACCGGCGTTCGCCCTCGGACGTGATACTGGACCAGTCGATCAATCAGACGCTGTCGCGGACGATCATGACCAAGGTGGTCACCTCGATCGTGGTGGTGGCCCTGCTGTTCCTCGGCGGCGCCGTTCTCAAGGGTTTCTCGGCGGCACTGCTGATCGGCATCATCGCCGGCACCTACTCCTCCATCTACATCTCCAGCGCCATTGCGCTCGACTTCGGCCTCACCGCCGAACATGTTTTCCCGAGCGTGAAGAAGGAAGCGCTCGATCACCTGCCGTGAGCTGACGGGCTGCGCCCGGGTGTCGGGCCGTGCGGGAGATTCCGGGGTAGGGCGGCGTTACGCCGCGGCCGCGGCGGTGCTCCGCACCTTGCTGTGCTTATAACCGTAGAACACGTACACGAGTATGCCGATCGCGGTCCAGATGGCGAGGCGCCACCAGGTTGCCGTGCCCAGCGAGTACATCATGTACCCGCATATCAGCGCGCCGGCAATGCAGGTAAACCAGGGCCACGGGGCGCGGAAGGGGCGCGGCAGGTCCGGGCGTGTCCGGCGCAACACCAGCACGCCGAGACACACTGTGACGAAGGCCGCCAGCGTGCCGATCGACACCACTTCGCCCAGGATCTTCACCGGGAACAAGCCGCCGATGATCGCCGCCGACACGCCGGTCACGATTGTGCCGGTCGAGGGCGTGCGGAAACGCGGATGCACCCGCCCGAACACTGGTGGCAGCAGGCCATCGCGCGCCATCGCAAAGAAGATGCGCGCTTGCGCGATGGTCATGACCAGCATGACGGAGGTCATACCAGCCGCTGCGCCGAGTTTCAGCGGAATCCCCAGCCAGTGCAGGCCCTGATACTTGTCCAGGGCGAGAGCGACCGGGGCCGCTACGTCCAGCTCCTTGTAACTCACCATGCCAGTGAGAACCGTGGCAACCACCACGTAGAGAACGGTGCAGACCACGAGGCTCGCGAGAATGCCGATAGGCATGTCGCGCTGCGGATTCCTGGTTTCCTGGGCTGCGGTCGAAATGGCGTCAAAGCCGATGTAGGCAAAGAAGATGACGCCCGAGGCGGCCATGATTCCGCTCCAGCCGAACACCCCCGTTTGCCCGGTGTTGGGGGGAATGAACGGGTGCCAGTTGGCGGTGTTGATGTAACTCATGCCGAATATGATGAAGAGCACAACCACCGTGACCTTGATGGCGACGATCACCGAGTTAAAGGAGGCTGATTGTTTGATGCCGATGTAACAGATGGTGGAGATCGCGGCGACAATCGCCATGGCGGGCACGTTGATGATGGCCCCGGTGCGCACGATGTGGAGTCCGTCTCCGATTTGACCAAGCGGTGCGCTCGCGAGTGCGGTGGGGATGTGCAGATGCAGCTGGTCGAGGAGGCTGACCGCGTAACCGGACCACCCAACCGACACCGTCGCCACCGCGAACAGGTACTCGAGAATCAGGTTCCAGCCGATGAACCAGGCGATGCCTTCGCCGAGCGTCGCGTACGAATACGAATAGGCGCTGCCGGACACGGGGATCATGGCGGCGAACTCGGCATAGCACAGCCCGGCAAGCGTGCAGGCGAAGCCTGCGACGATGAATGAAAGTGCCAGGGCGGGACCGGCGTGGTTGGCAGCGGCGGTGCCGGTGAGCACAAAGATTCCGGTGCCGATGATGCCGCCGATCCCGAGCAGGGTGAGTTGGGTCGCGGTCAGGGTGCGCCGCAACTCGTTGCCGGAAGACTCCTGCGCGTGCAGCGCATCGATCGACTTGGTCGCCAGTAACTGTAGCGCCATGGAACCCCCGTTCTTATGCGCGAGGACTCTACACAAGGGGTCCCGCGAAAGCGAGCCAGTGAGCGCGCACGCGCTCTACGGCTCGCGCAACTCCGCCGGCACGTGCGGCGCGATCAGTTCCAGCAGCGCCGTATAGACCTTCGGCGTGCCCGCGACGATGTGTCCGGCCTGGCGGTACTCGCCACCGGTGAGCGTGCCGATGCGGCCGCCGGCTTCCTGTATCAGGAGCGTGCCGGCTGCCGTGTCCCACGGTGACAGCCCGAATTCCCAGAACGCATCCACGCGCCCCGCCGCGACGTAGGCAAGATCGAGCGCTGCCGCTCCGGGCCGGCGCACTCCGGCGGCGTGCTGCGTGACGGCTTTGAGCATCGCAAAGTAGGCGTCGGCGTGCGGTGAGTCGGCGCGATACGGGAAGCCGGTTGCCACCAGCGATCCTTCGAGCGTGCGCGCCTTGCTGACCCGCAGGCGGTGATTGTCCAGGTGCGCGCCGGCGCCGCGGGTGGCCGTAAACAGCTCCCCGCGCATCGGGTCGTAAACTACGGCATGCTCAAGTCTGCCCTTGATCTGGCAGGCGATCGACACCGCGAACACCGGGAAGCCATGCAGGAAGTTGGTGGTGCCATCCAGCGGATCGATGATCCACACGGTATCGCTTTCGCCGCTCGCGCCGCTTTCCTCGGCGAGGAACGCGTGCTGCGGGTAGTGGCGGCGGATAGTGCCGATGATTTCATGTTCGGCCGCGTGATCGACCTCGCTGACGAAGTCGTTGCGCCCCTTGGAGGCGACGGTGAGTGACTCCAGGCGGTTCAAGCTGCGGATGATGACTTCGCCGGCGCGGCGCGCGGCGCGCACGGCAATGTTGAGAAGCGGCTGCACGGTCCTTAAGCTCGCGTGACCAATCGGCGGCGGAGCTGCGTAGCGTAACAGATGGAGTCCTGCCACATTCGTATCGTGCTGGTCGCGCCCTCGCACCCCGGCAACATCGGCGCTGCGGCGCGCGCCATGAAGAACATGGCGCTGGATGAGCTCGTGCTCGTCAATCCGAAGCTGTTTCCGGATGCGGAAGCCACCGCGCGCGCCTCCGGTGCGGATGACGTGCTGGCGAATGCGCGCGTCGTACCGACGCTGGCGCAGGCGCTGGAGGGCTGCGGTTTCGTGGTGGCGACCACTTCGCGTGATCGCGACCAGTACTTCCGGGTCGTGGACGTGCGTGATGCCGCGGCGCGCATAGTTGCCGAGTCGCGGCGCTCGCCGGTGGCGGTGGTGTTTGGTGCCGAACGCACCGGGCTCACAAACGAGGAGCTCGAATCCGCGCACGCACTGATCCGCATCCCGGCCAACAGCGCCTACCTGTCGCTGAACCTGGCCATGGCGGTGCAACTCGTGGCCTACGAGCTGTTTCGCGCGCGCAGCGCAGCCGCGCCGGCCGGCCCGCCCCCCGAGCCCTCAGACGCGCCGCTCGCTACGGCGCAGGAAATGCAGCGCCTCTACACCCACTTCGCCCAGGTGCTGGAGGAGATCGACTTCCGCGACCGCACGCAAAGCGGCACGCATCTCATGGGGCGCATCCGGCGCTTCCTGCAGCGCGCCGAGCTCGACCACAACGAAGTTAACATCCTGCGCGGCATCCTCACCGCGGTGCAAAGCCGGCGGCGCCCGGCCGGCGGCGGCACGCCGTGAATTCGCCACCCGTGTATCTCGACTACGCCGCGACCACACCGGTGGATCCCGCCGTGGCCGCGGTGATGAGCGGCTGCCTGACCGCCAGTGGCACCTTCGGCAATGCGGCGTCTATACACCCGTACGGCGCCGCGGCTGCGGCGTGCATTGCTGCTGCGCGCCAACAGGTGGCGGCCCTGATTGGCGCGACCGCGGACGAAATCGTGTTCACCTCCGGCGCCACCGAATCCAACAACCTCGCGATCCTCGGGTGCGCCCGCGCCAACGCCGACCGCGGACGCCACCTCGTCAGTGTGCGCACCGAGCACAAGTCGGTGCTCGACGCGGCCAGGCGTCTGGAGCGCGAGGGTTTCACGGTCACCTGGCTCACCCCCGGGGCCTCGGGGGTGGTCGAGCCCGCGGCGGTTGCGGCGGCCCTGCGCCCCGACACCGTGCTCGCATCCGTCATGTGCGCAAACAACGAGACCGGCGTGCTGCAGGATCTCGCGGCCATCGCCGCGGTGTGCCGCGAGCGCCGCGTCGCGTTCCATAGCGACGCGGCACAGGCGGCGGGCAAAGTGCCGCTCGATGTACATGCGCTCGGCCTCGATTTCCTCTCCTTCACGGCTCACAAGCTGTGCGGTCCCAAAGGCGTTGGCGCGCTCTACGTCCGCCGCGGCACCCGGGCGTTGCTGCAGCCGCTGACTTTCGGCGGCGGGCAGGAGCGGGCGCTGCGCCCGGGGACGCTGCCGACCCATCAGCTGGCAGGGTTTGGCGCGGCGTGCGAGATCGCTTTGCATGAACTGGCGCCCGAAGCTGCGCGCCTCACGAGGCTCCGGGAGCGGCTGTGGGCGCGGCTCGCCGCCCTCGGCGGGACACACCTGAACGGGGCCGGAGCACCGCGTGTGCCGGGCATCCTCAACGTGTCATTTGAAGGCGTGGAGGGAGAAAGCCTGGTGGCGGGTCTTCCCGGTCTTGCCCTCTCAACGGGGGCGGCCTGCAACTCCGACTCCTCTGAGCCCTCCTACGTGCTGCGTGCCCTGGGCAGAAACCGGCAGCTGGCCGAGAGTTCGCTGCGCTTCAGCTTCGGACGGTTCACGCGCGAAGCCGATATCGACTTCGCCATCAGCGCAGTAGGGCACCAGGTGGCACGCCTGCGCGGCTTCTCCCCGGGCGCGCCGCGCGGCCCCGAGGGCGACCTGCCGGACGCCTGGGCGCGCGAGACCGCCGGCGGCGCGGCCCGGATCGTGAATGGCGAGGGGGGCGGCCAGGGTCAGGACAGCTGGGTGCGATTTGAGCTTCTGGTTGCCGGAGACATTGTGAAGGACGCACGTTTTAAAGCCTTCGGCTGCCCCCATACTATGGATACGGCCGCCTGGGTTTGCGGCCGCCTGAACGGGCGCGCTCGTGCGGCACTGATTTGCGATACGCCCCAGGACTGGGCGCAGGCGCGCGACGTCCCGATCGAAAAGCTGGGGCGCCTGTTCGCGATCGAAGATGCACTGCGCGCGTGCCTCGCGCAGTGGGCTTAAGGCGCTACAATGCGAGGACCGATGGCCATTTCACTGACGGACTCTGCTGCCGCCCGGGTTAAGAGCTTCCTTGCCACGCGTGGTCACGGTATGGGTCTGCGGCTCGGGGTGCGCAAGACCGGCTGCTCCGGCTTCGCCTACGTGATCAATTACGCCGACGGCCCGCAGCCAGGGGACGCGGTGTTCGAAGACCGCGGCGTGCAGGTGTTCGTCGACGCCGCGAGCGTGGGTCTCCTGGACGGCACCATCGTGGACTTCGTGAAGCAGGGCCTGAACGAGGCTTTCCGCTTCCGCAACCCGAACGTAAAGGGCGAGTGCGGTTGCGGGGAGAGCTTCTCCGTCTGAGGAACTTCGCCTGTCGGGGCACCTGCGCGCCCCGCTCGTCCGTTCCGCGCGCGCGGGGCGTTAAAAACCCTTAACAAACCGACACTTCCGGTGCCTGCCGAATTGCCGCACGGTCCGCACACAAGGTAAACTTACCTGCTGTCCCGAAGCCGGTCCGCGTACCGGCCTTCCCGCATTCATTGTGTTTCGAAAGGTCAAAGCGAATGGCGCTCGAGCGCACCCTATCCATCGTCAAGCCCGACGGCGTTAAAGGCAATCTCATCGGCGAGGTCTATCGTCGCTTCGAGAAGGCGGGCCTGTCGATCGTTGCCGCCCGCATGCTGCACCTGTCGCAGCGTGAAGCCGAAGGCTTCTACGCCGTGCACCGCGAGCGCCCGTTCTTCAAGGACCTGGTGCGTTACATGACCTCTGGTCCTGTGATCGTGCAGGTGCTGGAGGGCGAGGGCGCGATCCAGTGCAACCGCGACATCATGGGCGCAACCGATCCGAAGAAGGCGGCGCCGGGAACCATCCGCGCGGATCTCGCCACGAGCATCGAACGCAACGTGGTGCACGGCTCGGATGCCGCGGAGACGGCGGCGAACGAAATCGCGTACTTCTTCAGCACCACGCAGTTGCATTCGCGCGCCTGAGCCATGACGACCGGCGACGCGACGCACACCAACCTGCTCGGGCTCCCGCGCCCGGAGCTCACTGCGTTCGTGGCGCAACTTGGCAGCAAGCCCTTCCGTGCGCGCCAGCTGATGAACTGGATCTACAAGCGCGGTGCGAGCTCATTTGCGGAAATGACGGACCTCGCCAAGGACTTCCGTGTGCGGCTCGCCACCAGCGCCGAAGTGCGGCCGCCGGAAATTGTGTCAGTGCAGAACTCCGCCGATGGCACCACCAAGTGGCTGCTGCGGGCGGATGCCTCACAGGCGTTCGAGATGGTTTTCATCCCGGAGGCCGACCGCGGCACGCTGTGCATCTCTTCCCAGGTCGGCTGCGCCCTGGATTGCTCGTTCTGTGCCACCGCCCAGCAGGGTTTCAACCGCAACCTGACGACCGCGGAGATTGTCGGCCAGGTGTGGCTCGCGTGCCGGGAGCTGGAGCGCGAGGCGGCGACGCGCCGCATCGGCGCCGCACCCGTGCCCGCAGACGTTGACGGCAACAGCGCCACCGAGGGCGGTGGCAATGAGCGTCACGTCACCAACGTCGTGTTCATGGGCATGGGCGAACCGCTCGCGAACTTCCGCAACGTGGTGCCCGCGCTTGCCATCCTGCTCGATGACTTCGGCTTCGATCTGTCGCGCCGCCGCGTGACGCTCTCGACCTCGGGGCTCGTGCCGCAGATCTACAAGCTGGCGGAAGAAACCAACGTGGCACTCGCCGTGTCATTGCACGCGCCGGACGATGCGCTGCGCAACGAGCTGGTGCCGATCAATCGCAAGCACCCCATCGCCGAGCTGCTGCAGGCGTGTTGGCACTACCTGGACGAGCAGAACGGCCGCAGCGTGACGTTCGAGTACGTGATGCTCGACGGGGTGAACGACTCCCCGGCGCAGGCACGGGCTCTGGCGCGCCTCCTCAAGGGGCACCCGGCCAAGGTCAATCTCATTCCCTTCAACCCCTTCCCCGGCACCCACTTCCGGCGCTCGCCGTCGGCGGTCATTCAGCGCTTCCGTGACGAACTGCTGCAGCGCGGCGTGCTGGCCACGATCCGGCGCACGCGCGGCGACGACATCGACGCGGCCTGCGGGCAGCTCGCCGGGCGCGTGATCGACCGCACCACCGTGCGGCTCGGGAGCAAGACATTCGGCGTCGCGGTCCAACCATGAGTAAGTACGTGAACACCACTGCGCATTTCTCCTCGCCCCTGAAGCTGACGCTTCTCGCACTCGTGTTGCTGGGCCTCGCCGCGTGCACGAGCGCCCGACAGGAGAGAAAGGACAAGCAAGCGGCCAACTACAACACCCAGCTCGGCACCGAGTACATGCAGCAGGGGGATCTGGCGCTGGCGAAGGAAAAACTCGACCGTGCCCTGAACGAAGATCCGGACAGTGCCGACGTGCACAGTGCGCGCGCGGTGCTCTTCGAGCGTATGGGTGAGCGCGACAAGGCCGACGCCGAATTTCGCAGCGCGCTGCGCATCGCGCCCCACGATCCGCAGACCATCAACAAGTACGCGGTGTACCTGTGCTCCGGCGGGCGCACGGATGAGGGGGTGAAGCGCTTCCTCGATGCGGCCCACAACCCGCTGTATCGCACTCCGGAGGTGGCGTATACGAACGCCGGGGTGTGCCTGCGCGCCGCCAAGCGCGAGGATGAAGCGGCCGCCAATTTCGACCGCGCGCTGCAACTGCGGCCGGATTACGCCGAGGCTGCTTTCCAGCTCGCGACGCTGCAATTCGAGCGCAGCCAGCTGCCCGCGGCGCGCACCGAGATCGACGGTTTCCTCAGTAATCACGATGCGACTGCGGACCTGTTGTTGCTCGGTGTGCGGGTCGCGCGCGCCCAGGGCGACCGCAGCGGCGCGCAGGGATTTGCGCGCCGGCTGCAGCGGGACTTCGCGGGCACCGACCAGGCCCGCGCCCTCGCAACGCTCGATCACAACCCGGGCTGAAGCGGCGTGGCGAGCGAAGCTGACGGCGAGCCCGGCCGCGGCATTGGCGCGCGGCTACGCAGCGCCCGCGAAAAGAAAGGGCTCACCGTCCTGCAGGCTGCGGAGAAGCTGCATGTGGATGCACGCCTGCTGGAATCCCTCGAAACGGAGGATTTTGCGAGCCTGGGTGCGCCGGTGTACGTACGCGGCCACCTGCGCCGCTATGCCGAGCTCATCGGCGAGTCACCGGCGCAACTGCAGCAGCTATACGAAGACACGACGCACACCGCGCGACCGGATCTGACGCGCATCGCGCGCAGCGCGCCTGACAGTGATTCCTCGCGGCTCATGGTTCCGGCGCTGCTGATCCTGGTCGGCTTTGCCCTCGCCGGCATCCTCTGGTGGGTGCTCACCCTGCAGAGCGGCAAGCCGCAACCGGTGCGTGGGCTGACGCCCGCCACCGCGGTACCAGCCGCGACCGGCGCTGCGGCGCCTGCAGTGACGGCGGACGGCGCGTCGACCCCGGGAGCGGCGCCACCAAGCGCATCCGCGGCCGCAAACGACGCCGCGGTAACAACCGCTGGACAGGCACAGCTGGCGCTTAGATTTTCAGCTCCCAGCTGGGTCGAGGTATACGACGCGGGCGGACGACGGCTGTTGCACGGTGTCGAGGCGGCAGACAGCGCCCGTACGCTCGCGGGAGCGGCGCCGTTGCGCGTGGTGCTCGGCAACGCACCGGGGGTCGCGCTGCAGGTGAACGGGCAAGCCGTAGCGCTCGAGGGGCTCGTGCACCACGACGGCAGCGCGCACATCCTTATCGACGGCGCCGGGCGCGCGTCCGCAGCCCACGGCGGCGTGCCCAGAGGCTGATGTGGCACAGCAGATCCAGGCAATCCGTGGGATGAACGACTTGCTGCCCGCCGACATCGGCGCGTGGCAGCACCTTGAGGCCTGCACGCGGGAGCTGCTGACGTCGTACGCGTACGAGGAGATCCGCGTTCCGGTGGTTGAGCATACCGATCTCTTCAAGCGCGCGATCGGCGAGCACACCGACGTGGTGGGCAAGGAGATGTATACCTTCACCGATCGCGGCGGGGACAGCCTCACGCTGCGGCCGGAAGCGACGGCCGGCATCGCGCGGGCGCTGATTTCCAACCGCCTGCTGCGCGGACAGCGTCACAAACTGTGGTGCTCGGGTCCCATGTTCCGCCACGAGGCGCCGCAGGCCGGCCGCTACCGGCAGTTCTGGCAGGTGGACGTGGAAGCCGTCGGCTGGCCGGGCCCGGACGTGGACGCTGAACTGATCGCACTTAGCTCCCGCTTGTGGCAGCGCCTCGGGATCGCAGGCTTGCGGCTGCAGATCAACTCGCTTGGCACACCTGAGAGCCGCCGCGACTACCGTGCGCGACTGGTTGACTACCTGCGCGCGCACGAGGCCACGCTCGATGCCGACAGCCAGCGGCGCCTCACGGGCAACCCGCTGCGCATTCTCGACAGCAAGAACCCGGACATGCAGGAGCTGATACGCAGTGCGCCGCTCCTCAGCGAGTTCCTGGATACCGAGTCGCGCGAGCATTTCGGTCAGCTGCGCGCCATGCTGGACGGCGTGGGCGTCCCATATGAGATCAATCCGCGCCTGGTGAGGGGGCTGGATTACTACAACAGCACGGTGTTCGAGTGGGTCACCCAATCCACGGGTGCACAGAATGCCGTATGCTCCGGCGGCCGTTACGATGGCCTGATCGCGCAGCTTGGCGGCGAAGCGACACCCGCTGTGGGTTTTGCCATGGGGGTCGAACGGCTGGTGACGTTGCTGCTTGCCGCTGGGCGAGCACCACCCGCCGGCCACGCGGACGTGTACGTGGTGGTCAACGGCGAGCGCGCCGCTGTCGAGGCGCTGCGCCTGGTGGAGGGCCTGCGTTCCGAGCGGCCGCGATTGCGCGTCGAGCTGAATCTGGGCGGGGGCAACTTCAAGGCGCAGTTCCGCCGCGCGGACAAGAGCGGTGCGCCACTGGCGCTCATCATCGGCGACGACGAACTCGCCCGCGGCGTCGTGGCCATGAAACCTTTACGGCAGGATTCCGGTCAGAGCGAGTGCGCGATTGCGCAGCTGGCGCCGGGAGTGGATGCGGCGCTGGCCGCTTTGGGACGGCCGGCAGAGCCGGTCACGTGATGTAAGCGGAGGATGCGTGGAAGACTACCTGTCTGAAAAAGAACAATGGGAATGGCTGCGAGACCAGGTCAAGCAGAATGCCCCGACGGTGATCGCGGCCGTGGTGCTCACCGCGGCGGCACTGTACGGCTGGCGCTGGTGGCAGGCTCACCGAGACGCGGAACGCGTCGCCGCCAGCGCCGAGTACTCGCAGATCATCGAAGCCCTGGACCACGGCGATCGCACCCAGGCGTTCACACTGATAGGCGTACTCGAGCGCGAGCATGGCTCCTCGCCCTATGCCGACCAGGCGCGCCTGCTCGCCTCGCGGCTGTATGTCGAATCCAAACAACTCGACCAGGCCAACAGCGAACTCACTGCGGTGATGGAGCACTCCGGCGACCACGAGCTCGCCCTGGTCGCGCGGCTGCGCCTGGCGCGTGTCCAGATCGCGCAGGGCAAGCCAGCCGCGGCGCTTGCGACCCTGAACGGCGCCACTCCCGGGGCGTTCGCGGGCCGTTACCACGAGGCGCGCGGCGATGCCTACTTCGCCAGCGGCGACAAGGCGGCTGCGCTCACCGAGTATCACAACGCGCAGGCGGGCAACGTCGGGGCTGAGGCGGCGGTTCTGAACCTCAAGATCGCTGACCTGGCGGCTGACGCGCCGGCAGCGCCGGCACCGCCAGCCACCACCACCGTGGCACCCAGAAAATAGGCGCACCATGCAACACCTGCAACGCTGGGCCTGGATCGCGGCTCTCCTTATCGGGATTGCGGCCTGCTCGAAGGACAAGGCCATCGATGAGCCGGCGAAGCTGACGCCGCTCGCGGCGACGCTGCGAGTGGATCGCGTCTGGAGCGCGTCCGTCGATGACAAGAAGGCCGTCGCACTACGGCTGGGACTGAGCCTCTCCGCCGACGATAATCACGTCTACGCCGCCGGCCACCGAGGCGACGTGGCGGCTTTCGATCTCGCAACCGGGCACACCGTGTGGCGTACGCACACGCGCGCGCCCTTGTCCGGCGGTACCGCCAATGGCCTGGGACTGGTGCTGGTCGGCACCAGTGACGGGCGCCTCTTTGCGCTGGATGCCGCCAACGGCGCGGTGCGCTGGAATGTGCGCGTCAGCGGCGAGGTGCTGGCGCCGGCGGTTATTTCCGAGCGCCTCATCGCGCTGCGCACCGTGGATGGCAGGCTGCACGGGCTCAGTCTTGCCGACGGGCACGAGTTGTGGAGCTACGAGCAACAGGTGCCGAAGCTCTCGCTGCGCGGCACCTCGCGCCCCGTAATCGCAGGGGACCTGCTGTTGTGCGGCTTCGACAACGGCAAGGTGGCGGCGGTGAACATGAGCGACGGCTCGATGCAGTGGGAGGCAACCGTCGCGCCACCACACGGCCGCACGGAACTCGAGCGTCTCGACGACATCGATTCGCCGGTGAGTGTATCCGGGCAGGACGTATTCACAGTGGGATTCCAGGGTCGGGTCGCAATGCTCGCGCTCGACACCGGCCAGGTGTGGTGGTCGCACGACGCCTCCAGCTATCGCGGCATGACACTCGATGCCGACGTGCTCTACATGGTGAGCGCGGACGGCGAGGTCGTCGCCCTGCGCGCACGCACCGGAACGGAGATCTGGCGGCAGAAAGCACTGTTGCATCGCAGCTTGTCCGCAGCCGCGGTCACTGACGATTCCGTGGTCACCGCCGACTATCAGGGTTACGTGCACTGGCTGGACAAAGCCACCGGGGCACTGGCCGCGCGCGCGGTGTCCGGCAAGGTGCGCGTCAGCGCCGCACCGCTGGTGGCGGGCGACAAGGTGCTGGTCATCAACGACCGCGGCCAGATCAGCGCATTCAGAGTACGGCCGCTGGCAGCGGCTGCCAAGAAGGTTACTGCGGAGGCGCCGGCTCCAGCGCAAGAGCCGAGTAAGTAGCAGCGCAGCATGCTGCCAGTCGTCGCTCTTGTCGGCCGACCCAACGTCGGCAAATCGACGCTGTTCAACGTGCTCACGAGCACGCGCGATGCCATCGTGGCGGATGTGCCCGGACTTACGCGTGACCGTCAGTACGGCTTTGGCCGCGTAGGCCCGGTTCCGTACGTCGTCATCGACACCGGCGGTCTGGTCGAGAACCCCAGCGGCATCGAAGCGCAGATGCGCGCGCAGACCGAGCGCGCCGTGGCGGAAGCCGACTACCTGGTGCTGCTTGCGGATGCGCGCGGCGGGCTCTCGCCGCAGGACCACTTCGTGGTGCGCGAGCTGCGCCGCTCGGGCAAACCCGTGACGCTGGCGCTCAACAAGGCCGAGGGTCTCGACTCCGACGTGGTGTCCGCTGACTTTCACGCGCTCGGCCTGGGCGAGCCGCTCACGATCTCCGCGAGCCACGGGCAGGGTTGCGAAACGCTCATGGAACACGTGCTCGCGGGCCTGGAACCCCAGCGCGATGCGGACGACGAGCCCGACGCCATTCGCATCGCCGTCATCGGCCGGCCCAACGTTGGCAAATCAACCCTCGTCAACCGCCTGCTGGGAGAGGAGCGCGTGATTGCCGACGCGGAGCCGGGCACCACGCGCGACAGTATTCTCGTGCCTTTTGAGCGCGATGGCCGCAGCTTTGTGCTTATCGACACCGCGGGCGTGCGGCGTCGTTCCAAAGTCGAGGATGTGGTCGAGCGCGCGAGCGTCGCCAAGACGCTGCAGGCGATCGATGAGGCGCACGTGGTCATTTTGGTGCTCGATGCGCACGACACGGTCGCGGAGCAGGACGCGAGTGTGCTGGGCATTGCCCTGCAACGCGGGCGGGCGCTCATTATTGCCGTCAACAAGTGGGACGGCATTCCGCAGGAGCAGCGCGAGGACATCCGCCGGCAGCTGTCGCTGAAGCTCGACTTCGTGCCGTTCGCGCCGTTGCATTTCATATCCGCGCGCCACGGCACCGGTGTGGGCGAGCTGGTGCAGTCCACGGTGCGCGCCTTCGAGGCGGCGATGCGCACCATGCCGACGCGCGAGCTCACCCGCACGCTCGAGCACGCGCTTACCGTCCACCAGCCGCCGCTGGTGCGCGGCCGGCGGATCAAGCTGCGCTACGCGCACCAGGGCGGCCGCAACCCGCCGCGCATCGTGATCCACGGCAACCAGACCGCTTCCGTGCCGGACGCCTACACGCGCTATCTTGGGAACGTATTTCGCAAGACCTTTGATCTGTTCGCGACCCCCGTCTTCATCGAGTACCGCACCGACTCGAACCCCTACAGGCGGGAACATGCGCGGCCGAAATTCGATCGGCCGCGGCGGCAGGCCGGAAAGAAGCGCAAGCGCTGACAGCGGCCAGCGCTATCCGCCGGCGCAACACGCGCGTAGATTCCCGCCCGGGAGGCCTTCGGGCAACGATCGCTATGAGAAAGACAGTCCGCGTCACCAACGCCATCATTGCGCTGGATGATGACGGTGATGGCGTTCCGCTCCTTTTGCTGCACGGATTTCCCGCCACTGGGATGCTGTGGTCGAGCGTCGCGCCATCACTCGTCAACGCCGGCTACCGTGTTCTGGTCCCCGATCTCGTGGGGTACGGCGGGTCGGACGCTGCCGCCGGCGAACGCCTCGACATGGAGCATCAGGCGCGCTGGTTACTGGAAATGCTCGACGCGCTCGGGGTCGCGCGCGCCGTGGTGGCGGCCCACGACGTCGGTTCGGCGGCAGCACAATTGTTGTTGAGCATGGCGCCGCAGCGGGTTCGGGGTCTGGTGGTACTCGACGGGGTGTACGCGGGCGAGTGGGCCATGGAGGCGATCACCAGCATTCAGACCTGGGACACGGCACAGGCGGGGCGGCTCCATCCCGTGCTGGCGCGGCGGCTCGGCAAGAGCGCTGCGCTGCGCGAAATGCTCGCGGCCTATGCGGGCGAGCAGGGGGGGTTGCGCCTGATCCGTGCCGCGCGGGACCTGGATCCACGGCAGACGCTGCACCTGGGAGAAGCGCTGCGGGCGATCGGCGCGCCAGCGCTGGTCCTCTGGGGGGAGCATGACGAGTTCCTGCCAGTGGACAGCGTTGCGCGACCGCTGGCCGAACTGCTCGGGGCTGAGCTGATCATGCTCCCTGGCGCCCATTTTACGCCCCTCGATTGCCCGCAGCAGGTTGCCGCCGCGCTGATCGATTTCCTCGCGCGACTGTCACAGAATGATTCGTCCGCTGCGAACGGGGACTGACTTAAGCGACTACGTGATGGAGTGAAACTGATGCGCTCAACCCACAAAACCTTGAGCGGTCATGTCAAGGTGCGCGCCACCTTCGCGGCCATCGCGGGCGCGGTTGCCCTGGTAATGACAGGTCTTGCCAGCGCCGACGATTCTGCACAGCCCGTACGGCCGGTGCACCGCTTTCTGGAAATCTCGGTGTCACCGGACGGCGCGTTCGTGGCCTCGGTCGAAGGGGATGCGCCAGCGTCCGGGGGCCCGCCACAAGTCCGCGACCTCGTTATCAGGCGCGTCGCGACCGGCGCTGCCAGCACCGTGGTCGTGCCCTGCGGCCGCGTACCGGAGTGTTGGCCCGCTTCACCCATATGGGCCCCCGATGGCGCGCACGTCACCTTCGCGCTGCGCAAGCCCGGAAGTCACGCTCGCTCCGTGTACAGCGTCGCCGCCGACGGCTCCGCTTTGACCAGGCTGCTCGCGTTCGAGGGCACCATCACCGCGCTTAGCTACGGGCCGGGCGGCCGACTCGCGATGCTCGCGATCGAGAACGCCAACAAGGAGGTGGGTGCCACCCAGGCGGGTGCGCCGGTGGCCGGCGATATGGACGAGGCGCCGCGGGAGCAGCGCATCGCGATTCTAGAGGGCGACACTGTGCACTGGGCATCGCCCCCGGACCTGTTCGTTTACGAATACGATTGGCAGCCGGACGGCAAGGGCTTCATTGCAACCGCGGCGCCGGGCGATGGCGACAACAACTGGTGGCACGCCAGGTTGTACGATTTCAGAGTGGACGCGGCGGCAGGGCGCATCCTCTATAGCCCCGCAGACATCCGCCAGCAGATCACCGCGCCGCGGCTGTCTCCCGACGGCACGACGGTCGCATTCATCGCCGGAATCATGAGCGACTTCGGCTCGACGGGCGGGGACATCTATACCGTGCCTCTGGCCGGCGGACCGGCCACCAACATCACACCGGAAATGAGGGCGTCCGCCCGCGCGCTCGCCTGGGGTTGTGACGGGCACCTGCACGCGGAACTCCTCGCCGTTGATCGGACACAGATCGTTGATTTTGGCGACGGCCGTCACGCGGCCGCCGGCACCATACTGTGGAGCGGCTCCGAATCACTCTCCGGCCGCGACGCCGGCGTCTCGCAGGCGTGCCCGTCGCAGGTGACCGCGACGGCCCATGAATCCTTCACCGTGCCCCCGGAGATCCAGGTCGGGGCGATCGGGCGCTGGCACGATCTGACGACCAGCAACGCGGGCATGACGATGCCGCTGCGTGCGCAGAGCCTGTCCTGGAAGAGCGATGGGTTCGATGTCCAGGGCTGGCTGCTGTTACCAGAGCACCGCAAGGGCAAGCTGCCGATGGTGACCCGTGTGCACGGCGGCCCCGCCGCCGCGGCGCAGCCGGTCTTCGCCGGTCCGGGGTTGACGCGAACCCTGCTGGAGCGTGGCTACGCGTTGTTTCTGCCCAATCCGCGGGGTAGCTTCGGGCAGGGCGAGCGCTTTACCGCCGCCAACGTCCGTGATTTGGGACACGGTGATCTGCGCGACATTTTGTCAGGCGTCGACGCCGCGATGAAGTTGGCGCCGATCGACGGCGAGCGCCTCGGGATCACGGGGGGCAGCTACGGCGGCTTCATGACCATGTGGGCCGTGACGCAGACCAATCGCTTCAAGGCCGGTGTCGCCGCCGCCGGCATCAGCGACTGGCAGTCGTACTACGGCGAGAATGGCATCGACGCGTGGATGTTGCCGTATTTCGGCGCCTCCGTTTACGACGATCCGGCGGTATACGCGCGCTCCTCGCCCATCACCTTCATCCGCAACGTTCACACCCCGGTATTTGCCTACGTCGGCGAGCGCGACATCGAGTGCCCCGCATCACAGACGCGGGAGTTCTGGCACGCACTCAAGGCGCTCGGCGTTCCGACGTCTTCGGTGATCTACCCGGGGGAAGGCCACGGACTGCGAGAGCCCGCACACATCGAAGATGCGGATCACCGGACACTGGCCTGGTTTGAACGCTATCTGCAGTGATGGCTGCGGACGGATCAATGACCCGGGCTGCCCGGCCGGTGAGTCACGCCGTCATCGGACCTACGGCGTAGCCCAGGTCGAATCGCTCAAGTGCTCGTCCATGGCTTTGCCGGGGGCGCATTGATCCGAATAATAGGCAGCCTGCATGCCGCCAATTTTTCCCCGCTGCTGATAGTTGATGTTGTAGTACCGAAGGGCGTTCTCCCTGGCGGCTTTATCAGGGACACCGAGTAACCTCGCCGCACGGTAATTGCGCTGGACGGCCTCGCATTCGGTCAGGGCTTCGTTGAGCTCACCGCGCACGTGCATGCTCTCGTGAGTGAACAAATCCAGGCTCTGGAGTTCCCGGCCGGTTGCGCGCTCAGGATGACTCAGGTACGACATCAAGGTGTCGCACCACGGATGTTGGATGGCGATTTCTCCAGTTCGCGGATTGGCGTGGCCGGCGAACAGCATCTCAGGGTCGAGCATGGTATCGAAGACAGTGTTGCAATGAACTTTGGCGCGGTGGTTGTCGGCCAGTTCGGTGGCTTTGCCGGATAAGAACCGTTGAAAATGCCAGGCATGAACCGCGGGCCAGGCGAACAGCACGGCTAACGCAAGCACCAAAGCGAGGTAGGGCTTATAGAGTGGGCGGGGGGAATCGAAGCCGGCCGGCGCGACGATGCTCGAGTAGACTTCGTGGAACGCACACCCTAAGAAAAACAGCGAGATCAGGATCCAGAGCATGCTGAGTGCGTCATTTGGTCATTGGCTGCTGTGGAAACTTTACCGTCAGGGGGATAGTTGGTGGTGCGAGGGGCGCCAGGCGGCTTTACTTCAGTGATTGATGGCTCGTCACCCGCCACACGACGTTGCCGACATCGTCCGCCACCAATAACGCTCCGGCGCGGTCAACCGCGACGCCCACCGGCCTGCCAAATGCCTGACCGTTCGCGCTCAGAAACCCGGTGAGCACGTCCTCGGGCATGCCTGCGGGTCGGCCGTCGGCGAAGGGCACAAAGATCACCTTGTAGCCACTGCGTGGATTTCGATTCCAGGAGCCGTGCTGGCCGATGAATGCGCCGCCCCGGTACTTGCCTGGCAACGCATCACTCTCGTAGAACGCGAGCCCGAGGGAGGCAGTGTGAGCGCCGAGCGCGTAGTCGGGCACGATTGCGCTCGCCACCAGATCCGCTCGCGACGGTGTAACGCGCTCATCGACGTGCTGGCCGTAGTAACTGTAAGGCCAGCCGTAGAAGCCGCCGTCCTTGAGCGACGTCATATAGTCAGGAACCAGGTCGCTCCCGAGCTCGTCGCGCTCGTTTACCGCTGCCCACAGCGCACCGCTATGCGGCTCCCAGGCCAGCCCGTTGGGATTGCGCAGACCCGACGCGTAGATGCGCGAGTGACCGGTAGGAAGATCGATCTCGTAAACCGCCGCGCGGCCGACTTCCTTGTGCATGCCGTGTTCGCCGATGTTGCTGTCGGATCCGACGGTCACATAGAGACGCGCGCCGTCGGGGCTTGCGAGCAGGTCCCGCGTCCAGTGGCCCTCCGGGTCCGCTGGAAGGTCGAGCACTTTGACGCCTGGCGCCGTGAGGTGCATGTAACCAGGGGTGTACGAGAAGCGGACCACCGCGTCGGTGTTCGCGACGTAGAAATTCGAGCCCACTAGCGCCATACCGAAAGGAGAATGCAGCCCCTGAAGAAAGACACTGCGCGTCTGGGCAACACCGTTGGCCCCCATGCCACGCAGCAGCGTGATGCGATCGGCGCTCGGCGTTCCGGCGCCGACATATTTCATGACACGTTCCTCCACCCAGTCCCCGACCCCGCGCTTGTCAGCGGGGGTGGCGGGCGCATCGCTCTCGGCGACCAGGACGTCGCCGTTCGGCAGCACATGCAGCCAGCGCGGGTGAACGAGTCCGGTTGCATATGCGCTCACCGCCAGTCCCGGCGCGGGCGTCGGGGTTGCGCCGGCTGGCCAGCCGACCGCATGGGCAAAGTTGATAGTCGGGAAGCGTGTCGGATGCGGAGCCGGCAAGACCGGGTGTGGCCCGAACCCGGCGCTCACCGGTAGCCTCGCCCGATCGCCGCAGCCGGCCAGTGCATGCACCAGTAAACCGACCATCGCCAGTCGTGAGAACTGGTGAGCGCCGGTCGTCTGCAGAAAGGTTCGCCTGGAAGTCACGTGCGTTTCTCCCATGGACGGGCGCGCCGCTGCCCGGTTTTCACTCCCACTCAGTTGTAGTATTCGTTGCAGAAGCAAGCGGCACAAGTCCCCGACCTGAAAAGTCAGCAGAAGCCGATACGGGCATGGCGGGGCTGCCAGTTAAGGGGATGCTGAAGCCAGAGTGGGACGGGAGACGCTCAACTACTAACAGGAGGGCTAAATTGCCACAGCATCCGAACAACCGCTCGAACAACCGAGCGAAGTTGCGGTATGCGGGGATGCCGTGACGCCTGTTGGTCTCACCCTGTCGGTGGCGTGAAGTATGGCGTGAGGCTGTCGAACTCCACCACGAGCGCGCCGCTCGCGTTGACGCCAGAGACGTCTTCCAACAGGTGATACCATCCGGATGAGGAGTTGGGCGTGAGGTATGCGAGCCCCGTGAACTGAATCCCCGCGAGACTGCTGGTGCTGCAGGTCGCAGCGTCGAACAGGACCGACACGCCATAGAGATTGTGCGCGGGATCAATGACCGTGTACGCGCCGGTAATCGTGCAGCCATTGCCTTGTTGCTCGAAGTACGTCCCGTCGGAATTTACGGAGAGCACGTTCCCACCGTCATTCCAATTGCCAACGAGCGTGGCAATGCTGGAGGTGTATAGGTTATAGAGCGGGTCCGGCGTGGCTCCGAGCGTCGGGACCGGGCTGCCGCCAGCGGTAAACGTCAGGTTCAGCGCGCCATTAGTGACATATCCGCTCAGTGTCCATGGGTAGTAGCCCAGGCCGCTGGGCGGCGTGCAGGCCGATAGCATCTCGGTGACACCGGTGCCGTTGAATGTCTGACCATCGATGGTGTATGCGCCGCCGCTGAGGCTGCTGCAGCCATTTTGGTCAGCGGCTGCAAGTGAGAAATACATGCCACCGGCTATCAGCGCCACCTCACTCACCGGCTGGCCATTGACAGTGTCGTTGACATCCCAGATACCCGCGACATTTGGAGGAGGCAGCGGTGGTGCAGGTGGTGGCGGTGCAGGCGGAGTGGGTTGTGTGGGTGACACGCCACCCCCTGGCTGCAGCGATTGCGGAGTGTTCGTTGAGACCACCACTACGCCGCAGCCCGAGAGCAAGGTAATCATCAACGGCAGCAATGCTTTCATATAATTGTTATTCCCCACTAGAAAGCGTACCTACCGAGAGTGGTCCTGATCCTCCCATTGGTCATAATCGCTGACGGTTTTCCGGGAATCAGACGTCGGTCACACAATCCGGATGAGCCCGCACGGGAATGGCGGGTGATTTGTAAAAGAGTGCGCGGCCAGCCCCCCCGTTCCTTGCGGGTTGATGGCTAAGGCAAGCTTCATCCGGTCTGATATCAGCGTGGCCAATCATTGCGCCGATGTTTACTCGGAGCTCGGCACGGTTTTCTACGAGTCGATCAGGCGACTGCCATAGCGGCGGTATCGTTTTCCAACAATTGGCGGAATTGCTCAGCCGGCACAGGCCGGCAGAAATAGTACCCTTGACCCTGCGGACAGCCGTGCTCCCGCAGGATTTCAAGCTGTTCTCGCGTTTCCACGCCTTCGGCCACTACCCGCATATGAAGGCTCTTTCCCATCCCGATCACGGCAGTGACAATGCCGGCATCATCCTCGTCCACAGCAAGGTCGCGCACGAAAGACTGATCGATCTTCAGGGCGTCGATCGGAAAGCGCTTCAATTGGCTCAAGTTTGAATAGCCGGTACCAAAGTCATCCAGCGCCAGCAGCACGCCGATATCTTTCAATTCTTTAAGCACGTCAGCAACGGATCGCGAGTCCTCAATCAGCACCGTCTCGGTGAGCTCGAGTTCCAGATAACATGGCTCCAGCCCCATCTCTTTGAGAGTTGCCCTTACGCCGGCTACGAAACCCGGGGCGCGCAACTCCACGGCGGAGACATTTATCGCGACGCACAGCGGCGGCAGTCCCAAAATCTGCCAGGCGCGCGCCTGGCGGCAAGCTTCGCGCAGCACCCACCGGCCGATCGGCACGATCAGACCGCACTCCTCCGCGATCGAGATGAATTGACCCGGGGGAACGAGCCCGCGCTGCGGGTGGCGCCACCGTATGAGCGCCTCAGCGCCGATGATTCCGCCGGTCGCCAGATTAAACTTCGGCTGGTAATACAGTACCAACTCCTGTCGCTCGATCGCATAATGCAAAGTGTCCTCGAGCGATTGCCGCTCGATCGCGCGTGCATTCATCTCCGGCTTAAAGAATTGATAACTGTCGTGCCTGGCTTGCTTGGCGTGGTACATCGCCAGATCCGCCTTCTTCATCAACGTCTCTACATCCGTCCCGTCTTCGGGATAGGTGACAATGCCGATGCTTGCGGTGATATGCAGCTCATGCTCGTCGATGAGGTGTGGCTTACGCAGTGCCTCGAGTATCTTGGTCGCCGCGATGGCTGCGTCCTCTGCGCGTCTCACCTCCCAGAGCAGCACCACGAATTCATCGCCCCCCTGGCGGCCTACGGTGTCCGAGCCACGCACACACGAAAGTAGTCGCTGCGCCACGGATTGCAGCAAACGATCGCCTACGACGTGGCCCAAGGAATCGTTAATGTGCTTGAAACGATCAAGATCCAGAAATAGTACCGACAGTTCTCGCTGGTGGCGCCTGGAGAGGATTATTGCTTCATGCAGTCGGTCGTTCAGCAGCACGCGATTGGGTAAATCGGTGAGGCTGTCGTGTTGTGCCAGATGAGCCATCTTGCGCGTCATCGCCCGCACCATGCTGACATCGTGAAATACCATGACAGAACCTGTCACTGTCCCGCGACTATCGTGGATAGGGGCGGTGGAATCCTCGATGGCGGCTTCGACGCCGTCGCGTCGAATCAGCACGCAGTTTGGCGGAAGCGCTGAAACTTGGTCGTCTCTTATCGTCAACGCAGTGGGGTTTTGCATGACTTGCCGCGTTGTGCCATCGATGATCTGCAAGACCTCCTCAAGCGGATGACCTGCGGCTTCGTGCTGTGACCAACCTGTCAGGTCTTCAGCGACTACATTGAGATAGGTGACCCGACCGGAAACGTCGGTGCTCACGACTGCGTCCCCGATCGAGTTGAGCGTGACTTGGGCGCGCTCCCTTTCCTCAAACAGCGCCTCGCCATATGCGGCCCGCTCGATCATGGTCCCGAGGGTCTTGGGCAACAGGTACGCGTCGAGGCGGTCTTTAAAGAGATAGTCCTGTGCGCCACACTGTACCGCCAACCTGGCGGTTTTCTCGTGTTGCGGATCAATCAACAGCAAGATCGGAATGCTGGGCGCCGCGCGAAACAGACGGTCGAACGTCTCTATGCCTTGACAGTCAGGCAGGTAGAGGTCGAGCAATATCGCCTCCATGCCGTCCAGTCTTTTCAGGCCTTCAGAGCAGCGCCTGACCCATTCAACGTGGAAGGGCTCACCGCTGCTGTGACCCAGCGCGCCGACAATGGTCTTGGCGGCGGCGGCATCGCTCTGGATGAGAAGTACGCGCTGAGACATCGACGAGGCTCCCGATGTGTCATAACCCAATTAAATTGGAGCACGCTTCAGCGCAACGCTACGTTCGGTGGCGTACTTATAAGGCCCCGCGGTCTGCAGCGGATTGCAATTTTGTGCGGTGCGTCACAGTCGTGGACGGAGCCCGCGCTCGATCAGTGTTGGCGTTTGTATGCGGATGTCCCTTACAACGCCAACCGCGGTGGCCGTTTGCGGCACCAACAGGCTCAGTGCTCCGTGCGATCCGGAAGCAGCCGATCCGACTCCTTCTTTACGATCGCGTAACACTCACAGGTTCTGGCTTCGATCCCCACGCGATCCAGCACAACGATATGGCCCCGGCTGTAATGGATTAAACCAGCCTCCTGGAGCTTTGCGGCGGCGTCGTTGACGCCCTGGCGACGCACACCGAGCATATTGGCGATCAAGTCCTGCGTCATGGCCAACTCGCTCGAGGGCAGGCGGTCCAGGCTCAGAAGCAGCCAGCGGCATAGCTGCTGGTCCAGCGTATGATGTCGATTGCAAACAGCGGTCTGCGCCATCTGGGTAATCAGTGCCTGCGTGTAGCGCAACAACAGATGCTGCATGGCTCCCGCGCGGGTGAATTCCGACTTCAATGTCGCCGCTCTCAGGCGGTAGGCTTGGCCAGCGCTTTGCACCACCGCCCGGCTCGGCGTGGATTCACCACCCATGAAGAGAGAAACGCCAACGACACCGTCGTTGCCGACGACAGCAATTTCGGCTGACGCGCCGTCCGCCATGACATTCAGCAACGAGACGATCGAATCGACGGGGAAGTAGACGTGGCGCAATGCGATGCCGGATTCATAGAGCGCCTCGCCCAATGACAAAGAGACGAGTCTCAGGTGCGGCGTCAGCCGGTCAAAATCACTATTCGGTAATGCGCCCAGCAGATGGTTACGCGCAGGAGCCACAAAGGGAAGGAGTTGCACCGATCTCCCCTCCAGCGAAACGCGCCATACGGCGCCGTCTCCGGATACGCTGGGCCCCATCGTGGAGCCCAGGATTCGGACTGTTGGTACTTTACTCCACCGAGCCCGCCCCAACAAGTGCATGCAGCAGACATGTAGTTAGCTCATCAACTGTCCGGTTCACGGTAGTGCCCTGAAGGTGGTGCCTACTCCCACTCGATCGTCGCCGGCGGCTTGCCCGAGATGTCATACACCACGCGCGAAATGCCGCTGACCTCATTCACGATGCGTCGCGACACGTGATCGAGAAAATCGTACGGCAGGCGTGCCCAGTGCGCCGTCATGAAATCCACGGTCTCCACCGCACGCAGCGCGATCACGAAGTCATAACGACGGCCATCGCCCATGACGCCGACCGAGCGGACCGGGAGAAATACCGCGAATGCCTGGCTGGTGCGGTCGTAAAGGTCATGCTTGCGCAGTTCATCGATGTAGATGGCATCGGCGCGCCGCAGCAGGTCGGCGTATTCCTTGCGGACCTCGCCGAGAATGCGTACGCCCAGCCCAGGTCCGGGAAACGGATGGCGGTACACCATCTCCCGCGGCAGGCCGAGCTCCATACCCAAGCGCCGCACTTCGTCCTTGAAGAGCTCCCGCAGCGGCTCCGCAAGCTTCAGGTTCATTTTCTCCGGCAGGCCGCCCACGTTGTGATGCGACTTTATGACGTGCGCCTTGCCGGTGCGGGCGCCGGCGGATTCGATCACGTCCGGGTAGATCGTGCCCTGCGCGAGGAACTGCACGCCGGTGAGCGTGCGCGCTTGCTCATCGAACACCTCAACGAACAGGCGGCCGATGATCCTGCGCTTCTCTTCCGGATCTGCGATTCCGGCCAGGGCCTTGAGGAAGCGCGCCTCCGCATCCACCCGGATCACGCGCACGCCCAGGTGCTGCGCGAAGGTGCCCATGACCTGGTCGCCTTCGCCCAGGCGCAGCAGTCCATGATCCACGAACACACACACCAGCTGATCGCCGATGGCGCGGTGGAGGAGGGCAGCGACCACCGAGGAGTCCACGCCACCGGACAGTCCCAACAGTACCTTGCCCTTGCCGACCTGTGCCCGCACGCGCGCCACAGCGTCTTCGATGATGTTGCCGGTGCTCCACAGGGCATCGCTGCCGCAGATCTCGCGGACAAACCGCTCCAGCAGGCGCGCGCCCTGGGTCGTGTGGGTCACCTCGGGGTGGAACTGCACGCCGTAGAAGCGGCGGCGCTCATCGCTCATCGCGGCAAACGGAATGGTCTGCGTTGCGGCGTTGACCACGAATCCTGCCGGCAAGGCAGCCACGCGATCGCCGTGGCTCATCCATACATCAAGCACTGCACCGCCAGCCGCGGTGCGGCGGTCGGCGAGGTCATCCGTGAGGCGTGACGCACCAGTGACGGTGACTTCCGCATAACCGAACTCACGCTCGCTCGAGGGCGCGACGCGCCCGCCCAGCTGCTGCGCCATGGTCTGCATGCCGTAACAGATCCCGAGCACCGGCACGCCGAGTTCAAACACGCACGCCGGTGCCCGTGGTGGATTTTTGTCGGTTACGGACTCGGGGCCCCCGGAAAGGATCACGCCGCGCGGCTGGAAGGCGCGCACCTCGGCGTCGGTGATGTCCCAGGGAAGGATTTCGCAGTAGACGCCGAGCTCGCGCACGCGCCGCGCGATGAGCTGCGTGTACTGCGCCCCGAAGTCGAGTATCAGGATGCGGTGCGCGTGGATGTCGGCATGTTGCGCGGTGCCTGGGGCAGTTCGCGGAACGCTCGCCATGGCCTCGATCAGGACACCCGGTAGTTGGGTGCTTCCTTGGTGATGGTGACGTCGTGCACGTGGCTCTCGCGGATGCCAGCGGTGGTGATGCGCACGAACACTGGTCGCGTACGCATGTCGGTGATATTGCGGCTGCCGGTGTAGCCCATCGCGGCGCGCAGTCCGCCGGAGAGCTGGTGCAGGATATTCACAACGCTGCCCTTATAGGGCACGCGACCCTCGACGCCCTCGGGTACGAGCTTCTGAAGCTCGGTCGCGGCGTCGTCCTGGAAATAGCGATCGGCCGATCCGTGCCGCTCACCCATCGCGCCAAGCGATCCCATGCCGCGGTACGACTTGTAGGACGCGCCCTGATAGAGCTCGACCTCGCCGGGGGATTCCTCGGTGCCTGCGAACAGGCCGCCGATCATGACGGCGTGCGCCCCGGCCGCGATCGCCTTGGCGAGATCGCCGGAAAAGCGGATGCCGCCGTCGGAAATCACGGTTACCTGTGTGTCCCGCAGCGCGTGCGCGATATTCGCGACCGCGGAGATCTGCGGCACGCCCACGCCGGCCACGATCCGCGTGGTGCAGATCGAGCCTGGCCCAATGCCGACCTTCACGGCGTCCGCCCCGGCATCCACCAGCGCCCGCGCTGCCTCGGCAGTCGCGATATTGCCGGCGATCACCTGGCAGTCGGCCCACTTGGCCTTGACACGCTTCACGGTGTCGAGCACGCCCTTGGAATGTCCGTGCGCGGTGTCGACCACCACGAGATCCACGCCCGCCTCGCGCAGAGCCGCGACGCGATCCATGGTATCGGGAGTGGTGCCGACCGCGGCACCAACACGCAGCCGGCCAGTGTCGTCCTTGGCCGCGTGCGGGAACTCCGTGGCCTTCTGGAAATCCTTCACGGTGATCATGCCGGCGAGCTCATGCGCCGCGTTCACCACCAGTAGTTTTTCGATACGGTGCTGGTGCAGCAGCGCCAGCACCTCTTCCTTCGGTGCGTCTTCACGGACTGTGACGAGGCGCTCCTGCGGCGTCATGACAGAGGACACCGGCGCGTCGAGCTTTAACTCAAAGCGCAGGTCGCGGTGCGTGACAATGCCGACCGCCTTCCTGCCGACCACCACCGGTACTCCGGAAATGCCGCGCGCACGCGTCAGATCCAGCACTTCACGGATAGTCATGTTGGGTGAGACGGTGATCGGGTCCTTGATCACGCCGCTCTCGAACTTCTTCACCCGCCCGACCTCGCGGGCCTGAGCCTCGATGGTCATGCTCTTGTGGATGACGCCGATGCCGCCTTCCTGGGCGATGGTGATGGCGAGACGCCCTTCGGTGACTGTGTCCATGGCGGCGGACATCAGCGGCACATTGAGTGTGATCTTGCGCGTGACGCGCGTGGAGAGGTCGACCTCGCGTGGCAGAATTTCCGAGTACGCCGGGACCAGGAGGACGTCGTCGAAGGTGAGAGCTTCTTCGAGTATGCGCATGCGTGATTATAGGCGCGCAGGGCCCGCCGGTAAACCTCGTGCTAAGGTTCCTTATGCCCGTAAATCCCGAAATTGGCGCCGCCAACGCTTTGTCACGCGAGGTGTACAGCGTCTCGCGCCTGACTCGCGAGGTGCGGGCGCTGCTCGAGCGGGGCCTCGGGGTCGTGTGGATCGAAGGGGAACTGTCCAACTTCTCCCAGCCGGCCTCCGGCCACTGGTACTTCTCGCTCAAGGACCGCGATGCGCAGCTGCGCTGTGCCATGTTCCGCATGAAGAATGTGCTCGTGGGCTTTACCCCGCGTTCCGGCATGCAGGTGCTCATCCGCGGCCGGATAAGCGTGTACGAGGCACGCGGGGAGTACCAGCTCATCGCCGAGCACCTGGAGGAGGCCGGGGTCGGCGCCCTGAAGCGCGAATTCGAGCGCCTGAAAGTCCGGCTGGCCGCCGAGGGGCTCTTTGCGCAGGACCGCAAGCGTGCCCTGCCACGCTTTCCGCGCCGCATCGGCATCATTACTTCACCCTCCGGGGCTGCGCTGCACGACATTCTGCACGTCCTGGCGCGCCGCTACCCGCCGGCCGCCGTGCTGATCTATCCGACCCTGGTGCAGGGCGCGGACGCAGCGCCCGCGCTGGTCGCAGCGCTCACGACCGCATCGGCGCGTGCGGACTGCGATGTGCTGATTCTCGCGCGCGGCGGGGGTTCGCTCGAGGACCTGTGGGCCTTTAACGATGAGCGGGTCGCGCGCGCCATCCACGCGAGCGCGGTGCCGGTCGTCGCGGGCGTGGGCCACGAGGTCGACTTCACCATCGCGGATTTTGTCGCTGACCTGCGCGCGCCGACTCCCTCGGGAGCCGCGGAACTCGTGGCGCCCGATGGCGCCGCGTGGCTTCAGAGCGTGGCGCGCACGGCGCAACGCCTGCACGGCGCCATGCGCCGGGAACTGCAGGTGAGCGCGGCGCGCTTTGCAGCCACCGCCCACCGCCTGCAGCTTGCACATCCGGGCGCGCGCCTGCAGCAGCAGATGCAGCGGCTCGATGACCTGACCCAGCGGCTGGCAGGCGCGGCGCACGCCGGCCTGCAGCGTGACCGCCTGCGCCTGCAGGAGGCGCGGGGGCGCCTGCTGCGCCGCTCGCCGGAGCACCGTATAAGAGAACTTGCGGCGCGTCAGCTAAATGCACGGGTGCGGCTCGACCAGGCGCTGAAGGCGCTGCTGGCGCGCGCGGCTCACCGCCTTGCGCTCGCACAGCGCGGCCTGCACACGGTCAGTCCGCTCGCCACCCTGACGCGCGGCTTTGCGATCGTGACACGCGCCGATGGCACGCTGGTGACGGATGCGGCTGCCCTGGGCGTCGATGATGAAATCGAGGCGCGTCTTGCCCGCGGCAGCGTCGCCGCGCGCGTTACTGGCAGGAAAGCATGAGGAGGTTTACGAGCGTGCGTACCCTGGTGAGATGGATGGCGGCTGCCTGCTTCCTGGGCGCGGCCGTGCCTGGTTTCGCGGTCGCGGACGAGCCGGTGGCGCTCGCCCCAGGCACCGACCTGCCGCAGCAGGAACTCGTGCCGGGCGGCGTGGCACTGCTGAAGCTTGAGAGTACGGCGGCCACCGCGCCCGTCGTCACCTTCGATGAGCGGCGCGTGCTGGTGCTGCACGCGGACGGCGGCTGGCTCGCGGTCGTCGGGATTCCGCTGTCGCAGGTTCCCGGCCACGCGGTGGTGCGTATGGTGCAGGGACCGGAGGAGGCGGCGCGCGGCTTTGAGGTCACCGACAAGGAGTATGTCGTGCAGCGCCTCACGGTGGCTCCGCGGCAGGTGGACCTGTCGAAGCATGACCTGGCGCGGGTCAATCGCGAGCAACCCCGCATCCACAAGGCCGTCGCTACCTACTCGGGCACCGCGCCGCGCACGCTGCGCCTGCTGCAGCCCGTGCCGGGTATTCGTACAAGTTCATTTGGGTCGCGGCGCGTATTCAACAATGAGCCGCGCAACCCGCACAGTGGCATGGATATCGCCGCTGACACCGGTACGGCGGTGCACGCGGCGGCCGACGGGCGCGTGGTGGATACCGGCAACTACTTCTTCAATGGCAACACGGTAATCCTTGATCACGGCGCGGGTCTTATCACCATGTACTGCCACTTGAGCGCGATCAATGTGCGCGCGGGACAGCGCGTGCAGGCCGGCGCGGTCATCGGCAAGGTCGGCGCAACCGGACGCGTGACCGGGCCGCACCTGCACTTCGGCGTGGCGCTCAACGCGAGCTTCGTCGATCCGGCGCTGTTTCTGCCGCCGGTCGCAGCAGCGAGCGCTGCCCCGGGGTCCTGAAGTGAGTGACACGGCGGACCGCGGCGCGGGCAGCCGCGACATCGCGTTCATGCACGACGCCCTCGCGCAGGCGCGCGCCGCGCGTGACGCGGGCGAGGTTCCGGTCGGTGCAGTGCTGGTGCGCGGCGACCAAGTGATTGCTGCGGGCGCCAATCGCCCCATCGCGAGTCACGATCCGACCGCACACGCCGAAATCGAGGTCCTGCGTGCCGCCGGCAGGAGCCTGCAGAGTTACCGGCTTGCCGACACCACGCTGTACGTGACGCTCGAGCCGTGCGTCATGTGCGCCGCCGCCATGGTGCATGCACGCGTGCGCCGCCTGGTGTTCGGTGCCTGGGATCCGCGCGCGGGTGGGGCCGGGAGCATCACCGACGTGTTCGCGCTACCCGGCTTGAATCACCGGGTGGATGTGTTTGGCGGCGTGCTGATGGATGAGTGCGCACAGCTCCTGCAGGAGTTCTTCGCGCAACGACGCGGCTGACGCCGCACTCAGTGCGCTACCCCGGAGCCTTGCGTGCGTGTCGCGCCGGGGCTGGCGCCGGCGGCAGCCGCGTCCGCGCCGGCAGGACTTGCAGTGACGCTGGCCGGGTTAGGCGGGCTCGCGGCGGGCGGGTTGCCGGTGGTGATTACCGGCGCGGCCTCACCGGGTTGCCACTCAAGCAGCGTCAGAAAGCGCTGGATGCGATCTACAAACTGCACCGGCTCCCAGCCGCGCGCGTAACCGCGCTTGGCGTGCCCGTACCAGCGCTCCTGCGCGAGCAGCGGCAAGCGCTCGCGCACGTCGGCCCACGAATCCGGGTCCTTGCCTTGCGCCTGGGTGATGATGCGGGCGTCCTCGAGATGCCCGAAGCCCACGTTGTAGGCGGCGACCGTGAGCCAGGTGCGATCCGGTTCGGCGACTCGCTCCGGGATCATTTGCCGCACCTGCGCCAGATAACGCGACCCCGCGGAGATGCTCTGCTGCGGGTTACCGCGGTCCTTGATGCCCATCGCCTGTGCGGTGTCGGCGGTGAGCATCATGACGCCGAGCGCGCCGTCGGCTGAGTGCGCGTGCGGATCCCATTTCGATTCCTGATAGCCGATCGCTGCCAGCAGCCGCCAATCAATGCCGGATCGTGCGGCGGCCTGCTCGAACCACGCGCGGTAGAGCGGCAGCCGGGCACTCACGTTCTCCTGGAACTCGCGCGACTCCTCGTATGCGAACCTCCGGGTATCGCCCGAGGACTCCTGCAGCAGCGCCGCCAGCTGCCCGGATGCCGCCAGCGAGAGAAAGAATGAATTGACCGCAGTCAGCAGCTGCGGTGCCCCGCGCCGCACGATCCACTGCGCGGGACGCGCCTGGGTAAGCGCAAATCCGACCAGCACATTCGGGTACAGTTGATGTGCAAAGGAAAACTCGCGCGCGTCGCTGATGGCGTAGTCGGCCTGACCGGAATCAACATCCTCCACCGGGTCCGCTGAGCTGGGCGCGGTTTCCACCCACGTGAGGTGCGGCGCGACCGTGCTCTTCAGGCGCTCAAGGACGCGTTCCTGCGGGCTGCCGGCGCGCACCGCGATGCGCGCGGATTCCAGCTGCAGCGTGTCGCGCGGTCGCACGCCATTGTGGCCGTAGACGACGAGCTGCGGGATGAGCGTATAGGGCGTTGCCGCCACTCCCACACGTTCCCACTGCGGCGTACTGGTGAGCGAGGCGGCGGCGATGTCCGCGCGGCCGGCCGCGAGCTCCGCCTGCAAGGCGCGCTCGTTGGCCGCCGTATAGATGGTCAGTTTCACGCCCAGTTGTGCCGCAAACGCGCTCGCGAGTTCGTATTCCAGCCCTTCGGGGGCTTGCGCACCCAGGTAGTAACAGGTCGGCAGATTCAGGGTGACCACGCGCAGTTCGCCGCGCTGGCGGATTTCATCGACGGACGAGGCGTGAAACCTGCCGCAGCCCGCGACCAACACCATGAACGTGGCGGCAAGAGTGACTGCGCGCACAAACCCCTCGCCGCTTGGGCTTTCCGCTAGAATACCAGCCCCGCAAAAACGGCGGAGCCGCGGAGAGGTACCGAAGCGGTCATAACGGCGCCGACTCGAAATCGGATGGTCGGGTAATTCCGGCACGTGGGTTCGAATCCCACCCTCTCCGCCATGTTTTCCAACCGGCCTGCCTCACGGCGCCGGTTTTTTTAACGCCTCACGGTAGGCGGCCGCGAACGCTTCCACGAACGTGTGCGGCAGATGATCCGCCGGCATCTCGATGAGGTTGCGGTAGAAAGTCGTGAACAGATCCCAGTACTGGGCCTTGTCGGCAGAACGGGCTTTGCCACGCCGCGCCGCGCGCTCGAAGCGTGCCTCGAGTTCCGCCGGATCCAGACGGTCGAGGAATTCAACGAATGCTGCGCGCGTCGCGTGCGCGGCGGCAGACTCGTGAGCTCTTGCCTCGCCGACCGTGTCGCGCAGCCATTGGACGGAGTCGAGGCTACGGCTCTCGTGGCGTTCCAGCAGCTGCACCAGCAGGTCCTCGACCATGGTGTTGGCGAGCGAGGGGCGCGGATCGTCCTCATCGGGTGGCTGCATCTCGATACGGTAGCGGTTGCGCGTGTCGGCGCGCGAGCGGTCAAGTTCCTTGAAGCCGACCAGTGCCTCGCGGAACAGGCGCCCCGCAAGATGCAGCAGCCTTCCTTGCGCCTCGGCCGGCAGCCGGTCGTCGCTGATGCCCGCGCCACGGCAGAAGGCATCGAGTCCGGAGTGCACGTCGCCCAAAGACATGGCCCCCGCGGTGTTTTTTGGCTCGCGGGCCACGGCTTCCGCGAGCCGCGCCATGCGCTCGCCAAGCGCATGCGCATGGGCGCCATTGGTTTCCAGGGGTTGCGGCCGCGGTGCATACGCTTCCGCCAGCGCTCGCACCGGTGCGGAATCGACGGCCTGGCCGTAGGCGTTGACCGGCAGCACCGGACCGGTGTCCGCCACCGGCACGAGCAGTTCCTGCAGGTCCAGCGGCGCGCCGATGTCCCGCTCGGACGAGCGCCCGAAGGTGCGCAGGGTATGGATACTGGTGGGTACCGCGGCAGCCGGCTCCGGCTGTGCCGGCCGTGCCTGCTGCGCCTCGAGCGCGGCGACGATCTGGTACTCACCCATGCGGATGACATCGCCATTCGTGAGGCGGTAGCCGCCCGAGCCGCGTTTGGCAAGGGGCTCCATCTCGTCGTTGACGTAAACGCCGTTGGTGCTGACGTCCTGCAGGTAGAAGTGCCCCTCGCGAAAGTGCACCCGCGCGTGGTGCGCGGAGACGTAGCGCAGCGGGTCGGGCAGCACCCAGTCATTGTCGGCGGAGCGGCCGATGGTGCCGCCTTCCACGGTGAACGTGGCGCTGCTGCGCTCAGCGAGCGAGCGCCGCTGATCACTCACGATGCGCAGTCGAAGGGTCATGGTTCCCCGGTTCAAGAAGAGTTCCGTCCGTACACAGCTGTCTTGCACGGGCACACGCGTCCGCGGCGCTGCCCGGACATATAATGTCAGGGTCAAACTAGCAGGCACCCCACGCCAAGCCATGGCAACCAGTCACATTTTTCGCATTATGTTCGTGAATCAGGGCAAGGTTTACGAGGTGTACGCCCGCAAGGTGAGCCACGGCGAGCTGTTCGGTTTCATCGAGGTCGAGGAACTGCTGTTCGGCGAGCGCAGCTCCGTGGTGCTCGACCCGGCCGAGGAGCGCATCAAGGGCGAGTTCGCGGGCGTGAAGCGCACCTTCCTGCCCATGCATTCGATCCTGCGCGTGGATGAAGTGAAAAAGCACGGCGTCAGCAAGATCACCCTGCTGGAAGGCGGGGCCAGCGTCGCGCAGTTCCCGCCGTCCATGTACTCGCCGCCGCCCGGCCAGAAGAAGTAAGTCGCGCATGCTGGAGATACCGGGGCCGCCGGCGCTGTCCGCCTTCCGTGTCGCCAAGCTCCTGCAGCAGGTGCAGGCGCTGGAGGAGGGCGTGGTCGCAATAGGCGCCCGCTACGTGCACTTCGTGGAAGTCGCGCGGCCGCTCGAGCCGCGCGAGCGCGAAATCCTCACGCGCCTCCTCGCCTACGGGCCGGCCGCCGGCTGGAGCGCGGATGAGGAGCAGGGTGATCGCGTGCTCGTCGTGCCGCGCACCGGCACCATCTCCCCGTGGTCGAGCAAGGCGACCGACATCGTGCAGGTGTGCGGGCTTGCGAGTGTGCGGCGCCTGGAGCGCGGCATCGCCTATCGGCTGCGTGCGCTGCGCACCCTGGAGCGCGCGCAGCTGAGCCGACTGGCAGGCGCATTGTTTGATCGCATGACGGAGATGCCGCTGTTGGATTCCGTTGCTGCCGCGCGCCTGTTCGAGCACCCGCCGCCGCGCCCACTCGCTCGCGTGAGCCTCGCCGCAGGCCGCGCGGGCCTGGAGCAGGCGAATGGCGCGCTGGGGCTGGCGCTGTCGGCTGAGGAAATCGACTACCTGCTGCAGAGCTTTCGCCGACTGGGGCGCGATCCGACCGACGTCGAGCTCATGATGTTCGCGCAGGCGAACTCCGAGCATTGCCGCCACAAGATATTCAACGCCAGCTGGATCATCGATGGCGAGCCGCGCGCGCAATCGCTGTTTGCAATGATCCGGCACACGCACGCGGTGAGTCCGGACGGCGTGCTGTCGGCGTATCGGGACAATGCCGCGGTGATCGAGGGCACGCCGGGACTGCGTTACTTCCCGGATCCCACCTCCGGCATCTACCGCGCCAGTGCCGAGCCGATCGACATTCTCATTAAAGTCGAGACGCACAATCATCCTACCGCGGTATCGCCGTTTGCGGGCGCGGCCACTGGCGCGGGCGGCGAGATCCGCGACGAAGGCGCCACCGGCCGCGGCGCCAAGCCCAAGGCCGGACTCACCGGCTTTTCGGTGTCAAACCTGCGGATCCCCGGCTACGCACGCCCCTGGGAGAATCAGGCCGCCAGTCCGGGGCGCATCGCCTCGGCGCTCGACATCATGATTGAGGGGCCGATCGGCGCCGCAGCTTTCAACAACGAGTTCGGCCGGCCGGCAGTGTGCGGCTACTTCCGGACCTTCGAACAACAAGCCGCCGGTGATCCGCCCGAGCGCCTGCGGGGCTACCACAAGCCGATCATGATCGCGGGCGGTCTTGGCAACATCCGCCGCGGTGACGTGGAGAAATCCGAGGTGCCGGTGGGCGCGCAGCTCATCGTGCTCGGCGGGCCTGCGATGCTGATCGGGCTGGGGGGTGGGGCCGCCTCCTCGGTCGGCAGTGGCAGCTCCAGCGCGGAGCTCGATTTCGCGTCCGTGCAGCGCGGCAACCCGGAGATCCAGCGCCGCGCGCAGGAGGTCATCGACCGTTGCTGGGCGCTCGGGGAACGCAATCCGATCGTGCTGATTCACGATGTAGGTGCCGGCGGATTGTCCAATGCGGTGCCGGAGGCGGTCGCCCACAGCGCGCGCGGCGCACGCATCGAGCTGCGCGCGATCCCCAGTGCGGAATCCGGCATGTCGCCGCTGGAACTGTGGTGCAACGAAGCGCAGGAGCGCTACGTGGTCGTGGTGAGGCCTGCGGCACTTGCGGAGTTTGCGGCCATCGCTGCCCGTGAACGGTGTCCGTTCGCCGTGATCGGCGAAATAAACGCTAGCGGTGAACTCGCCGTCGCCGATGCGCGCTTTTCTGAGCAGCCCGTGGACATGCCGATGGACGTGTTGTTCGGCAAACCGCCGCGCATGACGCGCGATGTGCGCAGCGTCCGCGCGCCGCGCGCGCGCTTTGATATCACCGCCATTGACCTGCGTGCGGCTGCCTACCGTGTGCTGCGCCTGCCCGCGGTCGCGGACAAGACCTTCCTCATCACCATCGGCGACCGCACGGTGGGCGGCCTCATCAGCCGTGACCAGCTGGTGGGACCCTGGCAGGTGCCGGTGAGTGACGTCGCGGTCACGCTCGCGGATTACGAGGGTGTCGCCGGTGAGGCCATGGCCATGGGTGAGCGCACGCCGGTGGCGGTGCTGGATGCGCCGGCTTCCGGACGCCTGGCAGTCGCCGAGGCAATCACCAACATCCTGGCGGCGGACGTCGGGCCCTTGTCGCAGATCCGCCTGTCGGCAAACTGGATGGCGGCCTGCGGCGAACCCGGCGAGGATGCGGCGCTCTACGCGACCGTGCACGCGGTGGCTCGCGAGCTGTGTCCGCAGCTGGGTATTGCGATCCCGGTAGGCAAGGACTCGCTGTCGATGAAGACCGCCTGGGTTGAGGGTGGGCGCGACTTCAGCGTGGTCGCGCCGGTATCGCTGATCGTGTCGGCCTTTGCGCCGGTGGTGGACGTGCGCAGCACACTGACGCCTGCACTGCAGCTCGATGAGCGCCCGACCTCGCTGTGGCTGATCGATCTTTCGCAGGGCAAGAACCGGCTGGGCGGCTCGGCACTCGCACAGGTGTACGGGGAGCTCGGTGATACGCCGGCCGATCTCGACGATGCGCAAATGCTCATCCGCCTGGCGGCGGCGCTCGGTGAACTGCGCGGCGCCAACATGCTGCGCGCCTATCACGACCGCTCGGACGGCGGGTTGTTCGCAACCCTCATCGAGATGGCGTTCGCGGGGCACTGCGGACTGGACATCGCTCTGCCGGCCTCACGGGGACCTGCGCTCGCGCAGCTGTTTGCCGAGGAGCCCGGGGTGGTCGTGCAGATCATGGCGGGCGATGAGCCGGCATTCACGGAAATTCTGGCGCGCCACGGGCTCGCCGCCGCAGCGCTGTACCTGGGAGCGCCGAGCAGCGATTTGTCGGTGCAGATGCGCATCGGCGATACCCACTTCAACGAATCATGGCGCGATCTCAAACACGCCTGGTCCGAGACCTCGTGGCGCATGCGACGCCTGCGCGACGAGCCCGGATGCGCTGACGAGGAGTTCGCGGCGCAGACCGAGGAGCGCGACCCGGGACTTGCCGTCGCGCTGAGCTTCGATCCAGAGGAGGACATCGCCGCTCCCTACGTGCTGCGCGGCGTGCGTCCGGCGGTCGCCATACTGCGCGAGCAGGGCGTCAACAGTCAGACCGAGACCGCGGCGGTATTTGACCGGGCCGGCTTCGCCCCCCACGACCTGCACATGACGGATCTGCTGAGCGGGCGCCGTTCGCTCGCAGAGTTCAGGGGGCTGGTGGCGTGCGGCGGCTTCTCTTACGGGGATGTGCTGGGCGCCGGCGAGGGCTGGGCCAAGTCCATTCTTTATCACGCCGGGGTATGCGCTGAGTTTGAAGGCTTCTTTGCACGTTCCGACACGTTTGCGCTCGGCATCTGCAACGGCTGTCAGATGTTCGCGGCCCTGAAGAGCATTATTCCGGGCACCGGTCACTGGCCACGCTTCGTGAAGAATCGCAGCGAGCAGTACGAAGCGCGCTTCTCGCTCGTCGAAGTGCTGCGCTCGCCGTCGGTGCTGCTGGACGGCATGGCCGGCTCCTTCCTACCCATCGCGGTGGCGCACGGGGAGGGGCGCGCCGAGTTTGTCTCGGACAGCGCCGCTCTCGCATGTGTCGCCAGAGGACTCGTGGGCCTGCGCTACGTGAACCACGATCACAGCGTCGCGGCGCGCTATCCCTCCAACCCGAGCGGTACGCCCTTTGGCATCGCGGCGCTGTCGAACGCGGACGGCCGGGTGACCATTACCATGCCGCACCCGGAGCGCTCTTACCGCTACGTGCAGAATTCCTGGCGGCCGCGGGATGCCGGTGAGAATAGCGGCTGGACGCGTCTGTTTCGCAACGCGCGCCGCTTCGTAGGGTGATCCGCTGCGGACTGCCTGAAATCAGCTCGCCGACACGAATGGCGTGATGTTGCTGCCGGTCTCGTCCAGAAAGAAACGCCGCACCATGATTGCCTGCTGCAGCTTGCCCTTGCGGACGTAGGCCTCGTAGAGCAGATCCTTCACCACCTCGAGCATGATGCCGGCCTCGTAACCGTCCAGCAGCGGCAGCCGCGAGTGGGCATCCAGTTGCGCGCCGAACAGGATGTTCTTCATCTTGGTGAAGACCTCCGGCTGGATCGGCGCCAGCTCCCGCACCGCGTTCAGCTCATCGAACAGACGCAGCTTTCCGGTCTCTCCCAGATCGGCAAACATGGCGTGTGCCGCGCGCCGGCACATGGAGGCAAAGGCGTTGAAGGCACCCTGCGAGAAGCAGGTGAGGGCTTCGCGGAACAGCGCTTCGACCTCTTCGGGGATGTAGGTGAAGCTGAATTTCTCACGTGCCCGTTCGACTTCCGTGAACTGCGGTGACAGCTCGATACGCGCCGCGCCATACATCCGCACCGTGAAGCGCAGGAAGATCGGCAGGTGGCACGCGTCGCACAGGTACACCAGTCCCACCTGCTTCGGCCGGTAGACCTGCAGATCCGCGAAGTTCGGCACTGCGTTCACGGTGATATGCGCGACGACGAGGCAATGCGGGCACGTGACGACCAGGTTCTTGTCCAGGTCGTGGTGCAGTTGGCTCGCTGAATCGATGTAAAGGGACATGGGTCCAATGCGGGCGGGTCGCTGGCTTTTGTGCACCGCCGGACAGCATGTTAACTGAAAGTGCCGCCGCGGCGATCTGCCACACGTTATGTAACAGGCCTTGGTGAGCGCGCAAAGGCGAGGATACGCTCGGCGAGCGTCTGGTACTCACCGCTGAAGTGGTGACCCTTGCCGACCTGCGCCCGCGCCACGCCCGCCGCGGGCAACGAGGGGCAGATTGAATCCGTCTCGCCTTCGCCGTAGATGCACAGCACCGGCATGTTACCGAGCGCCCCGATCTCCGGCCGGGTCGGCGGCCCGCCGTCGGCACTGCCCACCCAGTCCGCGACGCTGATTTCGAAGGAGGCGTTTGAGTCGATGCCGAGGAGGCTCACGCTCGCCACGCGCGCGCGCAAGTCCGCTGGCAGCCGATTGACGACGAATGGCAGCACGTCAGCACCGAAAGAGTAGCCCACGAGCAGCACGCGCTGCTTGCCCCAGGCCGCGAGGTAGTGGCGCAGCAGGCGCGCCACGTCGTTCGTGGTCTCGGCCGGCGTACGCGTGGTCCAGAAGTACTTCAGCGAGTTGAGTCCGACGGTCGGCACCCCGTCGGCGGCCAGCCGCGCGGCGAGTTCCTGGTCGAGTCCCGCCCAGCCGCCGTCCCCCGTGAGCAGCAGCGCGAATTCGTTGCCAGTTCCGCTGGCGTGCACCTCCTGCACCGGCAGGTCGTTGATGTCCGCGGGACGCGCGGGCGGGGTTTCGACCCGCACCGTGAGCCGCGCGTAGGCGTCGCGAAACTGCGGCATCCAGTTGCGCTCCACCGAGAAGCCGTGGCCGACCAATGGCAACTTCACCACCTGCGCCGTGCCAATCTGCGCCGCGAAGGCATCGACGGCAGGCGCGGCGCACACCTGATCCTTCTGACCCTGAAAGGCGATCCACGGCTGCTTCAAGCCGGTCGCAGGCTCGAGTACCAACTCGTGCTGTTTGTTCGGCGTGTAGTGCAGTCCGGCACCCGGGCACAGCGCCGCGCCTGAGAAGTCCTGATCGGCGCAGAAGCCGAGGCTGAGCGCACCGGCGAATGTGCCCGGTGGCGACTGCACCAGCGCCGCATAAACCACGGTCGCTCCCGAGGAGTAACCGACCAGCACCGGCACGTGATATTCGCTCATGCCGATTTCCTTCTGTACCTGGTGGCTGAGCGCTTCGAAGTCGGCCGCGATCATCTGGCAGGGCGCATTGCCGCGCTGCGCGGCGCTTTTCAGGCTCGCCAGGTACTGACGGATGTCGGCGCCGATGACGACCGCGCCCATGTCGGTGAGGGCATGGGCCATGTTGATGACGCCCAGTTCCCAGCCGCCGTCACCGGAAACAAACACCGCGACGCTTTGCGGCTTGCCCTCCGGAATGTACACGCTGACCGTGCCGAAGCGGCCCGCGGATACGTGCGTCGAGTACGCCGTGTCGGCGGGATGTGCCGCGGCGCGGGCTTTTACGGTGTGGAGGACGGGCGCCGTGGTCGTGCCCGGGTCAGCGGCCGCAGCCCTCACCGGCGGCGCGGCGGGCAGCGCGCAGCACAGCACGCTCCCCAGCACTGCTGCGAAAGTCTTCTGCGGACTCATCGCGCGAACAGCTCCTTCATGCCACCGGCAATCAGCACCGACACATCGACCAGCACCCGCGGCAACGCGATACCGCCGCGGGCCACGAGATAGCGCGGCTCCCACGACGGGGCGAACTTCGTCTTGTAGCGCCGCAGCCCGTCGAAATTATAGAAGTGTTCGCCGTGACGGAAGATGAAGTTGCCGACCCGGTGCCAGGCCGGCGCGAGCGGGTGGGACTCCAGTCCCGACAGCGGCGCCATGCCGAGATTGAACCAGCGATAACCTTCGCGCCGTCCCCACAGCATCAGCTCGATGAACAGGTAGTCCATCGCGCCGCGCGGCGCATCGGGGGAAAAGCGCATGAGATCCACCGACAGCTCCTCGCGCGTCCCGGTGGTCCACAGATTCGCAAAGGCCGCGGGAATCCCCTCGGCGCGCACGATGGCCACCGGGAACTGCCGCAGGTAGTCGGGCGAAAACGCCCCCACTGAGAAACGCTTCTCGCCGGTCGACTTGGAGGCAAGCCAGGCGTCGGAGATGCGCTGCATTACGGGCAGCAGCGCATCCACGCCTTGTGGCAGCACCACCTCGAAGGTCGCACCGTCGCGCTGCGCGCGCCGCTGCGCCTGCCGCAGCTCCGCACGCGCGGCGCCGTCGAGCGAAAACCCGGCGAGCGGCACGCGCGCCTCCTCGCCGATCTTCAGCGCCGCAAGTCCCAGGTCGACGTATAGCGACAGCCGCTCAGCCGACACCTGGTAGAACACCGGGTCACCGCCGTGGTGATCGGACATCTCACGCAGACGCCACACCAGTTCCTCCGCGCCCTCGCGCGCGCCCACCGGATCGCCGAGCGCGATCCAGCTGTGACCGGCGATCTGGTACATGATGAAGGTGTCACCGGAATCGCTGAACAGCAGGCGCTTGTCGCCCGTGAGGGCGGCGTTCGCCACCGTGACATCACAGCTGGCGATGAGAGTGCGTGCGTGAGCGAGATCCTCTGGGCTTGCCACCGCCGGTTCGGGCCGCGCCGGGCGCAGCATGTTCAGCAGCATGTAGGCGGCGCCGATCACGATGACGGCGAGTGAGGCGCGCAGCATGCGTGGCGCGTTGCCGTGCAGGGCGAAGGTCCACCACAACTCATCGGAATAGCCCACGTGACGGTACGAAATGATGCCGATCCATACCGCCATGGCGATCACGCCGGTGATGCTCACGATCCACACCGGTGTGAAGCGCTCCGCCATGATCGCGGTCGGACGATAGAAGGCGCGCCGCCCGAGCATGAGCACGCCGAGGACCAGTACCAGCAGGCTCGCCTCTTCGAAATCCAGTCCCTTGAGGAGTGAGGCGAAGATGCCGGCGAGCAGCAGCCACACCGAGATGTGGTAGGCGGCGTGCACCCGGCGAAACAGCGCGCGCGCCAGCACCAGCAGGCCCAGGCCCACGAGGCTCGCGACCAGATGCGAGACCTCCAGCACCGTGAGCGGCAGGAACTGATCGAGAAACGCGAGCCGCTCATCGACCGCCGGGGTTGCCCCGGAGAACAGGAGCAGGCTGCCGGCGAGGAAGGTGAGGGCGCCGGCAATCTGCGGCACCACCGGCGCGATGTAGATGCTCGCGAGTTCCTGCGCCCAGGCAATGCGGCTACGGTGCGCCGACAGCTCCTTGGAGCCGAACAACAGCGTGCCGAATACCAGCGGCACGAGGTAATACACCGCGCGGTACGCAAGCAGGGACCCGAGCAGCGCATCCGCCGGCACGCCGGGCAGGGTGAGCAGGATCACCGCCTCGAACACGCCAACACCGCCCGGGACGTGACTGACGATGCCGGCGATCACCGCGGCGGCATACACACCGAGGAAGGTAATAAAGCCGATGTGTGCCTCGGGCGGCAACAGCCACCACAGCACCGCCGAGGACAAGGACACGTCGAGAACCCCGAGGGCGATCTGCGCGAGCCCGATGGCAGCTCCCGGGGCGCGCAGCGCCCAGCCGCGGATCTCGAATGCGCTGCGTGCGAAACACGCCCACAAGGCGTAAGCGCCGACCACGACGAGCAGCGCGCCTCCGGCCAGCAGGGACCAGTTGTGATGCAGCCGCAGTACCGCGGCGGCGTTCGCCGGTGAGAGCAGGAGCGACACGCCCGATACGGTCGCAAGCCCGATGGCGAGCGACAGGCTGCAGAACGCGGAGACCGTCGCGACTTCGACGGCCGTGACGCCGGCGGCGGAGTACAGACGGAAGCGAATGGCGGCGCCCGTGAACGCCGTGAAGCCGAGCGTGTGACCGAAGGAGTAGGCGATGAAGGAGGTGAAGACGATGCGCGTGTACGGCAGGGCGCGGCGCAGGTAGGCAAACGCCAGCACCTCGTACGTGGACAAGAGCCAGTAACTGGCCGCCGTGAAACCCAGCGCCGCCAGCACCTGGCGGCGCGGGATTGCGTGCAGGTGCTCGAACACGCGGCTGACGTGCAGCTGCGCGAGCTGGTGGTGCAGGACCAGCCCCACACCCGCAAACACCACCAGCGCCGCGAGCGGCCCTGCCCAGCGCCACAGGGCGGACTCCTCGTCCTCTGGCGGGGGTTGAGCTGTCACCGGCGGAGACAAACCGTGCCGCTCCCTTCAGCGCGTCAGCGGCTTGTATCTGATGCGATGCGGCTGCGCGGCATCTTCTCCCTTGCGCCGCTTGAAGTCCGCCACGTACTCCTGGTAGTTGCCCTCGAACCATACGACCTGCGAGTCGCCTTCGAAGGCCAGAATGTGCGTCGCGATGCGGTCTAGGAACCAGCGGTCGTGGGAGATCACGACCGCGCAGCCGGGGAAACTCAGCAGCGCCTCTTCGAGCGCGCGCAGCGTCTCCACGTCCAGGTCATTGGTCGGTTCGTCCAGCAAGAGGACATTGCCGCCGGAGCGCAGCACCTTGGCGAGATGCACGCGGTTGCGCTCGCCTCCCGAGAGATCCCCGATCAGCTGCTGCTGTTGCGTGCCCTTGAAATTGAAGCGTCCCACATAGCCGCGCGAGGGCGTCTCGTAGTTCCCGACCTTGATCATGTCGAGACCGCCCGAGATTTCCGCCCAGACGCTCTTTTTGTCATCCAGCGTCTGGCGCGACTGGTCGACGTAGGCGAGACGCACGCTCGGCCCCAGGCGGATCTGCCCCGCGTCGGGTTTTTCGGCGCCGGTGAGCATGCGGAAGAGGGTGGTCTTGCCGGCGCCGTTCGGTCCGATGATGCCAACGATGCCGCCGCGCGGCAGGTTGAAAGCGAGGTTGTCGATCAGCAGCCGCTCGCCGTAGCTCTTGCGCAGGCCGTCAACAGCAATGACCAGGTCGCCAAGGCGCTCGCCCGGAGGAATGTAGATCTCGTTGGTCTCGTTGCGCTCCTGGAACTCGCGCGAGGCGAGTTCCTCGTAGCGCTGTAACCGCGCCTTGCTCTTTGCCTGGCGCGCCTTGGGATTCTGCCGCACCCATTCGAGCTCATGCGCGAGGGTCTTGCGCAGACCTTCGCGTTCGCGCTCCTCGAGGGCGAGGCGCTGCTCCTTCTGTTCGAGCCACGAGGAGTAGTTGCCGTGCCACGGGATGCCGTAGCCGCGGTCGAGCTCGAGGATCCACTGCGCAACGTTGTCGAGGAAGTAGCGATCGTGGGTGACCGCGATCACCGTGCTCGGGTACTCCTCCAGGTAGCGTTCCAGCCAGGCGATGGATTCAGCATCGAGGTGGTTGGTGGGTTCATCGAGCAGCAGCATGTCGGGCGCCGACAGCAGCAGGCGGCACAGGGCAACGCGGCGCTTCTCACCGCCCGAGAGGGTGCCGATGCTCGCCTCCCACGGCGGCAGGCGCAGCGCGTCGGCGGCGATCTCCAGCTTGCGCTCCAGCTCCCAGCCGCCGGCGGCGTCGATTGCGTCCTGCAGCTGCGCCTGGCGCGCGAGCAGCGCATTCAGCTGTTCCTCATCCATGTCTTCCGCGAACCTGTCACTGATGCGGTTGAATTCTTCGAGCTGGCGGAAAGCATCGCCGACGCCCTCCATGACCGTGGTGCGCACATCCTTGGTCGCATCCAGCTGCGGTTCCTGCGGCAGAAAGCCGATGCGGATGCCGCTCTGCGGCCGTGCTTCGCCGTCGAAGCTCGTGTCGAGGCCCCCCATGATTTTCAGGAGCGTCGACTTGCCCGAGCCGTTGAGGCCCAGCACGCCGATCTTGGCGCCCGGAAAGAACGACAGGCTGATGTCCCGCAGTATGACGCGCTTCGGCGGCACCACCTTCGAGACGCGATTCATGGTGTAGATGTATTGGGCCATGCGTGGTCGAGTGTAAATAAATGCAATCACGATTATGGTCGAGGCCGGCGCGCTTGGCGATGGCCGGTGCGCAGCAGAACGGTGCCGATGCTGTGTTAGGCTTGGCTCCATGAGCAGCGTGGCAGCGATCGTCAGCGAGCGGCTGGCTCGTTACGGATTCGGTGACGGCCACCCGTTCGGGCCCGACCGCCTGGCGGCCTTCGTGCGCGAGTTCGACGCGCAGGGATTGAATCGCCGTGTGCAGATCCTCGAGCCGCGCATGGCCACGGATGAGGAGCTGCGCTCCTTCCATACGAGCGCTTACCTTGAGTTCGTACGCGAGGCTTCCGCCAACGGCGCGGGACTGCTTGACGCGGGCGATACACCGGCGTTCCGGGGCGTATACGAGGCGGCGGCAACCGTCGTCGGCGCCACCCTGAGTGCCACCGAGGCGATCATGCGGGGCGATTGCCGCCGCGCGTTCGTGCCCATCGCCGGATTGCATCACGCGGCCCGCGAGCGGGCCGCGGGGTTTTGCGTCTTCAACGACTGTGGCGTTGCGATCGAGCAGCTGAAGCGCGCGGGACTGACGCGCATTGCCTACGTCGATATCGACGCGCACCACGGCGACGGCGTGTTCTACGGCTTCGAAGACGATCCGGCGGTGGTGTTCGCGGATCTGCACGAGGACGGCCGCTACCTGTATCCGGGAACCGGCTCGGCCGCGGAGACTGGTCGCGGGGCCGCGGTGGGCGTGAAGCTCAATGTGCCGCTGCCGCCCGGCGCCGACGACGAGGTGTTCGCGCAGGTGTGGCCGCAGGTGCTGGCGCACCTGGAGAAATTCACGCCGCAGTTCTTCATTCTGCAGTGCGGTGCGGACAGCATTGAGGGCGATCCGATCACGCACCTGCGGTTCTCGCGCAAGACGCACGGCCGGGCGGCACGAGACCTTGGGGCCCTGGCCGATCGCCTCGGCCACGGACGGGTACTGGCCCTGGGTGGCGGGGGGTACAACCGTGTCAACATCGCCCAGGCCTGGACCGCGGTGGTAGAAAATCTCCTCTAGCCTGGGCGCCGCCGCCCGGGTGGCAAACCGCATCTGACCGCGCCACGTCCGGCGGCCGCCGGGTCGTTCCGGTACAATTCGCGCCCCCTTTCGCGTACCCGAAGGCAGGCGCAGCGCATGTTCCGGATGACCGATTCCATCGCTGACTTTGATCCGGAGCTCGCGCGCGCTCTTGCAGGGGAGCGGCGCCGGCAGGAAGAGCACGTGGAGCTCATCGCCTCGGAGAATTACGCCAGTGCGCGCGTACTCGAGGCGCAGGGCTCGGTACTGACCAACAAGTACGCGGAAGGCTATCCCGGCAAGCGCTACTACGGCGGTTGCGAATTCGTCGACATCGCCGAGCAGCTGGCGATCGGGCGTGCGAAGCAGCTGTTCGGCGCCGACTATGCCAACGTGCAGCCGCACTCCGGCTCGCAGGCGAACGCCGCGGCGTACTTCGCGCTGCTGCAGCCCGGCGACCCCATTCTCGGCATGAGCCTCGATCATGGCGGCCATCTCACGCACGGCGCGCGGGTAAATTTTTCCGGCAAGTTCTTTCGCGCCACGCAGTACGGCATCCGGCCCGACACCGGCGAGATCGACTACGAGCAGGTGCAGCGGCTGGCCGAAGAACACCGGCCGAAGATGATCATCGCGGGGTTTTCCGCCTACTCACGTGTCGTCGACTGGGCGCGTTTCGCAACTATTGCCAGGAGCGTGGGTGCGTACTTCGTGGTGGATATGGCGCACGTCGCGGGCCTGGTGGCCGCCGGGATCTACCCCAACCCGCTGCCGCACGCCGACGTGGTGACGACCACCACCCACAAGACGCTGCGCGGGCCGCGCGGCGGGCTGATCCTGGCGCGCGCCAACGACGAGATCACCAAGAAGCTCAATTCAATGGTTTTCCCGGGCACCCAGGGCGGACCGCTGATGCACGTGATCGCTGCCAAGGCGGTGGCACTGCTCGAGGCGCTGCAGCCGCAGTTCCGCGATTACCAGCGCCAGGTGCTCGCCAACTCGCGGGCCATGGCGGCGCGTCTTGCGGGTCGTGGCTACCAGATCGTCTCCGGCGGCACCGACAACCACCTGTTTCTCATGAGCCTCGCCGATCGCAACATCACCGGCAAGGACGCGGACGCGGCTCTCGGCCGGGCCTACATCACGGTTAATAAGAACGCCGTGCCCAATGATCCGCGCCCGCCCATGGTGACCAGCGGTCTGCGCATCGGCACGCCGGCCGCGACGACGCGCGGCTTCAAGGAGACCGAGGTGGAACTGGTTGCGGATCTGATCGCCCAGGTTCTGGACGCGGAAGGCGCACCGGCCGTCATCGATCGCGTGCGTGCGCAGGTGCTCGAGCTCTGCGGTCGTTTCCCGGTGTACGGGAAGTAGCCGTAAGGAAGCAAGCCGCGTGCACTGTCCTTTCTGCGGCCACGTCGAGACCAAAGTGAACGACTCGCGCCTCGCGGGCGAGGGGCGCCAGATCCGCCGCCGCCGTGAGTGCCTGGAGTGCGGTGAGCGCTTCACGACGTTCGAGACTGCGGAGCTGGTGATGCCGTTGGTGGTCAAGGGCGACCGCGCCCGCGAGTCCTTCGACGAGGGTAAGTTGCGCGCCGGCATGGAAAAGGCGCTGGAGAAGCGCCCGGTGCCGCGCGAACAGATCGATGAGGCGGTGAGCCGCATCGTGCACCGGGTGCGCGTTGTGGGTGACCGCGAAATCACCGCCCGCGCCATCGGCGAGCTGGTGATGGAGGAGCTGCGGCACCTGGACGAGGTCGCCTACGTGCGCTTCGCCTCGGTGTACCGTCATTTCGAGGGCGTCGAGGCCTTTCACGATGAGATCAAGCGCCTGCGCGCGGCGCCGCGGGTCGCACACGCGGCTCATGCGCGCGCCCACCAGCGCGCCTCAGAGGTGAACCGCGATCAGCTGCCGCTGTTGCCGGCGGATGCGCCTGCCGGCGGCAGCGAGCCGGACGGAGGCAAGAAGTAGCTCATGTTCTCGGACTTCGATCGCTTCGCCATGCAACGCGCGCTGACGCTGGCGGCCCGCGGGCTGGAAACCACCGACCCGAATCCGCGCGTCGGCTGCGTGTTCGCGCAGCGCGGGCGCATCGTCGGCGAAGGCTGGCATGAGCGCGCCGGCGAGGCGCATGCGGAAGTCGCCGCGCTGCGCGCGGCGGGCGGGCAGGCCGCCGGCGCGAGCGTTTATGTCACCCTGGAACCGTGCAGCCACCACGGCCGCACGCCGCCGTGCGCCGAGGCGCTGATCGCCGCCCGCGTTGCGCGCGTCGTGTACGCAACCGCCGATCCGAACCCGCTCGTGAACGGGCGCGGCGCCGCCGCGCTGGGCGCCGCCGGGATCACGGTGGAGGCGGGGCTGCTTGGCGCGGAGGCGCGCGAGCTCAACGCCGGTTTCATCAGCCGCATGCAGCACGGGCGTCCGCTGGTACGCGTGAAGCTCGCCATGAGCCTCGATGGCCGCACCGCGCTCGCCAACGGCGCGAGCCGCTGGGTCACGGGCGAGGCCGCACGCCAGGACGTGCAGCACTGGCGCGCCCGCAGCTCCATGATTCTCACCGGCATCGGCACGGTGCTCGCCGATGACCCACGCCTCGATGTGCGGCTGGCGGACGAGGCCGGGGGGCGCCCCCGGCGCCAGCCGCTGCGGGTGGTGCTGGATGCGCGCCTGCGCACTCCGCTCGAGGCGCGCTTGTTCAGCACCGGTGGCGAAGTGTTGATACTGACCGGGCCGGCGACCCCCGACGATGCGCGCGCCGCCAGTCTCACCGAGCGCGGCGCACGCGTCGAGTCGCTGCCGACGGTCGGGGACCGGCTGATGCTGCCGGCGGTGATCGAGCGGCTGGGGGAACTCGAGGCGAACGAGGTGCTGGTGGAGGCCGGAGCGACGCTCGCGGGCGAGCTGTTGCGCGAGGAACTGGCCGACGAACTGCTGTTGTACATTGCGCCCAAGCTCCTCGGCCCCGCGGCGCGTTCGCTGGTCGAGTTGCCGCAGCTGCGCGAGCTCGCGGACGCGCCGGCCTTCACCCTCATCGACATGCAGCAGCTCGGTGAGGACGTGCGGCTGCGACTGCGGCCGCGCGCGGCCGCGGGTGGCTGACGGGAGTCAGGACAGGTGTTTACCGGAATCGTACTGGATGTCGGCCACGTGCTGACGCGCGAAACCCGCGGCGGCGACCTGCGGCTGGTCATCGAATGCACGCGACTGGGTCTGGCAGGCTTGCGTGTTGGCGACAGCATCTGCGTGCAGGGATGTTGCCTCACCGCGACTCAAGTGCAGGGGCGCACGTTCGCGGCCGATGCTTCGCGTGAGACGCTCGCGCTCACCACTTTAGGGGAGCTTGCGGTCGGCGATCCTGTGAATCTCGAACCCGCGTTGCGGGCCGGGGATGCGCTCGGCGGGCATCTCGTGTCCGGGCATGTTGACGGGGTCGCGCAGGTCAGCGCGGTGAGCGGCGACGCGCGCTCGGTACGTCTTGGCATTGACGTGCCGCCGGCGCTGGCGCGCTACCTGGCGCCCAAGGGTTCGGTCGCCGTCGACGGCGTGAGTCTCACCATCAACACGGTGGAAAATTCGACCTTCGGCGTAAACATCATTCCGCATACCCAGGAAGTTACGACGCTCGGCAGGCTCAGCGCTGGGGCGCGGGTGAATCTGGAAGTCGACCAGGTCGCGCGCTACCTGGCGCGTCTGCTGGCAGTGCCGGCGCCATGAGGGTGCAAAGCGCCGCGGCGGGGCTCGGTTATACTGGCCTGCCGTAGCATCGCCGCCGCCCGCCATGTCCAAAGTACTGACCCTGCCCCCCAAAACCGCGCTCGCAACCGGCGCCGCGCTGCCGCTGAACTCCGTGGCCGACCTGCTCGATGAGCTGCGCGCCGGACGCATGGTCGTGGTCATGGATGATGAGGATCGCGAGAACGAAGGCGATCTCATCATGGCCGCCGAGCACGCCACCCCGGAAGCGGTCGCATTCATGATCCGCCACACGAGCGGCATCATCTGCGTTTCGATGCAAGAGGAGCAGCTCGCGCGGCTGGAGCTGCCACAGATGGTGCCGGCGAACAGCGAGTCGCAGCGCACCGCCTTCACGGTGTCGGTGGATGTGCGCGTGGGCACGACCACTGGCGTGTCGTCGGGCGACCGCGCGGCGACCATCCGCGCGCTTGCGGACCCGGCATCAACGTCGGCGGATTTTGTCCGCCCCGGACACATCTTCCCGTTGCGCTCGCGCCGCGGCGGTGTGCTGGTGCGCGCCGGTCACACCGAGGCCGCGGTCGACCTGTGCCGGCTCGCGGGGTTGAAGCCCGTGGGCGCGTTGTGCGAGGTCATGAACGACGACGGCAGCATGGCACGCCGTCCGCAACTGCAGGAATTCGCCCGCCGGCACCAGCTGAAAGTCGGCACCATCGCGGATCTCATCCGTCACCGGCTGCGCATCGAACGTTCCGTCGAGCGCATCGGCGAACAGAGCGTGCAGACCGAACTTGGCGAGTTCCGGCTGTATGCGTACCGGGATTGCGCGAGCCTCGAGGTGCACCTGGCGCTGGCGCACGGCCGGCTCGACGGTCCGCAGGTTCCGCTGGTGCGCGTGCACCTGCCTGACACGCTGCGCGATCTCATCGCCGTGCGCGGTGCGGCGCGTGTCTGGACGCTGCGCGCGGCCATGCAGCGCATCGTCGAGGCCGGCAACGGTGTGGTCGTGGTGCTGCATCAGGACCAGTCGGCGAGCGAGCTGGCAGAGGCGCTGCGCTCGTTTGCCGCCGCGACGCCTGCGGCGCCAGCGCCGGAAACTCCTGCCGACGGCGGGGAGGGCGCGGTGCTGCGCACCTTCGGCGTCGGTGCGCAGATTCTCAAGGACCTCGGGGTGCGACGCATGCGCGTGCTGTCGGCGCCCAAGCAGATGCTCGGCATCTCGGCCTTCGGCCTCGAGATCGAGGGCTACGTCGGGGCAGAGGGGTGACCCAGCCGCAGCTCATCGAAGGTGAGGTTGCGGCGCGCGGACGCAAGGTCGCGATCGTCGCGGCGCGCTTCAACGATTTCATCGTCGCGAGCCTCATCAAGGGCGCGAGCGCCGCCTGGTCCACTCACGGCGGTGCGCCACAGGACCTGATGGTGGTGCGGGTACCGGGCGCGTTCGAGCTGCCGGTCGTTGCCAGGAAGCTCGCCGCCGGCGGCAAATGCGACGCGGTGGTGGCGCTCGGCTGCGTGATCCGCGGCGACACGCCGCATTTCGACTACATTGCCGGGGAATGCGCGCGCGGCCTGCAGCTGGCGAGCCTCGAGACCGGCGTTCCCATCGCGTTCGGTGTGCTCACGGTAGAGAACCGTGAGCAGGCGCTGGAGCGCGCCGCAACCAGCGGCGCCAACAAGGGGGGCGAAGCGATGGAGTGCGCGCTCGAGATGGCGGCAGTCATGGCGCGGCTGTGAAAGGCACCCGCCGATGAGCGCACCGGCCGCCCGCGAATTCAGCGGTACGCGCACCGTGGCGCGCAAGCTCGCACTGCAGGCGCTGTATCGCTGGCAACTGAACGAGTGCCCGTGGCAGGACCTGGTGAATGAGTTCAGCGCCGCGGATGACATGGGGCGGGCGGACGGGGAGTTCTTTCGCGCCCTCCTCGAGGGGGTGTGCAGCGCGCGTGGCGAGCTGGACGTGCGACTGGCCGCCTTCACCGACCGCGAGCCGCGGCTGCTCGATCCGATCGAGCACGGCATCCTGCTCATGGGCCTGTTCGAGCTGCAGTCGCGGCCGGACGTGCCGTACCGCGTCATCATCAACGAGGCGGTGGGTCTTGCGCGGCGCTTCGGCGCGACTGACGGACACAAATTCGTGAACGCGGTGCTCGATCGCGCGGCGCACGAGCTGCGGCCCGCCGAACACTGAAGGCAAGCGCGCGCGCATGGCGCTCGGGGAATTTGCGCTCATCGACCGTTACTTCCGCGCCTGCGGCGCGCGGCGTGCAGACGTGGTGGCGGGTGTCGGCGATGATGCCGCGCTCCTGACGGTTCCCGAGGCCACCGAGCTGGTCGCCGCCACCGACACACTCGTGGCGGGCGTGCACTTCCCCCACGACGCACCCCCGGCATCCATCGGCCATCGTGCGCTGGCGGTCAATCTGAGTGACCTGGCGGCGATGGGTGCGCGCCCCGCCTGGGCGCTGCTGGCACTCACCATGCCGCAGGCGCAGGAGTCGTGGCTCGCGGAGTTCGCGGCGGGCTTCGGCGAGCTGGCGCGCGCGCACGAGGTGCAACTCGTCGGTGGCGACACCACGCGCGGACCATTGTGCATCACGGTGCAGCTGCTGGGATTCGTGCCGCGCGGGACGGCGCTTAAGCGCTCGGGCGGCCATCCCGGAGATTCGCTGTTTGTATCCGGCACGCCGGGGGATGCCGCCGCGGGCCTGGCGCTGCAGGAGGCGCGGATGAGCGCACCGTCCGCCCTGCATGCTTACCTGCGCGGACGGTTTGAAATGCCGAGCCCGCGGGTTGCGCTCGGCGAGCGGCTGCGGGAATTCGCGAGCGCCTGCATCGATGTTTCCGACGGCCTGCTCGCAGATGCTGCGAAGCTCGCACACGCGAGCGGTACCGGGGTTGAAATCCACTACCAGGCGCTGCCGGTATCGGCAGCACTCGAGCAGGCGGCCGGAGCTGAGCGCGCACGCGAGTTCGCGCTCACCGGCGGCGACGACTACGAGCTGTGCTTCGCGGTCGCGGAAAAAAATCTCGCGGCGTTTATGCAGGAGTTGCCGTCGCAGCGCTGGGATTACCACCGCATCGGCGTGCTGCGCAAGGCGCCGGGCGCGGCGGTGCTGCGCGACGGGTCTGTGATGCAGTTCTCGCATTGCGGCTACCAGCATTTCGGTTAAGGGCGCGTGACGGCTGCGCGCGCTACAGCGCGCACACGCGCACGTCATGCCAGGGATCCATGAGGCGTGCATCACAGTCGCACCGCGGCGCGAACCCGTATCCTCAGCGGGCTCATTTGCAACTCGCCGCGCCATGTCAGCATCGGCTACAAAACCAAGTCCGAATCCGAAGCCGAAGCCGGTGGTGCGCATGCCCGACCGGATCGGCAAGTACGTGGTCATCAAGGAAGTGGGCCGCGGCAGCACCGGCATCGTGTATCTCTCGCATGACGCCTACTACGGCCGCGACGTCGCCATCAAGGTGTACAACATGGACACCGGCGGCGATGAGGAACGCGCGCGCATCGCACGCAAGATGTTCCTCTCCGAGGCGCACCTGGTCGGCATGCTGCAGCACCCGCACATTCTCCCCATCTATGATGCCGGTGAGGAAAACGGCAACTGCTATATCGTCACCGAGCACGTGCACGGCGCGCGCACCCTGGCGGCCTATTGCCGCTCGGACAACCTGCTGCGCATCGACGACACCGTCGAAATTATGTTCAAGTGCGCCAAGGCGTTGCACTACGCGCACTCGCGCGGCGTCATCCATCGTGACGTCAAGCCCTCGAACATCATGCTCACGCAGGACAGCGACGTTCGCATTATCGATTTCGGCATCGCGCTGGTGTCGGATTCGGACATTTCGCGCATCGAGGGCATCGCCGGCAGCCCCTCCTACATGTCCCCGGAGCAGGTGCAGAGTCTGGAGCTCACCAACCGTTCCGACCTGTATTCGCTGGGCGCGGTGATGTACGAGCTGTTGACGGGCACGCGGCCGTTCCGGGCCGGTAATCTGCAGAAGCTGCTGCACCAGATCGTGTACGCGACGCCGGCGCCGATTCACACGCTGCGCCAGGATGTGCCGGAAGAACTCGAAACCGTCGTAGCCCTGGCCCTGCAGAAGGACCCGGAGAAGCGCTGCAAGTCGGGGCTGGATTTTGCGGCTGACCTCACCCGCGTGCACCAGCGGCTGCGCGAGGCTAACGCCCGTATCGACCGCCAGGAGCAATTCGGAGTGTTGCGGCGGCTGAAGTTTTTCCACGAGTTCTCGCATGCGGAGATCTGGGAAGTGCTGCGCGCCAGCAGCTGGCAGGATTACGCGGCCGGGGAGGAGATCGTCAAGGAAGGCGAGATGGACGATCGCTTCTATATCCTGGTGACCGGCGGCTGCGCGGTGGAGCGCCACGGCCAGCGCGTCGGCCTGCTCGACACCGGCGATTGTTTCGGCGAAGCGAGCTACGTGCCGGGTGCCAAGCGCACGGCCACCATTCGTGCCGGCGGCGCGGTTACCGTCCTGAAGGTCAGCTCGACGCTGCTCGAGCAGGTCTCGGCTTCCTGCCAGCTGCGCTTCAACCGCGTGTTCCTAAGCTCACTCATCGCGCGCCTGCAAAGCGCTGAGCGCGCCCGGCCGCCGGCGGGCTGAAAGGCCGTACGCGACCGCGTGCGGTCAGCCGCTGCACACCGCAGGCGGCGTGCGGGGCTTGCGCGCGCACCGTGGCGCCTCCTACTCTTCCCGCCCGTGCACGTACTCCTCATCGAAGACGACCTGGAAGCCGCACGCTTCCTGGTCAAGGGCCTGCGCGAGAGTGGCTACACGGTCGATCACGCCGCGGAAGGGCGTGAGGGTCTGTTTCGCGCGACCGAGGGGCAGTTCGACCTGATCGTCACCGATCGCATGCTGCCGCACATCGACGGGCTGGCGATCATCGAGCTCATGCGTAAAAAGGGCATCAGCACCCCGGTACTGGTGCTGTCGGCCCTGGGCAGCGTGGATGACCGCATCCGCGGACTCAAGGCCGGCGGCGATGACTATCTCACCAAGCCGTTCGCGTTCGCGGAGTTGCTGGCGCGCATGGAGGCGCTGGCGCGCCGCCGCTCGGGCACGCCGCACGCCACGCGCCTGAAGGTCGAGGACCTGGAGTTCGAGCTGCTGGCGCGGCGCGTCACCCGCGGCGGGCGCGAGGTGGAGCTTACGGCGCGCGAACTTAAGCTGCTCGAATTCCTCATGCGTCGCGCCGGGCAGGTGGTCACGCGCACGATGCTGCTGGAAGGGGTCTGGGACCTGCATTTCGATCCGCAGAGCAATCTCATCGACGTGCACATCAGCCGCCTGCGCCAGGCGATCGATCGCGGCGCGGATCACCCGCTGATCCACACCGTGCGTGGCAGTGGCTACGTCCTGCGCAGCGACAACTAGTCCGTGCGACTGCAGCTGTTCAACACCACGGCCTTCCGCTTGTCGGTGGGCTACACGCTGCTGGTGACGCTCGCGGTCGGCGTGACGCTCGGCAGCGCGTACCTTCTGACCGAGAGTCTGATCACCGACGAAGTCGACCTCATTATCGACACCGAGCTGCAGAGTCTCGAGGACAAGTACGCCCGCAGCGGTGTCGCCGGGGTCACCGACGAGATCGATCTGCGCATCGACAGCTGGGGCCGCATCGGCGCGGTCTACATGCTGGCCGACTCCACCTTCGAACGCATTGCCGGCAACGTCACCAACTGGCCGTTTGATGGTATGCCCGCCGAGCACTGGCCGGAGTTCGAAATCGCCACCATCGAGCCTGGACGGCGCGCCGTGCATCCGGTGCGCGCGGCGGTGCGCACGCTTCCCGGCGGGGACCTGCTGCTCGTCGGCACGGACATTTCGCAGGGGCGCCGCTTCGCGGAGAAGTTCCGCTTCGCCACCCTGTGGGGCATTGGCCTGTCGACGCTGGCGGCGGCGCTCGCCGGTTTCTGGTTCAGCTTCCGCCTGGCGCGGCGCGTCGGGGCCGTGACCGAGACCTGCCAGCGCATCATGGCCGGAGACATCGGGCGACGGTTGCCGGTGTCGGGCGTCAACGACGAGTTCGACGCGCTGGCGGTAGCGGTCAATCGCGTGCTCGACCGGCTCGAACACCAGGCCGGCACGCTGCGCGCAACTTTCGACAGCACCGCCCACGACCTGCGCGCACCACTGCATCGGCTGCGCACGCGCATGGACGCGCTGCTGCTGCGGGCCCCCCCGCTTGAGTCGGCGGTGCACGAATCGATCGAGTCAGCGCTGCGCGAAGTCGATCGCCTGCAGCGCACGCTCGCGACGCTGCTGCAGATCGCGCTTGCCGAGTCGGGCGCGCCGCTCGCCTCACCGACCGCCGTGGATATGGGCGAACTGGCCGCGGAGCTGGTCGAGCTCTTCGAGCCGGTGGCGCTCGCCCAGGGCCTTACACTCACCTTACCGAGCGGCGCCGCCGGCGTGGTGCAGGGCAACCGGCAGCTGCTCGCGCAGCTCTTGACCAATCTCATCGAGAACGGGCTGAAGTATGTGCCGGCGGGCGGCCATATCGAGGTGGACGTGCGGCGGGTGGGCGGCAGCGTGCAGCTGCTGGTGAGCGACAACGGACCGGGAATCGCCGCCGAGGAACGCGTGCGCGCGGTGCAGCCGTTTGTGCGCATCGGCGCCGGCCTGGCGCATGAGGGCAGCGGATTAGGCTTGAGTCTCGTGGCCGCAATCGCGCGCCTGCACCGCGGTCGGCTCGAGCTGCAGAGCAACGAGCCGGGTCTGCGTGTGGTGGTGGACTTACCCGCCTAGACATCATGGCCCGCCGTGGGAAGGCGGCCACTCAAGGTTGACGAAATAAGTAAGCGGTCTGCCTCCCGCAGTACCGTGGGTTGCACACTTGGGTGTGCCGAGCCACATGTAGAACGCGATTGGGCGTGATCTACAAGAAGCACAGGAGGCA
>Ga0182015_10000400_pt1 | contig 62012 bp, 61 predicted proteins | sample 712P3MmetaG_FD_120478 | JGI IMG/M metagenome (GOLD analysis project Ga0182015, IMG submission 120478) | Permafrost microbial communities from Stordalen Mire, Sweden - 712P3M metaG | ecosystem: Environmental > Terrestrial > Soil > Wetlands > Permafrost | place: Sweden: Stordalen | collected...
CGTTGGACGCCGTGTTCTTGGAGTATAGGGGCTGGTAGTTGCGTGACACCGGGAATTCTTCGGAGGCGGAGGCAAGGGTAGGCTGAAAGACACCGGGCTTCAGTTCTCACGGCGTTTCACCCAGCAGCTGCGCAATCCGACGTGGCTATTCGTCGGGCTCTCATCGCCGGTGCTCTATCTCGCGCTGTTCACGCCGCTGCTCGAGCACTTCACGCGAGGTGGTTCGACCGGAACAGTGCTCGACAGCTTCTTTCCCGGCATCCTCGCGCTCCTCGCGTTCGCGAGCGGCACCGCGCAGGGATTCGGCACGATCTTCGAGCTTCGGTCCGGCGTCATCGAGCGCCTCCGGGTGACCCCGGCGAGCCGCTTTGCGATTCTCGCTGGGCCGCTCGTCTCGGCGATGACCTTTATGTACTTCTTCGACGCGATCGCTGTCGCGGTCGCGTACGCATTTGGCTTCCAGATCCACTGGGGCGGGCTGCTCGTGCTCGCCGTGCTCATCGGGGTGTTCATGGTGATGATGTCCGCCTGGTCGGTCGCTATGGCACTCACGACCAAGGAGATCGACGCCCTTGCGTCCGTCATGAACGGCCTGAACCTGCCCACCCTGCTCCTCGCCGGCGTGCTCTTGCCAATCTCGGTCGGTCCGACGTGGATGCGGGTGGTCGCCCACTTTGATCCCCTGTACTACGTCGTCGAAGGCGCACGGGCGCTCGGTGCCGGCGCCTTCTCGAGCGAGCACGTCTGGCAGGCCTTCGCGGTCATCGTCCCCTTGTTGGTACTGGTTCTCGGCTGGGCGACGAGCGTCTTCAAGAAGGCGGTCGCGTGATTCTCCGACGATCGACCTGTCTGTTCCAACGCGCAGCAACGGCGCCACACGAAGGAGTTCTCGATGTCTGAACCGTCTCCGGTCAGCACACGTCGCCCAGTTCCGGACGACATGTTCGGCGGGCGCTTGAAAGGGTCCTATCTGCTCGACCTCGAAGTGGTCGGCGTATACGAGGTCGCGCCACACGTGCGACTCATCACAATGGCCTCGTCCGATCTCGTGGGGTTCGATTACACGCCAGGTCAGGACCTCTTGTTCGAGTTCCCCGATGGCGACCGGGCCGTCCGCCGTCGCTACACCATCCGGCGGTCGGATCCCGCGGAAGGCATCGCCGACTTCGAGATCGAGATCCACGATGGCCGCGGCCCCGCCATCCGCTGGGCGGCCAAGGCAGAGCTGGGCGAGCACCTCGAGGCCATCGGGCCCCGAGGTGGGATCAGACCGCGACCAATCGCGACGTCCCATCTCTTCGTCGTCGACGACTCCGCGATGCCAGCCGCCTTTGTCCTGCTCGAAGCGCTCCCCGCGGACACGCCCGCCACGGCACTCCTCGTGACGAGTCATGGCACGAAATCGCGCCCGGCGCCGGCTGGCGCTCCGGCGACCTCCCTCGTCTGGCTGGATCGAGCAGAGATGCTCGAGATGCTGAGCGACCTGCACCCCGCAGCCGGCACCGCCGCGTACCTCTTCGGTGAACGCCACCTTGTCCGCACAGCAGAGGAACTCCTTGTCGCGGGCGGTCTCGATCGCGATGCAGTGGCGTCCAAGGCCTACTGGCGGCGGGACCAGCCCAACGCCAGCCACGGCGAGCCGTCATTCAACTGAACTCGGGCTCCAGTCGCACCTGTGGCGGATCGTGCCGATGGCGCCGTTCATGAACGACGTCGGGACTTCGTGGTCTGGTCCCGTACCATCAAGGTGGGGTCGGGCTCAGAGCTCGGGGCTCATCGCAGGCGTACCGGATCGTGCCGCTGCCTGCTGTCGTGCTCGACGCCCTGGCCGCTCACCTCGCCAGCTACCCGGTTGGTCCCGATGGCTTCCTGTTCACTAATCACGCCGGCGATCCGATCCGCCGCACTCGATTCTCGGACGTTTGGCGTCCTGCTGTGAAGGCTTCTGGCGCGCCCGCGGGGACCGGCTTTCACGCCCTGAGGCACTTTTATGCCTCGTTGCTGATCCGACACGGGGAGTCGGTCAAGGTCGTGCAGGCCCGCCTCGGCCATGCAAGCGCCGCCGAGACGCTCGACACGTACTCGCATCTTTGGCCCGACAGCGAGGACCGGACACGCGCCGCCGTCGACGAAGTGCTCGGACCTCGTGTGTCACCTGCGTGTCACGCCGTAGAGGCCGGAACCTAAAAGTCCTTGTCAAGCTGGTGGTGGTGGCGAGCCGGCCTGTAGGCGGGGAACAGCTCAACAGGGCCTCTGAGCTGCGGTTTTATCGCTCCGAAAGGCCGCCAGTCCTCAGCTGGTCCTCAGCTCGTCGACGTTGCCTGTCCCACAAGCCGAGAATCGGGACCATCGATTGGCGGCACTTCTGACTGGAGCGGAGTCAAGCACGCTCTCAGTTCGTCCAGGGACGCCCCGAGTACCACTCGGGCGGTGCAGATGTTCCGAACCAACCCCAGTCATTGAGGGTGTCGATGAACAGGCCCCGGTCGAACCGCTCGTACTGCGATCGGCTGACGAAGCTGATGTAGGGACGCAGGTCCGTCGGGACGGACGAGAGCGGAACAGAGCGTGGTTCACCCGGCTTCCAGGGAACGACGGCAGTTCCCCGAGGTGATCCGAAGTCGAGGACCAGGGCAACGTACGTCTTCAGCTCGCCGTGGGCCTCGATCATGGCTGGGGCCACGATCGAGACAGCGAGTTCTCGGGCGGCGACTCGCCAGGCAGCCACCAACGCATCGTCGTTGCTGCCGCCCTCGGTCACGCCGCTCTCGGTCACTCAGCGAGAGAGTACGCCGCGGGAGCATCGCCGAAAGGGGCCATCCATCCATCCATCCATCAAGCGAGCTACCGGATCAGGGCACTGCTGTACGCCGGCAGGCCGAACTGGTCCTAATGCAGCGTGGCGCCCCGCTGAAATCCGAAGCGCCCGATTGGCACACCCTCGCGCAGCCATCCCCTACTCTTATTCGAACGAATCGAAAGCGTGTACGATTTGGTCAGGAGGTGGAACGATGGGCGCGTCAGAGCTTCGTCAACAGACGTATCTCCCGAATGATGATGAGGATCTGACCGGGATCTATGAATTCGTCACAACACATGAGCCCGACGGCAAGGACCAGATAAACCGGCGCTACTTCCTGGGAGCGGACGTCGGCGAGCGAGTCGAGCTTCCCGACGAGGTCTACCGAGTCCTGCGCCAAGTCGTCGAGGCGATGCAGAACGGTCTCGCGGTGACGGTAGCTCCACAGTCGCTGAGGCTTACCACCCAACAGGCCGCCGATCTCCTTGGCGTCAGCCGGCCGACGGTCGTCCGTTTGCTCGACGAAGGCGCGATCGAATTCGAGCGGCTCGGGACTCATCGGAGCCTGCTGCTACGCGACGTCCTTGCCTATCGCGAGCGGCGCCGCGCCGAGCAATACGCGGTACTTGACGCCCTGGCGATCGACCCCGATGAGGAAGGTGACTTCCCGGCTGTCCTTGAGTCACTTCGGGCGACACGTCGAACTCTGGCGGCGCGCCGCCGCTCTGGCAAGAACTGACCGGCCCGGTCCCGCAGTTGTTCATCGCGCTCCTGGACACTTGCGTCCTCTGGCCGAGTGTCCAACGCGACTTCCTTCTCTCGCTCAGCTTCGAACAGCTCTACCGTCCGATCTGGAGCTCGGCAATCCTCGAGGAACTGGAGTTCGAAGAAACGAAGAAGCTCGTCGAACGCGGTGCGAACGAGGATGAGGCGGCCGCCCGAGCGCGACGACTGATCGAACAGATGACGACGCACTTCAGCGACAGCCTCGTCGACGGGTGGGAGGGCCTCGAAGGCTCTTACGGCTTGCCTGACGAGGACGACGAACACGTCGTTGCGGCAGCGGTCGTGGGCAATGCAGGGGCGATTGTCACGGCGAACCTGAAGGACTTTCCCGCAACCTGTCTCCCCGCCGGGCTCGATGTCGTCTCGCCAGCAGATTTCGCCTTCAATACGGTTTCCCTCGACCCGCTTGTCGCCTGGCGAGCCATCGACTTGATGGCCGCCCGCTCAGGCCGACGCGGCCGGCAGCGCTCGGGATATCAAATCCTCGACGATCTCGAAGCTCGCTATACAATGGGCGAAGTCGCTGACCTCCTCCGGGTTACGATTCGACCCTAGAGAAATCGCCGTCGGCGCGATCTACCGACGTGGAAGGCGGACCGACTGCTTGAATCCGCCGCGGCACAAACATGAGCCAAGTTCAACGAGGCCTGCCGGTTGGAAAGACCACGCCCGCGCGATCGTCGCCCTGTCGCTGCGGATGCCGAGCACCGTCGAGCCAGGCGGCGATCTCCGCCGGGTCGAAGCGGACGAGCCACCCGACCTTGATGTACGGCACCCGTCGTTCGGCGATGAGCCGGCGGATGTGGCGGATGCTCACGCCGAGGCGCTCGGCGAGCTGGTCGATGGTCAGAAGCTGGGGCAGAGCGTCGGTGCTGGCCATTGGTCGTCTCCTCAGTTGTCGTGGTGTTTCCAGCAGACGAGACCGGCGCCAACTGTGGTGACAGATGGTGACGAGCCTCTATCTAAGAGGCGCCTGGAACTCCAGGCTAACTGCGCCCACCCTGGCCATACCGATGATCACCGTGAGAATCGCAAGTCGGCTACGATCAGCATTTAAAGTCAATGAGATTCACCACTGTTAACAAGTATTGACCAATATCCATCCCACGCCAGCTCATTTCCACTCTGACCTATTCCCTCCACTCTGACCTATTCCCTCCACTTCTCCCATCCCATCTCCCCACTCCACCACTCTCTCCATTCACCATCTCTCACCTTCATCAACCTCCCTCTACCCACCATCAAACAACCCCTTCACATCACCAACATTCATGCTATAACCACAAACCAAGACGAACACGATTGCAACCCTTCGGTTGCCAGAAGCAGGTGAGCGGTGCGAAGGGTGGTGACTCAGTCTTGGCGTGGATGCGGATGATGGGGGCCGAGTCGGTGGAGTACCACCGGTCAACGGTGCTCGAGCGCCTCGACGACCATCCGGGAATGGCGCTCGGGTACTTCTCCTCGCGGGGCGAGACCCCGCTCGTCTGGGGCGGCTCGGGGGCGGTGTCGCTAGGCCTGGATGGACCGGTGTCAGCGGAGTCCTATGAAGCCCTCTACGGTCCAGGAGGCGCCCGCCGTCCCGGTAGCTCCGAGCGCCTCGTGACGACCCGTCGTCCCGGAATGGAGCTCGTGATCTCGGCGCACAAGAGCGTGGCCGAACTGGGGGTGATCGGCCATGCCGAGGACATGCACGCCATCATGGACGCCGAGCGCGACGCCACCCTCGGCTACCTCGATGAGATCACCCGCCAGATGGGCGGCCGACGCGGCAGAGCCGCCAAGTCATGCAGCACCGGCGGGCTCATCTACGCCCACACCCGCCACGCCACCTCGCGGGCGGGCGATCCCTCCCCCCACGACCACGTGCTCTTGGCGAACCTCGTCGAGATGGGCGACGAGCGCGGCGGGTGGAAGGCGGCGGACACGACGCTGTGGCGCGAGCACCTCCATGCCGCCACCATGGTCGGGCGCCTCGCAGGGGCCCGAGCAGCGGTCTTAATGGGATATGGGATCGAGATGGACCCGGGTCCCTCCGGCAGGCTCGGGCACTGGCGGATCGCCGGCATCCCCGACGAGGTCCTGCAGCTGCACTCGAAGCGCTCAGCGGAGATCGATGCCGAATGCGAGCTGCGCGGCGAGGGGTCCTACCGGGCGAGAGGCGTCGCCGCCCGGACCACTCGGCGCGCCAAGGAACACGAGGCAGAGGGGGAGCTCGTGGGCCGCTGGCGTGACGAGCTGGCAGCAGCCGGCTGGCCGGTCGAGCGCCTGATCGCCGCGGTCGACGCCGCCCGAGGAGGTGTCCGGACGATGACGCTGAAGGAGGCTCGCCGGCTCGTGTCGGAGATCCTGGGAGATGACGGCGACTTGGCCCGTCGCAAGGTGTTCTCCCGCCGTCACGTGATCGTCGCCCTCGCCCCGCACCTCTACGGCCAGCACCCTGCGCTTCTCGACGCGCTCGTCGACCGGGTGCTCGCCGATCCGGTAACGGTCCCGCTCCTCGGGGTGAAGGGAGCGAGGGAGACGGTGCACTCGCTCGCCTCGGTCCTCGCTCGGGAGACCGCCATCGCCGAGAGCCTCGGGCGTCAGCTCGACCGCAGCGACGCCCCAGCGGTGCCCGAGGCTGCTCTCGAGACGGCGATCGCCGGCGCCGAGGCAACGATAGGAGCCCAGCTGTCGGACGAGCAGCGGGCAGCAGCGGTTGCGATCTGCACCTCCGGAAGGGGAGCAGAGCTCGTCGAGGGCGTGGCTGGCGCCGGCAAGACCACCATGTTGCGCGTGGTCGCCGCCGCGTTCGCCGCGGCTGGCTTCGAGGTGCTCGGCACGGCCACCTCCGGTCAAGCCACTCGCAACCTCGCTGAGGAAGCCGAGATCGGCCAGTCGCGGACACTGGCGAGCCTGATCTGGCGGCTCGATCACCGGCAACTGAACCTCAGCGAACAGACGGTTGTGATCCTCGACGAGGTGGGAATGACCGACGACCTCGACCTCGTCCGTCTCGCCGCGCATGTCGAAGCGGCCGGGGCCAAACTGATCCTCGTCGGCGACCACCGCCAACTCGGTGCGGTCGGGCCCGGTGGCGCCCTAGGCGCACTCGTCGCCCGCCACCCGAACGCCGTCCATCATCTAAACGAGAACCGCCGACAGCACGACCCTGCCGAGCGCACCGCCCTCGCAGCGTTGCGGCACGGCGAGGTCACAGAAGCGATCTCCTTCTATCTCGGACAGGACCGCATCCATGCCAAACCGGAGAGGAGCGATGCCCTGCAGGCGGCGGTCGACGCCTGGAGCGCCGATGTCGCGGCCGGGCACCGAACCGGCCTCTACGCGTGGCGACGGGCGAACGTGGCCGAGCTCAACGCGCTGGCGAGGAACTGGATGGAATCGACCGGCCGTCTCTCGGGACCGGAGATGGTCTGCCAAGGCGGCAACACCTACCGGGCCGGCGATCACGTCGTCACGCTCGCTCCTGGCCCGGGCGGCAGCCTGGTCACCTCCGAGCGGGCAGTCGTCGAAGCCGTTCACAGCGACACCGGTGCCGTGCAGCTCCGCACCAGCGACGGGCTCCAGGTTCGCCTGACCGGGGAGGAGGCCGCCGCTGACCGGCTCGGATACGGGTACGCCACAACCGTCCACCGCTCCCAGGGCGCCACCGTGGATAAAGCCCATCTCTTCTCTGATGGTGGTGGACGGGAGCTCGCGTATGTGGCCATGAGCCGGGCCCGAGAATCCACCCACGCCTGGGTGTTCGCCGACGACCTCGACCAGGCCGCGGAGGACCTGAGGCGGGAGTGGTCGAGCGAGCGCACTCCCACCTGGGCCATCGACACCGGCCTGCCTGCCCCCGACGAACTCACTCGTGAGATTGTCGCCAACCTGGCCGGTGAGCAGAAGGTTCAGATCGCCGCTGTCGCCCACGCCGGGACGAAGATCATGGCCGACGCTCTCGCAGCGATCAGGCAACCCGACATCGGCACATCGTTGGCCGACACCCATAGCGCCCTGCAGCAAGCCCAACGCGCCAGGGCCGATCTTTTTGCAGGATCCGGCGCTTATCGGGACACCGACGCCGGCCGAGCCGTCGCCGAGCTTGGGCTCGCCCAAGTCGAGAGGGCCGCCGCCGAGCGCGCGGCCGAAAACAGCGAGCGCTGGCGAGACCGTCGCAGCTCAGCCAAGCACCTCAACGGCTGGATCCGGCGGGAGGCTGAAGCCCACCAACGGTGGGAGGCCCACGTGGCGCCCGAAGTGGCTCGCCTCGACGATCTGATCGCACTCCAGAAGGTAGCCGTCGAGCAGCTCACGGGCGGCTACGAGCGCAGGGAGCTGGCGGCCCGGCAACTCGCCGAACAAGCCGGGAGTCTTCGGCGAATCGCCACGCGCTTCGCCGCCGGTCTCGAGGACTACCGGAACCAGGTCGACGGCATTTCCCGGCCGTCGGTCAGCGGACGATCAGCTGTCCGTCGCCGACAGGTACGAGTGACTCCGCCGACACCCGAGCGCGGGCCGCAGGACGCTCCCTCACTAGGTCCGTGGCTGTAGCCACGGCCGGGTAGATCACAACGGTGGGGATGACACGGTCTCGGGAAGTGCCGGCGGGACAGGGACGAGTCGATCGCTAACCCATGCAGAAAGTGCTCCCAGAGGTACCGACCGGGTGGCGCACGCTTCGACCACCTCGGCGCTCTCCTCGCCGTCGGGATTGTCGGCGGGCGGCGGTTCCCAGCCATATCCGTTGAGGTTGGCGAAGAGGATCGTGCACAGTAGCGCCGTCCTCTTGTTTCCGTCTGGTAGCGCGTGGTTGTTCGCGACAGCCTGTAACAACACGGCAGCCTTTGAAGCGAAGTCCGGGTACTTCTCGTAGGCGCCGAACCCGGCAGCCGGAGCCGCCACTGCGGAGCCTGCGAGCGTGTCGTTTGTCATCGAGCGAGCCGTCGCCAGCTCGACTCCGAGCGCGCGGGCTGCGGCCCGATGGAAGTCATCGAGCGTGAGGTAATTCACGCCGTCAAGCCGGCTGACAGGTTGTTACGTGGCGAGCCGGTCGAGGGCCGCCCGGTTCTGATCCGCGGCGGCGAGCAACAGCGCATCGACGTTGCTACTTTCGCCCCGCCCCGCCGCACGCTCTGCAGCTGCCCTTCGGATCAGCTCGTCCTCTGACAGGGTCGCCGCCATTCTCTCTACTTCGTTCTCCTCGACAGCCGCGGCACGCTTGGTCACACCTTCAGTCTGCCACCCGAACCACAACTCGCGTGACGCGACCCCCGAGGGTCTCCAGCAGTGGCCGGATTGGTCCGTTCCCGCCGAGTGGTGGAGAAATTCCTCGGCCTGATAGAACTCTTGAACTCATGTATCGATGCCGTCTGCGGCGACCGGTGAGAGCGCTGGCGATCTCGTCGATGTGTCCGACCACCCAAGATGCCGTTTCCGCAGTGTCCCAGCCGCGCCCGCCACCCTGGCGGCCTTCGAGAGCCGCTCGGAGGGCAGCCGGAGAATCGTACTGAGCGGGGAAACTGCCGATGTCCTCAGCCCTCATGAGGTCGATGCGCCACATAGGCCCACCTCTGATCGCTCGGTCGCTGGCGATCTGCACCGCCATGTCGTGCCGGGCGAGGAGCACGGCATAGAGCCCGAAAGGCTGGTCGAATCGTCGTTCCTCGCGCACCCCGAAGCCTGCGTCCTCGAGGCTCGCACGGAGGGTCCCGGCCCACTCCGGTGCCTTGGCGAGTCCGTCGCTCACGGTCTCCATCATGGCCCAGGTCACCCGACCAGCCGATGTGGCGAGGCGCCAGGTGTGGTCGACGACCGCGCCATTGGCGACCACATCGGAAGATCAATCGGCGGACCGACATCGTGGGCTCTTCCCCAAACGGTCGAGCAGTGTCTCGCCTCGTCACCGACGTCGTCGGGACCCACGACGAGTGAGCCGTCGCCAAGCGGCGCTGCCTTAGAAGGGGCGAAGTGGCCTATTGCTCGAAAGGAGCCGCGCCGTGCAGTCTGGATCCTCGATCGCCCACTCCCGGCGATCAAGAATCACGGCTTCATATTGCGCGAAGAGCCAATCGCGGCTCAACCGCTCCCCCGTGATCCTTTCTGCGAAGGTCAAACTGGCAGCGTGCAGGGGGGCGCCAGGGTCGTCGAAGGGCAATCCTCCCTCCTCGTCCAACTGTTCGCCTTCGGAGTCAATCGACTATCGGGTCGAAACTGCGAATGATGTGGACCGACCTCGCAACTACGACGGACACGACCCCTTCTGGGTTCCATGAGACGCTGACGAGATCGCCAAGGCGGGAAGCACCGGCCGCCACGCCCTTATAGGCGTATTCGAAGCCGTTCGGTGCGACCAGACGAGCCAATCGCCGAGTCGATCAACGAGAAGAGGCTCGTGGGCGACGTCGAACTCGGGCGCGTGAAAGTCCAGCGCGTCGAAAGCCTCTCTCCCGGTCACCCGCATCTCAGCCGAGAGCCGTGAGCCCCCCGAGGACTTGATCGACGGCGTTTCTCGTCTCGTCGTCGCTGTCTGGCCACAGGTGCCCGTAGGTGTCGAGCGTCTCCATCGCCGACTGGTGCCCGAGGCGCTTCTGGACAGCCTTCACGGAGCATCCCCGGGAAATGAGGAGCGAGGCATAGAAGTGCCGAAGGTCATGGAACGTCGCCCACTCCGGCAGGCCCGCCTGCAGGGTTGCGCGATGCCACATCTCCCCTACCGTGTTCCGCCGCAGGGGCCGGCCGAACGTGTTGGTGAACACCAACCCCGCTGGTCCTGGTCCATAGCGGGCCAGATGCTCGGCCAGCATGACGCAGACGATCTCGGGCATCGGTACAGTGCGAAAGCCGGCCTTGCTCTTGGGCGGACCGAATCCGGCCACTCCCCCGAGGGCTGAGGTGAGCTGGCGATCCACGCGGACATGCCGGCGCAGGAAGTCGACGCGGTCAACGGTGAGCCCGAAGCATTCGCCTTGGCGGAGCCCCATTGCCGCGGCGAAGACAATCAGGGCCTTGTAACGCTCAGGGACGGCCAAGACCAGCGACTCGACCTCGCTCACGCCGAGCGGCACGATCTCGGTGTCGGCGCGCTTCGGTAGTGAGATGCGGATGCAGGGAGAGGCAGCGATCAGCCGGTCCCCGACGGCGGCCTTGAAGATGGTCGAGACCCATCGGTAGACAAGCTCGACCGAGCCAGGCGCCAGCTTGTCGCTGATCGACTTCACCCAGGCTTGGATCTCACTTCGGCGGATGGCTCCGATCGGCCTCAGGCCGAGCGCGGGGTACGCGTGCAGCCGCAAGTAGGTCTCGGCCTGAGCCGCGCTCGGCCGGTGGACCTGTCCCGCTCGCCACGCCTCGGCATAGTCGCGAAACAACGTGCGCGCCCCCGCCGGGTCGATGTAGAGGCCGTGGGCAAGGTCGCCCCGGACGCCGTCGAGGAATTGCTGGGCGTCACCCTTGCGGTCGAAGTGGCGCGTCTTCTGCGGGCCGCCCGGGTACTCGCGCCACCTCGTCCGGTACCCCCCGTTGAGTCTCTTGTCGATGCTCGCCACGGTGCCTCCGCTGACCGATCTGGGACCGAATTCAGTCCTCAAAAAGTCCTCAGGTCCTCAAAAAGTCCTCAGCTCTGAGGACTTCAGCGGTGTTTTTCGGTCACCAACGGCGACCAGCGGGAAGGACGAAACCGCAGGCCAGACACCATTTTAGCGCGCCACGCGGGAGGTGGTGGTGGCGAGCCGGCCTGTAGGCGGGGTTCTGTCCGCCGGCCCGGCGAGCCGGTGCCGGCGGGATGGCCATCCATCTACGCGGCCTACCTGGGGACATCGGGCGGGCCGCCCGTCCCACGTTTGGCCTTGCTCCGGGTGGGGTTTACCAAGCCGACCAGGTCACCCCGGCCGCTGGTGCGCTCTTGCCGCACCGTTTCACCCTTGCCTGTGCACGGCGAACCGTGCCATCGGCGGTCTGTTTTCTGTGGCACTTTCCTGCGGGTCGCCCCGACTGGCCGTTAGCCAGCACCCTGCCCTATGGAGCCCCGACCTTCCTCAGCCGGCTACGACGCCGAAACGCCGCCCCGGCCGCGGCCATCCGGCCGACTCACCACCACCGGAGCCATTGTCGCACGTGCTCATCAGATCAGCCTGCACGACCCCGATCGCGCTTTTCCGGCGAGGACCCGACCCGCGCATGGTGCGCCTGTCCTGCTCGTTATGATGAGTGCTTGTACATCGAAAAGCTGAGCGCTAGAGTATCAATATTGGTTACAGCGTCTCTTCTTAGTTAGTAGGTGAGCTTCGTAAAACGCACGCGGCGGCACCGAGGACCGTAAGATCCTTGTGGTCGTTGCGACCCAGTACTGACCGGCAGGCGCCTCGGCGCCCTGGTCACAAGACTCGATCACCCGCGAATCCCCCCCTTGCAGGTGATCGACGTGGGACCGTCCCCCGGGTGCCCGGCCGAAAGGCTGAGGAGCCCGGGGGACGGCCGCGTCTCGACACCGCAACGCCCGGTCCGCGGGCCTGGGGCCCGGTGTCCAGGTGAGCCGTCTCGTTAAAGCTGACCAGAGCTGCGCCAGCGAGACCGCCGGTCGCGATCCGGGTGATCGAGGCAACGCTCAGCGACAACCGCCACGACACCTCGGGTCCGCCCCCTAGGGCCCAGCTGACGGCCGCTTTGATCGGCGACACGTGGCTCACGATCACCACGTCGTGATTGACGGCCTCGGAAGCGAGCTCCTCACAGGCGGTCACGACTCTGGCACTGACCTCCTCGAGCGTCTCGCCGCCGGGCGGTCGCCAGCCGGCGTCCAAACGCCACCCGGCCCAGAGTCCGGGCGCCAAGTCACCTGGTGCGGTGCCGTCCAGTTCGCCGTAGTCGAGCTCAACGAAACGTTCCTCGACGGCCACCTCGACGCGCCCCCCGGACCGGCCCGCGTTCGCCAACGCCTCCGCGATAGCGTCGCCGGTCTGCCGGGCGCGCCGAAGGGGGCTCGTGAGCAAGCGGCTGGGTGACGGCGAACGGAGGGCCAACGCTTCGCCGAGCAGCTTCGCCTGGCGATGCCCGAGTTCGGTCAACGGCGAGTCGGCCCTGCCGAGCAGAAGCCCCGAGACGTTGGCCTCGCTCTGGCCGTGTCGGACGAGCAGCAGCATGGGCCGCTAGCGGTCCGCCAGGTCGCCCATCAGGGCACGAGGATGCGGCCGCACTGATCGCAGTGGACGACGGCGCCAGCCGGGGCGTGCCGCAACCTGTCCAGCTCCCCAGCCGGCAACTGAAGGTGACAACCACTGCACGCACCGCCGACGAGGTGGGCGGCTCCGATCCCGCCGAGCTTGGCTCTCAGGCGCTCGTAGGAGGCGGCGAGGTCGGGCGCGATCCGCGGGGCCAGTTCGTTCCGGATCTCGCGGGTGGTCGCCAACTCGTCGTCGATGGCCGCCTCCTGGATGACAAGCTGCTCGCGGGCGAGCGCCAGCTCCTCGGCAAAGGAGGACATCGCCTCCTCGAGTGCGACCAACTCCTGGTCGAGCGGCTCCAGCGCCTCCATCACCTCGAGCTCCTGGTCGTCGATCTCCCGGCGCTGCCGGGCGAGCGACGCGGCCTCCTCCCCCATTGCCTGCTCATCGCGGTAGGAGCCAGCCCGACCGGAGCTCAAACGCTGCTCGATCGTCGCGATCCGGGCAGCTACCGCCTCCGAGCGCTGATCGAGCCCCCGCTGGTGAGCTGAGAGCTTGTCGTGCTGCTCCTGCGTCTCTGTGACACGAGCAGCCTGCTCCGCGAGCCTTGCGCTCAGCTCCGAGACCGCGGCGCGCTCTGGCAGCTCACGACGTCGGTATGCGAGACGATCGAGCGTCAGATCCTGCTCTTGAAGCTCGAGGAGGATCGACAACTGCGGAGCCTGTGGGGCGGGGGGCTCGGCGGGGGTGGGCTCGGGCACGCTGTCGGACATCGGAGCCGAGGCTACCGGTGCCACGTCGCCCTGGCAGCCAGGAGCTCCTCGAAGAGGGCAGGCGTTCCGGCGGCGACGGGCGTTCTGCGGGCCGAATCGTCCCGTACCACGAGGTCACGGCCCTTGGCGTCAGCGACGGGCGCACCGGCCTCCCGACAGACCAGCATGCCGCCGAGGTAGTCCCAGCCGGCGTGCGCGTCCTGCATGCAGTCGAGGTACCCGTCCAAGGTCCCGTCGGCGACCGCGCACAGGTCCAGTGCGGCTGCTCCGAGCGAGCGGAACTGTCGCCAGCCGAGATACCGCGGCGGATAACCGGACAAGGCGATAAGCGAGCGGCCGAGCGACTCGGCCCGCGAAGGGACGATGGCCGCGCCGTCTCGGCGGGCGCCGCCGCCTCGCACGGCGTCGTATCGGACACCTGTCGCCTGGTTCACGACGAGCGCGGCCAGCGGCCCGTCGTCGTCAAGAACACAGATGCTCGTCGCGAACCACGGAATGCGGCGGGAGGCGTTGGTGGAGCCGTCCACCGGGTCGAGCACGGCGAGCAGCGGTCGGTGGGAGGCATCGGCGCTCAGACCGGACTCCTCGCTCAGCACACCGAGTCCGGCGTCGGTGAGCACGCGTACCGCGGCGGCATCTGCGACGAGATCGGACCGGTACTGGCCAGGCCGTGTGCCGGCAAGGCCCCAGTCATCGAGACCGCCCAGCGAGCCGGCTACCGCGTCCGCCGCCTCGCCCAGGACCTGCAGGAGCTCGGCGGCGTTCACGGCACCGAACGTAGCGTGCCGCCCGCACGCAAGTGCTCGCCTAAGCTCACTACCCGAATGGCCGTCATCGATGTCGCTGGTTATGTCGCCGAGCTCAAGGATCATGCGGTCGATCACAAGTTCCACGTGCATGACGAGCGGCACTTCGTGGAGACCTACTCGCTCCGGCAGTTCTGGGAGGTCGACCTGCATCCCGAAGAGGGTTGCGGAGGGCCGATCGACCTGCACCTCGCCCTCGAGGTCGAACCCAGAGTCCTGCTCGACTTCGAGGATGCCGTCGTCGCCCTCCCCGAGGACGAGGACCCCGCCGACAAGTGGTTCTTCCCGCTCACCTTCAACTGGGGCGTCCCGCCGCTTCCCAAGGGACCTGACCTCCTCCGGCTGGCCATCGACCTGGCTGGAGTCGGGGGCGTCGAGCTCCCCCTCGAGATCTCGGCGACGGACTCGTTCGCCGCTGTGACCGATGCACCCGTCCGCCGCCTCACGATCGTCGCCCGGCAGCAGGTGTCGCTTGCCCGCGTCCTCGCGGGCGAGGAGCTCCTCTGCGACACTTTCGACCGGGCTCTCGGCGTCACCCGCTTCCTGCTCGACAACGCCCCGATCTGGCTCGGAGAATAGTTTGGCGCGGCCGATGCTGGTCGCGGGATGCGTTGTGCTCGCGCTGTCGTGCGGCACCGTCTTGACGGGCTGCGCCCAGCGGGACGGTGCCGCGCTTGCCAGTCAGGCCTGCTCCCACGTCGAACGAGGGCTGGCGGCCGAACGTAAGGCAACCTCCGCCAGCCCTGTAGAGGCGATCCATCTCAAAGCGGAGGCGCTCGAACAGGTGCGGGCTGCCCTCCCGCTCGCGGCCGTCGCGGCAGGAGACGACACGGATTGGCAAGCGCTCGAGATGACCTTGAGCGAGTCGAGCCGGGTGCCGTTGAAGTACCTTGTCGGCGCCTTGGCCCAGCAATGCGCCAGCCCTTCTGGAGACGGCTGACCCTACGGAGCCGGATCGGTCCGGGGCCGCCGAGACGCCCGCTCACTAGTAGTGGTCCGGCGACTCCCACAGCTTGATCCCGCCCAGGATCCCGGCGACGTTGTCGACGATGGTCACCGAGGGCCCCACGTGGCCGTCGAGGATCCGGGCGTTCCCGCCTCCGACATAGAGCCGGTCGTAGTTCACCAGGGTGTGGAAGTTTGCGAAGGCCTCCTCGACCCGTTTGCGCCACTTCTTGGCGCCGATGCTCCGCAGTGCCGCTTCGCCGAGCTGGTCGTTGTAGTCCTCGCCCTTCCGGAACGGATGGTGGGCGAGTTCGAGATGGGGAGCGAGCTTGCCGTCGAGAAGCAGTGCCGTTCCGACTCCGGTCCCGAGTGTGACGACGAACTCAAGACCCGAACCGCTCACGACGTCGAGTCCCTGGAGATCGGCGTCGTTGGCGACGCGGACCGGCCGACCGAGGCGGTTCGTCAGGGCGCCGGCAAGGTCGAATCCTGTCCACGCCGCCAGCAGCTTTGCGACCACCGGCGATCCGGGACCCGACCGTGTGACGAAATGCGGCGCAGTCAACACGATGCCTTTGCGAACGACGCCGGGGAAGCCGACCGACACCCGGTCGAAGACGGGCAAGGGCGCGACCAGCGCAGCCAACTTGTCGACGAGTCCGTCGGGAGGACACGGATAGGTCGTCACGACGCGCACCCGGTCGGCGACGAGCTTCCCGCTCGCGTCGAGCACGGAGGCCTTGAGTCCGGTGCCTCCGACGTCGATGGCCAACGTCGCCGGCCGCACCGGGGCCGGGGCCAACGGAGCGGCCGGGTCTCGGGCCTCTTGCGCGGCCACTCTCGGCGGCGCCTTGCGAGGTGTGGATCGGTAGGAGACCCGCTTCGTCGCCGGCTTGGCCGCCACCGGCGCGGCCGCCGCGGGCGCACGAGGCACGGTGGAGCCCGAATTCTCCGCCGGCGTGGAGGGCCCGGAGGCGTTGGTCGGCGCACCGGGCTCGCCCGGCGTCGCGGGGACGGCTGGGGCCGGCGGCGTCCAAGGACGTGCGAGCACAGGCGGAAGGGCGGCTTCCGGCTGGCCGGCCCGGGGCGGTGGGGACGGAAGGGCGGCTTCCGGCTGGCCGGCCCGGGGCGGTAGGGACGGAAGGACGGCTTCCGGCTGGTCGGCCCGGGGCGGTGGGGACGAAAGGACGGCTTCCGGCTGGCCGGCCCGGGGCGGTGGGGACGAAAGGACGGCTTCCGGCTGGCCGGCCCGAGGCGGCGGCGGCGGCGGAAGGACGGCTTCCGGCTGGCCGGCCCGAGGCGGCGGGGGCGGGAGGACGCCTTCCGGCGTGCCGGCAGTGTCGACAGCTCCGATGACGTCGGTGCTTTCGGCTGAGGCGGCGGCCTCGGTTGATTCCGGCGCCTCGGTTGAGCCAGGCGCCTCGGTCGGGTCGTGGTATTCGGTCATGGAATCACCTTCCATCCAGCGGAACCTGCTGCCGGCGAATCGAGCGGCTCGTACGCGCCGAGGAACTCCAGCATCGTGCGCACCCCGAACCCGGTCGAGCCCTTGCGGGACTCACCTGAGTCCTCCTCCGAACGGGAAGGCCCGGCGATGTCGATATGAGCCCACGGACGATCCGCCACGAATTCCTGCAACAGCAGGCCGGCCGTCAGCGCGCCCCCCGCCCCGGCTTTGCCGGTGTTCTTCATGTCCGCGACTTCGGAGTCGATGTCCGATCGATACGCATCGGGAAGCGGGAGCGGCCAGGTCGCCTCGCCGGCGCGCTCCGAAGCGGCATGCAACGCCGAGATCAGGCGATCGTCATTGCCCATGAGTCCCGCGATCCTGCGCCCGAGTGCGACCACGCAAGCGCCGGTCAGCGTCGCGAGGTCGACGATGGCATCGGGTTCCTCCTCGGCGGCGAGCGACAGACCGTCGGCGAGCACGAGGCGACCCTCCGCATCTGTGTTCAGGACCTCGATGGTCTTTCCGTTGCGAATCTCGAGGACGTCACCCGGCTTGATCGCTCGGCCGCCTGGCATGTTCTCGGTGGTTGGAGCAAAGCCGACGACTCGGACACCGATCCCGAGCGCCCGGCAGGCGCCGAGCGTTGCGATCACGACGGCGGCGCCGCTCATATCGGTCTTCATCGTCATCATTCCGTCGGCCGTCTTGAGCGACAGCCCTCCGGAGTCGAACGTGATGCCTTTGCCAACGAGGGCGACGGTCGGGATGCTGCCGTCTGCACGCCGCTGAGCTGCGGCGTCGGCGGGCTCGTACGTGAGCTTGATGAGCCGCGGCGGCTGGACCGAGCCGGCGGCGACGCCGAGCAGTCCGCCGAGGCGAGCGGCGACGATCGCGTCCTCGTCCAGGATCGTCGCTTCGAGGCCCCCCCGCTCGGCGACCTCTACTGCCACCTCGGCAAGTTGGATGGGCGTGAGCGCTCCGGCTGGCTCATTGGAAAGGTCCCGGGCAAGCCGGGTCGCCTCGGCGATCACGAGACCGCGCTCGAGACCGCGCTCGGCATTCGCGAGCTCCTCGCTCTCGACGACGATCGTCAGGGCCTCAAGAGGATCCGGATCCCCGGTGTGGTAGCGCGAGAAACGGTACCGAGCTTCCCAGAAACCCTCGATCGCGGCTTCCACCGCCTGCTCCGCTCCGATTCCGAGGCTCGTGATCCCCGTCAGGTCCAGGGCGGCCGTCTTCGCGCCACCCGTGGCATTGGCGAACACAGCCGCCGCTCGGCGCAGGGTCGTCGCCCGAAGCTGTGCCGGGTCGCCGAAGCCGAGCACGACGTTTGCCCGCCCCCCGTGCCCGGGCTCGATCAGGCTCTCGCCGAGCTTTGCGACAAAGCGCCGTTGCTCGCACCAGGCAGTGTTCAGCTCGAAGCCCGGCCTCGCCGTCTCCGGGCCTTCGAAGGCGCCCCATCCGACCGCTTCCACCTGATCGGGAAGCGAGTCGGAGACGTCGGTCGGCAGTGTCGAGGGCGAGTGCATGACGGTCATCATGCCCTCGCCCGGCGCGTGCGCACACTTCCACCGCGGGAGGTCAGGTGTTCCTGCTCCGATGAGCGGGCCAACAACCAGCACAGGTCGGAGAGGCGATTGAGGTACGGCACCACCTGGGAGCCTTCGCCGGGACGGAGTGCGACCGCCAGCCGCTCGGCGCGACGCACGACGGTGCGTGCGAGGTCCATCGCCGCGCTGGCCCGGCTCTGACCTGGCACCACGAACTCGGCGGGCACCACTCCGGAGGCTTCCAGCTCGTGCACTCGCCGTTCGAGACCCTCGACCATCTCGCCGGTGACGAGCGTCGTGCCCGGCGCGAGCTTTCTCCGGTTGCGCGGTGCCGTGGCGACCTCCGCCATCACCACCCACAGGCCTCGCTCGAGCGCGACGAGCTCCTGGTCGAGCTGCGAGCCGGGCACCTCGGCTCGTGCCAGGCCGAGGGCCGCCTGCGCTTCGTCGATGACGCCGTTCACCTCGATCCGGATCGAGTTCTTCCGAACCCGCCCTCCGTAGAGGAGACCGGTGGTGCCGTCGTCGCCCCGTTTCGTCGAGATGCTCACCGACCGGCAGCGTACCGGCGATCCCTGCCCGGTCCATACCGGCCGGCCGTGAAGGGCGACCGTCCGGACCATGGCGCCAGGGCGAGGTCGCGATCCCTAGACTCCTCCCGTGCTGACCAACCAGCTGACGAGACCTCTATCCGCAGCGCCGCAGCGCCGCAGCGCCGTGTTGCTGGCAGCGATACTGACGCTCGGGCTGGCGGCGTGCGGCTCTTCGTCCGCCAATTCGACGACTTCCAGCACCACCGCCACGACCACCGCCACGACCACGCCCCCGACGAGCACGACGCTGCCGTCGCTCGCGGCGTCGAAGGCCGATGTGGCGAAGGCCTACTCGGTGCTCTTCGATCTTGCGAACCCCGCCATCGCACCCAAGCTCGCCGTCGTCCAGGACGGCCCGGCCCTCAGGGCAGCCTTCACTACCGCGCTCAAATCGCCCCTCGCCAAGACGGCCTCCGGCGCCTCGGTGAGCAAGGTGACCATCGGGCAGGCAAGCACCTGCAAGAACGAATTCCTCCCGACCCCCTGCGCCAAGGTCGTCTACGACATCTTGAGCCCGGGGGGCAAGGTGCTGCTGCCGAACGCGGCCGGCCTCGCCATCTACCAAAATGGGCGGTGGCTCGTCGCCAGAGTGACGATCTGCACGCTGCTCGAGCTCGAGAACGCCGGGACGGTGCCACCCGGCTGCTCGGGCTAACCGTTCTCCCTGGGATCGGGTAACAACTCGCGGGCGAGGTCGCCGAGCTCGTCCACCGGCCCCGCCTCGACGACGCGGCCTTTGCGCAGGACGACGACCTGCTCGGCCAGCTCCAGCGCCCGGGGCAGCTGCTGCTCGATGACGAGCAGTGACGTGCCGGCATCGCGGATCTCCCGCAAGGCCCGGTAGACGTCGTCCACCACCCGCGGCGCGAGCCCGAGGGAGAGCTCGTCGACCACGAGGAGCCGGGGCGGCACGGCAAGGACGCGGGCGAGCGCGAGCATCCGTTGCTCGCCGCCCGAGAGGGTGCCTGCGAGTTGGCGCCGCCGCTCCGCGAGGCGCGGGAAGCGCGCATAGGAGCGCGCGAGCGCTTCGGCAGCCCCTTGGCGGTCGAGCGCGCGGAGGAACGTGAGGCGCAAGTTGTCCTCGACGTCCAAGGTCGCGAACACCGAACGACCCTCGGGCGCGTGAGCGACGCCCCGCCGCACGAGCTTCCAGGTCGGAAGACCGGTGACGTCGTCGCCGGCCAGCAGTATCCGGCCCGCGGTCACCGGGACGAGCCCGGTCGCGACGCGGGCGATCGTCGACTTCCCTGCCCCGTTCGGGCCCACGAGCGCAGTGACCGAGCCAGCGGCGACCGAGAGCGACACGCCGAACAACGCCCGGAACCGCCCGTAGGCAGCGGAGACCTCCCGCAGCTCGAGGGCCGGCGGCACCGCGGGCGCTCCGGGCGGCCCCGGAGACAGCCCGGAGGGGGCGGACGCCGCTTCGCTCACGGGAGGTCGCCGAGGTAGGCGCGGCGCACGGCAGCGTCGGCGAGGACCTCGTCGACCGGCCCGGACGCGATCAGCTTGCCGAAGTCGAGCACGTAGGCCCGCTCGACCACCATCCGGACGAGGGCGAGATCGTGCTCGACGAGCAGCACAGCCGTCTGGCGCCGAGCCCGGGCGGCGAGCAGGACCTTTGCGAACGCGGCCGTCTCACTCGTGTCGAGGCCCGACGAAGGCTCGTCGAGCAGCAGCAGCAACGGATCCTGGACGAGCGCGCGCCCGAGCTCGACGAGCCGGCCGTGTCCCTGGCTCAGGGTCTCGATCGGGTCGTCGGCGACGTCCGCGAGGCCGAGCTCGCCCAGCAGCTCCTCGACACGTCCGACGGTCGCTCCCGCCCGCCCGCGGCCGATCAGGTCCCTCCAGAGCCGCCCGTCGGCCCGATGCACGCGGTCGGCGACCAGCAAGTGCTCGCGGGGGCTCATCCCGGCGAAGAGCTCGAGTCGCTGGAAGGTGCGCCCGATCCCGAGACGGGCCCGCTCGAACAGGGCGAGCCGGTCGATGCGGCGCCCTTCGAAACGGACCTCCCCCGCGTCCGGGTGGCGCACCCCGTCCAGGCAGTCGAACAGCGTCGTCTTCCCGGCGCCGTTCGGCCCGACCAGGCCGACGGCCTCACCGGGAGCGACCGCGACCGAGACGTCCTCCAGTGCCACGATGCCCCCGAATCGCTTGCTGATACCCGCCGCGTCGAGGAGTGCCATCTAGGCGACCACCTGTGGGTTTCCGCGCCACGCGACGAGGCGCTCGATCACCCGCCGCTTCTGCCATTCCACGAGGCCTTCGGGATGGAGGGCATAGGTGACCGCTCCGAGTCCGAACAGGATCGGGAACAGGTTGCTCCATTGCGAGGGCAGGTAATCGAGTACCTGGTAGAGGATGACGTAGGCCATACCTGCCTCGATCGCGCCCTCGACGGTGTACACCCCGGTCGTCACCACCACGACCATGAACACGAGCGAGAGGAACGAGTTGAAGTCGTTCGGCGAGACCGCGCCCTGCAGGGACCCGAAGATCGCGCCGCCGACGCCGGCGAGCGCGGCGGCCACGGCGAAGACGGTGATCTTGAGCCTGGTCAAGTTGACGCCGATCGATGCCGCGGCGAGTTCGCTGCCCCGCATCGCCGCGAGCTCGCGTCCGGTGGTACCCCGGCGGATCGCGACCACGACGGCGGCGCAGACCCCCAACGCGAGGAAGGCCAGTACGAAGAAGGCCTTGCCGCTCGTGAAGTTGATCGAACCGAGTTGGGGGCGGGGGATGTTGACTCCGGAGTCCCCGTTTCCTGACCAGGAGAACTGGAAGCCGACGTTGTCGGCGAGCAGACCGAAGGCGAGCGTCGCCAATGCCAGTGCGAGGCCGCCGAGACGGAGCGCGGGCAGGGCCACCACGACCCCGACCAGCGCCGCCACGGCGCCGCCCGCCACGATCCCGACGAGTACGGAGATGCCGAAATGGGTGGCGAGCTGGGCGCAGGTGAACGCCCCGATCCCGGCGAAGGAGGCCTGGCAGAGGGAGATCTGGCCGCTCATCCCGGTCAAGAGCACGATGGACAGGAAGACGATCGAATAGGCGAGGCCCTGGGTGAGCGTGAAGGTCCAGTTGGCCGGCACCCAGGTCAGGCACGAGACGAAGAACACGACGAGCACGAGGCATCCGACGACGCGCAGCAGCCGCTCGAGGCCATAACCGCCGATCGTCGCGGCCATCGGCGGCGGGGGCGGGTCGCAGCCGGCGAGCGGATCGGTGTGGAACCACCGCTCGCGCAGTCCCGGCAGGAGGAGCAGGAGAGCCAGGAGTACCGCGAACGGAAGCGCGGGGCGAAGCCCGGACGAGAGCACGGTTCCGCTGGGGAGGTAACCGCCGAGCAGCTCCTGGATGACGCCGAGACCGATGCCGCCCCAGAACGCGAACGGGAGGCTCGTGAGACTACCCACAGCCGCGGCGGCGATGGCGGCGACCAGGAGGTCGGTGAAGTTCAGCGCCTGCAGGTCGGCGAACAACGGAGCAAGCAGCACGCCGGCGAGGCCGGCGAGGAAGCTCGAGAGGATCCAGATGGCGACGCCGACCCGCTCGGAGTTGACGCCGGCGAGCTGCACCATCCGCGGGCTCTCGGCCATGGCTCGCATCCGCAGGCCGATCTGGGTGAAGTGCGACATGATCGACAGCAGCAGCACGACGGCCAGGGTCACGATGACCGTCGACAGCTCCGTGCCGTTGATGGCGTCGCCGGCGACATGGAAGTAGACCGAACCCGGAGGCAGCCACAGCGACGGAGGCGCCAGCCGTTGCCCGCTCCCGAAGATGAGCTGGAGCACGCTCGGGATCGCGATCAACATGCCGAGCGCGCTGACGAGCTTGACGAGCACGGGGGCCGAGCGGATGAACCGGTAGAGGAAACGGTCCATCGCGAGCCCCAGCAACGGTGCCCCCACCACGACCGCCGCCAGGAACCCGGCCCAGTTCGGCCACCCGGCGTTGACGCAGACGTAGAAGATCAGCGCCGAGGCGTACGCCTGCGCGCCGTAGGCGAGGTTGAACACTCCCGAGGTCTGGTAGGTGAGGACGAGGCCGACGGCCATGAGGGCGAAGACGCACCCGTACGGGAGGCCCGGAATGGCATAGCTGAGAAACTGGGTCACGCGGCCGCAAGTCCCGCCCGCAGCTCCGTCACGTTCCGGGCACGCCCGGAGGCGGTGGGATCACGACGACACGGGTCGCCCCGGCCGGCTGGGGAACCGCGAAGCACGTGAACACGCTCCTCGCCGAGCCGAACAGGGGCACGAAGCGGCCCCCGACGGCCCGCACGTACACGTTGCAATCGACGGGCCCGACGCTGCGGTGCTCGTAGCGCCAGTCGATCGGCGCCACAGTCCCGTCGGCGGTGAAGGCGGTGAGCGAGTTGAGGGCGTCGATGAGCCTCGCGCGCGTGAGATCACGCCCGACGAGGCGGAGCCCCGTCACGAACATGTCGGCGTCGACCCAGCCGGCCAGCGACGCCTCTCCGGGGAGATCGTTCGGGTAGTACTTGGCGAGCTCCTTCAGGTAGAGGTCCATGCCCGGGTACTTGCCGGGCGAGAGCCTTCCCGACTCGAACGGGACGTGCCCGATGAGGAAGTACACGCCCTGCATCAGGCTCGGGAACTTCGCGATCGCCGCCTCGTCGTAGCCGTTCAGCCAGTACTGGGCGACCGATCCCATGCCGTCCTGGTGCATCGTCCGCGAAAGGAGGATGTTGCCCGACAGGTCCATGCAGCTCGCGACGAGGTCCACATGCAGGGCGTGCATCCGATTGACGTCGGTCGTGAGGTCGACGGGAGGGGCCTGGATGGACGTGTCCTGGTACACGACCGGGATGTGCAGGCGCTTGAGCTGGTAGTCCACCCCCTCGCAGCCCTGCTGAGACCCGCTGACGTTGTAGGCGAGGATCCCGACCGCCCGGGCATGGAGCTGCTCGGCCAGGTACGCGGGCTCGGGGCCGGGCCGCGTGAAGGCGATGTAGGAGCCCTCGGAGCCGAACAGGCTGGGGCCGGCGGACCAGTCCGTGCTGACGGCGTAGCCGAAGGTCGGCACGTCGTTCGCCGCCAGGAAGCTCGCTCCGGCGAAGCTCGGCGTGCCCACCCCGACGACGGCGAAGACGTGATCCTGCTCGACGAGGGTGCGCACCTGGTCGGTGTCCTGCGAGGCGTTCGAGCCGTCGTCGAGCGGGTAGCGGAACTCGATCTTGCGCCCGGCGACACCTCCTTCGGCGTCGATCATCGAGAGGTACGCCTTGACGCCGTCGAAGATCGGGGCAAAGTCGGCCGGGATGGGGCCCGTCAAGGAAGCCACACCGCCGACGACGATCTGCGAGCTGCTGACACCTGCGACGTTGCCGGCGTTGGACACCGTGGTCTTGGCGTTCCCGCACGCCGCGGCGACGATCGCGACCAGCCCGAAGAGTGCGAGCGACGCACCGCGAGGAGCCCGAACCGGCCGCATTTCGACATCGTCCCACAGCGTCCCGCGGTTCCGGGCCTTCTCCGCCGTACCATGAGGGCGTGAGGGTATCGACACGTGGGGACTACGCGAGCCGGGCGCTGCTCTCGCTCGCGCTGCGCGAGGAGGCCTCACCGACATCGGTCCGGGACATCGCCGAGCGGACCGGGCTTCCCCAGCCCTACCTGGAGCAGATCCTGTTGGCACTGAAAGGTGCCGGCCTCGTCCGCTCCAAGCGCGGCGTGGGAGGCGGCTACGTGCTCGCGCGGCTGCCGGACCAGATCACTCTGGGCCAGATCGTGAGCGCGGTCGACGGCCCGATCGTCGTAGGAGACTTCGGCCAGCCCCATCAGAACGGCGCCTGCGACCACGAGGGCCAGTGCGTGCTGCTCGCGGTGTGGGGCGACGTCGGCGAGCACATGCGCCATCACCTTGACTCCTTCACGCTCGAGGACATGGTGCTGCGGGCGCGGGGCACCGCGCCACCGCTCTCGCCACTCGACTGAACGACGCTCCCGGCGGGCGCGACCGGGATCTCGGGGTACTGCCTCAGGAGTTCCAGCGCTCCATCAACGGCTCGGAGCGCTTCCAACCCAGCACCCCGATACCGCTCGAATCGATGGCCAGGAGCCTGGCCGTCGTCGGCGGCATGCCGAGCCAGCGTGCGGCGAGCACGCAAAGGAGGTGCGCGTGCGCGAACACGAGCGCATCGCGTCCAGCGAGCCGGTCGTCGCGCCGCAGGGCGTCGAGGAACGAGTCCGCCCGGGCGCCGACGTCCTCGACCGTCTCGCCGGCCGGGGCGCCGTCTTCGAAGAGCTTCCAACCCGGTCGTCGGGCCTGGATCTCGGCGTAGGTGAGTCCCTCGTAGTCGCCGTAGTCCCATTCGACGAGCCGCTTGTCGATCACCGCGGTGTCACCGAAGCCTGCCAGCCGGCTCGTGTCGAGCGCACGCCGGAGTGGGCTCGTGAACACCGCAGCCGGCTTGAACTGAAGCAGCCGACCGTTTAATGTTCGGGCCTCGACCTCTCCCATCTCGGCGAGGGGAGGATCGGTACGCCCCGTGTGACGGCCGGACATGCTCCATTCAGTCGCGCCGTGCCGCACGAGGATCAATCGTCCGGGCGACTCGAGCCCGGCGTTGGGGTCGGATTGGCTCACCGGCTCGAGCGTAGTGGCCCTGGCAACTGAGGCCCTGACCAGGACCGTCGGGTGCATATGGTGCGCTGGAGCGGGTAGTGGGACGAGTTCGGAATGGCAGCGCCGTAATTCGCGTTGGCATCATATGAGAACTGAGTAAGGAGAGGAACGTCATTCCCGCGGAGAACAGAATCGAGGAGGCCAATACGCCGGAGCTGACCCCCGGCGAGCGGAGCCGCGTCATCAGGGAGCCCAGCTCCGGCGGCCCGGACCTGATGCGGCTGTTCCTGGACGATCTCGGCCGGTTCCCGCTGCTCAGCGCAGATGAGCAGACGGAGCTCGCCAAGAGGATCGAGCTGGGCGACGAGGAAGCTCGTAAGCAGATGATCGGCTCCAACCTGCGCCTCGTGGTGCATTGGGCTCGCCGGTACCAGGGTCGTGGCGTCGACCTCGTCGACCTCGTGCAGGAAGGCACCTTCGGCCTGATGAGGGCCGTCGAGAAGTTCGACTGGCGCAAGGGGTTCCGCTTCTCCACCTACGCGACGTGGTGGATCCGCCAGGCCCTGCAGCGGGCGGTGCAGTCGAAAGGCCGCGCCATCCGCCTGCCGGAGGACGCGCTCGCGGCCGAGCTCGAGGGCGATCCGGATCACGCCCGGTTGCCTCGGGTCGTGGCAAGCCTCGATCAGCCGTTGACGAGCGAAGCCACGGCCACGCTCGGCGACGTGGTGAGCGGCGACGATCCGCCTTTTGAGGACGAGATCGCCCACACGCTCACGCTCGGCAAGCTCGATGCCGCTATCGACCGCCTGCCGGAGCTCGAGCGCGACGTCGTCCGGTTGCGTTTCGGGCTCGACGGTGGCGCGCCGGCCTCGCTGGAGTCGACCGCGCGGACGCTCGGCATCGGCGTCCGCCGTGTGCGGCGTATCGAAGCCGCCGCTCTGGCCTTCTTGGCTGCCCAGCCGGAGGTCGAGGGCGTTCACGACGCCGCTTGAGGCACGACGCCGCTTGCGGCACGACGCCGCTTGACGGCCGATCGGCCGGCTTTACCGGACGACGACGACCGGGAGCGACGAGAGGTGAAGGAGCTTGTGGGTCGTGCTCCCGAGGATGATGCCGGCGAGGTTCGTCAGGCCGCGTGAGCCGATCACGATGGCGTCGGCCCCCCAGGCCTTCGACTCCTCGACGATCTCGACGGCGACACGGCCCGGAAGCGAGATGCGGACTTCGGACGTCGCCGAGATGCCGGCGTCGGCAATCTGCTTGGAGACAGCGGCGACATGGTCGACCGCCTCCTTTTGCGCCTCGCTTCCGGCTGCCTCGACGCTCGTCGCGAGCGGGCCGGCCCCGTGCGGCGGCAGGCGCTCGACCTCGTGCACGTGCAGTAGCCGGACCTCGCCCCCGGACATCCGGGCAAGCTCCTTTGCTGTCTCAACAGCGTGCTCTGATTGCTCCGACCAGTCGATCGCCACGACCACCCGCTCGAACATCCCGGCTCCTTCCGCGTCGCCTACCGGCTGCGCACCAAGCGTCGCACACCGCAGGCAGGCAGCGCTGAGAGGCGGTTCAGGAGAAGCGCTCGAGCACAGCGACGAGATCGTCGGGAAGCGGCGAGGCGAACTCCATTTCGCCGGCCGTAGCCGGATCGACGAACGCCAGGGCCGCAGCGTGCAGGAACGGGCGAGCGCAACCTGATCGTCTCCGGTCGCCCCGGTATCGGGCGTCGCCGACGACGGGATGGCCGATCGCGGCGAGATGCACCCGAATCTGGTGGGTGCGCCCCGTCTCGAGCCGCAGCTCAACGTGGGTTGCCTCGAGCGGCTCGGCGAAGTGGGCCAGCACGCGGTAATGCGTTCTCGCCTCGCGGCCGGCGGCGGAAACCGCCATCCGCGTCGGATCTCGAAGGGACCGGCCGATCGGTGCGTCGACGACGCCGGCGTCGGCGTCGAGCGCGCCGCAAGCGAGCGCAAGGTAGGTCCGCCGTACCGTGCGCGCCGCCAACTGGGCCGTGAGCGAGCGGTAGGCATCGGGGGTGCGGGCGACGACCAACAACCCGGAGGTGTCCTTGTCGAGGCGGTGCACGATGCCGGGGCGGTCGGGCTCGCCGCACCCGAGCTCGGGCAGGCGGGCGAGCTCGGGATAGCGGCCGAGCAGGCCGGCGACGAGCGTGCCCGAGCGGTGGGCGCCATCGGGATGGACCACGACCCCGGGCGGCTTGTCGACGACGATCACCGCCTCGTCGTCGTAGACGACGCGAAACAAGACCTCGCCCGGCGCAGCCGCCGCCGGCACGGAACGGTCGCTCGGGACGAGGAGCTGCAGATCGGTCTCGAGGATCTCGTCGACTTGGACCCGGCGGCTGGCGGAGGCCACGGTCACGCCCCCGACCCGGACACCGCCCGCCGCGATGAGCCTCGCGACCTGTGCCCGGGTGCGTCCCGACAGCAGCGCCACGACGCGGTCGACACGCTCGCCGCCGAGCGCGCTGGGAATTTCGACGATCAAAGGCGTGTCGCTCATCGAGCGGCGCCTCTTGGCGAGCGCTTGGTGGCAGAGCTCCGCCAGAGCGCGATGCCGAGCAGGATGCTGCCGCAGACAATCGACGAGTCGGCGACATTGAACGTCGGCCAGAAACCGGAGTAGATGAAGTCGATCACCGCGCCGTGGTGACCGCGAAAGAGCCGATCGCAGAGATTGCCCACGGCGCCCCCCAGGATCATCCCGACCCCGACCGCGGCGGCGGTCGTGGGCGCTCTGCGCCCGTACCACGCGACGACGAGGACGAGGGCGATGGCCAGCACCGAGATCGGCCACGTCAGGCCCGTGCCGATGCTGAAGGCGACGCCGGAGTTGTAGGAGAGCGCAAAGGAGAACGGGCCGATCAGGTGGATCGACCCCGATCCGAGCCGAGCGACGGCGAGGGACTTCGTGACCTGGTCGGCAGCGACGACGACGAGCGTGACCATCGCCGTCACTCGGAGGCGGCGGGATCGCTGCGTGGCATCGGCGGACCCCACCACCCCGCTCGCACCGGGCCGGTCATCGCCGGCCGTGCTCAACGTCGCGAGAGCCCCCCGCTCTTGCAGTCGATGCACAAGCGGGCGTAGGGAAGGGCCTCGAGGCGCGCCTTTGGGATGAGCCGGCCGCAGTTCTCGCAGATCCCGTAGGTGCCGTTGTTCATTTTTGCCAGGGCGTGATCGATCTCCTCGACCGCGGCCAGAGCTTGTGCCGAGAGTGCCAGATCGCGCTCGCGATCGACGGTGACCGTCCCGCCCTCGCCCGACTCGTCGTCGAACTGGATGTCGCCGGGCTCCATCTCCTCCACGAGCGACTCCGCCTCTGCCTTCAGGTTCGCCGCCTGCTCGAGATAGGTCACCCGCTCTCGTTCGAGTGCCGCTCGTTGCGATGCCAAGAAGCGCTCGTCTTTCACATAGCCTTCGCTCACGCGTTTTGGCGGGGCGGCCTTGGAACCGACGCCGATGCCCGGGCGGGCGGAGCCGGGAAGGGTCTTGCCGGCCGGCGCCGTCTTGGCTGCCGTGGCCGCTTTGGCGGTCTTGGAGGATGCCGGCGAGGACGGCTTCGCGGCGGCCGCGGCGGCGTTCGGACCCGCCCCCGCCTTGGTGGGCGTGGCCTTCGCCGGCGCAGACTTGCCTTTCGCCTTCGCTGAAGGAGCGACCAACGTCGCCTTGGCGGTGGTCTTTCCTGGCGCCGGGGCCGGGGACTTGCCGGCGACAGGCGGCTTGGCATCCTTCGGCCCCGTAGCGGGCGCCGGCTTCGCCTTCGAGGGGGCCTTGGCCGTGACCTTCTTCGAAGCAACGGCCTTCACCGCCGCGTCGAGCGCGGTGGCCGGCTTTGCCGCGGCAGACTTCTTTGGCGACGCGGTCGCCGTCTTGGCAGCGGTCCGCGCGGGCGCCTTCGAGGCGTTGGCCTTCACGACGGCTCCCTTCTTGGTATCGGCCGCGTCGGTCGTCGGCAGCATCGAATTCGAGCTCTCCCGTCGCGGCGAGGGTGCCCGACGTTAGCCGTACCGGTTACCACCCGCCAACGATCCTCCGCCAGTCTCACGTTCTCCGACCCCGCCGGCCGGCGCTGGTCGTGAGCTCCGCCCACGCCTCGGCGAGCCTCGGCGGCGAACAGATCATCGGCCATGGCGCCCTACTGTATGGCCATGCCCGACGCGCCCGGCGCGACCCCGTACCCCCAGGTCCCGGCTCAGCCGCGCTATCCCTCCCTCGAGGAGCAGATCCTTGCCTTCTGGCGGGAGGACCGGACCTTCGAGGCGTCCGTGGCCCTGCACGCGCCCGAGAGCGAATACGTCTTCTACGACGGACCGCCGTTCGCCAACGGACTGCCGCATTACGGCCATCTCCTCACCGGCTTCGTCAAGGACGCCGTCCCCCGCTATCAGACGATGCGCGGCCGCCGGGTCGAGCGGCGCTTCGGTTGGGACTGCCACGGCCTTCCGGCGGAGATGGAGGCCGAGAAGGAGCTCGGGGTCGGCGACCGCCAGGCGGTCATCGAGTACGGCATCGACCGGTTCAACGACTACTGCCGCCAGATCGTCCAGCGAACCACCGACGCCTGGGAGCGTTACGTCACCCGCCAGGCCCGCTGGGTGGACTTCGAGGATGTCTACAAGACGATGGACCTCCCGTTCATGGAGAGCGTCCTGTGGGCCTTCAAGAGCCTCTACGACAAAGGGCTCGCCTACGAGGGGTTCCGGGTGCTCCCCTACTGCTGGGAATGCGAGACGCCGCTCGCGAACTTCGAGACTCGCCAGGATGACGCCTACCGGGACCGGGTCGATCCGGCGGTGACGGTCCGTTTCGACTTGGAACCCGTCGACGACGGGCCCGAGCTGCTCCGGGGACCGCTCGGAATGCTCGCCTGGACGACGACACCGTGGACCTTGCCGTCGAACCTCGCCCTCGCCGTCGGGCCGGACCTCGAGTACGCGGTGCTCGACTTGGACGGCGGCCGCGTCGTGATCGGAGTGAGCTGCCTCGCTGCCTATGACGAGGTGCTCGCCGGCGCGGAGGTCGTCGGCACGGTGAAAGGTGCCGAGCTCGTCGGGCGCCGTTTCCGACCGCTCTTCGAGTACTTCTCGACCACCCCCGGCGCGTTCGTGGTCCTCGGGGAGGACTTCGTCGCGATGGACGAGGGCACCGGCATCGTCCAGATGGCGCCCGGGTTCGGCGAGGACGACCAGCGCGCCTGCGAAGCGGCCGGGATCCCGGTGCTGTGCCCGGTCGACGACCGGGGGCGATTTACCGGCGAGGTGGCTGATTTCGCCGGCCTGCAGGTCTTCGAGGCCAACGCCGGCATCATCGCCCGGCTGGACTCGGCCGGCGCCCTGGTCCTTGCCGAGGAGTACACCCACAGCTACCCGCACTGCTGGCGGACCGACACCCCGCTCATCTACCGGGCGATGAGCTCCTGGTTCGTGCGGGTCACCGCCATCAAGGACCGGATGGTCGAGCTGAACCAGGAGATCCAGTGGGTCCCCGAGAACGTGCGCGACGGCGCCTTCGGCAAGTGGCTCGAGGGGGCGCGGGACTGGTCGATCACCCGGAATCGTTTCTGGGGGACACCGATCCCGGTCTGGAAGAGCGATGATCCGCGTTACCCCCGCCTGGACGTCTACGGCAGCCTCGACGAGCTCGCCGCGGACTTCGGCGTGCGCCCCGGCGACCTGCACCGCCCTGCCATCGACCAGCTCACGCGCCCGAACCCGGACGACCCGACCGGGTCGTCCACCATGCGCAGGATCCCGGACATCCTCGACTGCTGGTTCGAGTCCGGGTCGATGCCGTTCGCCCAGCTCCACTACCCCTTCGAGCACACGCAACGGTTCGAGGAGCACTTCCCGGCCGACTTCATCGTCGAGTACGTCGGCCAGACCCGCGGCTGGTTCTACACCTTGCACGTGCTCGCGACGGCGTTGTTCGACCGCCCGCCATTCAAGACCTGCATCGCCCACGGCATCGTGCTCGGCGACGACGGCCGCAAGCTCTCCAAGCGCCTGCGCAACTTCCCCGATCCGGAGGAGGTCTTCGCCGCCCACGGGGCGGACGCCATGCGGTGGTACCTGCTTAGCTCGCCGGTGCTGCGCGGTCACGACGTGGTCATCGAGGAGAAGGCGCTCGCCGAGCCGGTCCGGCTCGTCTGCAACCCGATCTGGAACACGTGGTACTTCCTGTCGCTCTATGCCAACGCGGACGGCCTCGGCGGAACGGTCCGAACCGACCAGACCGGGGTGCTCGACCGATATGTGCTCGCCAAGGCACGCCGCCTCGTCGAGGACGTGACGACGGCGATGGACAGCTACGACCTCGCGGGGGCGACGAGCCACATCTCGTCCTTCCTCGACGCGCTCACCAACTGGTACGTGCGCCGCAGCCGCGACCGCTTCTGGCGTCCGGTCGACGCTGCCGTGGGATCGTCAGGTTCGACGGATGCAGCTGGGGCGCCGCCCGAGGACAAACAGGACGCCTACGACACCCTGCACACGGTCCTCGAGGTCCTCAGCCGGGTGGCGGCACCGTTCCTGCCGTTTCTCACTGAGGGGGTATACCGCGGCCTGACCGGAGCGCGGAGCGTCCATCTCGCCCCCTGGCCGCTGCCCGACGAGCTGCCGTCCGACCCCGGGCTGGTCGAGGCGATGGACCTCGCGCGGGAGGTGTGCTCCGCCGGCCACTCCATCCGCAAGGCGGCCGGGCGCAGGGCGCGGCTCCCGCTTTCGACCCTGACGGTGGCGGCGGTCGGCGCGAGTCGCCTGCGCCCCTATGCGGAACTGATCGCCGACGAGGTGAACGTGCGGGAGGTCGAGCTCCTCGAGTCGGTCGGCGACCTGGGCGAGACGGTGCTCAACGTCGTGCTCGCCGCGCTCGGGCCGAGGCTGGGCGAGCGCACCCAGCAGGTGATCGCCGCGACCCGGAGAGGCGAGTGGTCCCGGCTCCCCGACGGCAGGGTGGAGGTCGCCGGCATCGCCCTCGAGCCGGGCGAGTTCGACCTGCGCCTGCGCCCGCGGGACCCGGACCGCAGCCGGACGTTGCCGGGCGAGGTCGGTATCGTCGCGCTCGACCTCGAGACCACCTCCGAGCTCCTGGCCGAAGGCCTTGCCCGCGACGTCGTCCGCCTCGTGCAGCGAGCCCGACGCGATGCGGGACTGCAGGTCACCGACCGGATCCGATTGTCGATCGGGATCGGACCAGATCTGGTCGACGTCGTGAACGCGTGGCAGCCCCACATCGCGACGCAAGTGCTCGCACTCGAGGTCACGATCGATGCTTGCGCCAGCGGAGACGAGAAGCCGGCGGAGCTTGACGGCTGGTTCACCACCACCGGCGAGCTGTCGGACGGCGCCCTCGTCGTCCTGCGCCTCCAGCGCATCGGCTCCGGCGCGGGCGCGGGCGCCGCTTAAATCCGGACGGAGGGCCTCAAGCAGTCCAGTCCGACGATGCGGCGCTCCCGAGGCGTCGCACGCCTGTTTCGGCCGTCGCCTGAGGAAAGTGCCAGGCCTCGGTGTCCGGGCCTGACTCGTCGAGGGAGGGAACGGCGGCAAGATTCGCCCGGCCGCCTTCGCTCTCCGGTCCGGCGGCCGCGGTCTTCTCGGGGGCGGGACTCGACTCGGTGGCGGGAGTCGTCTCGGTGGCCGGCGTCAGCGGAGCGGCAGCCGCGGCGTCCTCGTTGATCTGAGCCTCGAGGTCGTCGGGGACGTGCCCACCGGAGGTCGACGGGACGGGGCGCAGCTCAGAGACCTCCTTCGCCGGGGTCAGCGTCCTTTCCACGAAACGAAGCGCCGCGCCGAGTGCCTCGGCCAGCCTCGTCCGCTCGGCATCGAGCAGCCCGGAGAGAGCCGACAGCTCACCTCGGACCTGGTCGCGCTGATTCTCGAGCCGGGTCAGCTCGTCCCGGTGACGGCGCTCGGCCTCGGAGGTGAGCCGCTGGGCGTTCTCGCGAGAGTCGGTGAGCATCGTCTTGGCCTCGCTACGGGCGCCGTCCATGAGCGCCGCCGCCTGCTCCTGTGCCTCCCGAACGGCCAGATCCGCCGTCCGCTGGGCGAGCACGAGCGTCCGGCGAATGCTGTCCTCGTCCTCGTCGACCGCACGGTCGGAGGCGGATCGCTCCGCGCGCTCGGCCCGGTAGGTGATCTGGCGCATCTTCTCCTGCAATTCGTCGACTGCGATGGCGACCTTCTCGAGGAACTCGTCGACTTCATCGGTGTCGTATCCCCGAAGGCGGTCACGAAACTCGACTTCTCGCAAGACTTTGGCGGAGAGATCCATGCTATGGAATGCTATCGGGTCACTCCGGGGGAGATGGTGGATGGCCAGGTCGCAGGCCTACAGCACACCTCTCAGGATCAAGATGACCACCCAGACGATGATGGGCGAGAGGTCCACGGCGGCCCCGCCGACCCGCAGCGGCGGCACGAAGTGGCGCACGGGGCGAAGCACCGGCTCGGTGACCGCCTCGAAGAACCGCGTGATGGGCACGAGCGCGGACCCGGGCGGCGCCGGAATGTAGGAGAGCACGACCCGGACCAGAAGGACGAAGAGGAAGAGGTTGAGGATATCGATGACGATCGACACGCGTCATCGACCCTGTTCATCTGGCCCACGGACTGGCGTGGGTGCCGCGGAGCTCAGGACCGGAAGAGCCCGTTCTCTTGCAGACGCTGGCGCTCCTCGGGAGACACCTCGACGTTCGACGGCGTGAGCAGGAAGACCGATTCGGCGACCTTCTCCATCGAGCCTCCGACGGCATAGGTGAGACCCGAGCAGAAGTCGATCATGCGCCGGGCCAGGTCCTTCTCACTCGCCTGGAGATTGACGATCACCGGCGAGCTCGCCTTGACCATGTCCCCGATCTCCTGGGCGTCGGAGAAGCGGGCGGGTGCCACGACCTGCGGCTTCGAATGGCGCTGGGTCACAAGCGGCCGGACAACTGCGCCGCGGGCGACGGGCGTCTGCATCTCTCGCCCATCGTCGCGATTGAGCGGGCGCACCGCGGCGACCGTCGGTCGCTGGGGCACTGGCTCGGGGTAGGCGCTCTGGCGGACCCGGCTCTGGGCAGACTCCGGGAGCTCCTCTTCTTCGTCGTCGTAGATCTCCTCATCGTCGATATCTTTCAATCCGAGATACATCAGTGCCCTTTGCACAAACGAAGCCATCTCCAGCCCTCCTCCAAGAACCCTATTGTTACAGCCTGGGACGTTGCGGGCGAGGACCGAAGAGAGCGGTCCCCAACCGAACCATCGTCGACCCGGCGCCGACTGCCTGCTCGAGGTCACCGGACATTCCCATCGAGAGCTCCGCCAGCCCGAGCTCCTCGCGTAGTCGAGCGACCAGTTCGAAGGCCCTCCGGGCGACGCTCGCGTCGCCGGGGGGCGCCACGGTCATCAGGCCTTCCACCCGGCAACCGAGATCGCGCAGGCCGGCCACCACCCCAGCCACGTCGTCCGGAGCGCAGCCGCCGCGGCGAGCAAGGCCGGTGGTGTCCACCTCTACCAGGAGCGCCGGGGGCTCAAGGTCACTCCCGGGGACGGTGCCGGACGGGCCGGACGGGCTTGACCTGCTGGGCTGCGGGCCGGAAGGACCGCTCCGGTGGCGCCGGATCGCGTCGCCTTCGACTGCCCTCGCGATTGCCTGCCAGCAGTCGACGAACTGGGCCAGGCGCGGGACCTTGTTGCGCTGCACGGCGCCGAGGAAGTGCCAGGTGCCGGCCCTTCCGATGGTCCCCCACTTCGAGAGCAGCTCGTCCGCGTAGTTCTCACCCACCTCCGTCAGGCCCGCGGCAAAAGCTGCGGCGACATGGTCGGGGCCGAAGCCCTTCGTCACCGCGACGATCCTGACCCGCTCGGGATCGCCTCCGGCGCTCGCAATCCGGTCACGCGCTTGGGCTGCGCGAACGGCAACGTGCTCGATCAGCGCCGGATCGACGGCGGCGACCACCTGCGGCGGCTCTTCGGGCCGGGCCGCCCCCGGCCGGGCCGGGCTCATCGGGGGCACGCCACGACGAGCGCATGGCGCCCGGTGTCCTTCCGGGCACGCCAGGAGAACCAACCCGGGTCGCAGGCGGTGCACTCGCTGATCTCCGTCGCGATCGGGACGGCGAGGTCGTCGAGCGCCCTGCGCACGCCGGCGCGAAGGTCGAGGGCGGGGCGGCCCGCGGCCGTGCTCGAGCGGACCGATGACCCGAACCGTCGCTCGAGGCGCGCGAGATCGCCCTCGCCGAACTCGTAGCACTCGGGCCCGATACATGCTCCGACGACCGCCACGAGGCTGGTGGCGCCGGCAGTGCGCATCGCCGTCGCCGTCCTTTCGAACACGCCCGCGAGCAAGCCGCGCCAGCCGGCGTGAATCGCACCGAGAACGCCCTCGGGGCTCGCGAGGCCGACGAGGGCACAGTCGGCGGCGAAGACCGCGAGCGGAGCTCCGGGCCCCGTCGACACGAGCGCGTCCGCCTCGCGCCCGCCGCAGGCCTCGTCCGGGCCAACGATCACGACGCCGTCGCCGTGCACCTGGCTCAGCCAGCGCCAGCGCCCCGCCGCCAGCGATTGCCGCCGGGCGTCGAGCACCTCGTCGGGAGCCTCCGAACGCGGACCGACATCTCCCTGCGCGACACCGCTCACCACGACGACCGCGGGCGTGCCCGCGACCGCGACGGCGAACGGCCTAGCGGAGGAAGGACGGGACGTCGAAGTCGTCGTCGAGGTCGAGATCGTCGTCGCCCACGTCGAACACATCGCGCCCGCTCTGGGCGGTGTGACGCGGCGCCGCGCCGGTGAGCTCGCGGTCGTCCGCCTCGCCGGGCTCCGGGCGTGAGAGGGCCTGCGACGAAGGCGTCGGGGCCGGCCGTGCCGCACGGGCCGACGGCTTGTGGGACTCCTCGGCCGCGTCGAACCGGTCGAAACCGGCGGCGATGACCGTCACCCTCACCGTGTCCCCGAGGGCGTCGTCGATGACGCTGCCGAAGATGATGTTGGCGTCGGGGTGAGCGACGTCATGGATGATCGCCGCCGCGTCGTTCACCTCGAACAAGGTGAGCTCGCTGCCGCCGGCGATGTTGAGCAGGATGCCCCGGGCGCCTTCGATCGACGCCTCCAGCAGCGGGCTCGTGATGGCGTGACGAGCCGCGTTGACCGCCCGGCCCTCACCCGAGCCGGTGCCGATCCCCATGATGGCCGAGCCGGCGTTGCTCATGACCATCTTCACGTCGGCGAAGTCGGTGTTGATGAGCCCGGGCACGTTGATGAGATCGGTGATGCCCTGCACACCGTGGAGGAGGACCTCGTCGGCCATCGAGAACGCCTCGACGACGGACGTGCGCTCATTCGAGATCGAAAGGAGGCGCTCGTTCGGGATCACGATGAGGGTGTCCACCTTCTCGCGCAGCCGCTGGATGCCCTGGTCCGCCTGGTTCGAGCGCCTGCGGCCCTCGAAAGCGAACGGCCGCGTCACCACGCCGATCGTGAGCGCGCCAAGGCCCTTGGCCGTCTCCGCGATCACTGGGGCCGCTCCGGTACCGGTGCCCCCGCCCTTGCCGGCGGTGATGAAGACCATGTCGGCGCCCTTGAGCACTTCCTCGATCTCCTCGAGATGCTCCTCCGCCGCCAGGCGCCCGACCTCGGGGTCGCTCCCGGCGCCGAGCCCGCGCGTCAAGGTCCGGCCGATGTCGAGCTTGATGTCGGCCTCGCTCATCAGGAGTGCCTGTGCGTCGGTGTTCACCGCTACAAACTCGACCCCTTGCAGGCCGGCGTCGATCATGCGGTTGACGGCGTTGACCCCCGCGCCACCGACACCGACGACCTTGATCACGGCGATGAAGCTCTGCCCTGGGGTGCTCATGCGCGCTCCATCCTCTCCTGAACATCTGTGGGGTGGTCCTGGTTGGATTCCGAGGGGCTTCGAGCGGTCACGACCACTTGCCTTTCCCTGCCGGATGGCAGCTCCGACGGCCAGCGAACTCACCGCTGGCCGGCGGGGGCGCCATCCTGGCGACCTCGGCCGCCCCCCGGCACCGACACTCGTCGCGGGCAATCTCAACCATCACCCTTTACCTGAACGATAGAGGGGCTGGCCAGGGGGGGTCAAGACCGGGGCGGCCGGGATACTCAGGTCGATCGTGCCAACGCCGTCCAGGTGCACCCGTCGGAGGACGGTCGCGAGGGACACGAACTTCTGCGCGAGGGCGTCGTCGTCTCCCACGATCGCGGTCACTCCGCCCTCCAGGCGCAGCACAATCCCCTCGCCGGGGGTATCGACGATCGCCTCCACCTGGGGCAGAAGCGACACCGGCAGCGCGGCCGCGGCGGCGAGCAAGGGGCCTGCCGATGCGTCGATGGAGCTGCCGGGCCGGCCCAGGATCCCCGCGACGCCGACGAGCGGTAGCTCGCGGGGGCGCGTGGCCTTGTCGCTCAGGACGCGGCCGGTGGCGTCGAGCAGCCCATAGCCGCCCTTGGCGAGGTGGGCGGTGGCTACCGGTATCCGTTCGACTACCGCGACGGCGACGGTCGAGGGCCAGTCGACGGCAACCGAGGCCGCAGCCACCCATGGGAGACGGTCGAGGCGGCGCGCCATGGTCGTGGTGTTGACGTCGATGAGGGGAGGCTCGCGGTTGAGGCCCGTGACGAGGAGGATCTGGCCCCGCTCGGTGTGAACCGCTCCGGCGATGACGACGGTCCGCGCGCCGAAGAGGGAGGTGTGCAGGAGCGCGAGCGTCCCGGCTGAGAGCCCGGCGGCGAGCAGCACGCCGACCACGATGCCGAGACGGCGGTGGCCACGTTGGCGCTGCACCCGCACGCGCCGTTCATGGATCCTCGGATCGGTCATTGCTCCTCCTCGAATCCGACGAGCCGCAGCTCGGTCCGCAGCTCGACACCCAACCGGGCGGCGACACCCCTGCGCACCTCGTCGATGACCCGTTTCACGTCGTCGGCCGATCCGTCGGGATCGGCTTGGATGAAGTTGGCGTGCTTCTCCGAGACGGCGGCCGAGCCGATGCGCAGCCCCTTAAGGCCCGCTGCCTCGACGAGGCGGCCGGCCGCGTCGTCCGGCGGGTTCGTGAACACCGACCCGGCATTTTGGCCTCCGGGCTGGTGCTCGCGCCGCCAACGGACGATCTCGCCGATCCGGGCGTTGGACCTCGCCGCGTCTCCGGGCTCGAGGCGGTAGGTGGCCTCGATCACGACGTCGCCGGCACCGATCGAGGAGAGGCGATAGGAGAGATCGAGCGCTGCGGCCGGCAGGACCTGCTCCACAGCGCGAGAAAGGCTGACGACGCGGCAGCAGACAAGCCGGTCCGAGGTCTCGGCGCCGTGTCCGCCGGCGTTCATCCGGACCGCCCCGCCGACCGAGCCCGGTATCCCGACGGCCCATTCCATCCCGCTGAGGCCGGCGGCTGCGCTGCGCCGCGCCAGCACCGGATAGGCGGTGGCGCCACCGGCTCGCACGAGATCGTCGTCGATCTCGAGCCCGGCGAAGCCGTCCGAGAGCCGGACGCACAGGCCGGCGTAACCGACGTCCGCGACGAGGAGATTCGATCCCTTCCCGAGCACGAGGACCGGAATTCCGGTGTCGCCGACCACGGTGGCCAAACGCTCGAGCTCGCCGGCCGTGGCCGGCTCGGAGAAGAGTGCCGCCCGGCCGCCGACGCGGTAGGTGGTCAACTCGCCGATCGGACGGTCCCGCTCGGCCAGCGGACCGAGGAGGTCTGCCGTCCGGTCGATCACGGCCCGGTCCGCGGCACGGCAGATCGCGCTCATCGCGGTCGGTCCTCGTCGATGTCGGCGGCGAGATTCGTCAGATCCCCGGCGGCGAGTGTCAGGCAGAGGTCGCCGGGGCGCAGGACCGCGCGCAGGTGGGCGACGAGATCCTCCCGGTTGGCCACGTAGTTCGCAGGGGCGTCGGGGTGCGCCCGGAGGATCGCATCCAGCACGAGCTTGCCCGACACTCCTGGACGCGGCGCCTCGCCCGCGGCGTAGACCCAGGTGATGACCACGACGTCCGCACCCTCGAAAGAGTCGGCGAAGTCCGCCCCGAGCGACGCGACCCGCGAGTAGCGATGGGGCTGGAAGACCGCCACGATCCGGTCGAAGCCGCCGCCGCGGGCGGCTTCGACGGCGACGCGCACCTCGCCGGGCAGATGGGCGTAGTCGTCGACGAACGTCACGCCGCCGACTTCGCCCCGAAACTCGTAACGCCGCGCGACCCCGGCGAAGCGGGCGAGCGCACGGCGAGCGTGCTCGGGATCGACTCCGAGCTGGACCCCGGCCAGCACGGCTGCGGCGGCGTTGCGGGCGTTGTGGACCCCGGGCACGGGCAGCTCGAAGGCGCCGAGGCTCTCGCCCGCATGGACCAGCTCGAAACGAAGGTCGTTGCGGCCGGACTCGACGGCCACAATCCGCATCGCGGCATCCTCCGAACATCCGTAGGTCGCAGCCGACGCCGGTGCCAGCGACGCCGCGACCGGATCGTCCGCGCAAACAATCGCCGAGCCGGCGTTCTCGAAGAAGACGCTGAAAGCCGCCTTCAGCGCTTCAAAGGACCCGTAGTACTCGAGGTGGTCCGACTCCACGCTGGTGACGATCCCCACCTCGGGCGCCAGCTGCAAGAAGGTGCCATCGCTCTCGTCGGCCTCGACGACGAGCCATTCACCCTCGTCCCAGGCGGCGTTTGTCCCGATCTCGTTCACCTCCCCGCCGATGATGAAGCTCGGCTGCAGGCCGGCCTCCACGAGCACCAGGGCGAGCATCGACGAGGTCGTCGTCTTCCCGTGCGTGCCGGCGACGGCGATCGTGCGGCGCAGCGCAACGATCGCGGCCAGCATCGCAGCGCGCGACAACACCGGGATCCCGAGGCGACGAGCCTCCAGGACCTCGATGTTGTGCTCCGAGACCGCCGTCGAAATCGTCACGGCGTCGGCACCGGCGACGTTCTCGGGCCGGTGGCCGATCTCGATCTGCACTCCGCAGGCGCGCAGGCGCTCCAAGGAATGCGAGGGCTTGATGTCGCTGCCGGTGGTGCGATGGCCCATGGAGGCGAGCACGGCAGCGATCGCGCTCATACCCGCCCCGCCGGCGCCGACGACATGGAGCCGCCGCGTGGTACCGAGGTCGATGCCCGGTCCGGCCGGCGTGGTCACGCCGCCGCCTTCGCGACCGACTCGACCAGTGCGGCCACCTTGTCTGCGGCATCCCGACGTCCGGCAGAGGCCGCCGCTCGTCCCATACCCTCGAGGCGGTCGGGATCGCCGAGCAAGGACCCGACGAGCTCCTCGAGTCCCTCAGGGGTGCAGTCGCCGTCGGAGATGAGCACCGCAGCTCCGACGCGGCTCAGCGCCTCCGCGTTGCGGGTCTGGTGGTCACCCGGTGCCCCGGGCAGCGGTACGAGAGCGCTCGGTGTTCCGATGACGGCGAGCTCGGCCACCGTGGAGGCTCCGGAGCGGCACACGGCCAGGTCGCAGGCAGCAAACAGGGCCGGAAGGCGCGCCTCGTAACCGACGAGCCGGTAGTCGAGGCCGCCGTCGGCAGACGACTGCGGGCCGAGGCCGAGCGCGGCCGCGTGCGCGGTCAGGCTCGCAAGGTTCCGCTCGCCGGCGACGTGGTAGATCGTCACGTCGCCACGGGACGCCCACGACTTCGCAAGGCCGAGGGCGGCGTCGTTGAGGCGTCGAGCGCCGAGCGACCCGCCCGCCACGGCAAGCAGGAATCGAGAAGGGGAAACCTCGAGAGCCGCGCGGGCCGAGCTGCGCCCGAGTGGCGTGCGGTCGGCGCTGAGCACCGCTGAACGCACCGGCGCTCCCGTGAGCACCGGATGGGGAAGGGAGCTGGGTTCGAATGCGACCGCGCACTTGCGGGCGAAGCGCGCCACCAGCCGATTCGCGGCACCAGGCACGGCGTCGTAGCTCACGACGACGAGCGGCACCCGAAGCAGGATGGCGGCGGCGGCGCCGGGCAGACCTGCATAGCCCCCGAGGGTGACCACGACACGGGGCCGAAGGCGCACGACGATGAAGAGGGCGAGAACCGATGCCACGAGCAGCCCGCTGATGGCGCCGACGTTCTCGAGTGTGAGGCGCCGCTGGATCCCCCTGCCGGGCAGCAGGGTGACTTCGAAGCCCGCCTCGGGCACGAGCCGGCCTTCCATGCCCCGCCGCGAACCCACGAATCGAATCGTCGCGGCCGCATGTCCACGAGCCACGAGCGCCTCGCCGACCGCGAGCGCCGGCTGCACGTGACCTGCGGTCCCGCCACCGGTGATGAGCGCGAACGTACGAGGCGCGCCGTGCCGGGTCCGCTTTGTCACGCCCTCATCCTTACGCAGGCCGAGCTCTCGACCGGCGCCGCGCTGCCAGCCCGCTGCCTGCAGGATGCGCAGCCCGCGATGCCGCCGACGGCGTCTGACCAGGGGTTGACCGTTGGGGCACCGACTGGCCCTGGCGGCGGGCGATCCCGAACAGCAGCCCGACGCCGAGCAGGACGACGCCGAGCGACGACCCACCGTAGGAGATGAACGGCAGCGGGATGCCCGTCACCGGTAGAGCGTCGACGACCCCGCCGATGTTGATGACCGCTTGTGCGAGGACCCAGCAGGTGATCCCGACGGCGACGTAGCGGGCGAACGGGTCCCGCTCGCGTGCCGCGATCCGAAAGCCGGCCCAGCCGAACGCCGCAAAACCGGCGAGGACGATGAGGGCGCCGACGAGACCGAGGTTGCCGGCGATGACCGCGAACACGAAGTCGGTGTGCGCATTCGGCAGGAACCCCCACGGCGTGACCGAACCGCCGACGCCGCTCCCCGTCACTCCACCGAGGCCGAGCGTGGCGAGGGACTGCACGACCTGGTAGCCAGTGGTCGAGGCGTGCGCGAACGGATTGACGAACGACAGCAGCCGGTCCCGCCGGTAGGTTGCCGAGAGCGCCAGCGCGGCGCCGATCCCGCAAACCGCGAAGGCCGACGCCGCCAGCAGCGGAAGCCGGACGCCGGCGGCGAAGAGCATCGAGAAGGTGATGCAGCCGAGCACGATAGCCGTGCCGAGATCCGGCTGCTTGACGATGAGCACGGCTGCCAAGGCCATCAACACGAGCAACGGGCGAACCATGGCGTTCCACTGATCGGGACGCTTGGCGCGCCGTGCGAGCAGGTCGGCGGCGAAGACCACCATTGCCAGTTTCATCAGTTCCGAGGGCTGGATCTGGATCGGGCCGAAACCGATCCACCGGCTCGAGCCGCCGGCGTCGTGACCGACCCCGGGAACGAACACGACGACCAGCAGGGCGAGCGCGACGAAGGGAAGCAGGAACCGGGTCTTGCGCACGGCTTTCGCCGGCAAGCGGCTGGCGAGCACCGCGCCGGCGACGCCGATCGCCATGTAGATGCACTGGCGGATGACCAATGACCAGGGCGAGCCCCCCGAGAGGATCGAGCCCGGCGCCGAGGCGGACAGCACGATCGGAAGGCCGAGGAGGCACAGTCCCGTCACCGAAGCGAGGAGCACCTTCCCCTCGACGTTGAGATGCGCGGACCTTCGCGCCGGCCGAGCCCCGCCCGTCAGGAGCCTCATGGTGCCGCGTGCCTCGGCCACCGCGGGCCGGCGACGGGACGCGACGACGACCTCCGGCACCGCCGCGCGTGCTTCAGAAGCCCGGATCACAGGAGCGACCCAGCAGAAAGGAAGTCGGCGTAGAACAGACCGAGGCCGACAGCCACACACAGGCTCGAGAAGATCCAAAAGCGGACGGTGACCGTGGTCTCCGGCCATCCCTTCAGCTCGAAATGATGGTGCAGGGGCGCCATCAGGAAGACCCGCCGGTGAAAGATCCGGAAGCTGATGACCTGGATCACGACCGACATCGTCACGAGGACGAACAGCCCGCCGATGATGGGCAGCAGCAACTGCACGTTCAGCGAGAGGGCAAGACAGCTGAGTCCCGTGCCGATGGCGAGCGAGCCGGTGTCGCCCATGATGATCCGGGCCGGTGCGGCGTTCCACCACAAGAAGCCGACGCACGCGCCCCCCATCGACACCGCCACGAGGGCGAGGTCGAGGGCGGAATGGACATCGTAGATGTGCGGGTGCCGGTACTCGACGAAGCCGATCAGGGCCAGGCAGGCGAACACGACCGAGGACGATCCCGCCGCGAGGCCGTCCAAGCCGTCGGTCAGGTTCACAGCATTCGCCGTGCCGAGGATGATCACCGAGCCCCAGATCACCCACGCGGCTGCACCGAGCGCGATGCCGGGCACGTCGTAGCGGGTGAACGAGAGGGTCGTATGGGCCCCGCCCCACCGGTCGTCGGCAACGCAGAACCCGACCGCGACCGACACGAGGCCGAGCGTCTTCCACCGCTTGTTGAGCCCGAGCGAGCGACGCCGGCTCACCTTGATCCAATCGTCGGCGGCACCGACTGCTCCGGCACCGACCATCGCGGCGAGCACGAGCCCTGCTGAACGCGTGAACGGGGCCGAGGTGCCGACATGGCCGAGGCAGTAGCCGGCGACGACGGCAAGGAGGATCGCGATGCCGCCCATCGTCGGCGTGCCGGCCTTGGCGGTGTGGTGGGCAGGCCCGTCGATACGGATGTGCTGGCCGATCCGCCAGCGGACGAGCCAACGGAGAAGTATCGGCGTCCCGAAGCCGGCGACCAGGATCGAGACGGCGCCCGATGACAGCAGCGGAATCACGCGTCGCCCCGCTCGGCCTTCAGCCGGGCCAGCTCCTCAAGAATGACCGAGCGGTCCTCGAACGCGATCGACCGGTCCCCGATCTGCTGGACTGACTCGTGGCCCTTCCCGGCGACGATGACGACGTCGCCGGTGCTGGCAAGCGCGAGTGCGGTGGCTATCGCCCGTCGCCGGTCCGGTTCCGCGAGCAGCTCAGCGGGACCGTCGCAGCCGCCCCGTACCTCGTCGATGATCGCGAGCGGGTCCTCGCTGCGGGGGTTGTCGGAGGTGAGCACCGCGACATCGGCGAGCAGGGTCGCGATGGACCCCATGAGCGGCCGCTTCGCGCGGTCTCGGTCTCCGCCGCAGCCGAAGACCACGATCACCTTCCCACCGCGCTGCTCCGCACCGGCGCGCGCCGCCCGGAGAACCTCGGAAAGACCTGCCGGGGTGTGCGCGTAGTCCACGGCGATCGTCGCACCCAGGTGGTTCGGCACGACCTCGAGCCGGCCGGAAGGGCCAAGGGCGGCCGAGAGGCCGGCGGCGATCGTGGCCCCGGGCACACCGAGCACCCGCGCGGTGGCGGCGGCGGCGAGGGCGTTGCGGACATTGATCTGACCTCCCGGTCGAACCCGGACCGCAGTCCCGTCGAGCCGGAAGTGACTCTCTTCCAGCCCGACCTCGAGCTGTTCGGCATCGGCCAAAGAGAAGGCCCGTGCCGGGATCTCGGCGTTGTCGAGCAGCCGCCGCCCGAACGGGTCGTCCGCGTTGACCACGCTCCGGCTGGCGTGCTCGGGGGTGAAAAGCCGAGCCTTGGCCGCGAAGTAGGCCTCCATGCTCCCGTGGTAGTCGAGATGATCCTGGCTCAGATTCGTGAAGACAGCGACGTCGTGGCGATAGCCGTCGAGCCGGTGCTGAGCAAGTGCGTGCGACGTCACCTCGAGCGCCACGGCGGAGCGTTGCGAGTCCCGAGCGCCGGCGAGCGCACGCTGCAGGTCCGGTGCCTCGGGCGTGGTGCGCTGTCCCCCGAGCGTGCCGATGACGGCGGTCGGCCAGCCGTGCTCCTCGAGAACCGAACGTAGGAAGTAGGTCGTCGTCGTCTTGCCGTTCGTGCCGGTCACCCCGACGGTTCGCAACGAAGACGCCGGGTCGTCCCAGAGGGCACAGGCTGCCTGGGCCATCGCCGGGCGGCCGCCCGTCTCGCCGAAGACGAGTTGAACGGCGCTGCCCACCTCACTGCCGAGAGGGCGCTCGCAGACGAATGCGACGGCGCCCGCGCGGCGGGCTGCGGCGGCGAATACATGCCCGTCCACGTGGTCCCCCGGCAGGCAGCAGTGCAACGCGCCGGGACGCACGTCGCGATGGTCGTAGGTGACCGAGGTGACGACGATGTCGGCCACATCGCCGATCACCAGGCCCGGCCGCAGCCGCGTGACGAGCGCGGCGAGACGGATCTCCGGACCAGGCGCCGCGGCCCTGGAATCGGTCACGTGCTGCCGGGTGCCGTCGAGCCCGAGGAAAGTCCTTGCCCGCCCGTAGGTGCAATGTCGAAATGATGCAGCGCGTACCTCATGATCTCGGAGAACACGGGCGCGGACGCGACTCCTCCGTAGTAAAGATCAGGGTGGCTGAGCATGATGAACGTCGTGAGGGCCGGATTCTGCGCCGGAGCGAACCCGACGAAGGTGGCGTTCCAGGCACCGGGCTGGTACCCGGGACCCGTCGTGCTCGGAATCTGCGCCGTCCCCGTCTTGCCGGCGACGGTATACCCCGGGATTCGGGCCGCGATCGCGGTCCCGTCCTCGGTCACCTTCTCGAGCATCGGAAGCAACTCGCTGACCGTGTGCCGAGAGAGGACGCGCCGCCCGACAGCCGACGGCAGGAAATGCTCGGAGCCACTCGGTGGGACCGTCGCCTCGACCAGACGAGGCGGGATGAACACCCCCCCGTTCGCGACCATGTTGTACGCGTCCAGGATCTGAAGCGGGGTCACAGCCTCACCGGTGCCGATCGGGACGGTTCCCATCGACGAGCCGGACCACGTGCTCGGGTTGCTCGGGCTCGGCACGATGCCGTCGGACTCGCCCGGCCAGCCGAGACCGCTCGCGACACCGAAGCCGAGGTCACGCAAGTAGTACGAGAGCCGCTCCGGACCGAGGAGGTGGGCGATCTCGATGGTCCCGATGTTCGACGACTGCGCCAGGATCTGGGTGGCGGTGAGCCGCTCGGTGGCGTGGTAGTCGGCGTCGGCGAACGGCCAGCCGCCCAGCAAGATCTGATAGGGGACGGTGAAGACGGATCTTGGAGTGATCAATCCCTCTTGGAGGGCACCCGAGACCGTGACCAGCTTCATGACCGAGCCCGGTTGATACACCGACGTGGCCGCCAGGTTCTGCGTCGCGGGATGCACCCGGCCGTGCGGCCCGGCAACGAGGTCGACCATCGCCAGGATGCCGCCGGTTCGCCGGTCCTCGACGATCGCCACGCCGCTCGTGGAGTGGGTGGCGGTGATCTGTCGTCCGAGATCCTTGGTGACCTCGAACTGAAGCGGCTGGTCCAAGGTGAGCACGAGGCTCGACCCTTGGTGGACGGCGGATACCTGCCTGGCCGAGCCAGGCAGGCCCTCCCCGTTCGGCCCGGTCGGCACCACCTCTGAACCGGATGATCCTGCGAGAAGGGAGTTCTCGAGGTACTCAAGCCCCGCCAGGCCCCTACCGCTGAAGCCCACGATCCCGAGTATGGGAGAGAACAACTGGCCGTCCGGATCGGTCCGGACGGTGTCGGGTGCGAAGGACAGATTCGGGAGGTTGAGGCTCGCGACCTTCTGCTCGACGGCTCCTCCTATCTCGTACGCGAGGGGCACGTATCCGCGGCGCTCGCTCAGCTTGGCTCGGAGCGTCGCGATCGGCAGACCGAGAATCGAGCCCAGACGGGCGAGGTCCGTACCCGGGCTCTTCACGAGGAAGTTGTCGGAGACGACGTCGACACGCGAGGACGAAGCCGCAAGCAGGCTGCCGTTGCGGTCGTAGATCGCCCCGCGCAAGGACGGGAGCGCGATCCGCTGATACACCTCTTGCGCCCCATAGGAGGCGTATCGGGCAGCGTCCACGCCTTGAACCTGAACCAGTCGCGCTGCGAGTCCGGTCAGCGCCAACGCCGCGATCACCACCATCGTCAAGAGGCGCCGCCGCGCTCGCACGGGCCGCGCGGGACGCGAAGTACGTATCGGCCGCGGCGGCCTGCTCGACCTGACAGCCGCCTTTGCCCGTTTCCCCCCGGTTGCGCTGCGAGTCGTCGAGACCCGGCTTGCCGTTGCTTGCCGGCGCGCCGAGGCCCGAGCGCTGGCGTTGGCTCTGGCGCCGGAGCCGGCCCTGGCGCGTCCGGCCGAGGCGCTCTGGGCGCGTCCGGCCTTGGTGCTCCGGGCGCGTCCGGCCTTGGTGCTCCGGGCGCGTCCGGCCTTGGTGCTCCGGGCGCGTCCGGCCTTGGTGCTCCGGGCGCGTCCGGCCTGGGCGCGTCGGGGTTCGCCGCCTCCGGCCTGGGCGCGCTGCCCGTCCCGGACTGCGGGGCGAGGTTCCACACGGCGCTGCGTACCTGAGCGGGGCGATGCCGGCCGGTCTGACGGGGGCAACCCGTTCACCGCCTCTGCGACGCGGTCGCGGGCAGTCCTGCCCCGGTCTCTGGGGGCGTCTTTGACGACCCGGCGCTTCGGCTCTTGGGAGCCTTCGCGGCCTTGCTCAAGGCGATCCTGTTCGCGGCCGCGCCGACCTCGGCGACGGAAGGCCCCGGATCAACCGCCGGCAGATAGGCGACCGACCCTGGCACGACCATTCCGAGCTGCTGTTCGGCGATGTGAAGCACTCGCACCGGCGATTCGAGCTCGGCGCGAGCGAGCTGCAGGCTCTGTTGCTGGACGAGTGTCTGGGTGAGCTGACCCTGCAAGGTGTCCAGCCGCTGTTGGCCGGACGCGACCACTGCGTGGGCGACCGCGGTGGCAGCGAGCGCACCGACCACGAAGAGGGCGCCGAGAGCGCGGAGTACCGTCGCTTGGCGTCGGCGTGGTTGCGAGCTGGCGCGGCGGCGGTCGACGACGTCGAGCTTCGGACGATCCTGCCTCGGGTCCTCCGGCCGCGGCGGTGACGATTGCTGAGCCAGGTCCGGGGCGGGGGCGGGGGCGTCACGCGCGGCACTGACCATCAGATCGTCCCCCGCGAAAGGCGCTCCGCGGCCCGCAAACGTGCGCTCGCCGCACGAGGATTGCGAGCTGTCTCGGCCGCACTCGGGAGACGTGCGCCCCTCGTCAGGACTCGGACGATCGGCACGGCGCCACACACGCAGGGAAGCCCCAACGGGCAGACGCAGCCTCCGCTCGCCGCCCGCGAGAAGCTCGCCTTGACGAGCCGGTCCTCTCCCGAATGGTAGGAGAGAACGACGCAGCGACCTCCCGGCATCAGCAGGTCAAGGGCGCTGTCGAGCGCGGACGAGAGCACGTCGAGCTCCTCGTTGACACTGATCCGCAGGGCTTGGAACACCCGCTTGGCCGGGTGTCCCGGGCGCTTCCTGGCGACGCCGGGGAGCGACCGCTCGATGACTTCGACGAGTCGCTGCGTCGTCTCGATCGGCCGACTGGCGACAATGCCCCCAGCGAGGAGGCGAGCGAACCGCCCTTCGCCATTTTCCCTGAACAGCTCCGTGAGCTCATCGACCGTCAGGCTGTTCACGAGATCGGCCGCGGTAGGCCCGTGCGAACGGTCCATCCTCATGTCGAGCGGTCCGTCGAAACGGTACGAGAAACCTCGCTCGGGCCGGTCCAACTGGGGCGAGCTCACGCCAAGATCAAAGAGGAAGCCCGCCACCGGAAGCTCCGGCCCCCAGGCACGCAGCACGGCACCCAACTCATCGAAACGGGCTCTCACCACCCGTGCCCGACCTCCGAACGGGGCGAGCCGCACCGAAGCTTCCGCAACAGCCTCGTCGTCGGCGTCGAGTCCGATCAGCTCCTGGCTCGGGAGGGCAGCCAACAACGCTGCAGCGTGACCTCCACCACCTACCGTCGCATCCACGAGGAGACCAGTCGGAACGTGCTCGAGCATCGACAGCACTTCCGAGACCATCACAGGGGTGTGGGTGAACTCCCGGGTCATCCGCAACCCCCCGACCAGATCGAGGGAAGGGCATCCCTCGAAGTGGGGATGTGACAGGGCGGAGAGGGTTGGAATGCCATCCGGCACTTCGGCCGAGGGGTTGCGGATGACCCGGGAGGGACAGGATGAGGAGCAATTCCGGCGCAATTGCGCCGCGGAGAGGTGACCGCCGCCATGGATCACGGCCCGACCATTCCGCCGATGGGCGAGGTTTGCGGGGTTGCACGATCGCGGCGCGCCGACCAGCCGTCGGGAGACCACAACTCGACCCGGTCGAGGACCCCGACGAAGAGAACGTCCTGGTCCAAGCCTGCGAGAACCTGGAGCTCGGACGGGACTGGCATGCGGTTCTGCCGATCGAACTCGACCCGCGCCACGAGCGAGGACCACTCGCGCAGGTCGTTGCGTTCCTCTGCGCCCCGCGCGTCCTTCTCGTGCTGCCGTTCGGCCTCGAGCTCGAACTCCTCCTCGGGCCAAAGTGCCAGGCATCCGTCCATGCCGGGCGTCAGGTAGCCGAAGTCCTGGAAGTGGAGGCGCATGCGCGACGGCAGGATCACCCGGCCCTTGACATCGAGCGAGCGGGGAAAGTTCCCGACGAATTTGAATCCTGGCGACAAAGCAGCCCTTCGTTCCCACGATCACGGGCCATATCCTCCCCTGGCCCCCACTTCAAGCCACTCTATGGGTCATATCCCCCACCGTCAACCATCTCCAACGCCTTCTCTCCACTGGGGACCCTCGCCCCGCGCGGACGCAAGAGCATGGAAACGAATGGAACTACCAAATCTGCTCTGAAATCATGAGATGTTGATACAGAACGCGCGCCCTACAACGAGGTGGTCAGGTCTGTCGGGTCCGGTCCGGCGGGTCCTGTCCGGCGGGTCCCGCCCGGCGCCCGTTGTCGCTCTTGGGACTTAGTCGTCAGGCCAAAGGCTCGGCTATCGGCCGAGATCTCTTCCCGGGTCGGGCTCGATGCCAGAAGCGGTCTCTTCGATCAGCGAGGCCAGCTGCCGCGGCGCGGTGACCACCCCGGAAGCAACGAGGTCGGACGGATCCCACCATCGGATCTCTCGAATGTTCTCCGCGCGGAGCAGGGCAACGCGATCGGGCGGGACAGTGAAGGCGTGCGCCCTGCACGCGATCCAGCGCTCCCGCTGCGTCATCCAAACTCCGTTGAAGCAAAAGGTGTGAGTACGGCCACCGATGAACGCTCCGAGAAGGACGTCATCGCGGCCGGTCTCCTCGGCCAGTTCCCGCTTGGCCGCATCGAGATGATCCTCGCCTGGCTCCAACCCTCCTCCAGGGGGGCACCACCAGTTGAGGCCGTTGAAATCGTCTTGGAAACGCACGAGCAGTGCTCGCCCGGTGTCGTCGATGATCAAGGTGCGAACCGCTTCGCGTACGGGCTCCATGGTCACTTTGATCGGGATGTCGACGACGAGAGTGCCGGGTTGCCAATCCGGCAGCCGTGAAACGATGGCGCCTTGCGGGTCGACGAGGGCGGCGAGGCCGGGAAAATCTTCGTCGACATTCGAGCCCGACTGCCCGGTCATCGCCACCCAGAGGCCGTGCGCCCGGGCACGACGGACGGCGTCGCCCAATCCGCATTCCTCCCACCAGGACAAGCCCGCACGCCAGCCCGCCTCGTCGGTCCTCCGACCATAGAGCCCCGGTGCCGAGCAGAAGAAGACCAAGGACGCGCCCGCTTGTCGGGCCTGCATCCAAGGGAAGTCGACGCCAGCCTCCGCGCAGATCGCAATGCCGAACGCCGCCGCTCCCAGACGGAAAACGCCACCTTCCTCCCCGGGCATGAAGCTGTCCTCGCCGTCGCCCAGGTGACGCTTGCGGTACACGCCGTGGAGCACACCACCGTGCGCGTACAGCTGACTGATGAAGAACCGGTCGGAGGATCTTTCAGCGATCCCGAAGATCGCTCCCACGCCGGTTCGTGCGGTGGCTTCGACGACCTCGGCCACGACGGGAGATTCGACAGTGACCGCCGCGGCAGGCAGCCGACTCGGATCGATCGATCCCGTGAGCGAGAACTCGGGGAAGACCGCGACGTCGCAACCGCTGTCCGCGCCCGCCTCGAGGACGGCGATGTGCGCGGCGGCGTTTTCCGCGTGAGCACCCTGTTGAGCCGGAATCGCCGCGAGGAGCGCACGCACGCAATCCATCATGCCCGGCCCGCGCAGCTGACTTGGTCGTCGAGGAGCTACGGCAGGCGGTCCAGCAGCTCTCCTGTCAGAGGACCGACAAGGTGGCCGGGGTGGCGAAGCCCGGTCTCCTCGAGCTCGGCACGTGCGGCCCGACGGTGCTCCGAAGTCCCCGCGAGGAGATCGGCCAGCTCGCCCTGCTGCGGGCCGACGACCGCCATCGAGTGGATCCAGGCTCCGGACCGGTCCCGCCGCTGCGACATCCCGACGACCTTCCGGCCGGCGACGGTGACCTCGCCGGCACCAAGTCCGGCATAACACAGCACCTTGGACCACGGCGTGCTCTGCGCCCGCCCGCGATGCACCTCGATCGCGGCGCTTTCGGACGACTGCCCGAGCACGCGCGCGATTGCCCCCGCGTAGGCGTCGCCCAGCCAGTAGAAGGACTTTCCGACATCGGGCTCCGCCAGCACGTCGCCGCTCGGAACAAATAGGTCCACCCAGACCTGCAACTCCGGTGCGACGATCACGGCGCCCCCTCCGCTGCGCCTGCGGACTAGGCCGAGGCCCGACGAGCGGAGCCGCTCGCCGTCGAAATCGGCTGCCGGCTGGGCGCTCCCGATGACGACGGCCCGAACGGAGGGCACGCAGACGCAGACGAGTCGTTTCCCCTCCGGATCCGGCAGCTCGCCGTGAAGAGCCGCGGGACTGGCATGGCGCTCGAGTACGCGCCAGCCCCCCTCTTGAGCGGAGGCTTGGGGAATCAGAGGCCGACGGCGCGCCCGAGGACGGGTGCCACGTACGGCGCCCATTCGTCAAGGACCTCACCGCTCGCCGCGAGCAGCCACAAGCGGGAGCGGGGCGCGCGGGGCATCCTCGTGAGCCGGAAACCTACCTCGTCGAGCAGGCTGTCCTCCTTGCGGGTGTTGCAACGACGGCAGCACGCGACGACGTTGTCCCAGCTGTGCGTCCCGCCTCGACTCCGCGGAACGACATGATCGATGTTCTCCGCCTGCCCTCCGCAGTACTGACAGCGATGCCCGTCACGGGCGAAGACCGAGCGCCGGGTGACCGCCACGCGGGCTTGATGCGGTACCCGGACGTAGTTGACCAGTCGGACGATCGAAGGCTCGGGGAACCTTGCCCTGGCCGAGTGGAGATCGTGGCCCGTACCGTGGACGAGCACCGCCTTGTCGGCGAGGACGAGGACGAGAGCCCGGCGCGAGGCGACGACCGAGAGCGGCTCGAAGGAAGCATTCAGCACGAGCGCGCGGCCGATCACGTCAGCCTTCTTGTCGTCCCGGGCGAGACATCATGCGGGAGGTTACTACCGCGACAGCGGACGACGGCGCGACGTCCGGCACCAGTCGAGCCAAGCGACGACATCCTCCGGCGAGGGGCGCGCGCCCGCGTCCCCGTACGCGGTCTCCATGCGGAACGCCAGCCATTCCGGCGACGGGAAAGGCACCGGCGGCCAATGGTGCCACCACCCCTGCGGCGCCAGGCTTGCGGACTCGACGGCGGCGGTCCGCCACAGCGACGGCCGGCGGCTCACCGCAGAGGCGGCCTCGATCCACCATGCCCGCCCCCGTGAGGAGCCCCCGGCATCATCTCGGCCCCGTTTCGTCACGCGCCGTCCTTCGGAACGGTGACGAGTCGCCCGATACCTCGCCATCCAACGGCAGCCGCCCCCACGAGCGGGCCGGATGCCCCGAGCCCGACTGGCTCGACGCGGCAACCTCGCGCATGCGCGATGCGGGCTCGAACGTCGATCTCCCGCTGGGCGGCGGCGAAGAACTCTGGCCCGAATCCGAGCGCTACCGAACCACCGACGAGCGCGAGACGCAGATCGAGCAAGCACGCGGCCGAGGCGATCGCGCGGCCGACGAGCACACCGGTGCGTTCGACGATCTCCGGCGCCGCCTCGGCCGCCGGGCGACCCGTGACTTCCTCGATCGCCGACCCGGAAGCCTCCGCTTCGAGACAACCCCGCGAACCGCAGCGGCAGCCCCTTCCGCTCGGCTCGACGACGACATGGCCGATATGGCCGGCGTTCCCGCTCCGCCCCTCCAGGATCCGGCCATCCAGGACGATTCCGCCACCGATCCCAGTGGACACGACCATGGCGAGGAAGTCCTCCACTCCACGGCCGGCGCCGGCCCAAGCCTCTCCGAGAGCCAGGGCCTTGGCATCGTTGTCGATGAACACCGGAGTCGCCGCGAGGCTGGGCAGGCCCTCGAGCTGCGATCGAAGGGGGAACGCTCGCCAAGCGGGGATGTTCAGCGGCGAGATCGCGACGCCTCCGGGATCCATCGGACCTCCGCTGCCGACCCCGCAGGCCGCGACCGCCAAGCCGAGCTCGACGGCTTTGCGGCACGCCAGGTCGACGAGGTCCGACACGGTCCGGAACAGCTGGGTGCCGTCGGTTGTCTTCGGAGTGGCGACTCGCTCGCGAGCTACGACTACACCTCGGATATCGACCAGGCCGACCGCCAACTTGCTGCCGCCGATGTCGACCGCCACACAGACCGAGGGACTCTCGTCGAGCGGCAGCGCTTCGAGGCCGCTCAAGGGCTCGCGGGAAGCGTCAGTTGCGGTTGCCGAAGCGCGACCGTAGGCGACGGCGCATCTCGGACCATTCCTCCCCCACTCCGTGGCCGCGGATCGCGCCCCCGAGACCGCCGAATCGCGGCGATCCCGACTGGCCGGCCTGGTGAACAAAGGCCAGCGCGGCAAGGAGCATGATCAGGAATCCCAGGCTCCCGAGAAGCACGGAGGAGCGGAAGGCCACGAGCAGGAGCACGAACCCCGCGATGAAGGCGACGATGGAGCCCCGACCCGAGCGATTTGGTTGGTGACGGGGAGTGGTCGTGCTGACGCGGTCAGCAAAAGCTCGATCATGCTCGTAGAGCTTCTGTTCCATCTCATGGAGGATTCTCTGTTCCTCCTCGGAAAGCGGCATCGTCACCCCCTCTCCGACAGCGAACCGTGCTGCACGACCTCAATCATCGCACACCCACAACTGCCCAACAACGCCGCGCTACCGCCTCGCCGGCCGGCTCGAAACCTCACGTCATGAGAACACCTGGGGTCCGATTTGATTCCCTCGGCGCGGGGTGACCTGTTCATTGCGATGGCCCCCACTGAGTGTCTCCGACCTGCTTGACCCGAAGTCCGGAACTGCCGACCAGTGCGGCGGGGCCGACTGAGGCGGTGCCGTATCGTTCCCGGATCGCGTCGACGGCCGTGTCGACGTCCGCTCGGCCCGTTGCAAGTGCGCCGGCCTCACCCTCGGCGAACGAAGCGAAGTCCATGAGCGCGAGCTGTTCCCCAGCTCCGTCAGCGCGTGCCTCGAGAGCAGACACGCTCACGCCGAGCAGGCGTACGCCGTCGTGGACCTCGACGGAGGCGAGCAGCGCCGTCGCGATCTTGACGAGCTCGGCGGAGGAGCCGATCGGCCGGCGGAGCGAATGCGAGCGCGTGATCGTGGTGAAGTCGCCGTATCGGAGCTTGACCGCCACCGTCCGGCCGGCGAGGCCGGAGGAGCGAAGGCGGCTGCTGACGGCGTCGGCCATGCGCACCACCTCGAGCCGGAGCCGCGCGGGATCGCGCAGATCGACCGAGAACGTCTCCTCGTGGCCGACCGACTTCACGGGCCGGCCCGGAACCACGCGCCGGTCATCACGCGCCCAGGCGAGCTCGTGGAGTTGCCTCCCCGCGGAGCGACCGACCAGCCGCTCGAGGTGCGCCGGGTCGATCGCGGCGAGATCGCCGACGGTCGCGATCCCATATCGAGCAAGACGCTCCGCTGTCCGCGGACCCACACCCCACAGGTCGGAGACGGGCCGGGGGTGGAGAAACGCCAGTTCGTCCTCGGCCCGTACGACGACGATGCCGGTCCCGACGACCGGTCCGGAGCGGGACACCACCGGCTTGGCGGCTCGCGACGCGAGCTTGGCCAACAGCTTGCAGCGGGCGATCCCGACCGAACAGGTCAGATGCAGATCGTCTTCGACCCGGGCACGGATGGCGGCGGCGATCTCCGAGCTGGAACCGAACAGCCTGTGGCAGCCTGAGACATCGAGGAACGCCTCATCGAGAGCGATCGGCTCGATAAGTGGCGTGAAAAGCTCAAAGACCGCGTGAAGCTGGCGGCTCACTTCACCGTACCGGGCGTGTCTGCCCGGCAGAACGACGGCTCGGGGACAACGGCGCCGCGCTTCGACCATCGGCATCGCGGACCGGACTCCCGTGGCTCTTGCTTCATAGGAGCAGGAGGCGACGACCCCACGTGAGCCCGTCCCGCCGACGATCACCGGAAGCCCGAGGAGCGAAGGGTCATCGAGGACTTCGACGGCGGCGAAGAAAGCGTCCATGTCGACGTGGAGCACGTCAAGCGCAGTCAGCACCTCACGCGCGGGCGTCACGGCGACAACCAAATCCGCCGAAACGGCTCCGCGTAGCGGACACCAACCTCCTGGCCGGCGTGCTCGGCGCCATCGCGCAACGCGCTCGAGATCCAGTCCGCCGCATCGGCAAGCTGCGAGATGTGGCAGGACACCGCCTCAATCTTCCGGTCGATGGTCGAGCTGACATCCACCCAGACGTTTGGCTGCAGGGATCCTGAAAGGTAGGCCGCCGCGACTTGGTGCGCCACCCCTGCGTCCCGGAAGTACAGCGGCGATGCCGCGGCCGGGGCAGCTGCGTCGAGCGCGGCCCACCCGACGACTCGATGGTCTCGGTGGTTGTAGTGGTGCTCGCCGAAGAACACCGCCAACGGATCCGGACTGATGATCGCCTCCGGGCGAACTTCCCGGATGATCTGCACCAACTCTCGCCGAAGCGCACTGTCGTTCTCGAGATCGCCATCAGGATGGCCGAGAAAATGAAGACCCGTCACCCCCAGGACCTTGGCGGAGCGCTCCGCCTCCCCGACGCGCGATTCAACAAGCGCGACGGGATTCACGTCCGGATCCATAGTGCCTTTGTCGCCCGAAGTGCAGATGACGACATGAACGACGCTCCCGCCGGTTGCCCAGCGGGCCAGCGTTCCGCCACAGGAGATGTCGGGATCGTCGGGGTGGGCGAAGATGGCGAGCACCGTGGCCGGCACCGCGTCGAGCAAGGCTTCGGTCATGGACCGCCGCGATCCGCGGGCCGGCCGTTGGAGCGGGACGGCTTGGCCGTCCCTTCTTCGGCGCTCGGCGTTGCGTCCTTGTTCAACAATCCCAGCTCACGCGCGAAATCGTCGACCTGCTCGAAGCCCTTGTATACGCTTGCGAAACGCACCGACGCCACGTCGTCGAGCTCCCTCAATGCCTCCAGCACGGCAAGCCCGACCTGCTCACTTTCGACTTCGGGGCCAAACGACCAGGCCGTCTGCTCAACGGCCGCGGCGAGCGCCTCCAGCTGCTCAGGTTCGACCGGCCTGTTCTTGCAGGCTGCGCGGGCACCGGCGATCACCTTGCGCCGGTCGAAGGGCTCACGATGGCTCGAGCGCTTGACGACCCAGAGCACCGCTTGATTCACGCGCTCGACGGTCGTGAACCGACGGGTGCACGAAAGGCACTCGCGACGACGTCGGATCGCCTCGCCATGCTCGGCCTCTCGAGAGTTCACGACCCGGTCCTCGGTCGCCCCACACCACGGGCAGCGCACGACCTGACCGTAGCGCCGATGTGCCGAAGACCGGTGCGCGTCCGGCTCCGGTCACCCTCAGGGCAGCTTGAGCTGGTCACCTGCGATGAGCTCGCCACCATGGATCTGCTGCTCGAGGTTCGCGACAAGTACCCGTGGGTCTGCTCCCGGCTGGAGCTTCGTCGCGATCGACCACAACGTGTCGCCCGGGCGAGCGACGTAGCGGTAGCCCCCGGGGATCTTCACGGCCCCCGGGAGCACCGCCAGCGCCGGCCGATGCGAGTTCGACAACGCGCCAGCGCCCAACCAGACGCTCGCGAGAACCGCGAGGGTGGCGGCGCCGGGGAGTAGGCGCCGCAACCCTCGCGACCGGGGGCCGGCTCGCGGGGACGTGAAAACGTGCGCGGCGGGCACCGGCCGGACAAGGGCCGACGGCCGCGGCAGGGCCGGCAACCGGACCAGGGCGGACGGCCGGACCAGGGCGGACGGCCGGACCACGAGCGGGACTGCGACGTGGGCGGCCACCCGCCTCCATGCCACGTCGTCCGGCGCCGCATCGACGGCGTGACTCGTCAGACGAGCCACGGGCGCGGTGTCCCCCGGCGGGAACGCGACGAGCTCCTCGGCGAGCACATTCCAGGTGGCCCTCTGCCGAGTCGCGGCTCGCCTTCGGCTCGCCGGAGCGCGATGGGTCCGATACGCCTCCGTCTCGGCGAGCCTGTCCTCAGCTATCCGATCGGTGCCTGCTAGTGCTCCCACTACCCCTCCTCGAGCCTCTCGAGGAACCGACCGAGGCTCAGTCGGTCCAGTCGCTGCGGCCGATCCGGCCGGCGCACGTATGTTCGACTCAATGATCAGACCACGAACGCCTGTTCGTTGTCAAGCTGGCAGACGAACGTCTGTTTTACGAACGGGTGTTTGCATTCGGCATGTCGCCGACTTAGCCTGTCGTGTGGAGGCCCGAACGACGGTCCTGACGGGAGGAGCACGAATGTCCGAGGCGACCTTGGCGGGAAAGCGGCGCAGGATCCTCGAGTTCATTGCCGAGCAGATCCGCGAGCGGGGCTATCCCCCGTCGGTACGCGAGATTGGCGAGGCAGTGGGCCTCACGTCGCCGTCGACCGTGCACACTCATCTGCAGGTGCTCCAACGCGAGGGCTATCTGCAGCGTGACCCGACCAAGCCAAGGGCCATCATCGTCCGCTGGGAGCCCTCCTCCGGCGCAGCGATCCGCGTGCGCCCCGTTGCGCACGTGCCGCTCATCGGACATGTCGCGGCTGGCACGGGCGTGCTGGCGGAGGAATCGGTCGAGGAGCTCCTCCCGATCCCGCAGGACTTCACCGGCTCCGGTGAACTGTTCATGTTGAGGGTACGCGGTGACTCGATGATCAACGCCGGCATCCTCGACGGTGACTATGTCGTTGTGCGTCGCCAACCCGAGGCCGAGTCGGGTGACGTCGTCGTCGCGGGCATCGGAGAGGACGAGGCAACGGTGAAGACGTTCCGCAAGCGACGCGGGCGTATCGTGCTCGTCCCGGCAAACCCCTCGTACTCAGAGATGGAGCTGACCGCCGACCAGGTCGTGATCTACGGAAAGGTGGTCACCGTACTCCGGCGCCTCTAACCGGCCGGGCTCGCCGAGCGCTCGTCGACACGCCGCGTGCCGGCTCCTCGTCAGCCCGGGCTGACGAGGAGCCTCTCCAGGGACACGCGAACCCGCTCGAGCTCGTCGCGACCGACCCACTCACCGGCCGTGTGGGCGAGCAACGGATCACCTGGCCCGAAGTTCGCCGCGGGCACGCCGCGGGCGGTGAAAAAGCTCACATCGGTCCAGCCGAGCTTCGCCCGCGGCGGCGACCCGCTGAACGAGACCAATGCGGCGAGCAGCGGATGGCCGAGGTTGGGCGCCGCCTCGAGCGATGCGTCCTCGAGCTCGATGTGATCGCCCAGTTGCGCATCGATCGCAGGGCGGAGAAGGTCGCAGAGCGCCTCGAACGCCTGGTCCTGCGTTCGATCCGGTGCAAAACGATGATTCAGGACCAATCGCACCTCGTCCGGCACGACGTTGTTCGCCACGCCCCCCTCGACCCGGACCGCTTGCAGGGCCTCCCGGAACTCGCAGCCGTCGAGAATCGGGCGGCGCTCGGGAAACTGCTCGAGCCGCTCGAGCACGGGGCCAAGGCGGTGGATCGCGTTCACGCCCATCCACGGCCTCGCCGTGTGCGCCCGTTCGCCATGGAGGCAAACCAAGACACGGAGGACGCCCTGACAGCCAACCTCAACGACGGCCGAGGTTGGCTCGGCGAGCACCGCCGCGTCGGCGCCGAGCAGATCCGGGTTGACGGCTTCGATCTCGACAAGGCCGGAGTAGCGCTGTTCGACCTCCTCGCACGCGTACCAGACGTACGTCACGTCGACCGCGGGCTCGACGACGCGATTGGCGAGCTCGAGCATCACGGCCACTCCGCCCTTCATGTCCGCGGCCCCAAGCCCGGAGCAACGGTCGCCTTCGATGACGGCGCGCTCGTTGCCGTTCGCCGGCACGGTATCGAGATGGCCTGCCACGAGGAGGCGTGCGGGCCGGCCGAGCGACGTCCGCGCTATCACGTTGTGCCCGATTCGACTGACCGCGAGATGATGCGCGCCGCCGAGAGCTCCGGCCACAAAATCGGAAGCACGGCCCTCGTCGTGGCTGACCGAAGGGATGTCGACGAGCTCGGCCGTCAGCTCGAGCAAGCCGGCCCCCGGACAGCTCACATCGAGCCCTCGTGCTCGCGCAGGATCTCGTTCAGCATGGCCTTGTCGTGCCGCTCGCCCGGCGTGAGGCGACGGACGACCAGTACGCACGGCAGGAAGAATTCGCCGGCGGCGAACTCCTTGCGTCGCATCGCCCCGACCGCGACGCTCCAGGCAGGCACGTAACCACGCCCGAGCTCATCGCCGGACCAGGAGTCGAACACCGGGATCGACGGGTTGAGAATCGTGCCTTCGCCGAGCACCGCCCCTTTTCCGACCCGCGCCCCTTGGGTGATCATCGACCGGCTGCCGATCAGCGCCTCGTCCTCGATCACGACGGGCCGGGCGTTGGGCGGCTCGAGGACTCCGCCGATCCCGACACCGCCGGAGAGGTGCACTCGTTCGCCGATCTGCGCGCACGACCCGACCGTGGCCCACGTGTCGACCATCGTCCCCGCTCCGACGCGAGCACCGATGTTCACATAGCTCGGCATCAACACCACCCCACGCCCGAGGTACGACCCACGTCGGGCGGAGGAACCCGGAACCGCGCGCACGCCGGCTGCGGCGAAACCACGCTTGAGCGGCAGCTTGTCGGTGTACTCGAAGGGTCCATGCTCGACGGTCGTCAGCTGCGAGAGCGTGAAGAGCAGCAAGATGGCTTGTCTCAGCCACTCATGGACCACCACCTCGTCGGTGCTCGAGTCGATCTCGGCGACGCGGAGTTCGCCGCTGTCGAGAAGGCCGATCACCTGGTCGACCACCTGTGCGGCCTCCCCGTCGGCGGGCGAGAGTTCCTCCCGGCGACTCCATAGCTCCTCGATCGCAGTCCTCAACTCGTCCATCGAGCCGAGATTATCGGGTCGTATCTCGGCGGCTATCCGAGCCAGCCGCGCTCCCGACCGGTCCTCGACCCGACCGGGGCGACGATGCTCAGGTGATCTTCGCGGCCGAGAGCCTCCGGCCGACGAGCTCGAGGCGATCCTCCGGCTGCACGAGCGCTACCCGGACGTGGCCGGTTCCGGCCGGGCCGTAGGTGTCACCCGGAGTAACCAGAACACCCCCGTACTCAGCGAGCCAGGTCGTCAGCGCCCAGCTCGAACTCGTGCCGTCCGACCCGCCGGCCGCAAATTCCTCGGGAACGGCCACCCAAAGGTAGAACGAACCTGCGGGCGTGTCGGCGGGTATCCCCGTTTCGCTCAGCACCTTGGCAAACCGCTCGAGCCGGGTCGCGTAGATCGCCCGCTGAAGGTCGACATGTGCGTCGTCGCCGAGTGCGACAGCGGCAGCGTGCTGCACGGGACCGGGAACCATGAATCCGGCGTGGCGGCGCACACTCGAGAGGTACTCGACGAGGTCGGGATCGCCGGCGAAGAATCCCACTCGCAGCCCCGCCAGGTTGGACCGTTTCGACAGTGTGTGGACCGCGACGACGCCCTCCAAGCCGTGTTCGAGGATCGTGCGCCCGGGGCCGGCCCAGGTGAATTCGATGTAGCACTCGTCGGAGAAGACCGGCACCCCGTACGCCCTCCCCCACCTCGCCGCGGCTGCCAGATCGTCGAGTTGACCTCCGGGATTGCCCGGGCTGTTGACCCACAGACACAGGGCTCGGGCCGCGTCCTCGGGCGAGATCGACGCAAGGTCCATCGTCCCGTCGGGTCGTGCCGGCACCGGGACCGCCCTGCAGCGGGCGAGGATCGCGCCCATCTCGTAGGTGGGATAAGCGAGGATCGGGTACAGGACGGTATCGCGCTGCGGGCTGCGCAGTCGCAACCAATGCGGCACTCCGGCGACGAGCTCCTTGGTCCCGACACACGCCGCGATGAGCGACGGCTCGGCGTCGACGCCGAACCGGCGGGACATCCATGCGGAGGCGGCGTGGCGGAATTCGGTCGACCCGATCGAGGCGGGATACCCGCGCTCGGCTCCAGAGCTGGCGAGCGCCGCGAGGACCTGCGCCGGCGGAGGGTCGCAGGGCGTGCCGATCGAGAGGTCGACGGCGCCGCCCTCATGACGCTGCGCGAGCTCCGCGAAGACGGTGAGCTTGTCGAAGGGGTACACCGGAGGCACGAACCCACCCCCCGCGTCCCCAAGCTCTCCCACCCCCTGCGTCTCCCCGCCGGACACCGGAAGGCTCGTCATGGCCGCACGAACTCCGCGTACCGCCGGGCCCCACGCTCGTCGAGCCGCGCTTGCACCAGCACGTGCTCGCCCTCGTAGCGCTCGCCGACCACCTC
>Ga0182015_10000401_pt1 | contig 61973 bp, 62 predicted proteins | sample 712P3MmetaG_FD_120478 | JGI IMG/M metagenome (GOLD analysis project Ga0182015, IMG submission 120478) | Permafrost microbial communities from Stordalen Mire, Sweden - 712P3M metaG | ecosystem: Environmental > Terrestrial > Soil > Wetlands > Permafrost | place: Sweden: Stordalen | collected...
AAGCCGGCCTTGCGGATGTTTTTCATTGTCTTCATTTTTTGTCTTTCTTTCTGGATGTGGTGTGAACAGAACGACAGGCGGGTTATATGATTACAGCTTTGTCCACTTTATTGCCCGTCGCAACCGCAACTGTCGTGGATGTTAGCAGAGTCAATGCCAAATGCAAAACCACAAACCGTTCAACGGCTTTTTCCTTCGATTGCCAATAAATCCTGATAAAATCGCCAATTCAACCCATCTGCCACCTTCGCCGGAAATCTGTTGATCCTCTAAATGTCCAACCTACCGACGGGTGTGTAAAATTTTGGGACACGGCGGCCATCCGCAAGCAACTCTTGTCCCGCCGGGGCGTGGACATTAGATTGGTTGTCTGATGGCCGCCAAGTGGCCGGGTAAACCGGTAATTTATCCTTGTGTTCGACAAAATAGAATAGGTTTGATTAAACTATAGCGGATGCAAAATAAAGTTAAGACAAGGAAAAATTCGTTTTTACCATTGCACAAATTGTGAACATTTTGTCCGGCGCATGGTCTGATTCGTTGGGCAAAATGAATAACTGCAAACGGGAGAACCAGGAAATGAAATTAAAATTTTTGAGGGTTGCGTCCGCGTCCGTGCCGGGATTTCTGTTGGTGGACGCGGCTGTTGGCATCTGAAATTTGTCGGGCTTCTGCAATCAATCAGGCAAAACATGGAACGTCATTTGGCAGAAAAATTCCCTCGCCGGCACAACCGCAAACTGTATTCCTTTTCAATCGCGGTGATTTTGATTTTGGCGACGTTAAGTTTCATTCCGGTTCCGACAAACGCGGCGAGTTTCACCGCGTCGCTCGACCGTGACAGCATTGCGCTTGGCGAAAGCGCAACATTAACGCTGAAATTTGAAGGCGACTTGCCACAAAGCGAACCGTCACTACCGGAAATTCCAGGTTTGAACATAGGTTCCGCTTTAAGAAATTCAATAGACCTCAACATTAACGGGGTTCCTAGTTCGATTCTCACCCTCACCTATTCGCTCGCACCGCAACACACCGGCGATTTCACCATTCCCGCGCTGACGGCAGATGTGAACGGCCAGCGGCTTGCCACCGCGCCGCTGAAATTGAACGTGACCCAACCCCAGGTGCCGATGGCAGCCGATATTAAATCCGGTTCGCAAATAGCGTTTATGAAACTGACGCTGCCGAAAACGAACATTTACACCGGAGAAGTCATGGCCGCTGATTTACGGATTTACTACAGGCAGGATGCACGGCTCGCCCAACCGCCTCGACTCACGGATTTGCCGGTGGCAGGATTCACCGTCGGCAAAATCGCCTCAAGCGATCAGTCCCAAGTGCAAATCGGCAACGCCATTTACAATGTCATCCCCGCCAAAATTGCGCTTACTGCGATCAAGTCCGGCCCGTTGAGCATTGGCCCGATTGCGGTTGGTCTTCTGCTTGATGTGCCATCGGAAAACCAGCCGCGCGACCCATTTTTTGCCCAATTTGGGGTGCACTCGCCATTTTTTAGCGGCGAACAAAAGCAGGTCGCGCTCGCAACGGAACGGGTCAACGTGGAATCTTTGCCGCTGCCGGTGGAAAATGTGCCGGCGGATTTTAACGGCGCTGTCGGCAATTACTCCATGACCACGACCGCCGGGCCGACGAATTTGGCCACCGGCGATCCCATCACCGTGCGCGTGCAGATTTCCGGGCGCGGTGCACTGGACGCCATCACGCTGCCGAACCAGGCCGCTTGGAACGATTTCAAAATCTTCCCGCCCACGTCGAAAGTTGAAACCACCGACCAGCTTGGACTTGAAGGCGACAAGACCTTTGAAGAAATCGTCACGCCGCAAAACACGGATATTCGCGCGCTGCCGCCGTTTTCGTTTTCACTTTTCAATCCCGACGACGGAAAATATCACACGCTGACCCAGTCTGCGGTGCCACTCGCCGTCCACTCCGGCGGCGCAACGGTCATGCCGGCAATCGCCGTGAACAAAAATTCCGCCGGGGAAAATCAAACGCCGCAGGATATTTTGCCGATCAAGGAAAATTTCGGAACGCTCGAAACGAAAAGCGTTCCCCTCATCGTGCAGCCGAAATTTCTCGCGATGCAAAGCCTGCCGGTGCTTGCATTTCTCGCCGCGTTCATCTGGCGCAAACGCACGGACAGCCTTGCAAATAACCCGCGCCTGCGCCGCCAGCGCGCTGTCGCGCAACTTGTCCGCGACGGAATAAGTGATTTGAAGAATTTTGCCGTCGAAAATAAACCCGAAGAGTTTTTCGCCACGCTGTTCCGGCTGTTGCAGGAACAACTTGGTGAACGGCTGGATTGTCCGGCTTCGGCCATCACCGAGAACGTGATTGATGAACATCCGGTTTTGCGCGGCGCGCCGAAGACGACACCTGATGATTTGCGTGAACTTTTCCAGCTTTGCAATCAGGCGCGTTACGCACCCGTGCGCGGCAGCAGTGAATTGAACTCGGTTGCGGCTCAATTTGAGAAAACTGCCAGCGAACTTCAAAATTTGAAAACGTGAAAAACCTTTTTCCACCTTTGATCGTGCTGTTTTTCGCCGGAAATATTTTTGCGGCGAATGTCGCAATGGATTTTCCAGCGGCGAACAAATTTTACGCCGAGGGAAAATTTGCGGAGGCCGCTGCCGGTTACGAAAAAATTCTTCAGACCGGCGCGGCGTCACCGGCGCTTTATTTCAATTGCGGCAATGCGGAATTCAAGTCCGGCAATTTGGGCAAAGCGGTTGCCGCGTTTCGCCGCGCCGAACTGCTCGCGCCGCGTGACTCAGAAATCCGCGCGAACCTCGACTTCGTCCGCAATCAAGTGGAAGGTGCAACGTTGCGCGAAAGCCGCTGGCGCGATTGGCTCGGCCAATTGACGCTCAACGAATGGACGATGCTCACCGTAATTGTATTTTGGCTGGCTTTCTTTTTGCTCGCGGCGAAACAAATTTGCCCCGCACTCGCCCCAAGGCTTCGCGAAGCAACTTTTGCAATTGGCACGCTGCTGATTTTTTCCGGCGCATGTCTCGGATTGGACGCGGCAAAGCATTTTTCAAAACAAGCCGCCGTCGTTGTTTCACCGGAAACCGTCGCGCGCAGCGGCCCGTTTGACGAGGCGCAAAATGCGTTCGCGGTTCACGATGGTGTGGAACTTTCTGTTTTGGATCGGCACGATGATTGGATTCAAGTCACTGACGGTTCCGGGAAAATCGGCTGGCTGCAAACAAAGCAGGTTGATGTTTTGCCCGGCGCTTGAAAATTTGATTGAACGCAAAATAAAATTGTTCTGTCAATCGGTAACAAATATTCACAAATGAGCACAGGAATCAACGCAATCAACGAAGCGGTGAAGGAAGCAAGCGCTTTTACTCATCCGCTGTTCAACGAACTCGGCAAGGTCATTGTCGGTCAGAATTATCTGACCGAGCGGCTCGTCATCGGGTTGCTCGCGAACGGCCACGTTCTCCTTGAAGGCGTGCCGGGGCTGGCAAAAACCTTGGCCGTGAAATCAATGGCGAATTGCATCCACGTCAAATTTTCGCGCCTGCAATTCACGCCGGACATGCTGCCCGCCGACGTCATCGGCACGCAGATTTACAACCCGCAATCCGGCGGTTTTACCACGCGCAAAGGCCCAGTCTTCGCCAATCTCGTTCTCGCCGATGAAATCAACCGCGCGCCCGCCAAGGTTCAAAGCGCGTTGCTCGAAGCGATGCAGGAAAAGCAGGTCACCATCGGTGACCAGACTTTCAAATTGGAAGAACCTTTTCTCGTTCTCGCCACGCAAAATCCCATCGAGCAGGAAGGCACATATCCGCTGCCCGAAGCGCAGGTTGACCGCTTCATGCTCAAGCTCAAGATCGGTTATCCATCGCGCGCGGAAGAGCGGCAGATTTTGGATCTCATGGCGCGCACGAGCGGAACGCCCGTGACCCACGCCGTCGTCGAGCCGCAGCAAATCCTCAAGGCCCGCGAAGTCATCAACGACATTTACATGGACGACAAGGTGAAGGATTACATCGTGGACCTCGTCTGCGCAACACGCGACCCGGACCATTACAAGATCGCGGTGAAGGATTTCATCCAGCTTGGCGCCTCGCCGCGCGCGACCATCGCGCTCACGCTCGCGGCCAAGGCTTACGCGTTCCTGAAAGGCCGGGGCTACGTCACGCCGCAGGACGTGAAAAGCATCGGCATGGACGTGCTGCGCCACCGCGTCGCCATCACCTACGAAGCCGAGGCCGAGGAAAAAACCAGCGAAACAGTCATCCAGAAAATCTTTGATGAACTGCCGGTGCCGTGATGAAAAATTTTCTGAAGCTTCGTGCCTTCGGCATTTTTTTCAATCTGCTGCTGTTGTGCTTAAGTGCAACAGCGGACTCAATTCACTCACAGTTTCCCGCCGAAGTGGAAATCAACAAAGATGCAGGACGCGGGGGTTACTTGATTGTGACGCTTCGATTGGAAAACGGCCAAGAGTTGCCTTTTATTGTAGATACCGGTTCACCAGTGACTCTTTTGGACAAATCTTTGGAACCGAAATTAGGAAAACGCCTCGGCACAATGACAATCTCAACAGCGAAAGGTGAAAAACAAAAAGGAGGCCGTTATACGGCACCCCGACTTTTTTTAGGGAAGACCTTATTGATGACCGGTAACAGCATCGTTACTCGTGATTTTAATCCGCAGAATTCCAGTTCTGCCATGGGAATTCTCGGAATGGATTGTTTACGTCATTATTGTATTCAATTGGATTTTGTCGCTGGAAAGATTCGCTTCTTGAATCCTGACCGTGTTAATGCTGCCGAATTAGGCAAAGCATTTCCACTTACATTCAAGGGCAATTATGTTTTTATTCAGCACACTGGTCTCGTTGGAGATAGCATTAACTTGATGGTTGACGTCGGATGCAGGATTGACGGCTTGGTAAATAAAGACGCATTTAGCGGGCTGACAGAGCCTTTGCCTGAATGCGTTTGGGATGGCGAAACCTACACGAATCTCACTATCGCAGCGGTTGATCATCTGAATTCGATAGGGTTGAGTTTTTTGGCGCGGCACCTTGTCACTTTGGATTTTCCGAAACGAACAATGTATCTCAAGCAAACAAGTATCGGTCCTCTGGTTGGTAAAAATTTGGAATAGTATTTTATCCCATGATTCCCCGCGAGATTCTCAAAAAAATCCGGCAGATCGAGCTGCGCACGAACCGCATCGTGACCGAAACGCTCGCGGGCCAATACCATTCCGTCTTTAAGGGCCAGGGCATGAACTTTGACGAAGTGCGCGAATATCAGCCCGGCGACGATGTGCGCTCAATTGACTGGAACGTCACCGCGCGGATGAACCATCCGTTCATCAAGAAGTTCGTCGAGGAACGTGAACTCACGCTCATGCTCGTCGTGGACGTGAGCGGGTCGGGTCTGTTCGGCTCGCGCGACCAGTCCAAGCGCGAACTCGCCGCCGAGATCGCCTCTGTGCTCGCGTTCTCCGCCATTCGCAACAACGACAAGGTCGGCCTCATCCTCTTCAGCGACGAGGTAGAAAAATTCATCCCGCCGCGCAAAGGCCGCAGCCATGTCCTACGTGTCATCCGCGAAGTACTTTTCTTCGAGCCGAAGCGGCGCGGGACGGATTTGAACGAAGCGCTGGAATTTCTGATGCGTGTGCAATTGCACAAGGCAATCACGGTGGTGGTTTCCGATTTTCTGAATCCGAAAAATAGCGGCGTGCTGCCAAAGGAATTGCAGACTTCTCTTCGCATTGCCAACCGCAAACATGATGTCGTTGCCGTACAAATCACGGACCGTTACGAACTCGAATTGCCCGCGTTGGGCCGTCTGACTTTGGAAGACGCCGAGACCGGCGAAATTTTGGAAATTAACACCGGCAGCGCGAGCAACCGCGATGCGTTCGCCTTGCGCCAGCAGAAACAGATTGCCGATCTGGCGAAACAATTCCGCGCGTCGGGCATTGATTCCATTCAACTCCGCACGAACGAAGCTTACGGCGCGGCGCTCGGCAGATTTTTTGAAACGCGGGAGAAACGGCGTTTGCGCGGCTGATAATTGCTTCAACCAATGACCACCAACGCGATAGCACAAGCTGCGAATGACATTCGCGACATCAAACCGCCGGTGGAAATTCCGACCGGCTGGGAATGGCTTTGGTGGACGCTGGGTGCGATGGTGGTTGTTACATTGCTGTTGCTGGCCTGGCGATGTTTTCTGAAACGCGTGACGCGAATTTCAGTCGCGCCGCCAGTTCCGGCGCACATCCGCGCGAAACAAAAATTACAGGAGGCGCTCGCGCTGATTTCGCAACCGGAACCATTTTGCGTTCTGGTTTCAAGCACGATCCGTTTTTATCTCGAAGAACGGTTTGATTTCCGCGCACCGGAACAGACGACAGAGGAATTTCTGCGTGAGTTAAACGCGACGAACTTGCTGTTGCCGGAACAAAAGGAAAGCCTCGGCGGATTTCTGGAGAGCTGCGACCTGGTGAAATTCGCGAAATATGAACCGGCGGAAACCGAATTGCACGGGCTTTATGATTCAGCGGTGAAATTGATTGAAGAAACTGAACCGAAGCCGATTGAGGATTCAGAAGCCGGGATTGAGAAGCCGGGATTGAAATGAGTTTCGCGCATCCATATTTTTTGCTGTTGTTGCTGCTGCTGCCGTTATTGGCGTGGCTGAAAGGAAGGCGAGGCCAGCCGCCGGCATTTTTATATTCATCGGTGAAATTGGTCGAAGGTTTGACGCGCGCGCGGCGTTCGCGCGCCGGGGCATTTCTCGCCGCGCTCCGCTGGCTTGTGTTCGCAGTTTTCATCGTCGCGCTCGCACAGCCGCGTTTGACAAAAAGCACGACGGAAGTGAAGGCCAGCGGCATTGACATCGTGTGCGCGCTGGATTTGTCGGGCAGCATGACCACGCCGGATTATATGATAAATGGCCGGCAAATCAGCCGGATTGACATGGCTAAACCCGTTTTGAAGGAATTTATTGAAGGACGGCCAAATGACCGCATCGGCCTGGTGGTTTTTGCCGCGCAAGCGTTTATTGCCGCGCCGTTGACGCTCGACCACGACTATTTGCTCGAAAATATTGACCGGCTCGGCATCGGCGCAATTAATTCGGATGCGACCGCGATTGGCGATGGAATCACCACGGCGCTGAACCGGTTGCGTGATCTAAAATCGAAAAGCAAAATCATCGTTTTGATGACCGACGGCGGGAATAATTCAGGCAAGATTGATCCGGTTACGGCGACCAAAGCGGCGCATGCGCTCGGCGTAAAAATTTATACCATCGGCCTTGGCAATCGCGAGATCGTCCAAGAGTTGGGGTTGCCGCCCGGCTACCTGCCGGACGAGGATACGTTGCAGCAAATCTCGCAAATGACCGGTGGCAAATACTATCGCGCGGACAATTCCGAAAAATTCAAGGCCATCTATGCGGAAATTGACAAGCTTGAAAAAACCGAGGCCGTTATCAGCAAATATACGGAATTTAAGGAATTATTTCCGTGGCTAATCGCGGGTGGTTTGGCGCTGTTGCTGATGGAAATTATTTTGGGACAAACCGTTTTTCGGAGGCTGCCATGAGATTCGAGCATCCACAAATTCTCTGGCTGTTCTTGGTTTTGCCGGCGGCGCTGGCGTTGTTTTTTTGGTGGGCGTTGCGCGCGCGGCAAAAATTGCATGCGCAATTTATCGAGGCAAGATTGCTGTCGGCATTGACGGCAGGCGTTTCGCCGGCGCGACAGAAAACACGTTTTGCATTTGTGATTTGGGCCGTGATGTTTTTGATCATCACGCTCGCACGACCACAGCATGGATTTGATTTGCAGGAAGTCGAGCGACGCGGACTGGACATCGTGGTCGCGATTGATACTTCAAAAAGCATGCTGGCAACGGACATCGCGCCAAACCGGCTGGAACGCGCAAAACTTGCCGCGTTGGAATTAATGCAGCGCGCCGGAACCGACCGCATGGGTTTGGTCGCGTTCGCAGGCGACGCGTTTCTCGAATGTCCGCTGACGGTTGACAACACGGCGTTTCAGCAAAGCGTGCAGGCGCTGGACGTGAACTCGATTCCCGAAGGTGGCACGGCCATCGCCAATGTTATCGACACTGCACTGACGGCGTTCAAGGAAAATGGGAGCCACAAAGTGCTCGTCTTGCTGACCGACGGCGAGGACAACGTCAATGAAAGCGCAGCGTTCGTTGCCGCGCAAAATGCGGCGAAAGCCGGACTAAAAATTTTCACGATCGGAATCGGCACGACGGCGGGCAGTTTGTTGCGCATCACCGATGCGAACGGGAATTCTGATTACGTCCGTGACGAAAATGGCAATGTGGTGAAATCGCATTTGAATGAACAATTGCTCCAGCAAATTGCCAGTGCGACGGGCGGATTTTATCTGCCGCTGCGCGGAGCGAACGCGATTGACACTCTTTACGAACGCGGTCTTGCGCCGTTGCCGAAATCGGAAGACAAAGAAAAATTGATCCGGCGCTATCACGAACAATTCCAATGGCCGCTCGCGGCGGCAATTTTATTTTTGTTGGCGGAAATGTTTCTGCCGGAGCGCAAACGTAAAATAAAAACTGGTGGCGCAATTTCAAGTGCGGCGAAAATCGCGACGCTGCTGATTGCGTTTTGCGTTCTGCCGAATCTCGTTTCCGCTTCGCCGACGAGTGCGTGGCGAGATTTCAATGCTGGCCACTATACGAATGCGCTGGCGGAATATGAACGGCTGGCACAAATCAACACGAACGATCTGCGGTTGGTTTTCAATGCGGGCACGGCGGCGTATCGTGCCACCAATTTTGACGCGGCATTGAAGGATTTTCAGTTTACGACGGCTGCGCCGGATTTGAAGTTGCAGCAGCAGGCCTATTACAATTTGGGCAACACGCAATTTCGCATGGGCGAAGCGGCGGAAGGTTTGGATGATTTGCAGAACACCTGGGAACTGGCGATCAAAAGTTATGAACGCGCTCACGATTTGAACACAAACGATGTTGATGCCGCGTATAATCTGGCATTCGTGAAGCATGATGTAGAGCAGATCATCCAGTTCCGCGAAGTACTGCGTAGGGCCAAAGGCGAGGCGGATGAGGCGGTTCGGCACAGCGAATATCACCGCGCACTGGAAATCATGGAAAGCTTGATGCAAAATAAAATCGCGGCCAAACAATTTCAAGATTACACCAAAAAACTGAAGGACATTGATGCGATTGCGACTCCTGATCAGTCTTAGCCTGCTGCTGTTTTCATGGCAGACCGTTTGGGCGCAACTCGCGCCTGCCAATGATTTTTTTAACAGCGGCGCGCAATCCTATATTTCCAACAACATACCCAACGCGCTGTCGGAGGTGGAAACCGGATTGAAATTTTACCCGGATGATATCAAGTTGAAAAAGCTCGAGAAACTGCTGAAACAACAACAATCGCAAAGCAGCCAGTCGCAGCAAAGCCAGCAAAATCAATCGCAGCAGCAAAAGTCCGGCGGACAACAAAATCAACAGCAGTCACAAAAAAAACAATCGTCGCAGGGACAAGATCAACAAAATCAGTCTGATCAAAAAAAGGGCGAAGAACAAAAATACCAGCAAGGGCAAAAGCCGTCAGACAAAAATAAGAACGGCGACGAAAAGGATGATCAGAATGCCCAAGGCCAGCCAGTTGCCGCCGGACAGATGACGCCGGAAGAAGCAAAACGTTTGCTGGACGCGCAAAAGGGTGACGAGCAGTTTCTCCAACCAAAGCCGCAGGGAAAACCCGAACAGAACCATCCGGCGATTAAAGATTGGTAAGTTGTTCGCTTTTGTAGACTTTTCGGCAGGCGCGTTTCCGACATTAAAGCCGAAGTCTGTGCCTTTGTATAATTATCCTCGGCCGCGATTTAACCGAGACCTGTGATCAAGTGCGACACAGCTTGCCCTTTTGCCATATTGATGACCATCAAGAAGCCGTAGCGCATCTGGAACTCTATGACCAATCTCTACGGCACTTAAAATTTCAACTGCCATCAAGACACTAAGGTTCACGACCGCTACACTCTTGCCGGGGTCGCTTCTAGTCTTGACCTCCTGTTCGTCAACTCCGCCTCCGAGACCACACCGGGCAAGCCATTCTCTCCTTCAGTCTACGATATTGACCCGGTTTGATGGTGAAATCGTTATGGACGCCAACTCGACCATAATCACGGTCATTGATGATTGGAATGACGCCGTGACGCTTCAACAGGCCGATGGTATTATGGGCGATAATGTCTCCATGCAATCCACCGGAGCCATCGTCTAATGTTGGAAAAACCATGGAACCTCAATTTCTAAATACACATTCTGCCGCCGATGAACGCACTTGGAAACCATCGGGCATGGGGGCATGGTACAGGCGAATTGATTCTATTGATACAATCATGAACCACGGGGGCTGCTTCTCCAATGAACGGCCCGCGTTTTGCTAAATACCTGTTGACACTACTCGCCAAAAAATGCTTTAGTTGGCACCTATGAGTTCTATTATAAGTCTATCAGTTCAACAATTACGCAGAGCGGCAGGGTTGAAGGAAAAAATTCAATCACTGGAAAAAGAGTTTGCCCGGTTATTGGGTTCAACCGTGGCTTCTGCGGCCAGCCCGGCACCGAAGAAAAAGAAATTCAAAATGAGCGCCGCAGCCAAAGCCAAGATTTCGGCGGCGGCCAAAGCGCGCTGGGCAAAGATCAAGGGATCGAAGCCGGCGGCGAAGCCGGCACCCAAAGCCAAAGGCAAAGGCAAGATGAGTGCGGCGGCCAAGGCCAAGCTCTCCGCCAAAATGAAGGCGTTGTGGGCGGCGAGAAAAGCGGCGAAAAAGTAATCCGCCACCAACAGTTGTTTCCGTGAAAGCTGGAGTTGTCGTCCGACTCCGGCTTTTTTATTTTTTAAGCGCAGGTTCGCCCCATTGCCGCTTGACCCTCAATCTTCAAATCTCAACCATTCATGCAAATGGACGCGCTTTATATTATGGCGACAACTTTGACATCCTGCGCCTTTGGGACATTGAAATTCCGCCACAGCGAGTAATAAGTATGGAAAACCAAATGGAATTTCTAAAACATCCATTTCCCTTCGTCGGCGTTGTTGGGGAATAATTTGGACTTTCATACTTGCATTCCTCAATTTCATGCCAAAGCGCCGAATGTAAAGCCATCCAAGTGTTGAAAAAGCAATTTAAGACACTACCCGTTTTCGGGCGGTGTCCTAATTTGAATTTATGGCGGTCTTGCGTTTCGGCAGTTTGGCATGAAATTGCGTCATGCAGGTATAAAAATCAATTGAGATTGTCATCAGGGTGTGCAGTCATTATCTTGCAACCGGATGCCGTTAAATATCAGAAAACATCTGCGAAAGGGGCTTTTATATTCGATAGAGGATCTGTCTTTAACTTTTTACATTATTCTCTACAGCGGTGTGATCATTGCTTTCGCCGAATTTTATTTGATTATGCCTGTTGGAAATGGATTGATCACTGCGTCACAAGGTGCATCCGCGCCGCCGATAGATTTTTTGACTGCGCTTTATTTTAGCGCGACCACAATCACAACCCTTTGTTATGGGGATGTTGACCCGATTGGGTTTTCAAGAGCGATTGCAGCATTGGAGGGTCTATTGGGACTCACTTTTTTTGGCATAATGTTAGCAAAAATTACATCACTCCGTTTATCTTATCATGTTTCTCGGCTTTTTGCAGGGCACGCTGAAAGTCGGCTCGAACATTTTTGTGTGCAGGCAAAAAAAATTGAGGCTGATTTAAGGATTTTGCTCGCTCGCACAAACACTGCATTTCCAGAGACACCCGGCACGATTCCTGCCGAGCAAACTGAATTTTTGAAATCATTTTCCGAAACAGTAGCAAATATGCATTCATTTTCAGTTGGTTTTTGTCAGTATTTGAAAGCTGAATCAGATGGAGGTTTTCTCGCCGATTCTCCTGAACATGTTCTGGTCAAGGCTGGCGACGAAGTGAGCTTGGTAATTTATGTATTGAAACAGATTTTTCTCGCCTTAAGCAATCAAGCGAAAGGCGCTGTGTTGACTGATACCAATTGGAAACGAGTCACTGAAATTTTGAATAATTGGCAGCAAACAAGTAAAAACATATCCCGCCAATCAAAAAATTCCGAATTAATCACGCGATTCAAATCCATCGGCGATATGGCGACCAGTCTATCGGAAAATTTCTTTAGTGTTCCCAAAGATGCAAGGCGTCAACCAGATCAAGAATTTCGCACCGACGACCTTTGAAAAAAAAATTGGCATAATGAATACGAACGTGCTTAAACTAGAGGAGAAAATAAAATGCAACTGAATTGGCAAAAATGTCAGGGCGAAGTTTGGTGCAAACTGAATTTCGTCCGATTAGATCACCCGCACTTTAACAATCTTGACGGCGTCTATGTCATTTGGCATGGCGGAACAACGCCAGCTTGTGTCTTTGTTGGGAAAGGCGCAATACGCGACAAACTTACTTTTCATCGTTCCGATGAACGCATTCAAAAATCGTATGCGGAGCTGGGATTATTTGCGACTTGGACGCCTGTGCAGCCGGAATCCCGCGCCGGTGTTGAGGCGTTTCTAATAAGCAGCTTGAAACCGCTTGTCCAAGACCAGTTGCCCGCCGCAGACCCAATTCAGGTCAACCCGCCGTGGTAACGAAAATTTGATTTTTCTAAAAAGTGTGCAATTTTCAAATCAGTTTGGGTGCGTAAGTTAATTGGCAAACTTGGCGTTCCTTACAATCGCAGATTGCGAGTCCGAGGCTCGCCGCATCCACTGAATTATGACGCTGATTTATCACTCCCCGCAGCGGATAGCAACGCTTTCCGCGCCCATTCCGACTGGCTTTGCCCTGCGCGGCGTATCGCCCCGCTAATCACGCTGTTTTCTTCCGGCGAAACCCGCGTCACGATGAAAATGCCGCGTTTTTTAGCCTTTGCCACCTTCGGTCTGCCCATTTTTGCTTTCATAAATACTTTGTGTATAACCAAAATAATTGTTGACAAAGCATACAATCGGTTATACATTTAGTCAACATTAAAAAACGATATGGCAAACACACTCGAAACTGGAAAGAAAATCATGGCGGTCTACATGCTCGCCGAAGGCAACAGCATCCGCTCCATAGAGCGTATGACGGGCGTTCACCGTGACACCATCATGCGTTTGGGCATCCGAATCGGCGAAGGCTGCCAGCGAATCATGGACACCAAAATGCGCGGCCTGACGTGCAAGCAAATTGAGTGCGATGAGATTTGGGGATTCATCGGCGCAAAGCGTAGGAACGCAAACCGCGTTGGCGCATACGGCGATGTTTGGACGTTTATCGCATTGGACGCAGACACGAAACTCATTCCGTCATTTGTTGTCGGCAAGCGCGACACTTATCATGCGCGGGCTTTCATGGACGATTTGGCCGGACGCATGGCAGGCAGGATTCAAGTTTCGACTGACGCGCTGGCGGCTTATCCAGACGCGATTGAACGCGGATTCGGTTCGGAAGTGGATTTTGGAACGATTGTAAAAACCTACGCCTTCACCAATCTCAACAAAGAAGCGGCAAGTAGGTATTCGCCAGCGGAAGTTGTCAAAGTCGAGCGCACGGTCGTTTGGGGTATGCCGGACATTCGCCGGATTACAACGTCGCATATCGAAAGCCAAAATCTCACGTTGCGGATGCATTGCCGCCGTCTTACGCGCCTCACCAATGCTTTCAGCAAAAAGTTTGAAAACTTTCAGGCTGCGGTCGCGCTCAATTTCGCGTATTACAACTTTTGCAAAACGCACGGCACGTTGCGTATGACACCCGCACAAGCGGCCAATGTCGAAAGCAGCGCGTGGACTGTGGCAGAACTCGTTGAACGCTGTGGAGAATAGGCAAGATTATCTGGCAAAGGTTCAAGTTGCGGTTTCGCAGTTGCACAACTGCGGCGCGACTCACGTTAAAACCGTGCCTGTCCGTGAAGTGTTTAACGGCCAAACGATTTGGCATGGCAACGTGGAAGTTTTTGATCTGACAGGACACCCGAAAGCCAAACGCGCTTACGCATGGAGTCACTTGGACGGCGATAACGACGAACGCACGCGATTCGTTGCCGTACTGGAAATTCCGCCCGTTGAATCGCCAGAGACGGCAGTTAAAGTCGCAATCGCGGCGGAAGTGAAGGGGAAGAAATGAGCGTTTCTGATTGGATAGTGCTCGTTATTATGTTTGGAGTGGTGCTATTTGTTATTTTCGGAAGAAATAAATCAAATTAGGACACCGCCCGTTTTCGGCGTTACTTGACGTGAAGGGACAATTACCCTAATTTGGATTCCAGCCTTTGAATATGTCATTGTATTTAGCGCGTTCTCTTTTCTTTTTAGTCCCCGATTCAATAACTGTTAATTCCACCTTAATTTCGTCAATTGTCCTTCGCGTGGGATTCACATTAAATATAATCATCTCATTGGCGTTCGGAGTTCTTTGAGAAAGGACCTTTCTCAATTCTTTGAACGGAATAAAAACACAGCTATGGTCATCGAAAATAAATTGTGCTTCTGAAAGGCCATTGTCATTGAGAATGTTCGGTGAAATATCAGACCGCCATTCACCATCTTTTTCCCAAGTGGAATGCGTCCAGCGAATCCACAGTCCCTTATAAATTTGTTCGTATGGCATAGTTTAACCTTTTTGATTGGCTTTGTGGTCTTTCACTATTTGCACCCGCACGGCAGTTTCGGCATTCATTTTTGAGCACCGCTGACAATCGCGGCTTGCACCGCTGCCAAGCAGGACAATTAGGAAGATACAAGGAGAGGTCAGTCACAAGTATTTTGCAGTCTGTGGAATTCATTTTTCCTCGACGCGCTGGATGCGCGCGCCCAGTTGCCGCAGCTTGCCGTCAATATTTTCGTAGCCGCGATCCAGATGATAAATGCGGTTCACCTGCGTCGTGCCTTTCGCCGCCATGCCTGCAATGACCAGCGCCGCCGACGCGCGCAAATCGCTCGCCATCACCGGCGCGCCGCTCAATGGCTTGCCGCCTTTCACGATCGCGCTCGGCCCTTCGATCTCGATTTCCGCGCCGAGCCGCGCCAGTTCGCTGACGTGCATGAAGCGCGATTCAAAAATCCGTTCCGTGATGATGCTGATGCCAGGCGTCAACACGAACAGCGACATCATCTGCGCCTGCACGTCCGTCGGAAAACCGGAATACGGCAGCGTCGTGATGTCCGCCGGCTTGAGCCTGCCATTGCGACGGGCGAGCAAATTTGATCCGCGCCGTTCGACGCTGACGCCCGCTTCTTTTAACTTGTCAATGACCGCATGCAAATGATCCGCGCGCGCGCCTTTGAGCGTCACTTCGCCGTTCGTCGCGGCGGCGGCGATGATGAACGTCGCCGTCTCGATGCGGTCGGGAATCACTTCATGTTCCGCGCCGTGCAATTTTTCCACGCCCGTGATGGTGATGGTCGGGCTGCCCGCGCCGGAAATTTTTGCGCCCATTGCGTTCAGAAAATTCGCCAGGTCCACCACTTCCGGCTCGCACGCCGCGCTTTCGATGACCGTCATGCCGTCGGCCAGCGTCGCCATCATCATCACATTCGCCGTGCCGAGCACCGTCGGACCCGCGCGACCGCCGAGAAACACCGAAGCGCCAACCAGTTTTTTTGCCGTCGCATCAACGTAACCGCCTTCGATTTTTATTTTCGCGCCGAGCGCCTCAAAGCCTTTCAGGTGCAAATTGATAGGCCGGGCACCGATGATGCAGCCGCCGGGCAGGGAAATCCGCGCCCGGCGCAACCGCGCCAGCAACGGCCCGGCAATGCAGATTGAACCGCGCATTTGTCGGACGAGATCGTAATCCGCGTAACCTTTGATTTTTTTTGCGTGAACCGTCAGCGTGCCGTCCTCGAATTTCACCGTCGCGCCGAGCGATTCGAGAATTTTCACCATGAACCGCGTGTCGCTCAAGTTGGGCAGCCGCCGGATGACGCACGGCTCGTCTGTCAGCAACGTCGCCGCCATGATGGGCAGCGCGGCGTTTTTGCTGCCGCTGATGGTGACCTCGCCGTGCAACGGCGCGCCACCCTTGATGATCAAACTTTCCATGAATCTTTTTGACCGCCCAGGCGCAAAGGCGCAGAGAAAGGAAATCAAGCTCTGCGGTTCCGCGTCGCTGCGGTGAATTACTTTTTTACCATTAAAATTCTGGCGCGTTGAGCGTAGTCTTTCTTCACCGCTTCGACAATCCACTTTTCAGTTTCAAAAATTTTCCGGATCGCCCCGGCCTGGCCGTCGCCAAACTCCAGCGCGATTTTCCCGGCCGGCTTCAAAAACGGCTTCGCTTCCGCCGCAAGTTTCCGATAGAAATCCAGACCGTCCGCGCCACCATCGAGCGCATCGTGCGGATCAAAATCACGGACTTCGGGCTGCAGCGTCGCAATTTCGGCGGACGGAATGTAAGGCGGATTGCTGATGATCAAATCGAATTTTATATTTTCAGGAAGTGCCGGGAATCCGTCGCCTTGCAAAAATTCAATCCGTTTCGCGACATTGCTTTTGGCGGCGTTTTGTTTTGCAAGCGTGAGCGCTTCAGCCGAAATATCCAACGCCATGATTTTCGCATTCGGACATTTTTCGGCGAGCGTAATCGCGATGCAGCCGGTTCCGGTTCCAAAATCCAAAGCGGTTGAGAGTCGGGAATTGAGGGTTGAGAGAAAATTCCAACCAAGTTCGGCGAGCAATTCCGTTTCCGGTCGCGGCACGAGGGCATGGCGGTTGACGGCAATTTCAAATCCGCAAAACGAAGTCGAGCCGGTGATGTGTTGGAGTGGTTCGCGCCGGCTGCGGCGTTTGATGAGTTCGCGCAACGCGTTGGTTTCCGATGGCGCAAGCACACGCTCGAAATTCAGATACAACTTCAGGCGCGGCATTTTGAGCAGGTGTGCGAGGAGCAATTCAGTTTGCAGCCTCGGCGACCCGACATTTTTTTTGCCGAGAAATTCCGTGCTTTTCTGAATCGCTTCGAGGACGGTCACGCGGACAGTTTATACTGGAACAAAAGATTGAACAACGGCGCTACCGCATGACCGGAGGGCCGGTTTTAACCTGGCCTGATTGAACCCACGGCAGTTTTTCAAGAGTGATGGCTTGATCGCAATTATAAACCGTCCGCATTCCGCTCGCGACCGGTCCGCCTTCCGCAGGATCATCCCAAACCATAAACCAGGTCCAGCGCGGCTGCTCCTTCAAAATTTCCGGTGACGGCGCGGTGCCGACTTCGGCCAGCGCAATCGGTTTGTTTTTTGCCAGAGCGATCAGCTGGTCATATTGCTCCCTGGCAAAACCGGTGTGATAAATATCCGCGCCGAGAACATCCACGACGTCATCGCCGGGATAATAGGCATCGTAAGGATCAACATACGGCGGCGTCACCTCGTTCGCGCCGTAGACCCAAATCAAATTGTTGAGTTTATGGAAATTTACCAACCGATCATAAAGCATCCGGTATAATTTTTTGTAGCCGTCGTCGCCCGGCTTTTTGCCCCACCAAAACCAGCCGCCGTTCATTTCGTGATACGGCCGCCAGATCACCGGCACGTGCGCGTCGCGCAACTGCTTGAGATACCACGCGATGACATCCACCTGCGATTTCCAGCGTTCATTGATTTCTGTTCCCGGCGTGATCAAATCCCGCCATTCCCTGTCCGTCAATTTACCCTGAATGGAAGTCAAGAATTTCACCGGCTCGTCTTCGATGGGGCGAACCGCGTGCCACATGAGAACAATGACGTAGCCTTCGTGACTTCTCTGAATGGCCTCATCCACGATTTGCTGGCGAAAATTGATGCCGTCCCAGGTGCCGGGAGAATCGAAACCGAAATCCTGTCCAAAAATCGCGGGGAAATGTCCGCCCGCCCGCTGCGCTTCGATGAGGCGTGCGGAACGAAGCAACGGCACGGCATGTTGGCCGGTCATCGTGTGATTGCCGGAAATGCTGTAGATATATTGGAGCAACTTTATCGCTTCGGGCGAAGCGTTTGGTGTCACCGGTTTGACGAAATCATCTGCAAAAAGCGTTGGAACAGTCGCGCAAAAAAGCACGAGAAAAAACCAGAGCGGGAATTCTTTATGATTCATGTTCGGGACGTTAAGTTTCGGTTTCGGCTGAGTCAACGCCCTTTTGCCGGGATCACTTTATCGCGCGTGTGAATGAACAAACCGACTTGATAAACGAGATAATAACCAACCGTCAGCCCAATAATAAACAACGTGAGCGGACTTTGCATCGGCGGCGGATGGACGGGTGCGGTCGAAATATCGCGCAGCGCCCAGAAGCGATAGGCCATTCTTCCAATCAGCAGCAATGAAAGCGCAACGCCGATATGAGCATTGGGCGTGAAAAAGTGACCTTCATCGGACGTTTCAAAACGTGTCAGGCGCAGTCCGACAAAACCCAGCAGCAAATTTGTGTTTTGCAGCGACGTGCCGACAATCAGCACGCTCACGAGGGAAAGAATGACGATGGAAGTGATGGCGCGGCGCGGCTGCAATTTTTGCCTGCCAATGTTGCGGCGCACGCGGCGAATGATGCTCCAAATGATCAAACCTCCGAACAAGATGGGAACGACTGGCGCGGACGTCATCGGCGGAGGTTAGATTTTCAATTCCACTTGTCGAGATGAATCACTTCGAGAACGGTCATATGAAGAAATCCAAATTCAAAACGCAGCGTTCAAGGCTTTTATTTTCTCTCAATGCCAGTGAGATAGGCAATAATGAGTTCGGGCAGATCGCGGCTGTAACCGCCTTCGAGCAGGCTGAAAAACGGGATTTTTAACGCGCGCAATTTCTTGCCGAGCCAGTGAAAATCTTCCGCGAGCAGCGTGCCTTGCGCGAGCGGGTCGCGCGCGTAGGCGTCGAATCCGGCGGACACGGCGATGAAGTCGGGCGAGAAATTTTTCAGATCAGTCAGCGCGCGGGCGAGCGTGGCGCGGCAGATTTCGCGTGGTGCGGCCGGTGCGACGGGATAATTGAAACAATTTTTGCCGGCGTTTTTTTCGCCCGTTCCGGGATACGCGGGAAATTGGTGGACTGAAAAAAACGCGACGCCTTTGCGATTGAGCAAAATATTTTCCATACCGTTGCCGTGATGCACGTCAAAATCAAAAACGGCTGCGCACTTTGTTCCAGTCGCAAGGGCTTCGAGCACGGTGATGGCGATATTGTTCAAATAGCAAAAGCCCATGGATTTTTCGCGCGTGGCGTGGTGGCCGGGCGGGCGCATGAGGCTGAAAACATTTTCGCCGTTGCGCGTGATTTTCAAGGCATCGAGCGCGGCGGCGGCTGATGCGCGGGCATATTCAGCAATTTTTGGATAAGCTGGAGTGTCGGCGTCGAAGTCTTGCGGAATTTGCAGGCGCGCGATCATTTCAGGCGTGTGGGCGCGGAGAATTTGTTCGTCGGAAATTGTTGCCGGAGCAATCCATTCAATGGGCAATTCACTTTGATTTTTCAATCGCCCGAGTGTGGCCGTGATTCGCGCAGGCCGTTCGGGATGTCCATGGCGCGAGTAACCGGCGCATTTTTCATCGGTAATGATTTTCATTGCGACACCAGCATGGCTGGCAAAAACTCCGCCGGGAACAAATTATGAAAAGAAAAATTTCATACTGTTGGCGGCATTAGAGCATTGACAGAAATGCTCTAAATTCGGTCGGCAAATATAAAACACCATTGGCGTGTCATCTTTGTAGAAACCAAAACCAAAAAAGAAATTTTAGCCCCGGAGGGGCGGCATATTCGGGAAATCATTCCTCGCCGGTCTTGAATATGGAAGCACAGCGCACGATTGGATGGTTCTTGGCTTGACCGGGCAAACTCCAGGTCAATTTTACCACACGCGTGCTTTTTAACAGCCGGAGCAGTTTCAACATGCCATCTCACATATGAAGTATGGACACTGTTCCGCGTTTGGCCAATACTCTGGCAAAAGCATTTAGACGTGACTGTGTCGCGTCTTGATTAAACGGCACGGGCGACTTGAATTCCATTTGTGATTTTGCTGCGACAAAACTCCTTAATGCTTCAACTGGCAAATCGGCCTTTGCAAATCAGGCTGATTTTGGTTGTTGGCATCAGCCTGCTGGCCACCTGCATCGTTTCTGCGGCGGCACCGCCGCGCGAAAAGTTGCTGCTCGATTTCAACTGGAAATTTCATCTCGGTGACGACTGGCCGGATGCGCTGCGGCTGGACAAAGCCGGTGCCAGTGGCGGCCCGGCGGCGGCGGAATTCGATGACTCTTCATGGCGTACCGTCAACCTGCCGCATGATTGGGCGATTGAATTGCCGTTCGATCAGAACGCCGATGCGGGCCACGGCTTCAAACCGGTCGGCCCGGGGTTTCCGAAAAACAGCACCGGCTGGTATCGTCGCACATTTGAATTGCCTCAGGAAGATTCCGGCAAACGCATCTGGCTGGATTTTGACGGCGTGTTCCGCGACGCGACGGTTTGGGTCAACGGCTGGCTCGTGACGCGTCACGAGAGCGGCTATTATCCGTTTCGCTGCGACATCACGGACATCGCGCGTTTCGGCGGCACGAACACGGTGACGGTGAAAGTGGATGCGTCAAAATTCGAAGGCTGGTTTTACGAAGGCGCGGGAATTTATCGTCACGTATGGCTGGAAAAAACCGCGCCGGTCGCCATCGCGCCGGACGGAGTTTTTGTTTATAGCAAATTCAAGGACAATGTGCCAAAGGGCGATGCCGAAATCATTATCCAAGCTGATCTGCTGAACCATTCGACAACCTTCATCAAGAAAGTAATGGTGGAAGGTAAAATCATCTCGCCGGAAGGAAAATCCATTGTGAAATTAAGGGATTGGAATCGTATTCCAAACAAAGATTTTTGGGAGTGCTGGCTGACAACCAAGATTGGTTCACCCGAACTTTGGTCGCCCGAATCTCCCAGACTTTACAAGCTCGTCACCACGGTTGAAGCGGACGGTAAAATGGTTGACCGCAAAGAAACCGAGTTCGGCATCCGCACGTTTGCGTTTGACGCAAACAAGGGATTTTTGCTGAACGGTCAGCCGTATGAATTGAAAGGCACTTGCAATCATCAGGACATGGCGGGTGTCGGCGCGGCGTTGCCGGATGCGTTGCAGTATTTTCGCATCGCCAAGCTGAAGGAATTCGGCGACAACGCGTATCGCACGTCGCACAATCCGCCCACGCCGGAATTGCTCGATGCGTGCGATCATCTCGGCATGATTGTGATGGACGAGAGCCGGCTGCTCGGCAGCGACGAACAAAATCTCGCGCGTTGGGAAACACAAATCCGCCGCGACCGCAACCACGCAAGCGTCGGCCTCTGGAGCGTCGCCAACGAGGAATTTTCCGTGCAAGACACGCCTGCCGCTGCAAGCGTGGCGGCCACGATGCAGGATTTCGTGAAGCGGCTCGATCCGACGCGGCCCGTGACTTACGCCTCGCCCGAAGGCGACGTTTTTCGCGGCGTCAATTCTGTGATCGAGGTGCGCGGCTGGAATTATCATGTCGGCGGCGAGATGGATAAATATTATGCCGAGCATCCCGCGCAACCGGAAGTCGGCACGGAACAGGGCAGCACTGTCAGCACGCGCGGCATTTATGCGAACGACAAAATGCGCGGTTATGTCAGCGCTTACGACGATAATTTTCCGAACTGGGCGTCCAGCGCCGAAACGTGGTGGAGTTATTTTGCCGACCGGCCTTGGTTGGGCGGCGGTTTCGTGTGGACGGGTTTTGATTATCGCGGCGAGCCGACGCCGTATTCGTGGCCGTGCATCAATTCGCATTTCGGCATCCTGGACACCTGTGGTTTTCCGAAGGACAATTTCTATTACTACCAGTCGTGGTGGACGACCAACACCGTTTTACATTTGCTGCCGCATTGGAATTGGCCGGGCAAGGAAGGCCAGGGCATTGATGTGCGCGCCTTGAGCAATTGCGAGGAGGTTGAATTGTTCCTGAACGGGCAGAGCTTCGGCAGGCAGACGATGAAGAAAAATTCCGAGTTGAAATGGAACGTGAAATACGCGCCCGGAGTTTTAAGCGCGAAAGGCTTCAACGGCGGCAAACTCGTCGCGGAAACCAAAGTGGAAACGACCGGCGAGCCTGCCGCCGTCCAGCTTGTGCCCGACCGTTCGAGCATCAAGGCCGACGGCGAAGATGTGAGCGTGTTCACCGTGGCGGTGACGGACGTGCAAGGCCGCGTGGTGCCGGTGGCAAATAACTTGATTCATTTCACGTTGGATGGGCCGGGCAAAATCATCGGCGTCGGCAACGGTGATCCGAGTTGCCATGAGCCGGATGTTTATTTTGACAAAGCTTCGAACTGGCAGCGCAGTGTATTTAACGGTCTGGCACAGATCATCGTGCAATCGTCAAAAGAGGCGGCCGAGTTTAAGCTGACGGCGAGCGCAGATGGTTTAGTTCCGGCGAACGTGACAATTTCGTCGCGGCCTGCCATGCCGCGTCCATTTGTCCCGTGAGGTTCCTTCTCTGCCATGAACCACCTGGCTTGTCTTATGACCAAACCTTTGCGAACAGGCTTGTAAAGGCGTTCCCGCTTTTTCTTCCTCTTATTTCCTCTTATTTCCTCTAATTTACCAACCGCAAATGATCAAACCAACATTGTTAGTTCTGGCCGCCGGCATGGGCAGCCGTTATGGCGGGCTGAAGCAGATTGATCCCGTCGGTCCCAACGGTGAAACGATCATTGATTATTCGATTTACGACGCCTTGCGCGCTGGGTTCGGCAAGCTTGTATTCGTCATCCGCCGCGACATTGAAACTCAATTCAAGGAGATCGTCGGCGCGCGCTTTGAAAAACACATCCCGGTCGAATATGTGTTTCAGGAACTGGACAGACTGCCGCCGGGATTTTCCGTTCCGCTTGGGCGAACCAAACCGTGGGGCACGGCGCATGCGATCTTGATGGCCGAAAACGTCATCCAAGAGCCGTTTTCCGCCATCAATGCGGATGATTTTTACGGCGCGGATTCGTTTCGCGTGCTGGCCGAGCACTTGCGTTCCGGCACGACGAACTACGCCATGGTTGGTTTTATTTTGCGCAATACGCTGTCGGAATTTGGCAGCGTCGCGCGCGGCGTGGGCGAGATTTCGCCAGACGGTTTTCTCTCTCGGGTCATTGAACGCACCAAGATCGAGCGTGACGGCGTGGGCGCGACATTCATCGGTGACGACGGTAAAACTTGGAAGTTCACCGGCGACGAACTGGTTTCCATGAATATGTGGGGGTTCACGTCCGGATTATTCGGGCAGTTGCGCGCGCAATTCATTGAATTTCTAAAAGCGCACGGACGGGAGGAAAAATCCGAGTGTTACATTCCGTCTTCGGTCAACAGCCTGATCAAGACAGGCCAGGCGCGGATAAAAGTCCTGCTCACGAACGCTCCGTGGTTCGGCGTGACGTATCGCGAAGACCACCCGTTCGTCGCGGCGGGCATCCGCAAGCTTGTTGAGCACGGCAGCTACCCGGCAAAATTATGGATGTGAATCTGAAGCACGCAATCAGTGCGGCGGCGCGTAATTTCAAATCCACGGCGAGTTTTTGCAGGCTGTGCCCTGCAGCAGCGGTCGCATCACGACCGCCGTCTGCTCTTGAAAGTTGCCGTTGCTTCTGAAATCATACCTCGGTGGGCCTGTAGCTCAATTGGTTAGAGCAGAGCACTCATAATGCTTTGGTTCTCGGTTCAAGTCCGGGCAGGCCCACCAATCGGTTCATCAAATTCTCGCCGCAGACAATTCCTCCGCAAAAGGTGAGATGCTCCGACATCCTGCCAAGGCGTTCACCCTCGCTCATCTGGAGAACGGCAGCTTTCCGCGCAAATCCAAGCAGCCACACGACAACTCAAAGTCAAACGGCTGCGGCAAAAAGTAAAACCAATTTTCGAACGCAAGTCGCTTATAATTATAATATTGTATATCTTTTTGGAGTGTAACATTTTGGGACGCGTCAAAAAATCGTGTTGACTTTTATGGCTTAATAGTTTATAAATTATGGACAATTGATTTAATAGGAGAGTTTTCGGATTTGGATTGATTGTGTTGTAAATAATTATAGTAGTATGAATGCCTTCTTTTTAAGTAGTTTTCATTGGCGATTTCCTAAATGTCCGATGGCTCTGTGGCTGCCAGTTCTGACATTATTTTTCATTCAACCTGGTTGGGGGCAGGACCAATTATCGTTCACTTCCGGGGTGCTACCTCAAGAGAATGAATGGGTTTCAGGTCCTGAAAAAACAAGTTTGGGCGCTTTTGCGACCCTTCAAATACCAGCAGGTTATCGTTTCACGGATGCCGAAGGTGCGCGCAGTCTTCTGAAACGTATGAACAATCCCGTTCCAGCAGGGGTAATCGGAATTTTAGCTCCAAATTCCGGTGAATGGCTGGCGGTTCTGGAATTTAACGGGATTGGCCATGTAAATGATGACAATAAAGACGGGATGAATTCCAAGGTCATTTTAAAGGCCATTCAAGACCGGAATGAAGCGCAAAACAAGGACAATGCGAAAGAGGGGGCGGCGACCACTGCATCCGTGAACTGGGAGAGTCAGCCCGTTTATGATGAAAAAGATCATTCATTGGAGTGGGCAATCCAGGCGGAAACCCAATCCGGCAAAGTTATCAATCACACTGTGGTATTGTTGGGACGCCGGGGCGTTTTAGATGTAACTATGATAAAGGCATATCAGGGTTCATCCGATTTGTTTCCTTTGTTGAAACAATTGGTAAAAAACATCAGCTTCAACGACGGACAGGCCTACGCAGATTACCAGAAGGGTGATAAAACGGCTGGCGTTAGTCTGGCCAGACTTGTAGTGGACGACGAAACTCCTGCGGCAAGCGACGATTTACACGCCAGTGCCGCCGCAGACAAGCCTGTCCGCGCTGTCACAGATAATTTTGCGTGGATTTATTATTATTATTATCTTTTTGGAGGTGTTGTCGTGGTGGTTGCAGGACTGCTTTTCTTCAAGAAAAGCTCGAAGCGAAAGAAACACGGCGCTGTTTTGAACGGGGTGAAATTGAACGGGGTGAAACATGGCGGTTCAAACGGTCACATCGGTCGTCGAAAAAGAGGTTCCGACTTTGGCAAATTTTATAGCAGCATGATACTGGAGTTGTCCTCCCCTTCATATGGCGGAGGGCATTTGATACTAAACGGGGATTCGGACACGCACGCACTAAAGACGCCTTCTCTGATAAAACAGCCCGCATCAGATCAGGCATTTGCAGGTGATAATTTGGAATTGATAGCCATTCAGAAGAATTTGATTGAAGAGCAAAGACGGCTCATGCAGCAGCAATCCAAGCTTATTGAAGAAAAAAATCGGCTTATTGAAGAACAGAATCAGTTTCTTGTAAGGCAAACCGAGGTGATATAAAAATTATTCGTATTTATAAAATCTGATCAGCGGCATTTCAGGTTTGGCTGCCAGTGACTTTGCCTTCTTAAGCGCGCCTGCCGGTGGAAGCGGCCCTTTTTATGCGGCGGCATACATTCAGTCAGTACCCAACTGTGACAGAACATGGATTGAACCGAGCGGTAGCCCCCAAACCACTCCAGTTCCAGTTCCAGAACCCGCGCCGTTTGCGCTTTTGGCTTTTTTTTGCTTGGGTTAGGCGTCTTGGTCTGTTTTCAACGCGTGAAAATTGGGCAGCGATTTGTTTAGGCCTACCCTTTTGCCATAAAACGCTGGATGGCCTGTTTGCCACGGCATATCAATCTTATCTTCTCAAGACAACAGTTAAGGATGTGACGATTGGGAATATTTACACCCATGTCATGCAAAGGCCATGGCTGGGTGTGAAAAAGTTCGATTGATTTTATTTGAACTTTAGCGCCAGTGCTGAAATTTTTTCTACGCTAAAGAGCTTGCGAAATTCCGGCCCTTGACTTTGGGGTGAAGCGCCTGACTCCGGCTCAAATGTTCGTAAAATTCAGCATTGCCTTTTCGCTTGTCTGTGGGCAACCTCACGGCCCCTGTGTCGGGGCGTAGCGTAGCCTGGTAGCGCGCTTGTTTCGGGTACAAGAGGTCGTGAGTTCGAATCTCACCGCCCCGACCATTTTTATCAATATAATTGAGATATTGACAAAATTCTATCCGCAAGCCGTGCGGGAATATGCCGAAGCCCACCGCTTGCTCGCCGGACATTCTTTAATCCTCGAAACATGCCGCGAGTGGTTGAAGCGTAATGCCGTCAATTTGCCCCCGAATATGCTAGGATTTGAGGTGAACTCTTATAGAGGCAGGGAACCGCGCTGGCCTATGGAAACTTGCTTTCTTGGCATGGTTAATGCGGTGTTTTTTAAATTTGTGAATCAAGATTCGCTAACTTTTTTTGGCTGGGTATGGACACACGAGCCAGTGATTATCATTCTCATTGTCGGTTTCATTATTCTTTTTTTTCTTATCGTGGTTGATGCCCATCGTTACCGCAAAAAAAATCGGAGGCGGGATAATGGAGACCATTAACACTGAAGCCTCGCCGGAAATCGCCTTGCCGACTGCCGACGCGCCGCCTAAACTTTACGACAAATGAATGCCAAGCCTAATCCATCTATCTTTTTCTATCACCTGAATCGCATTTTGTTGCATTTCGCGGCATCTTAACGAAAACACGGAAAGCCGTTGAAACCATTGAATCTATTGATTGCCATGCGTTTATGAGGCATTCGTGAAATAAGCCTTAACGAATTCGAATCTCACCGCCCCGACCATCCCTTCAAACTCCATGGCAACGTGTTTCGCTATTCCATCTGACCTGATTGTTGAGTTGCAGTCCATTGTCGGACGATTGGATTTGTCGTATTTTTTCCCAAAGTCGCAACCGCTGGAAGTGGAGCTCGGCTGCGGTGACGCTTCTTTTCTAACCGGATATGCGGATCGACATTCCGAACACAATTTCATCGGCGTCGAGCGGTTGCTTGGCCGCATGCGCAAACTAGACCGCAAAGGCCGTCGCGCCGGGCTAACGAATCTGCGGGGGGTGCGAATCGAGTCATCATATTTCCTGCAATATCTTTTGCCACCGCGCTCGGCTTCCGCGCTGCACATTTATTTCCCCGATCCGTGGCCGAAAAAGAAGCATCGCAAGCACCGGCTCGTCAACGAACGCTTTCCCGGACTCGCCCGTGCCGCGCTCGCGCCCGCTGGCATGGTTTATTTGCGCACAGATGACGCGGATTATTTTGCACAAATGACCGGAGTGTTTGGAGCGAGCGAAGAATTTCAAAAAGTCGAAACGCCGATTGATCTGGCTGAAGTGCTAACGGATTTCGAGCGGGAATTCAACGCGCGTGGTATTCCGACGTTGCGCGCGGTTTATCGAGTGTCGGATTGATTGTCAAATGTCAATCACCGGTCCGCCGCCATCGTTGCCGGGTTTTTTGGGCGGCGGCGGGCGGCGTTGGATCGAGATGCGCGCGTTGCCGGTCAGGACATTCAATGCGATGGAAATGAAGCTGATGATGAGCGCGCCGAGGAGTGCGTAGCCGAAAGAAAAATTAACGCCATCGCTTGTGATTTTGAAAAACGGAAGCAGGATGGTCAACAAACCAAGCAGCAGCGCGTTGATGACGAGCGTGAACAGGCCGAGCGTGAAAATCAGCAGCGGCAGTGCGATGAGCATCAGGATCGGGCGGACAAAGGCGTTCAAAATCCCCAGCAAAAACGAGGCGGCCAGCAGATTTTCCAGCTTGTCGCCATAGCTGATGTGGTTCCGCAAAATAATGACCGCCAGCAACACCGCGACAGTGTTGATGATCCAACTTCCGAGGAAGCGCCGAATTTTTTTGGTTCCGGGCTGCATGGTTTGCACGCTGAAAACCAGCGTGTGTCCAAAATGCGTCAATTTTTTGGAAAGACAAGGAACGATTTTTTGGTGGATTCGCGGCGGTCGCCGTTGCAACTTGTTTGCGACGCATGAATTTTTTTCTGTTTCCCATGGCCGCGCTGATGCTGTCAGCCGTTGAGGTTTTTTCTGAAAACGTCACCGCTCCCGGCGCAAAACTGGAAAAGCTCGCGGGCGGTTTCGCGTTCACCGAAGGCCCGACGTGTGACCGCGCCGGCAATTTGTTTTTCGTGGATCAACCGAACAACCGCATCATGGAATGGAGCGCGGACGGGAAACTTTCCACGTTTCTGCAGCCGTCCGGTTATGCGAACGGAATGTGCTTTGACGCGAACGGCAATTTGATCGCCTGCGCCGACGAGCACAACCAGCTTTGGTCCATCGCGCCGGACAAAACCGTGACTGTTTTTGTCACAAATTATCAGGGCAAATATCTCAACGGCCCGAATGACGTCTGGGTCGCGCCGGACGGCGGCATTTACATGACCGACCCGTTTTACCGCCGCAAATGGTGGGACCACACGATGATGGCGCTCACGAATCAGCCAGTGTTTTATCTTTCGCCTGACCACACAAAACTTTTTCCCGTCGCCAATGACTTGAGAAAGCCGAATGGCATCACCGGCACGCCGGATGGCAAAACACTTTATGTCGCCGACATTCAGGGCGACCGCACTTGGCGATACGACATTTTGCCGGACGGCTCGCTCACGAACAAAACGCTGGCCGTTGCAAAAGGCTCGGACGGCATGACGATTGATGAAAATGGAGATTTGGTCATGTGCGCCACCGGCCAGACGAATGGCGTTTCCATTTTCAATCCGGCGGGAAAATTGATTGAGCACATTGACGTGCCGGAAAAATGGTCGGCCAACGTCTGCTTCGGCGGCAAAGACCGCAGGATGCTTTTCATCACCGCGAGCACGTCGCTTTATTCGATTCGCATGAACGTCAAAGGCGCGAATCCGGCGAAATGAAATTAATTGTTTGCGTTGCCAATCGTGCGCAAAGTGCGTATCCCAAACACATGAATTTGGGGAAAATAATCATCCTTCTTTTTTTATGCTAGTTGCGTTTACTGCAAAAGTTTCGGCACAAACGCAAGCAACTACACAGTCGGTTGCTGTGGTTTCAGAAAAAGCAAACTCCATTTCCTCCGATGAGCTAGCTTTGCATCAGACAGAACTATTAGAATTGGTTCAACGCTTGCCTGCCGAAAGCGCAGGTTATGCCGAACGATTACGTGAAGTTCTTGCGAGAGGATAAAAATTATTGACGTTCATTTCCGCGCGCGTTTTGATTTCTGATAACTCACCGGCTTCGCTTCGGATTTTGTGCCGTCCAGCATGTGTTTGAGTTCCTTGATCTGGTCGCGGAACAGCGCGGCTTTTTCAAATTTCAAATCTTCCGCCGCTTTGAGCATTTCGGTTTCGAGTTCCTGGATCGTCGAGGTGATGTCAATATCCGTGTTGCCTTCGCGCAGGACGGCGTCGGCCTCTTTGCGGTCGGATTCGTAAGTCGCCAGGCTTTCTTCGACGGCGCGGACGACGCTGCGCGGCGTGATGTTGTGCTCGACGTTGTAAGCGATTTGTTTTTTGCGGCGATATTCAGTGACGGCTAGAAATTTTTTGATGCTGCCCGTCATGACGTCGGCGTAAAGAATCACTTCGCCGTTCAAGTGGCGCGCGGCGCGGCCTGCGGTCTGGACTAAACTCGTTTCGCTGCGCAGAAAACCTTCCTTGTCCGCGTCCAAAATTGCGACGAGCGAGACCTCCGGCAAATCCAAGCCTTCGCGCAAAAGATTGATTCCAACGAGCACGTCGAATTCGCCTTTGCGGAGCGAGCGCAAAATTTCCACGCGCTCGATCGCGTCAATCTCGCTGTGCAGATACTGGACGCGCACGCCGATGTCGCGCAGATAATCCGTGAGCTCCTCCGCCGTGCGTTTGGTCAACGTCGTCACGAGGACACGCTCTTTTTTATCGGCGCGTTTGCGCGCCTCCTCGATGAGATCGTCAATCTGGCCCTTGAGCGGTTTGACGGTGATGGTCGGATCAATCAAGCCGGTCGGGCGAACGACGAGTTCGGCGACGTGGCCGTGCGACCATTCGAGTTCGCGTTTGGCGGGTGTGGCGCTGACGTAAATCGTCTGGTTTTGCATGGACTGAAATTCCAGAAAATTCAGCGGACGATTGTCCAATGCGCTCGGCAGACGAAATCCGTGTTCGACCAGGACGGTTTTGCGGGAACGGTCGCCTTCGAACATCCCGCCGATTTGCGGAACGGTCGCGTGTGATTCGTCAATCACGAGCAGGTAATCGTTCGGGAAAAAATCGAAAAGCGTGTTCGGCTGCGAACCGGGCGGCCGGCCGGAAATGTGGCGCGAATAATTTTCGATTCCGGAACAAACGCCCATTTCCTCCATCATTTCCAAATCAAATTCCGTGCGCATTTTGATTCGTTGCGCTTCGAGCAATTTTCCATGTTTCTCAAAAAAAGCGATGCGCCCGCCAAGTTCCTCACGAATGGTGAGAATCGCACGCTTCATTTTATCACCCGTCGTCACGAATTGTTTCGCGGGAAAAACGACGACGGTGTCGAGCAGTTCGATTTTGCTTCCCGTCAGCGGCTCGAAGCGCGTGATGCGTTCGATTTCTTCGCCGAAAAATTCGATCCGCAATCCATCTTCGCGTCCGGCGGGGCGGACTTCGACTGTGTCGCCGCGCACGCGAAAATTGCCGCGCTCGAACGTGATGTCGTTGCGCTCGTATTGCAGATCAATGAGGCGCGTCAAAAATTGTTCGCGCGAAATTGTGCCGCCAACGTGAATCGGAATGATCATTTCCTCGTAGTCTTCGCGGCTGCCGATGCCGTAAATGCACGAGACACTGGCGACGACTATCACGTCGCGACGCGAAAAAAGCGAACTCATCGTCGAGAGCCGCAGCCGCTCAATCTCCTCGTTCCGGCTCGAATCTTTTTCAATGAACGTGTCGGTGCGCGGAATGTAGGCTTCGGGCTGGTAATAATCGAAATAACTGACGAAATACTCGACGGCGTTGTTTGGAAAAAAACTTTTGAATTCGGCGTAGAGTTGCGCGGCGAGGGTTTTATTGTGCGAAATGACGAGCGTGGGTTTGTCCACGTTCCTGATGACGTTCGCGACGGCGAACGTTTTTCCAGAGCCGGTGACGCCGAGAAGCGTTTGATGTTTCGCGCCGGACAAAATGCCGTTGGTCAGCTTCGCAATCGCTTGCGGCTGGTCGCCGGCGGGCGCGTAATCGGAGATGAGTTCAAACACGGGGTTGAAAATAGACGGGAATCGAAGAGTGTCAAACCTGCGGCGAGCTTCATGTTGAAAGTGATCCGCTTTTTCGGCAGCATGAGTTTCAACTAAACCATGAAAACGCTTTTTGCCTCGGCAATTTTAGTTTCTTCACTCATTTTATCCCGCGCGCAGATGCAAACTCCAATTCCACTCTGGCCGAATGGCGCACCCGGCACGCTCGGCAACACAACCAACGACATTCCCACGCTTACGCCGTATCTGCCGGACGCGATGAACACCACCGGCGTGGCGATGGTGATTTGTCCCGGCGGTGGCTACGAACACCTTGCGTCGCACGAAGGCAATGATTACGCGCTCTGGCTCAACCAGCATGGGGTGACCTGTTTCGTATTAAAATACCGGCTCGGTTCCAGCGGCTACCGGCATCCGGCGATGTTGCAAGACGCCGCACGAGCGTTGCGCTGGGTGCGGGCACACGCGGACGAATTCAAGATTGATCCGCATCACGTCGGCATCGTGGGCTCGTCGGCGGGTGGACATCTGGCGGCGACGTTGCTGACGCATTTCGATTCCGGCAATCCGAATTCGGACGATGTGATTGAGCGGCAAAGTTCGCGGCCGGACATCGGCATACTTTGTTATCCGGTCATCACGATGGGCAAGTTCGCGCATCAAGGCTCGAAGGATAATTTGCTAGGCAAAAATCCGTCGCCGGAACTGGTGAAGAAACTATCCAACGAACTACAGGTGACGACGAACACACCGCCGTGCTTCATCTGGTCAACGGAGGAAGACAAGACCGTTCCGGTCGAGAACAGCCTGATGTTCGCCGAGGCGTTGCGGAAAAATCATGTGCCGTTTGATCTGCACATCTACCAAAAAGGCGCTCACGGCATGGGGCTGGCCGACAAACCGCCGTTTGCGCATCCGCATCCGTGGGCGGGCGACTGTTTGTTCTGGTTGAAAGCGCAGGGATTTGTGAATTGAAATTATTCTCAACAAAAGCGGCTGGGTTGTGGGAAAAATCAGACGACAATTTTGCGGCTTGACAATTTGCCTCTCAAATCAAAAATCTCCTTATGAACTCAATCCGCCTTCTTGCAATTATTTTACTCTTGGCCGTTACTAGTCAGGCCGATCCGCCAATTGCGAATCCATTTACGTCGCCACAGCCGACAGTTGCTAAAGATATTGTCAACTATACTATTCATGTCGAATGGAAGGATGCGAAGAAAGCTGCGAGTTCTCTTCAGCTTGTAACGAGCGAAGGCTCCTTTGAGTTAGATACCATTTCGGGTTCGGTGAAAATTAACGATATGGACGTTCCTACCACGGTGAAACTTAACGGAACAATTACTGAATTAAATCCAGAAAAGGGGCGGCTTCAGTTGTATCTCGGCCGCACCATGCCATATGTCACCTCCAGCTTCGCCGGGATAGCCGGAAGGAATCCGTCCTCTTATTCACAACTCTCGGTGGGATTACAATCCACCTTCATCGTCACTTTTGGAAAGCCGCTAATTATTCAAACGGATGATAACGGAACAGTTTCCATTTTGGTAAAACGCGAGGATAATTAGTTTCCCAATTTCGCACTTGCCATTCTCCGCGTTTCCTCTATTTTCTACTTTGCCTGAACGCCGCGTGTGCGGATGTTCATTGAGGCTGAGAAAAAGCAGTTAACCAACAACCTAACCTTTAACCTCCGTTGCCGTTTGCAGCGTTTGGTCGTTAGGCAATGGAGTCTTCGAAGTCCCGTTCCGGGATGACCAAGTCTCCTTCAGTTCATTACACAGTAAAAGTATGCTCACAATGGAAGAAGCCATGAAGCAAAGCGCGACGCGTTTTGCCCAGGGCGAAATCGTCAAAGGCACCGTCATCGAACTTCGCAAGAACGAAGTCCTGGTGGACATCGGTTACAAAAGCGAAGGCGTCATCCCCGGCAACGAATTTATTGATCTGAAGTCCGTGAAAGTCGGCGACAAGATTGATGTCCTCATCGAGAAGCTCGAAAACAAGGAAGGCACGGTCGTCCTCTCGCACGAGAAGGCGGAGTTCAAAAAGAACTGGGACAAGATTCTCACGATCTGCAACGAAGGCGGCATCATCACCGGCAAGGTCAAGGCCATCGTCAAGGGCGGGCTGGTCGTCAACGTGGGCGTCGAGGCGTTTTTGCCCGCGTCGCAGATTGACGTGACCACGCCGAAGAATCTGGCGTCGTTCGTAGGCAATTCCTACGAGTTCAAGGTTGTCAAAATCAATCAGGAACGTCAGAACATTGTCCTTTCGCGCCGCGAATTGATCGAGTCCGAACGCACCACGAAACGCGCGAAGATTTTGGGCGAGATGGTTCCCGGCGACATTCGCAAGGGCACGGTCAAGAACATCACGGATTTCGGCGCGTTCATCGAACTGAACGGCATTGACGGTTTGCTCCACATCACGGACATGAGCTGGGGCCGCATCGGCCATCCGTCGGAACTGTTGAAGGTCGGCCAGGAAATTGACGTGGTTGTGCTGGACGTGAACAAGGAAAAGGAACGCGTCAGTCTCGGCCTCAAGCAAAAGCTGGCGAATCCGTGGGACAGCATCGAAACGAAATTTCCCGTCGGCGCGAAGGTCAAGGGCAAGGTTGTCAGCCTCGTGCCTTACGGCGCGTTTGTGCAGCTCGAACCCGGCGTCGAAGGTCTCATCCACGTCACGGAACTGTCCTGGACAAAGCGCATCGCCAAACCGAGCGACGTGCTCAAGCAGGATCAGGAAGTCGAAGCGGTTGTGCTTGGCATCAACCGCGAAGAGCAGAAAATTTCCCTTGGCGTCCGCCAGCTTGAATCCAATCCGTGGGACGGCGCGGCGGCGAAATACACCGTCGGCACCAAGGTTAAAGGCCAGGTGCGCAACCTCACCAGCTACGGCGCGTTCGTCGAACTCGAAGAAGGCATTGACGGCATGATTCATGTTTCCGACATGTCGTGGACGCGCAAGATCAATCATCCGAGCGAAGTCATGAAGAAGGGCGACGTCGTCGAAGCCACCGTGCTCGAAGTGGATCGTCCGAATCAGCGCATTGCGCTCGGCATGAAACAGCTCGGCACCGATCCATGGTCGAACATCGAAACGCTTTACAAGGTGGGCGATCTTGTCAGCGGCAAGGTCACGAAGCTCGCTAGCTTCGGCGCGTTTGTCGGCCTACAACACGACATTGACGGCCTCGTCCACATCTCGCAGGTCACCGAAGAGCACGTTGACAAGATCAAGAATGTGCTAAAGGTCGGCCAGGATGTGAACGCGCGCGTCGTCAAGATTGACAAAGGCGAACGCCGCATCGGTCTGTCCATCAAGGCCGCCAGCTACACCGACGAGCAATTGAAGGAAGAGCAGAAAATTCTCGACCAGCTCAAACCCGGCGAAGACCTCGTGGCGTTGCAACACGCCTTCGACGCCGCCGATGAAGCGGTCAAAGCGGATTAATCGTTCGCAGAAATTATGTGAACCGGCGGCTGGAAACAGTCCGCCGGTTTTGCTTTTAGGAAGCCAGCGAACGATGCTGGTAATGCAAAATTTTGAACTCCGGCGTGTCGCGAAGTTCTTCGACCAGTTCAAACTTGTCTTCAAATGGCGGGAGAAAGGCGTCGCCGCCTTCGACTTCGCGTTTCACGAGCGTCAGATATAGATCGGAACAACGCGGCAACGCCTGCTCATAAATCTGCGCACCGCCGCAGATGAAGATGTCGTTCGGAAATTCCGCCGGGTCGAGCCGGTCCAGCGACTTGAAGATGAAAATTTCCGTCTCCAATTTTTCACCCAGTTTCGTGAAGTGAAATTGATGCGCGCGTTTGAGAAATTTCCCGCCGCGCCATTCGTGATATTGCCCGAAAATCTCCGGATGCTTTTTGATAAGTCGCTGCGGATGCTTCGTCAGCACGAGGTTCTTGCGGTTTGGCAGTGGGCGGCCGAGGCTCTCGAACGTCTTGCGCCCCATCACGATCACATTACCCATCGTTGTTTGCTTGAACCACTTAAAATCCTCCGGCAAATGCCACGGGATTTTATTCCCCGCGCCGATCACGCGGTTCAGCGACATCGCAGCAATGGCTTTGAAGTGCTTCATTTTTCAGGCTTCGAGAAATTTTTGATAGCTCTTGTCAACGCCTTGCAAACCTCTCCTCGCTTTGACTCTTCCTGAAGATACATTGGCAATCGTTCAAACCATCGTTCACATTCCCAATGATCGGCGGCACCGATGTCTCTTCGTGAGCTTGCATGTATCTTTTTTGAATAGAAATCCAAACAAGCCTTAATCTGATCAAGAGAGTGAAATTCAAATGTGAAAGAGCAAACACTTACAAAATAAACCCATTGCGGAATTAAGTTAGAGCTTTTGCCAGTCTCTCGTGGCAGGCCGTCAATTTTATTCTGGTGGCGAGTCCAATCAAATTTTTCTTTCCAAATCTGCGGCATATTATTTTGAAGTTACACCGCAATCGGCGCTTTGATGCCCGGATGCGGGTCATAATTCACAATTTCAAAATCCTCGAACTTGAAATCGTCGATGTTTTTCACTGTCGGATTCAATTTCATCTGCGGTAACGGGCGCGGCTCGCGCGCGAGTTGCAATTTCGCCTGCTCGACATGGTTCGCGTAAAGGTGCAGGTCGCCGAACGTGTGGACGAAATCGCCCGGCTTCAGCCCGCAGACCTGCGCGACCATCAGCGTGAGCAGTGCGTAACTGGCGATGTTGAACGGCACACCAAGAAAAATGTCCGCGCTGCGCTGGTAAAGCTGGCAGCTCAACTCGCCCTCGCTTATGTAAAACTGGAACAGTGTGTGGCATGGCGGCAACGCCATCGTCCCCAGCTCGCCCGGATTCCACGCGTTGACGATGAGCCGCCGGCTGTCGGGATTTTTTTTGATCTGCGCGATGACGTCGTCAATCTGGTTGAGCGAGCGGCCGTCGGCGGTGCACCAGTCCGTCCATTGCGCGCCATAAATGCGGCCCAGACTGCCGTCAGCATCCGCCCATTCGTCCCAGATCGTCACGCCGTGGTCGTTGAGCCATTTGACGTTTGTGTCGCCGCGCAAAAACCAGAGCAGCTCGTAAATGACGGACTTGGTGTGAACCTTTTTCGTCGTGAGCAGCGGAAACGATTCGCGCAACGGACAACGGATTTGCGCGCCGAAGACTGAAAACGTGCCCGTGCCGGTGCGGTCGGCCTTGAATTTTCCGTGTTCGAGGACGTGCCGCAGCAAATCAAGGTATTGAATCATTTCGGGAAAAATTTAACCACGAAACGTGCGTGGGAAAAAGAAATTTAGCCGGGCAAACGTTGAGAATGTCGCGAACGCCAACGGCGAAAAATCCACCAAATAGGCAGAACGCTAAATAGAAAAAGCGGATACCAAAGACTGACCATAAGAGTCCAAATTGGACGCACTTGGTTATGAATTTGAAAATGGCGAAAATAAATACCCGGTAAATCACAAAGTCTCAATTTATCAACTGTGCCGTTTGGGTTGGTGAATGTGATTTGGCCGAAATCGTATTTTTCATAATTTTCAATATGCCAGCCCCAACGAGTTTCTTGAGTATTTTCGCCGCCAATGCCCATAAGGCTGCCTCTGTATGGTCCATATTGATCGTTATTGAAAACAACTAAACGACCAAGCGTGTCGCCACTAAATCCACTCCAAACACCGACATGGAAATTCTTAGTGAAAGAAACGTATTGACCCCATGGATTCATCAAAAATGTTGGAAGCCATAACAGAATTGTGAAAATTGCGAGTGCTAATGAAACGAGAGAAGCAATGTTGAATTTGCGACGCAATTTTTCTTGTTTCACGCTTTCGACTTTATTTTGCCATCCGGTTTCTGTCTAGCGTTCTTTGCTCAAAAAATCCGTATTCAATCCGTGGCTACAATCATTTCGCCTTTGCCAAGCCGGAAGTCATTGTTTAGCTTGACGCCATGGGCACGATTCAAGACATCGAGATGGCGTTAGCAGTTGAATAATTGCTCGCCGCGAGGGTTGTCCGTGAGCCAGGGAACACAAGTATGAAAGCGACCATCAAACCACTCACCCGGCGTCTAGCCTGGAAGGCACTCGCGGCGCATCACAAGAAAATCAAAGGGTTGCATCTGCGAAAACTGTTCGCCGCCGACCCAAAGCGCGGTGAGCGCATGACCGCCGAGGCCGCCGGGCTTTTTCTGGATTACTCGAAGAATCGCATCACAAACGAAACGATCAAATTGTTGTTGAAGCTGGCGGATGAATCCGGTTTGCGGGCGCGGATCAAGGCCATGTTCAGTGGCGAGAAAATCAACATCACGGAAAATCGAGCCGTGTTGCACGTCGCGCTACGCGCACCCAAAGGCACGTCCATTTTGGTGGATGGAAAAAATGTCGTGCCGGAAGTCCATGCCGTGCTGGACAAGATGGAAGCCTTTTCAAAACGTGTCCGCAGCGGTGCTTGGAAAGGGCACACCGGCAAACGAATCAGGAACGTCATCAACATCGGCATCGGCGGTTCCGATCTTGGGCCGGTGATGGCTTACGAGGCGCTCAAGCATTACAGCGACCGCAGCCTGACCTTCCGATTCGTCTCCAACGTGGACGGCATTGATTTCGTGGAAGCGACGCATGACCTTGACCCGGCGGAGACGCTCTTCATCGTTTCTTCGAAAACTTTCACGACGCTGGAGACGATGACCAACGCGCAAAGCGCGCGCGACTGGCTGCTCAAAGGTCTCGGTGGAAATCCGAAAGCCGTGGCGAAACATTTCGTGGCGGTCTCGACGAATGCCGAGAAAGTTTCCGCGTTTGGCATTGATACGGCAAATATGTTCGGCTTTTGGGACTGGGTCGGCGGGCGTTACTCGATGGACTCGGCCATCGGCCTTTCGACAATGCTGGCGATCGGTCCGAAAAATTATCGCGCGATGCTCGCCGGCTTTCACGCGATGGATGAACATTTCCGCACCGCGCCGTTTGAAAAAAATATGCCGGTGCTCATGGGGCTTCTGTCGGTTTGGAACAATGACTTTTTTGGCGCAGAAACCGTGGCGGTTCTGCCTTATGAACAATACTTGAAACGCTTTCCCGCGTATCTTCAACAATTGACGATGGAGAGCAACGGCAAACACGTCACGCTTGATGGCAAAAAAGTGAATTATCAGACCGGCCCCGTTTATTGGGGCGAACCCGGCACCAACGGCCAGCACTCGTTCTATCAACTCATCCATCAGGGCACGCGGCTGATTCCGTGTGACTTCATCGCCTTTGCGCACGCACTGACGCCGCTGGGCCGGCACCACGACATTCTCATGGCAAATGTGTTTGCCCAGGCGGAAGCGCTGGCTTTCGGCAAGACGCCCGAAGAAGTCGAGGCCGAGGGCACGACGGGCGCGCTGGTGCCGCATCGCGTTTTTGAGGGCAACCGTCCGTCGAACACAATTCTCGCCGGACGGCTCACGCCGGAAATGCTGGGCAAACTCGTCGCATTGTATGAGCACATCGTTTTCACGCAGGGTACGATTTGGAGCGTCAATTCATTCGACCAATGGGGAGTCGAGTTGGGCAAGGCGCTGGCACAGCGCATCATTCCCGAACTGGAAAGCAAGACTGTGCCCAGACTCAAGCATGACAGTTCGACGAATAATTTGATTCGTCGTTACCGAAAACTGAAGGGCGCATCCTGAACGCTCCCTCATTCCGACTCGCTGGTGTTTTTGGCAACATAGGCTGGCTTGCAAGAAAATCAAGTTCACGGTGTTGAAACCAGTCCATTTTCAAACCGTGAACAAGCCGGCGATTCACAGTCCCAACTTCTTAAACCGGCGGTTCACTCCCTTAAAATGGAAGTCGAGCGAGCAGAGTTTTTCCAGTTCGCCTTTCTTGAAATGTTTTGCCACTTCTGGATCGGCTTTCAAGACTTCAAGAAAGTCCGCATCGCCGCGGCCGGCGTGTTTGACTTCCCACGTCTTCATGGCGTTGCGTTGGACCAGGTCGTAAGCCGCTTCGCGGGTCAGACCTTTTTTGATGAGCGCAAGCAAGACGGTTTGTGAATTCCACATGCCGAGCGAGAGGCCAAGATTTTTTTTCATGTTCGCCGGATAAACGACGAGGCCGTCCATCAGGCGCGTGAGCAGGCCGAACATATAATCGAGCAACGTGCAGGAATCTGGGAAAATAATCCGCTCAACCGAACTATGACTGATGTCGCGCTCGTGCCACAACGCGACATTTTCCAAAGCGGCAATTGCATTTCCGCGCAGCACGCGCGCGAGGCCGGTGAGTCGTTCCCAAGTGATGGGATTACGCTTGTGCGGCATGGCGCTCGAACCTTTCTGGCCGATGGTGAATGCTTCTTCGGCTTCGAGAACTTCCGTGCGCTGCAAATGGCGGAACTCAACCGCCCAGCGCTCAATGCTCGCGCCGATGAGGGCGAGCGTGTTCATGAACTCGGCGTGGAGGTCGCGCTGGACGACTTGCGTTGCAATCGGCGCGGGCACAAGGCCGAGTTGTTTGCAGACAAAATTTTCCACGCCCGGCGACAAGTGCGCGTTCGTGCCGACGGCACCGGAAAGTTTGCCGACGGCCGCAATTTTGCGGGCGCGCTGAAGGCGTTCAAGTGCGCGGCTAAATTCGTCATGCATCAAAGCCATTTTCAAACCGAAAGTTGTCGGTTCACCGTGTATGCCGTGGCTGCGACCAATGCAGGGTGTGAATTTATGCTCCTGCGCGCGGCGGGCGATAATGGGCAAAAGTTTTTTTACATCGGCGATCAAAATATCCGCACTCTGCACCATCTGCACGGCCAGACAGGTATCCACGATGTCGCTGCTCGTCAGACCGAAGTGCAGCCAGCGGCTCGCGCGGTCATTGATCTGTTCGGCGACGGCGGTGGTGAAACCGATGACGTCGTGGTTGAGGGTTTTCTCCAATTCCTTGGCACGTTCGGTCAAAGCTTTAGTGTCGGCGAAACATTTTTCCGCGCCGCGCTTCATCTTCGCGAAGTCGGCTTTTGGCACGACGCCTTGCTTGACGAGTGCTTCGCCAGCGAGAATTTCAATCTGCAACCAGGTGCGGAGTTTGTTTTCGTCCGTCCAGATGGCACGCATTTCTGGGCGCGAGTAACGTAAAATCATAACGCGAAGATACTGGAATCGTTGCATTGTTGGAACGATAAATCGTTGCATCGGCAGACACCCAGTGATGCAATGATTTAACGACCGCCGATTCAACGCCGCTGCATTTTTGCGCGGGCCTTTTCAAGGATTTCGCGTTCGCGGGCGGTCAAACTTTGGATGCCATGCGCGGAAATTTTATCAAGAATCGGGTCAACTTCCTTTTGCAGGAATTCGTCGGTGGAAAAACCTTCGTCGTTTTTGGCGGCGGAACTCAAAAACTTTTTTTTGCCTTTGCCGGAGGCGATAACTTCATGCGGTTCGCGGCGGCGCGATGGAAATTCCCAGCGCGGCCAATGCCAGCGACCTTGAAAAATTTGGCGCATATAAAAAATGCCCGCCAAAATGCCGCCCAGATGCGCGGCGTTGGCAACGCCGGTATTTGGAATCAGTCCGTAAATTATGGTGAATACAATACTACCCAAAAATAAAGTTTTTCCGCGCATGGCAACAGGAACAAAATAAATCAGCAGTGTGAATCGTTCCGTCCAATTTATGACCGCAAACGCGGCAACCAGACCAAAGGCACCCGCCGAAGCGCCAACGACCGCGCCGCCAAAAATATTGGGAAGGCAAAGCGCAAAGAGCATCTGCACCACGCCGCCGGTGATTCCGCTGGACAAATACAGCGCCGAAAAACGGCTTCGGCCCAGAACCATTTCCACCGGCCGACCGAAAAAAAAGATGGCGAGCGAATTGAAGATCAGGTGCAGCCAGCCCGCATGCATGAATTGAAACGTCAGCAATTGCCAGACGTAACCGTGTTCCAAACCGTCGAGGCTCAACGCAAAATAAGTTCCTTCAATTTCCGCTCCGCGTAAAAAAAATTGCGACGCAAACAATTGAACGAGAAAAACAATCAAGTTGACAATCAGCAGCACGATCGTGAATGAAACGCGCGACTGGTGATAAGCCGGCTGGCGCATATAGTCGCGGTCTTCAAGCATGACAAGTGAAGCTAAACGCGGTGGGCAAAGTTTTCAAGCAATGCGTCCGTCGGCCAACTCAATCACGCGCTCCGCGTGCGTGGCGACTTTCGCATCGTGCGTGGCAATAACCAGTGTCATTTGTTTTTCGACACGCAGGCTTTTGAGCAGTTCAATAATTTCGCCGCCGGTTTTAGAATCAAGATTGCCAGTTGGTTCGTCGGCTAAAAGTAACTCCGGTTCGTTGATGAGTGCGCGGGCGATGGCGACGCGCTGCTGCTCGCCGCCGGAAAGTTCGGACGGTTTGTGATCCAAGCGGTTGTTGAGTCCAACGCGCGCAAGCAATTCGCGTCCGTGCGACTCAACCTTTGCGCTGGAAATACGCGCCATCCGCGCGGGCAGGCAGACATTTTCCAACGCGTCGAGTTCCGGCAGGAGATGGTACGCCTGAAAAATAAAACCGACGCGGCGATTGCGGAATTCCGTCAGTTTACGTTCGGAAAACGCGACCAGATTCCGGCCGTCGAAAAAAATTTCGCCGGCGTTCGGCAAATCCAATCCGCCGATCAAATGGAGCAGGGTGCTTTTGCCCGCGCCGGACGCGCCGCGCAATGCGAGAAATTCACCACGCACCACGTCGAGGTCAACACCGCGCAAGACTTCCAGCGAGCGTTTGCCCATCGTGTAGGTTTTGGTGAGCGCGCGGGCGCGCAGCAGCGGTTCACTCATAGCGCAACGCCTCCACGGGCTTCAGGTGGCCGGCACGGATCGCCGGCAGCACGCCGCCGAAAATGCAAATCACAAACGAAAGCCCGCAAATGATGGTGATGTCGTGCGGGTCAATGATGGCGGGCAATTCACCGAAGCCGTAGATTTTCGCTGGAAATAATTCAAAGCCCGTCCAGCGGTTCATGAAGTGCAAAAATTCATTACGGTACGTCAGCGCCAGCATCCCGAGGCCGTAGCCGGAAATCACGCCTAGCACGCCGATGATCGCGCTCTGGCTCAAGAACACGCCGGAGATTTGGAGGTTCGTCGCGCCAAGCGCTTTGAGCATTCCGATCTCGCGTGTCTTTTGGACGACGAAGGTGATTTGCGCGCTCAAAATGCAGAGTGCGGCAACCAGCACGATGAAAAACAACAGATAAAACATGACGTTTTTCTCGACGAGCAGCGCGTTGAGGATGCCGGAATTTTCCTCCGTCCAAATGGTCATGTTGTAATTTGGGCCGAGCGCGGCAGCCAGTTCGCGCCGCACTTCCGGGGCTTGATACGGATCGCGCAACATCACCATCAGGCCGTGAACATTGTCGTTGAGATCGTAAAGGTCTTGGGCATTTTCGAGCGACGTGACAACGACGTTGGCGTTGTATTCAAAATAACCGACGTCAAAAATGCCGTTCACCGTGTAATCGTCCGGTAATATGGCTTCTTCATCCGGCTTGCCGCGCTGTGCCCTCATTTTTTTCAAATCGTCCGGCGAATAAATTGAAACGCGGTCGCCGACGGACAAATTCATGTTCTCGGCAAACTGGCTGCCAACCACCAATCCACGCCCGCTCAAATCGAATTTGCCCGCGATCAGGCTCTGCGGCAAAACACTTACGGAACTTTCGAGTTCCGGGTCAACGCCGCGAACCCACGGCGCGCCGACGAGCGAGGACTGGCCGTTGGTCGGCTGCGTTTCAACCAAAACCTGTCCCAGCACGAATGGCGCGACACCACGGACATTTTTGTTCGACGCGACGAGGCTTATCACGGGCGAATAATTTTCCATCGGTTTGCCGTTCTCGAAGACTTTCAGGTGTGCGTTGAAGCCGAGAATTTTTTCGCGCAAATCGTGATCGAAACCGCTCATCACGCTGATGACAATCATGAGCACGGCCACGCCGAGCGCGACGCCGACGATGGAAATGAGCGTGATGATGGAAACGAAAGTCCGTCTGGGCCGCAGATAACGCAGCGCCAAAAGCAGTTCAAACGGAAGTTTCGACATGGGCGGCAAGGCTAAAGACGGCGCGGGCTGGTGGCAATTTTAATTGCGCGGCGCGAATGGATTTCCCTTGGGCAGCACGGCTGGAATTCCTGGCACGAACAGCAGGCTGACGAACAGATAAATCCAGCCGAGGACAAAATGCGCGCCGAAAATAAATCCGAATTGCACCAAATCCACCGCGTCAAAATCGTAAAGCAAAATGCCCGCGGCCATCAGCAACGCGCCGGGCAGCAACGCGGCACCGGATAATTTCCAGCTCCGGCGGAAATTCAAATCGCGGTTCACAAAAAATCCGAACAGCCAGACCGGCAGAAAATAAAGCGTCGCCAGAATCCACCAGCTTGCCAGCAGGCCAATCGCAGCCATGGCGGCAAAGATGAATAAGATTTCCGCACGCCACGCGCCCCAAAGTGGTTCAAGTTCCGTGCGATTGAAGGGCAGTCGTTCGCCGGGCGGATAGGGAAATTCCTCGTAGCCGACCAGCGCGGATGACCAGATGGTTTCCTGGCCGAACTCGATCTGCAAATCGGCGGTGGAATTGATTTTACCGCTGTGTTCCAAATCAACATCAAACGCGAGGAAACGTCCTTCGGCGAGCAATTTTGACGAATCGCCGCGCCAGTCCAGTTTCGCGGAACGAATTTCACCCGCAGCGGGCAAATTTTGAATCGCTGTTTTGATGACGGGAAAAACGTTGTCGTCGAGAAACCAGGCGGCGTTCGCGGCGGCGAGCAGCGCTATGATGATTTGCACGAGCAACAAATGGCCAAACCGCGCGTGGGCGAACGCCGCCACGCCGCGCGGCGTCAGTGGTTCCCACGCGAAAGTTGAATTTCCGTCTGCACTCATCGAGCCGCAGTTTAACGAAAAATGCCGCACAGATAAATCAATCTGTCCGGCATCATCGGTTGAATACAATCAGGAAGGCTTTTCTTCCGTGGGCGGTGGCGGATTTTGATTCGGCGGTGGCACCAGAATCACCGGCACGGGATAGCGGATTTTCATCACGTCGTCCACGAGGACTTCGATGAAATAGGTTCCGACAGTTTTGAATTCAAGCTGGCCGAAGACCATGACGTTGGTCGAATGCAACGCCGCATCGCGCAGTTCAAATTTCATTTCTGCCTTCCGCAGCACGGTCGTCTGGTCGGGCGCGATGAGCCTCACGGTTTCCGTGAACTGGCCGATGCCCGCCGCCCAGCGGTTAAAGACGCAGAGCCGCCCGGCGACGACGGGCACTTGCGCCACACGGATGAGGTTGATGACGCCGATGAGGAAAAAATTTCCGGTGACTTCCTGTTTCACGTCCTCGCACAACAGCGAGGCTTGCAGGTCGGGGAGAATTCGGGTGGCTTGCATAATTTAATTTTATATATATAGTTTTGAATTTTTAGTTTCCAAAAATTTCCGCGGCGCGAATTGTATTTTGCATCAGCATCGCAATCGTCATCGGACCGACGCCGCCGGGATTCGGCGTGATTTTTCCGGCAACTTTCTGGACGTTGGCAAAATCCACATCGCCGACAAGTTTTCCGTCAACATGGTTGACGCCGACATCAATGACCGCTGCACCGGGCTTGACCATGTCGGCCTTCACAAATTCTGGCACGCCCATCGCCGCGATCAAAATTTCCGCGCGTCGGCAGTGCGCCTTGATGTCGCGCGTGGCTGAATGGCAAATCGTGACCGTTGCGTTCGCGTGCTTTCCTTTTTGACAAAGCATCGCGGCCATTGGTTTGCCGACGATGCTGCCGCGTCCGAGAACCACGACTTCCGCACCGTCGGTTTTCACATTCGCGCGCGCCAGCAGTTCCATGATGCCCGCCGGTGTGCAGGGGCGAAAACCTGTTGCGTCCCCGAGCATCAATTTACCGACGTTCATCGGATGAAAACCATCCACGTCTTTTTTGGGCAAAACGGCGGAATAAATTTTTGATTCGGAAATGTGTTTCGGCAACGGCGCTTGCACCAGAATGCCGTGCAGATGCGAATCCGAATTTAATTTCGCAATCAGCGCGAGCAATTCGTTTTCACTGGATGCTTCCGGCAAAACATGCATTTCGGAAAAAATCCCAAGTTCGATGCAGGCCTTTTCCTTGCTTCCGACATAAACTTTTGAAGCCGCGTCTTCGCCGACGCGCACAAACGCGAGGCCGGGAACCCCGCCAAGTTTTTTCAGTTCCGCCACGTGCTGCGCCAGTTCGCGCTGGATTTGCGCGGCAATGGCGCGGCCATCAATGACTTTGTCTGGGGCTGGGATAATAAACTTTTGGGACGGCATTGGTTTCAAGCACCTCAATGCGCTGGATGGTCAACAGCGGCGTGTTGTTCCAACGTTGGGCGAGGCCTTCCTCGCCCGTCACGACGATGCGCATCCCGTTGTAACGGCTGATGTTGAGGTTCGTGGAGGTGGTGTAAAGAAAATTAATGTTCTGCCGGGTATCCGGATCATACAAAACATACGCCGTCGGGGCAATGATGCTGCCGACCGGTCCCACGACACCTTCATGCGTCACGATGCGCGGTGGCAAATTGGTATCAATGACCGGTGCCGTGCTTGTGTCCACAACCGTCGGCGCGGGAGAACTGGTTTCCGTTGCGGCGGGCGCGGCGTTCGTTGACTCAGTCGCGATGGGCTGGGTTTCAGTCACCGGTGTCGGAGCCGATGCCGGTATCAGCGTGGTTTCCGTTGAAGGCGTGTGGTTTGCGGCCAGATTTCCCGACACTTCCTGTCTCAAATATATCGCGGCAATAAACGCGTAAGCATCGGTCGGCGGATCGATTTGCGCCCAGCCGCCTTTCGTGGCGGTTTCATTCACAGCCGTGCCGCGTCCGATGACGCCTAGCACGCTGTAATTCTCGCCCGGCCCGGCGCGCAAATTCAATTTCTTCGGCAAAACCGTTTTGCTGGTTGCGTCAATGAACTTGGTGTCAACCCAAACATGCGTGCTGGCGGGCAGGGCGATTTTCGCCCACTGCGCCGGTTCGCCAACCGCGTGCTTGTCCAGATTGATCTGACCCAAAACCGTCACTGCATCGCCTTTGTTGAGATGCGCGACGACTTCGCCTTTGAGACCGGCCTGACCACGCACGTTCAAATTGGCGACCGCCACTTCCGCTGCGCCGGGAACCAGCGCGACCGGCGCTTCAACCAGCGCAACCCGCTTCGGCGCGGCGGCAAAGTGCCTTTTGTGTTTGACCGGCGCGGGGACGGGCGCGGGCGCAACTTCCGCGGTTGGCGAAACGATCGGCGCAGGAATTGGCGGCAACGCGTTGGTGTTGTTTTGTGCGAGCACGCTCGTCGCCATCATCATTCCCAAAATCACCCAGCAATTCGTTTTCATAATTCCGAAAGTAAAGTTTTTATTTCCGCCGCTGTCAATGTCCGCCATTTGCCCGATTTCAATTCGCCCAGCTTAATTTTTCCGATCTGGATCCGCTGCAGCCGCCGCACCGTCAAATTCTGCGATTCAAACAACCGCCGCACTTCGCGGTTTTTGCCTTCGCTCAATTCCAGTTCCACCACACTTCGCGTGCGACCGCCCGAAACGATCCGCGCCTTCTCCGCCTTCAGTTTTTCGCCCGTGTGCCAGATGCCGCCAACAAAACGCGCCAGTATCTCGCGGGTCACTTCGCCCTCAACTGTGGCAAGATATTTTTTGCGGACGCCGTAGCGCGGATGCGTCAGGCGCAACGCGAATTGTCCATCATTGGTCAAAAAAATCAATCCTTCGCTGTTGAAATCCAGACGGCCAACGGAATGGACAATCTGCCACTCACGCGGCAGCAAATCATAAATCGTCGGGCGATCCAGTTCATCCTTGTGCGAACACACACAGCCCGGCGGCTTGTTCAGCGCGACGTAAAGCTTGCGTTTGGCATGAACGGTCTTGCCGTCCACCAGCACTTCATCACGATCCGGGTCAACTTTCGTCCCCAACAGGCGGACAATGTGGCCGTTGACGCGCACCAGCCCGTCCAAAATCAGCTTCTCCCCCGCGCGGCGCGAAGCCACGTCGGCGTCCGCGAGAAATTTTTGAAGGCGAACGTTCAATTCGTTACATCGTAACAACGTAAACTGCTGAATCGGTTTGACGATTTGACAATTTTACCATTAAACGTCTTACGCGTCTGGCTTGGTCTTGCGGAGACCCGTGATGCGGTCGCCAGCCTTCCACTGGCCGCGTTTTTTGAGAAGTTCGGTGCGCTCGAAACGCTTGAGGACATTGCGCTTGCCGCCCAACGTGGACGCCGCGCGCAGACTGCGATGCTGTGACATAAATTATTTTGGTTAAATTTTCAGTAAAAAACGAGCGCAGAGAATAGCCGACTTCCGGTTGATTGCAAATGGTTAATTTGGCTTGGCGTGGATAACGTAGCGGCGTTCTGCCGGCGCGCCGCTACGTCAGCTACTTACCACTTCAATTCCTGCAAACGGCGGGCGACTTCCTCGGCGTTGGCGCGGCTGTTGAACGCGCTGATGCGGAAATAACCTTCACCCTTCGAGCCAAAGCCGCTGCCGGGCGTGATGACGACGTTCGCCTCGTTCAAAATTTTGTCGAACGCCTGCCAGCTCGTGACGCCTTTGGGCGTGCACACCCAGATGTAAGGCGCGTTCACCCCGCCGAAAACTTTCAGGCCGGCCTTCTTCGCGCCTTTACGGAGGACTTCCGCATTGCCGAGATAATGTTTGATGAGTTCCTGGACTTGTTGTTTTCCTTCGGGCGAATAAAGCGCCTCCGCGCCGCGTTGCACAATGTAGCTCACGCCGTTGAATTTTGTCGTCGTGCGCCGATGCCACAATGGATGAAGTGACTGCCTCTCGCCTATTTTGGTGGCCGCCCGCAAGGGCTTCGGAACAACCGTGAACGCGCAGCGCGTGCCGGTGAAGCCGCCGTTCTTTGAGAAGCTGCGGAACTCGATCGCGCATTCGCGCGCGCCGGGAATTTCGTAGATCGAATGCGGAATGCCCGGCTCAGTAATGTAAGCCTCATAAGCCGCGTCGAAGAGAATCACGGATTTGTGTTCGAGCGCGTATTTCACCCACGCTGCGAGCTGTTCGCGCGTAGCCGCCGCGCCGGTCGGATTGTTCGGCGAGCAGAGATAAATCACGTCCACATGCTTCTTCGGTGGTTCAGGAATGAAACCATTGCCCGGTTTGCACGGCAAATAAACGAGCTTGGCGTAGGCACCCGCTTCGTTCGCCTCGCCGGTGTGACCGGCCATGACGTTCGTGTCCACATAAACGGGATAAACCGGATCGCTGATGGCGATTTTGTTTTTCGCACTGAGAATGTCGAGGATGTTGCCGCAATCGCATTTTGAACCGTCGCTGACAAAAATTTCGTCATCGGCAACCTCAATTCCGCGATCACGAAAATCATTTTGCGCGATGGCGTGGCGCAGCCATTCGTAGCCCTGCTCGGGGCCGTAGCCTTTGAAGGTTTCACGAGATGCCATTTCGTCCACGGCTTTGTGCATCGCGGCAATGACAACTTGCGGCAGCGGTTCGGTCACGTCGCCGATGCCACAACGGATAAGGTGTCTGGCGGCTTCTGGGTTCGCGTCGCAAAACGCCTTCACACGCCGGCCGATTTCGGGAAAGAGATAACCCGCCTTGAGTTTGAGAAAATTGTCGTCGAGAAATGCCATGATATCTTTATTTCATAATTTGAGGCGGAAACGATAACGCAATTTTTGCGCCGAGGCAAGAATCCGATTCCTGGCAAATCATCTGCGAAGTTTGCGGCGCACGGCTTCATTGACGTGCTTGCAGGCTTGTTTGTATACGTGTGGATGCAGCACGCCGACGAACGGCAGATTGCGATAGCGTTCCGCAAAATCCAGCCCGTAGCCGACGACAAAAAAATCCGGCACTTGGAAACCAATGTAGTCCGCCTCTACTTTTTCGACGCGGCGTTCCGGTTTGTCGAGCAGCACGCACAATTTTATCAGGCGCGGTTTGAGCGCGCGAAGTTTCGGCAGCACGCGGCTCATTGTTTTGCCTGTGTCGAGAATGTCGTCCACGAGCAGCACATCACGTCCACGCACGTCGAGACGCAATTCTTTTGTGAAAATCAGATCGCCCGATTCCGTGCCGATGCCATAGCTGGAAACGCCAATGAAATCCAGACGCAACGGCAGATTCAAATGCCGGATCAAATCCGCGAGGAATATCACCGTGCCGTTCAAGAGCGAGACGACAACCATTTCGCGCCCGCGAAAATCGCGCTCGATTTCGCGCGCCAGAATTTTCACGCGGCGCGCGATTTGTTTCTCGGTGAGGAGAATTTTTTCAACTTCCGGACGCAGGCGCGGCGGCACGGAAGTTTTGAGTTTGGCGCTCACAAGCAATTGTGATCCGTCATTTGCTTCAACAACGCATCAAGATTATCAAGGCAAAGCTGCGACCAGGATTCCATCTGTTCGCGTTTCGCCTGAAGCACCTCTATGGGTACAAATTCAACCTGTGTGATAATCTGCTCCTTTTTCCTTATCTCTTCCGGTGCGCAAAACAACACATGCACAACGCCAAAATGAACCCGACCAACTTCAGTAGAATCATCATTAATTAGACCAACAGGCCGCGCATTAAATGTACCTTGAACAGTAAGCTCTTCGCATACTTCTCTCTTAACAGCGTCTTGAAACGCCTGCTTGCCGAATGCAAAGAGTGAATGATCTTCATCATTGATGTGTCCTCCGATGCCAATGGATCCTTTTGCGACCAGACGTTGTTCTCCAGATTTCTTGCCACGAACATAGTGAAGGATGCTCTTTCTGTCGGTGATCACCACATACGGAATAATCTGTTTAAAATCAGGATTGGTTTCAGCCTGGGCGCGAGACAAGAAATCGTTGTTTTTTGGGTCAAGGATTGTTGGCAAATAGCGATCAACATCAGTACTGAAACCTTGAAAAGCGCCAAGCCGCTCGAAAGTTAAACGAGAAAAAACGAGAACCTTTTCGTCTGCAATAGACATAATCATTTGAGAGTACCGAATTCGGAATCCAGAATCCAGAACTTAGCAGGGCTGAAAATTTTGCGGAATGTTTTTTAATTCCGGATTAAAAAAAATTGCGCTTTGAACTTTGCGCCGCGAACCGTATAACAAGCCCATGTTGCCAACGCTTTTAGTCAACGGTGGAGCGATGCTCTGGTTGATCCTGATCGCCGGAGCCGTCGCCTTCGTCGTGTTCATCGAGCGCGTGCTGCATTGCCACCGCGCGCAAATCAATTCCGCCGAGTTCCTCAACGGCGTGCGCAACGTGCTCAAGCGCGACAATGTCGTCGAGGCCATTTCCATCTGCGACGCCACACCCGGCCCCGTCGCACGCCTCGTCAAAGCCGCGATTCTCAACCGCGAAAAAGGCCGTGACCGTGTACGCGAAGCCGTCGAGGAAGCCGGTCTCACCGAAGTGCCGCTGCTCGAAGAAAAATTGAATCTGCTCGCCACCATCGCGCAAATCGCACCGCTGCTCGGCCTGTTAGGCACGATCATCGGCTTCATGGAAATTTTCCGCCAGATGCAGGAAGCCGGTTTGTATGCGCATATCGAGCAGCTATCCCACGGCATCTGGAAGGCGCTCATCTGCGCGGGAGCGGGTATCGCGGTCGCGATTCCGGCGCACGCGGGCTACAATTATCTGGTCAGCCGCATCAATAAAATCGTCCTGGACATGGAACGCGCGGCGGCAGAAATTGTCAACATCGTCAGCGAAAACGGGAACGGCAAACCCTGATGAAATTTCCACGCAATACCCGGTTGCTGCGCAATCCGTTTGACGTTGCGCCATTTGCCGCCGTTTTTTTTCTGCTCGTGATTTTCCTGATGGTCGCCTCACTTTTACCAACGCCCGGCATAAGCACATCATTGCAACCACCAACGGCAAATGATTTGCCCGGCACGGACAAGCCGAGCGTGTCCGTCGCGGTTGACGCCAGCGGACGATTTTATTTCGCCAATCAAATTGTCAGCGAAACGCAGTTGAGATCAAATCTGTCCGCGGCTGTGAAAAAATCCCGCGAACCGCTCACGCTCGTCATCCACGCCGACAAGACCGTGACTTATGAACGACTTGTCCGCCTCACGCTGCTCGCGCGCGACGCCGGAATCCAAAAGGCGCTGCTCGCCACGCTGCCGCGAATCATCAGCACACCCGACCTGCCATGAACGAAGCTGCGGCAAATCCACCTGCGCTGGAGCTTGCCGGGCCGAAGCATGGCGAAGGCTGGACGCTCAAACGCTGGCTTGCGGTCATCGCGCTTGTCTTCGTCGCGCACGTCGCTTTAATTGTTTTATTTGGCGAAAAAAAAGAAATCGTTCCGCGCGCCGTCACGAATGTTCCCACGCTGAAGCTCGCGGACAATTCCGACGAACTGCTCGCGCTGAACGACCCGACGCTGTTCGCTCTGCCACATCAACGGGATTTCGCATCCGCCGTCTGGCTGAAAATGGCCGCCGTGAAACAGCCGTCGTTCCGCTGGACGGAACCGCCCCGTTGGCTGCCGTTGTCCGCCGACGGCTTGGGCGCGGCGTTCGGCCAATTTATGCAGACCAATTTTTTTGCGAGCCACCCGCCCGACTTCAGGCCGGTGCCGGAATTGAGCACGCCCACGCTGCCGGTTGAACCTTCGCTTGCGCAAAATTCCACGATGCAAATCGAAGGCGAACTCGCGCAACGGCAATTGCCCACACAAATCAGCCTGCCGAACTGGCCATATGCGGACGTCCTCGTGCCATGCGTGGTACAGGTGCTCGTGGATACGGCGGGCAACGTGGTTTCAACCGTGCTGCTGACGCCGAGTGGTTATGACGCCGCCGACCAACGCGCGCTCGAACTTGCCCGCGCCCTGTGCTTCACACCGTCGTCGCGCCTCGCTTTTGGCCGGATCATTTTCAGCTGGCATACCGTGTCGCCAACCGCATCACCGTGATATGTCCGCTTCCTGGCTCATCGTGATTTATGTGGCGACGCTGCTGGGCGCGTTATGCGTGCTGGGGATTTATTCCGAAATGCGCCGGCGTCGTTTCGGCCCGACGCACTCGGAAGACCGCGTGTTCCGCTGCACGAAATGCGGCTTCGTCTACACCGACGACGCGGATGTGGATCGTTCCCGCTGTTCGCAATGCGGCAAAATGAACGAGCCGATGGCGTTTTAATTCAAGCGAAATAAAACCCAGTCCGTAAAATTTCAACTGAATTATCGTTAAACTATATAGTGAAAATCATTTCTAAAAGTTCATTCCTTCGTCAATTTAGTTCACATGGCATCGCCTTGGATGGTCGCTACAGCCCGCCACAGACGCTCGTATTTGAAGGTACGTCCGACTGGCGTTGGTCATGGAAGACGCCGAGTCGAATAAAAGTTCTGCCGAGCTGGATTACGCGCCTTGTGGATGCAGCGCGACCAGAAAACAAGATTTACCTCTACCCAAGAGACGGTGCATGGACTTCTGGTGATTCCCTGAAGTTGTTTCAGATGTCCATCATCTTTTCGGCTTATGGTCTCAAGCCCACAGGTGATGAAGTTATTGAAGCGGAAGAGTCAGAGCGCGATGCCGTCGAAAGTTTGTTCTTTCTGGCGTTAGTCCATGGCGGGACAGTTCAAGACGACATTTTTCTCATTCCAGACAATGCGAACGTCATACTTTATGTCGATCATCATGAATCCATTAATGCTGATTTCAAAGATGGTGAGTTCATGAACCAATTCCTTCCAGAAATTCCCGAATGTTGAAAAGATCCAAAGCCTCGCTTTCGTAAAATTGTTAATTCCCCGTCTTCAATTCCACCACGTCGTGCGGGGCGGCTTCGCGCATTCCGGCGGGGCTGACGCGGATGTAGCGCGCCTTGTCGCGGAGTTGCGTGAGGTTCGCCGCGCCGAGATAACCCATGCCGCTCTGGATGCCGCCGATGAGTTGCGCCAGCACGCGGTCCACCGAGCCGCACGCTTCCTTGAGCGCCTCGACGCCTTCGGGCGCGACTTTCTGCGCCGGATTTTTTTCGTGGCCGTAACGCGCCGCCGAACCGGCCTTCATCGCCGCGAAACTGCCCATGCCGCGATATTGCTTGTAAAGTTTGCCGCTGATTTCGACGACGTCGCCGGGTGCTTCGTTGCAACCGGCAAAAATGCCGCCGCAAATCACCGCCTGCGAAAGTGTCAGCGCCTTCACGATGTCGCCGGATTTGGTGATGCCGCCGTCGGCAAGAATGGAAACTTTTTTCTTCGCCGCCGCGCGCGCGCAGACATAAAGCGCCGTCATTTGCGGAATGCCAACGCCCGCAACCATGCGCGTCGTACAAATCGAACCCGGCCCTTGCCCCACTTTGATGGCGTCCGCGCCGCAGTCCGCGAGAAATTCCACGCCCGCCGCGCTCGTGACATTGCCTGCGATGATCGGCAGTTTCTGAAACGCATCGCGCAAAACGCGCACCATGTCGCCTACACCTTTCGTATGGCCGTGTGCGGTTGAAACCGCGACGACATCCACGCCGCGTTCGACGAGTCCGCCGACGTGTTCAAGAATTCGTTTTTTGTCGAGTTCGCCAAACGCATTACGCGTGGCCGAAACGGCTGCGCCGCAGATGAGGTGAAAGTTCGCGTCGCGCGCGGGCTTGAATTGTGCCGCGCGTTCGAGCGTGATGCGCTCCACATCGCTCAACGTGATGAGGCCGCACAATTTGTCCTTGTCATCCACGACGAGCAGTTTGTGGATGCCGAGATGCTCGGTGAAAAATTTGTCGGCGCGCGTAATCGGGTCTTTGCCAAGTTCTTTTTTCAAAATGGTGTGAACCTGAGAACGCGACGTCAGCGCTTCCGAAATTTTCATTCTTGCGTAACGCGGCTTGACGACATGGCCGGACAACAGCCCGACGAGTTTCCCTTTTTCATCCACGACCGGGAAAGTTCCGAACGCGAATTTTTTTTGCTCGATCATCGCCAGCACGTCGCCAATGAATTGCTCCGGCGAAACTTTGATCGGTTCCTGAATCAAGCCGTGGACGTGATTTTTGACGCGGCTGACTTCGGAGAGTTGCTGCCGCTCCGGCATATTATAATGGATGAGGCCGAGGCCGCCGTTGAGCGCCATCGCGATGGCCATGCGCGATTCGGTCACGGTGTCCATGTCGGACGAAATCGCCGGAATGTTCAGGTGCAATTTTTCCGCGAGCGTCGTATCGAGCTGCGTGTCGCGCGGCAAAATTTCGGAATAAAGCGTCGCAAGCGTGATGTCGTCGAACGTCAGGCCGATTTTGCCGTTCGCCGGGAAAAATTTATCCGCCGGTTGGTAGAACGGATCGTCGAAAGTGGATTTGCGCGTCGCTGCCATGTCAGAAAATGCCTGCCGGCCGGCGACTTTGGCAAGCAATTTTTAATCCGGGTAACCGCTTGGATTTTTCTTATGCCATGCCCAAGCCGTCGCAACGATGTCTTCGAGACTGGGAAATTTTGGCTTCCAGCCAAGTTCACGGACTGCCTTGTCAGCGGCGGCCACGAGCCGGTGTGGATCGCCGGGACGACGAGGTTTTTCGACAACGGGAATTTTTTTGCCCGTGACTTTTTCGCACATCGAAATCACTTCGCGTACAGAGTAGCCATCGCCGTTTCCCAAATTGTAAAAACCGGTTTTGCCGGGCGCGAGGCCGCGGATGTGCGCCTGCGCCAAGTCCTTGATGTGGATGTAATCGCGGATGCAGGTGCCGTCGGGCGTCGGATAATCCGTGCCGAAAATCTCGCAGTGCGGTTTCTGGCCGAGCGCGACGAACAGCACGTTCGGAATCAAATGCGTCTCAATGCGATGATGTTCGCCGAATTTTTCACTTGCGCCGGCGGCGTTGAAATAGCGGAACGCGATGAACTCCAGTCCGTAAATCTTTTGATACCACTGAAGAATTTTTTCAAACATCAATTTCGATTCGCCGTAAGGATTGATGGGACGTTGTGGCAAATCTTCCGTCATTGGAATTTTATCGGGCGGACCGTAAGTGGCGCACGTCGAACTAAAAACGAATTTTTTCAAGCCACATTCCACGGCGGCGTCGGCGAGCTTGAGTGCGTTGACGGTGTTGTTGTGAAAATATTTTGCCGGATTGGTCATGGATTCACCGACAAGTGCGCTCGCGGCGAAGTGCATGATGGCGTCGGGCTTCGCAAATTTGACGGCGTTCAGGACATCGTCCGGCTCGTCGGGTTTGGCAAAAATAAATTTCGCCCGCGTGTCCACCGCCGCGCGATGGCCTTCGGTGAGATTGTCGTAGACCGTGATTTGATGGCCGGCGTTAAGCAGTTCTTCCGTGCAAACCGAACCGATGTAGCCCGCGCCGCCAGTGACAAAGACGTTCATGCTGCGATTATGAAAAGAAAGTGCAGCCGGTAAAAGTTCAAAATGAAGAAAACGCCGCCCGCTTGAGAACGCAACGGCGGCTTGAAACTGTTGACGGCTTAAAACCAACCGCGTTTGTTCGTGATGTAAGTATTGACGAAATCTTCGTCGCTCTTTGTGAGGTAGATGATGCCCTCGATGAAGCCGATGATTCCGCCGATGCCGCAAGTGCAAATGGTGATCACGATTTGGATTATTCCTTCCTTTGTGTAACCGAGTATGAATTTGTGAACGCCCAGTCCGCCAATCAGGATGCCGCAGATTCCAGCGGCGATTTTCTTGTCCGCTCCAGGTATTTTTTCGCTCATAGGTTTCCTTTCTTGAGCCGTTTTCTATGCCTTTTCGGAAAATGAGTCAACTGGATTTATGCACAAAATAATCATTCCTAACGCCGGCCTGAAACTGCGGATGCGCCTGAAGTTTTTTCCACGACTCCGCGCTCAACGGTGCGATGTGATAAACCGCCTCCGCCATCGGCTCGGCACTGTGCGAACGGCGGGCGCGATCCAGCCAGCGGTGATCCAAGGGTTCGGCAAGCAGTTCCAGCGTGTTGGCGGCGATTGTCGTTTCTTCTTTTTCGCCGGTCGCGTGACCGACGCCGACAAAAAATCCAGCCAGCAGCAGCGTCACGCGCAGAATCGTGCTGCGTGAATACGTCGGCAGCGCGCACGGGCGTTGTGGGTCGAGTTGTTGAAACAGATGGGTGAAAAGCGGCAGCGTCCACATCGCCGGGTTTTTGGCGGGTGAATAGGCGTCGAACAAAATCACGCACGGAGCGCCGAACTCCAGTTCGGCGCTTTGGGATTCATTTCCAGAAACTTGCCGGTTTGGAGACCGGCGTTCCGATTTACGGGCAAGCAATGTTGGGAAATCGCCGTGGTGAAATTCCCAGTTCACCGATTGCCTGCCGTCCTGAAACGCCACGCGATGTTCGTGAATAAATTTTTGCAGATGATTTTCATAGCCGCCGAAATAGCCGAGGTCGGCGGCGTGCTGCAACGCGAATTCCAGCGGCTCAAGTGTGTGATCAAAGCTCACGAGACGGATGTGGCACACGATGTCTCGCGTGGCGCGCAAGACGGTGAGCGCGTTTGCCGCCGCGCCGAGGCCGACATCCCAAATCACAAATTCCCCGGAATGATTTTTGAGGCGTTCGCGAAGTTGGAGCTGGTTGACGTAAAGCGCTTCGGCTTCCGCGACCGGGCCGATCACCGGATGAAACGTCTCGCCATCCGCCAGCGAACGCACGGAACAAATGCCGTTGTTCAGCCGGACGAGCTGGTAGCCGGAGTCGGTTTGCACGGTTTAGTTTTGCGTGAATCGTTGTCAGCGAAAAGGAAAACCGGCAACCCAAACCTGCCTGCCCAAAATCAAAGTTGCGTCATCGCCTTGTCAAGCGCGGCATAAAGATTATTCATCGTCGCTTCGGTCTCGTCGCCCATGTTGGACAGGCGGAATGTTGTGCCCTTGATTTTTCCGTAGCCGCCGTCAATCAGGAATCCCTGATCCTTGACGAGTTTTTGCAGCTTCGCCACGTCCACCGTGCGACCTCCGGGACGCGCGCCGTTGCTGACGCAGGTGAGCGTGACGGACTCAAAACCTTTTTCAGGAAATAAATTGAAGCCGTGTTTCGCCGCCCAATCACGCGTAAGTTGACTGGTTTTTTTGTGGCGCGCGTAACGATTCTCCAGACCTTCGGCGAAAAAATCGTCGAGCTTGGACGACAACGCGTAAATGTGGCCGATGCTCGGCGTGCTGGGCGTCATGCTTTGCTCCGCGTTTTTCTGGAACTCGACAAAGTCAAAATAATAACCGCGATCTTTCGCCGTCGCCGCCTTTGCAAGTGCGGCGGCCGAAGCGGCAAAAACTGCCAGTCCCGGCGGCAAGGCAAACGCCTTCTGCGTTCCGGCGAGCAAAACGTCAATGCCCAGTTCGTCGAACTTGATTGGCAACGCGGTCAGGGAACTGACGGCGTCCACGATGAACATCACGTCGGGATATTTTTTCTTGAGCGCGGCGACTTCCGCCAGCGGACTCATCACGCCCGTCGAAGTTTCGTTGTGGATCAAGGTCAGCGCGTCGAATTCGCCCGTGGCGAGTTTTTTATCAATTGCCCCGGCGCGGATGGGCGAACCCCATTCGACTTGCAACCCCTCGGCCTGCTTCCCGCATTTTTTAGACACGTCAAACCATTTGTCCGAGAACGCGCCGCACATGCAGTTCAAAACTTTTTTCTGAACGAGATTGCGAATCGCGCCTTCCATCACGCCCCACGCGCTGGACGTGGAAAGATAAACGAGTTGTTTTGTGTAAAGCAATTGCTGGAGTTGTGGCTGGATTTTCGCGTAAAGGTCTTTGAATCCCTGGCCGCGATGGCCAATCATCGGCGAGCAAAACGCCTTGAAGGTTTTTTCGCTGACTTCGACCGGTCCAGGAATGTGCAGTTTGACATGTGGCATAAATTAAAGACGACTCGTGAAATTTTTCACAAGCGCCCGCAAATGGCAAGAAGTTTTGGTAGTGTCCTAATTTGAAATTTGCTCAAGGGGATACCGAAATCGGCCCCGGCGAAATAACCCTGAAAAACATACAAGGAGCGGCCCCTTGGACGATGTTTGTAACACCATAGCCGTCACCTGTATAGGGGAACGCATTTGTGCTGATTGAACTCCAAGAAATAAGATCACTGCTCGATTGAAGCACGCAAGGCAATCGCGGAAAAATCGGCGAGCCAGAACTACCCGGAGCGACAATTTGGTAAAAGCCATTACCCAATGGAGAGATTGTTAAAACGTCAGAAGCGGTCAATCGAATTGCCAACATTATGACCCAAAATATAATGCATTTTTTCATTCTGGCATCTTTGACGATTTGAACCCGCACGGCAGTTCCGCTGACACAACCGGCGGTATTTCCAGCACGGCAACGAATCGCGTCCGCTCGTCTTTGTCGCCGTCCAAATGACTCCATGCGTAAGCGCGTTTGGCTTTCGGGTGTCCGTGCAGATCGAAAATTTCAACGTCACCTTGCCATACCGTTTCGCCGCGAAATGCTTCATGGACAGGCACGGTTTTGGAGTCAGTCCCTCAAAAGCTCTCCCGCCCTCATTTAGTAACGGTCCGATGATAAATGTACCACCCGTAGCCGGTGAGGCTAAAGTCAGGGAGGAGGGTATCCACCGGGTTGGGTGTGCCATTGATGTTCACCGGCACAAAGCCTTCCATATTTGACAATTCAACCGACCCGGTCACGCGGCGGCTTGAAAGGTTGATTAAGACAAGGAACTCATCCTTCGCATCCTGTCGCTCGAAGCTGACGATTTCTCCCGGAGCCGTGTTCTGAAGCCAGACAACATCGCCGTTGTAGAATGCGGCGTATTGCTTACGAAGCTTGATCAGATCCCGGTAAATGTCGCGTAGCGGAGGGCGTCCGCCGGGGTGCCAAAACACCGGCATTTTTTCAAACAAAGCCGGGTCGGTGGACTCGGTGGCATCGCCCACTTCCATGCCGTTGTAAAAGAGCGGCACGCCGTCGAGCGTCAACATCAACACCTGCGCCGCAAGCGCGCCATCCATGCCGTAACGCGCAACCGCCCGGGTTTCCTCGTGGTTGTCTGTGAAGCGCAGGTGCAACGCGCCTTTGGGGAACTGCTGATCGGTGTGTTCCCACGATTCTCTCATGTAATAGGCGGGTTCTACGCTGCTCATGACCTTGTCCAGCGTGTAGACCATGCCCCATGAAGAATCCACGTCGAAGGCTTTGGAAAGCAGCGCCGGCTTGGCGCCAGCGTCAGCGAGAATGATGACATCAGGATTGATCTTCTCAAGTTCAGTCCGGGCTGCTTCCCAGAAATCAACCGGCACCGTGGGAGCCACATCGCAACGGAACCCGTCCACGCCGAAATCCCTCAACCAGTATTTCATCATTCCAATCATGTAGCTGCGCACATCTTGATTCGCATAATTCAACCCGGCCACATCCGCCCAACCGGGATTGGGCGGGATGATCACTCCATTCGTATCCTTTTGGTAAAACTCCGGTTGTTCCATAAGCACGCTATCCCAGGCGGTTTGACCGGCGACGATGTCCATGATCACTTTCATGTCGCGCTTGTGGGCTTCCTCGATCAGCCGCTTGAAGTCGTTGGTTGTGCCATAATCGGGATTGATGGCGTAAAAGTCGCGTACCGCGAATGGGCTTCCCATGGAACCTTTCTTCATCTTTTCGCCGATCGGGTGGATCGGCATGAGCCAGAGAATGTCCACACCAAGATCCTTTAATTCATCCAATCGGGCGGTAATCGCATTGAAATCCCCTTCCTTGGAGAAGTTTCGTGGAAAGATTTCATACACGACCGCACTCCGGAGCCAGTCAGGTGATTTGCGGGTGCCCGGGTTGGACGGATCCGCCTCTGAAACGACGGCAGAATTAATCGCCAGCCAACCAATGAGAGCTGTGGCGAGCAGGTATCGCAGTTTTTGTTGAATTCTGTTCATGGTGTTTGAGATATTGAGTTGATTTTTAGACGCATATTGTCGGTCTTTATTCCCAAGTAATAAAACTCACTTTACTTCACGGTTTTAACGCTGTCTGGCTGCGCATACGAATCGTTTTGCGGAACCGTTCGATGATTGGCATGCAAGGGAGTTTATCGTTGCAATTGCCCTTTGTCCAGCTTATTAACGCGGTATGAATGCCGCTTACCGTCATCGAAAGTTGCCGCCGTCGCCGCCTTGATCCCTACACCTATCTGCGCGAAGTCCTCACCCGCCTGCCACACATGACCAACCGCCAAATCCCCGAAGTCATGCCCCAAGCTTGGAATAAAACGCGCCAGCCGGTGCAACGCGTCACGTCATAACCTGCTATGGGGAGCAAAAGTCAAGTCGGCAAAAATCTGAACCGAAGGAAACCAGTTCGGCAAGTTTTACGATGGCAAAAAAGTTCGTAACAAGTATGTGATCTGCACATCTTTCAAGGTGTTCGCGAGCTTGCCGTTTTCCAAAATCAACCGGTTCACCATCACTTTGGTTTTGGTGAACGGTTTGTCAGTAGTCACAACAAAGTCGTAGGTTGTCTTGCGGTCTGGCGCGAGGCCGGGCTTGTCTTTTGTGCCGCCGATGATCCAATTGCGCGGCTTGTGCTGCCATTTTGCCTTGATCATCCATCAGGAAGATCACGGCGCGAACAGATTCGATATTGTTGGTGAATGTGTTCTTTAGCTCCAGTTCAATGAGTGTTTTGCTGCCGGTGGTCTTGGGCGAGGCAACTTTTACCACCAATGCAGCAGGTGTGTTAGAAGCCAACACCAGCCAGATACCAACCGCTATACTCCAGCGTTTCATAATTTTATTTAGTTCGATATTTTTCCATCGGCCACCACATGAACGAGTCAAACGGTCAACGCTCGAGTGACCTTTGTGGGATGTGGGTGGCCCTTGTGTTGAAACGTTCGGAATGATAAGTGAACACTCCTCCCCATTGAGGCAGGGCAGGTTAGTAACGTGAAGCTGCTCCGGCATTGACCTTCAAATGGGTGACGCTTTGTCATGCTATTGGTTGCCGTCATATTCTACAGGGTAGTTTCCCAAGCGTCATACGTTCCACCGGCCTTACTGGCGATTTTTCCCAATTGAACTGTCACGTGCTCGACATATTCTTCCGTCAGTGGCGCACCTTGACGCACGGCTAAAGTAACCCCAGAGTCATGATCGATAATTTCAGATTCAAATTTGGCTTCGTCAACCAATTGCTTTGCATGATCCGCGATACTTTTATTTTTAAACAATAAAAAATGCCTAACACCTGTAACCGTGTTCGTCTTCTTGATTTGTTTACGCAGCCTTGCGGCTTGGATAAATGCCTCAGCATATCGAGGGGTCCAACCCTGTTCGATGCGCGAAATTAATAATATGTCGTTCCATCCACTCTCAATCGATATATCCAATTGCTCATCTGTCAGTGTGCCAATTTTCCAGGATTTTGCACCATCCCAAAGCCACCATTGGTCTACCTTACCTGTTCGCGGGTTGATTAAACCATTACGGAAAAGCGGAAAATTCTTTGCATGCAGAGGAACCGCAGCACGGCTGACGTGACTTCACTTTTTCGGGCCACCTGATGAGTTAGTCTGGGACTTAAGAAAGGACCAGACGATGAAAGGCAAACGATATACGACGGAAGACAAGATTCGCATTTTACGGGAGGCGGAT